>Ga0070679_100005175_pt1 | contig 12073 bp, 6 predicted proteins | sample KBSC63BmetaG_FD_65652 | JGI IMG/M metagenome (GOLD analysis project Ga0070679, IMG submission 65652) | Corn rhizosphere microbial communities from Kellogg Biological Station, Michigan, USA - KBS C6-3B metaG | ecosystem: Host-associated > Plants > Roots > Rhizosphere | place: USA: Michigan... | reverse complement strand
GCGCGGCCGCGCGCTCGCCGCCAAGCACCTGTCAGTGGACGCGCTCGCCCGCGAGCTGGGCGCGTAGACGCCTCCCCAGCCGAGCGCTCCTACCCCTTACAGCGGGGCTCCTGACCCGCTTCAAGTAGCGCGCCTCCCACAGCGGACGTAGTCCCGTCAAACATCCGTTGAACCGTTGCCAAATCCGCCTACAAAGCGGAACCGGCCGTCCGATGCATGGGTTGACCCTCACCACTTTGGCAGGGGGTCGGAACCCTCAACCAGCGGGCCACGGATCTCTGACTCATCTCGGCACTCGGGGGAGACGTCAGCGAGGGAGGAGCTGTCGCGGCCGCCGCTGTCCCTTCAAGGAGAACCATGTCGTTTCGCAAACCCTTCTATCGCCGCGCTGCCTGGATGGCAGTCCTCGTCTGCGCCGCGTGGCTCGTTGCAGCGGTGGCGACGGTCCCGGCAAGCGCCCATGTCGGCCACCCGTCCAAGGCGACCAAGCGGCTCAGCGCCGCCGCCAAGGTTCGTAACCGGGCGGATCACCGTCTTGTCAAGGCGGCCCACAAGCTCAAGAGCTGTGTCCGCCACCACGGGCGCCGGCACTGCTCGAAGCAGCGCCACGCCCTCCAGCACGCGGGCATTCGACTGGAGCGCGCTCAGCGTCACCTGCGCCGGCTCGCCCGTCACCGCGGCCATGCCGGCAGCATCTCGTACAAGCAGGCAGCGCCGGTCATCAAGGTGTCCGGTCAGACGCTGCGCTGGAGCGCGGTGCGCGGCGTCAGCTCGTACATCTTCGTGAAGAAGGTCCCGGGGCAGGCTGACAACTACTCGGTCGTCAGCAAGACCTCGATCACCCCGCCCGCCGTGCCCGGCACGACGGTGCGCTACGGCCTCCGCACGAACGTCGCGGGCTCGCAGTGGGCCAAGGAGGTCTCGATCTCCTACCCGGCCGTGACGTCGATCGCGCCCGCGCCGGACCCGACGCCGACGCCGACTCCCACCCCGGACCCGACCCCCACCCCGACTCCGACCCCTACCCCGACTCCGACCCCGACCCCTGACCCCGCGCTGACGGCTCCGGTGATGAGCGTCTCCGGCCAGACCATCAGCTGGGCCAAGGTCGCCGACGTGAACACGTATGTGTTCGTGCAGAAGGTCTCGGGCGAGTCGGATCAGTACTCGATGGTCAACGGCACGACCGTCACGCCCGGCGCGGTGGCCGGCAAGACCGTCACCTACGGCCTCCGCACGGCCGTCGACGGCAGCGCCTGGGCAGTCGAGGTCAAGATCAGCTACCCGGCCCCGTCTCCGGCTCCCGACCCCACGCCGAGCCCGACTCCGTTCGGCAAGATGATCGTGGGCCTCAACGCGGGCAACTACGGCACGAGCGGTGCCGCGACAGACCGTTCGGCCGTGCAGTTCGTCCGCATGGACAGCGGCCTCGGGGCCAGCGCCCTGAAGCAGTTCGCGAATGCCGGTCTGCGAGTCGACATCGACTTCGCGGGCCCGTACAACTCCAGCGGCGTGAGCGCCATCAACGCCAGCCAGTGGGTCTCGAACACGCTGAACTTCTACAAGTCCAACACCGACCCGACCACGACCCCGATGATCGAGGTCCTGAACGAGCCGGGCGGCACCTGGTTCTGGGGCGGCAACGCCACCAGCCAGACCAACGCCGACGCGTACCGCAACCTCGTGAAGGCCACGTACGACGCGTTCCACGCGCAGTACGGCGCCGCCGCGCCGAAGATCCTCGCGACCTTCGACGACGGCAGCTCCAACATGACCTGGGGCAAGCGCTGGTGGACGTCTGACTCGAAGAACTACGTGGACGGCGTCGTGGTGCACCCGTACGGCGGCACCGACAGCAAGACCGTGTCGGCTCTGGGCAACCGCCAGCAGGTCACCGACGCCCACACCTACACGGGCCTGCCCGTGTACCCGACGGAGGTCGGCTGGCCGACCGCCCTCGGGCAGGCGGCCACCGGAGACAGCCTGCAGTGGTCCGAGTCGGACCAGGCCGCGAACCTGACCAACTTCATGGATTGGGCTCGCGGGACCGGTTACGTCGGTGGAGTCATGTACTTCAACGACCGCGACTACGGCACCAACATGTGGTACGGCGTGATGCACGCCGACGGTACGAAGAAGGCCGCCTTCGACGCGCTCAAGGCCGAGTCCGCCAAGTAACCCGCTAAAGCAGTACCCGAGAACTCGAGGCGGCCTTCGCTCTACGCGGGGGCCGCCTCGGTCGTTTCCGGGTCGTCCTCCGCGCTGCGAGCCAGCAGCGCGAGCACTCCGAGCTGCACCCCGAACACCACCGTGAAGCGCTGCTCGACGCCGGTGAAGCTAGCCGTGGTGTCCAGCACGATCAACGCCACGACCCCGCACAGCGAGGCGAGGCCGAAGGCGCTTAACAGCGGGTCTCTCATGCGGCGCCACACGCGGAACGAGATCAGCAGCGCCGCGGCGATGATGCTGACGTACGCGGCCAGCCCGAGTATTCCGAGCTTGAGCCACCACCAGAGCGCGGCGAAGTGCACGTACTGGCGCCCGTCCTTGTGCTCCTGCGGGAGCGGGCGGACCGTGGCCGTCCAGGCCACTCCCACGCCGAGGCCCGTGAGTGGATGCTGTTTGATCTCGCCAAGGACGTTCGCGCGCTCATCCAGGCGGTAGCGGTCGTCGGCATTCGTCTGGATCTTGCTCGGTTGGAGCGAGGTGATGCGCTTGGTGATCGGACTCTGGGACTGGAAGTGGATCGAACCGAGCAGCCAGACTGCGCCCACCACGAGCAGAGCGACCGGCAGCAGCATCCGGCGGCCCACCGGGCGGCTTCCCAGCAGCAGCACGAGCAGCAGCGAGAGCACGAGGCCGATCCAGAACGAGCGCCGGTAGGAGAGCACGAGGCAGGCGACGAGGAACGGCAGGCTGATCAACATCCAGCGCGGCGGCTTGGCGCGCATGATGATTGCGGCGAACACCACGAGGATGGCCATCATCACGAGCCAGTTCGGAAGCGGCTCGAAGTACGTCAGCCGCCCGGTGCCCTCGATCGGAGCGCCCTTGCCGCTTGCGATCTCGGCCAAGCCGAGCAGCGCCTTCACGATCGCCAGCACGAATGTGGCCCCGAGCATGAGGCGGATCGTGCGACGGTCGAGATCCAGGTTGTAGACGGCGAGGGGAAGGAGGAGCACGTAGAAGAGGACGTTCTCCGTGACGATCACGTGGAGCGCGCTCAGCCCCGCCACGCGGCTGCCCATCACCCATCCGCAGGCCATCGCAAGCGCGAGGAAGACCGTCGGCAGCACCAGCGCGCCCGGCACGCGCAACGGCCGGCGGGTGCGCAGCACGTCGACAAGCACCGAGAGGACTATGAGGCCCACCATCAGGTCGACTGGCGAAACCCCCTGGCTGACCGTCTTGTAGAGGTGCGCGGTGAAGACGAAGAAGCCGAACGAGCCGCCCTCGGCCAGCACGACGACGAAGACCACTGTCATCACCGCCAGCACCGGCCGCATGAGGAGCAGCACCACCACGACCAGTCCGAGCGGCGCCAGCAGCCCCGCCAGGCCGAACTTGTCAACCGCAACGAGCGTGAAGACGAGCGTGCCGAGGACAGCCAGCAGCGTGGACTTCAGCTCCAGCGTGCCTAGGTCAAGTACCCGGCGCCGGGCGATCATGGGTGGCTAGATCGAGACGCGCCGCGGCAGCGAGCCCGAGCGCTTGCCGTCGCTGTCGAGCAGCTCGCCCGGAGCCTTGTGGCGCTCGTAGCCGTAGCCCGCACCGCCGCGCACGCCGGTGACCACGAGGCCCACGGGCTCGAGCATCTGGCGCGAGAGGATGGCTCGTGCGCGGCGCACGTCGTCGCGCGTCGTCCTGTTCAGACGGGCGACCACGAGTGGCGCGTTGATCGCTCCCGAGCCGAGCAGCTCGAGCGTGTCGGCCACGGGGTTGAGCGGCGGAGAGTCGACGATCAGCAGGCCGTCCTTCGGAGCCAGCTCGCTGAGCATGTCGGAGACCGCGCTCGACGAAAGGAGCTCGGCCGGGTTGGGCGGCAGCGGCCCGGCCGGGAGGATCGAGAAGTTCGGCAGGTCGAGGAACGGCTCCACCAGCAGCTCGGACGGCGCGGTGCCGCCAACCAGGGCGAGCGTGAGGCCATTGCGGAAGTCGAGGTTGAAGTGGCGGTTGAAGCTCGGGCGGCGCAGGTCCAGCTCCACGAGCACCACACGGCGGCCGTCAAGCGCCGCGGCATGCGCCAGGTCGACCGCGACGGTGGTCTTGCCCTCCCCCTCCGTCGCGCTCGTGATGAGCAGCGTGTCGATCTGTCGCGTGACGGCGGCGAGGTCGAGGGTGCTGCGCAGCATCCGGTACGGCTCCAGCTCGTCCCCTCGCTCGTCGGCTCGCACCGAGCGGAAGGCGGAGCGCGGAATCGTGGCGATGATCGGCAGCCGGTATTCGCGAGCGAACTCCTCCGGCGACTTGACCCGCCGGTCAAGCGACTCGAGCAGGAACACCAGCGAGAGCGCAACAGCCAGGCCGAGGAGCAGTCCCAGGATCGCCGTGGTGGTCATGCCCCCGCCGGCAGGGGCGCCGGGCGGCGAGGCAAGGCCGATGATGTTCGCGCCGCCTCCGGCCACTGACCGCAGCTCTCCCAGCCGCTGGAGCGATTGCTGGAGCCCCGTGCGGTCCGGCGAGGTCGCCGGCAACGCCTTGATCTGCTCCTGCAGCGCCGCCTCGGCGGCGTCGATCTGGTTGATCTCGGTGGAAGCCTTGAACTTGATGTATTGGCTCGCGAACGCGTTGGCCAGGCGTGCGGAGAAATCGGGGTTGCCGGTGCCCACCGTGAAGTTGAGGACGTCCGCGTTGTCCGCCGCCTCGACCTTCAGGTCGCTGAGCAGCTCGCTCGGGGCAGCGCGAGTGTTGAGCTGGCGCTGCACGGCAGCCGCCACCTGCTGCGAGCGCGCGATCAGCACCTCGGTGCCCGCGTCGCGCACAGGATCGCCGCTGCCGGAGCTGGTCACCTGCAGGGCGGCGTCAGGCAGTGTGCTGTTGCGGAAGGCGACGCTTGCCGTGGCGTCGTAGGTCTTCGGCGCGCGCTTGTGATGCACCACCGCCAGGCCGACGCAGATGACCACGATCCCGAGCACCAGCAGCCAGCGCTGGCGCAGGATCGTCAGGACGCTTGAGAGCCCGTCTTGGTCGTGTGAGTGATCTGCAGTCGGACTCATGTATGCCCCGGGACGGTCGGCGGCACGATCCTCGTGGAAGGGGTGAGGTTCTTCATCGCGTTCTTATCGTTCGGCGCCCGGTCTCGCTTTAGCTGACCGGCACTCGGGGAGACGGGCTTGACGCGCGTACTGAGGATGGTAGCCGTCGGCTCGCTCGCTCAAGCCACCTTTTTCCCGGCCCGCCCGTCCGTCCAACATAGAAACACGTCCAGGCCGATCTGCCAAGGGGCCATCCAGGGATCGCGGCTACTCCGGAGTTGTTTCCGCAGCGCCCTCCAATCTCCTCTTCAGAGCGGCGGGTGACTCGCCCTTCGCGACGGGGTCCTGATGCCCTTTCCGCGAGCTCGGCATCACCCGCATCAGCGCGGCCGCACGGCGCCCCTCAACCAGCATCGCATCGCAGCGGCCGCGCACCTGGCTCTCGGCGTCGAGTCCGCGCGCCAGCTCCAGCACGCCGAAGTGCGGCAACCGTCGCACCCTGAACGAAGCGCCGGGCGGCGATGCATCGCTCACGAGCGCGACGTCTATCCCCTCGCTTCGAATTTCCTCGAGCCGGCGTGCCGCGCGCTCAGCCGCATTGGCGCCGCTGGCCACCCCGGTCACCAGCGGGTTGCCGAGCCCGGGCGCCCGCATGGCGCCGAAGTGCGCGGCCGGTCCGCCGGGGGTCTCGGTGGCCCGCCCGCCGCCGCGCGCCCGGCGGATCCAGATCCAGACGTCGCTCACGCACTCGAGGGCGATGCGCGTGACACCGCGCCAGCCGTCGCGCCAGCCTCCATCCACGATCACCCGGTACCAGAACTTTCCCGCCGGCCGCAGGGTGACGCCGATGGCGAGTGCGCGAGCGGAGTCGGGAGGCGGGTGGTGCGACGCTTCGAGACGCGTGTAGTTGGCCATGTCGCGCAGCGCCTCGCGCCAGGAACCCGCCAGCTCGTGCGACATGTCGTGCTCGAACGGCCACGTGGGCCCGGCGGGCCAGATGCCCTCGTGCACGCTCACGGACTCGTCATGGCGGTACGCGCCCCGGCGGAACATCCGCGAGCGGTAGCCCGGGTACTTGACCGAGCTGCGCAACTCGGCGCCCAGGAAGCGATGGAACTGCGGCAGCACACAGATGTCGTAGCCGGGCGGCGGGTCGCCGAGGAAGCCCTTGATCTCCTCCTGGAGCTCAGGAGTGAGCGACTCGTCGGCGTCGATCTCGAGCACCCAGTCGGAGGTGGCGTGGCCGAGCGCGACGTTGCGCTGGGCCGCGTAGCCCGGCCACGGGTTCTCGATCACCAGCGCGCCCGCCTCCCGCGCGATCTCGCGCGTGCGGTCGGTCGAGCCGCTGTCCACCACCACGATCTGGTCGCAGAACGCCACGGACGCGAGCGCGGCGGGTAGCCGTTCCTCCTCGTCCTTCGTGATCAGGCAGGCTGTGATCGTCTCGGGCAAGCGGGCTGAGTATGAACGGCGATCCGGCCAGGGCCACTGCTACGGTCGGCGCTCGTGAGCCGCCACGGGTCCATCGCGATCGCGCACGAATGGCTGGCGGCCAGAGCCGGCGCCGAGAAAGTTTTCGAGGCGCTGGCGGAGGCTTATCCGAGCGCCGACCTCTACGCGCTCACCCGCGAGCCGGGCGTGCCGTTCGACTTCGGCGGCCGTGATGTGCGCACGACCTTCCTCGACCACGAGTCGCTGCGGCAGCGGCGCGACCTCACGCTGCCGCTGATGCCCGCCGCCTGGCGGCTGCTGGGAGCGCGGTCGAGCTACGACACCGTGATCACCTCGAGCCTGGCCTGCGCGAAGGGGTTCGCGCCCGGGCGCTCCGCCACGCACTACTGCTACTGCCACGCCCCGATGCGCTACGCCTGGCAGCCGGAGATCGACAGGCGCAGCCATCCCGCCGGGCCGCTCGTGGACGTGGGGCTCAAGTGGCTGCGGCGCTGGGACCGCCGCTCGGCCGACTGGGTCGACTCCTTCGCCGCCAACTCGACCGCCGTCCGCGATCGCATCCGCGACTTCTACGACCGCGACGCCGAGGTGATCCACCCGCCGGTGGACACCGAGTTCTTCACGCCCGACGCCGATGCGCCAAAGGGCGAGCCGTACGTGTTCGCCATCTCGCGCTTCATCGCCTACAAGCGCACCGACCTGGCGATCGAGGCGGCCACCCGCGCCGGCCTGCCGATCGTGGTGGCCGGCTCCGGGCCGCTCGAGGACGAGTTGCGCGCGACCGCGGAGCGCGTGGGCGCCGACGCCCGGTTTGAGATCCAGCCCTCGGACGAGCGCCTGCGCGAGCTCTACCGCGGGGCGGCTGTGCTGGTCTTCCCTGCCCTGGAGGACCTGGGGATGATCCCCGTGGAGGCGCAGGCCTGCGGCACGCCGGTCGTTGGGCTCGACGAGGGCGGCACGCGCGACACGGTGGTGGACGGCGTCACCGGCATCCGCGTGAAGGAGCAGACGGTGGACGCGTTCGACGAGGCGATCCGCGCGGTGGTGGCATCCCCGCCCGACCCGGCCGCCTGTCGCGCCCACGCCGAGACGTTCTCGCGCGCCGGCTTCATCCAGCGCGTGCTGGAGTGGGTGAAGCCGTGAGGCGCCGGCGGCAGCGCCGACCTTCCTGACGAGCGAAAACCGATCCCGCAAGGACGCAGGGCCGAAGCCGTATAGGTAATACCGCGAGACCCGAGGAGGCCGCGGGGCGAAGGTTTGCAGCCGTCAGGCTGTCGGCGTTACTCGATAGGCGTCGAAGACGCTCTCGATGTTGCGCAGCCGCGACACGCAGGTCTTGAGCGCCTGCGTGTCCCCCACCTCGACCACGAACCGGTTCTTGACCATCGGGTGATCGACGATGCAGCGCGCCTCGAGGATGTTGATGCCGCACTCCGCGAACGTGCGGGAGAGATCCTCGAGCAGGCGATGGCGATCCCAGCCGTCCACCTCCAGCTCGACGCGGAACGACGTCGCCCCCGTGCCCGCCCAAGACACCTTGGTGAAGCGCTCCGGGCTCTTCATCAGCGCGCGGGCGTTCGGGCAGTGCTCGTGGTGGATGGTGATGCCGCGGCCGAGCGAGATGTAGCCCACGATCGGATCGCCCGGCACCGGCCGGCAGCACTTGGCCAGCCGCAGCGGGACGTCGTCGATGCCCTCGACCTTTATGCCGTAGCTGGACGACGCAGCCGTGGGCTTTGGCTTCTCGCGCTTGGCGAGCAGCTCGTCGACCGGGCCCTCGTCCTCCAGCGCGGCCTCGCCCTGCTTGAGGCGCTGCATCAGCTTGTTCGTGACGACCTTGGCCGAGATCTTGGCCTGGCCGAGCGCGATGTAGAACTCGTCGCCCTTCTTGAAGCCCATCTCGCGGATCACGTCCGCCAGCAGAGGCGAACCGGCCATCTTCTGTGGCGGCAGGCCGGCGCGCTTGAGGTTCTCGTTGAGGATGTCGCGGCCGGAGCGCTCGGAGTCCTCGCGCCGCTCGCGCTTGAACCACGCGCGGATCTTGGACTGCGCGCGGGCGGTCTTGGCGAGCGAGAGCCAGTCGCGCGACGGGCCGCGCTCCTGCTTGGAGGTGAGCACCTCGCAGATGTCGCCCGACTGGAGCTCGTAGTGCAGCGGCACGATCTTGCCGTTCACCTTGGCGCCCACGCAGCGGTGGCCGACATCGGTGTGCACCGAGTACGCGAAGTCGAGCGGCGTGGCGCCGGCCGCCAGCGACTTGACCTCGCCCTTGGGGGTGAACACGAAGACCTCGTCCTCGAACAGGTCGACCTTGAGCCCCTCGACGAACTCCTGCGGGTCCTTCAGCTCGTGCTGCCAGTCGAGCAGGTGCTTGAGCCACTCGACCTTGTCGGTGGCGCCGTGCGGGCCGGCGGCCCGGTCGTCGAGCGCCCTGTAGCCGCCGTCCTTGTAGATCCAGTGCGCCGCGATCCCGTACTCCGCGGTGTCGTGCATCTCGCGCGTGCGGATCTGGATCTCGAGCGGGCGCCCCTCGGGGCCGATCACGGTCGTGTGGAGCGCCTGGTACATGTTGAACTTGGGCATCGCCACGAAGTCCTTGAAGCGCCCGGGCAGCGGCTTCCACAGCGAGTGGATCACGCCGATGGCGCCGTAGCAGTCCTTGACCGAGTCCACGAGCACGCGCATGGCCGTGAGGTCGTAGATCTCGTTGAACTCGCGCCCCTTCTTGGTCATCTTCGAGTAGATCGAATAGAAGTGCTTGGCGCGGCCTGAGATGTCGGCGCCGATCCCGACCGCCTCGAGCTCCTTCTGCAGGTACTGGCCGGCGCGCGCCACGTAGCCCTCGCGCTCCTCGCGCTGCTGGTTCACGAGCGCCTTGATCTCCTTGTACTTGCGCGGGTGCAGCGTGGCGAAGGCGAGGTCCTCGAGCTCCCACTTGATCGCGTGGATGCCGAGCCGGTGCGCCAGCGGGGCGAAGATCTCGAGCGTCTCCTTGGCCTTCTCCTGCTGCTTCTGCTTGGGCATCGACCCGAGCGTGCGCATGTTGTGGAGGCGGTCGGCGAGCTTGATCAGGATGACCCGCACGTCGGCGGACATCGCGACGATCATCTTGCGGTAGTTCTCTGCCTGGCGCTCGTCGCGGCTCTGGAAGGTGATTCCGGTGAGCTTGGTGACGCCGTCCACGAGCGTGGCGATCTCATCGCCGAACTCCTCGCGCACCTCGTCGAGCGACGCGCTCGTGTCCTCCACGGTGTCGTGCAGCAGGGCGGCGCAGAGCGTCTCGGTGTCGAGGCGCATGCCCGCGCAGATCTTGGCCACGCCGACCGGATGGATGATGAAGTCCTCGCCCGAGCGGCGGAGCTGGTCGGCGTGGTGCTCGCAGGCGAACAGGAAGGCGCGCTCGACGGCATCGCGGTCGATCTCGAGCGCGGCGTCCGCGGAGTGTTCCTCGATCACCGCCAGGAGGTCGCCCAGAAGGCCGCGCTCGAAGTCCGTGATGTCGGCGGTCACGGCGGCGGGCGCATGCGGTCCCGCGATGTCGACCTGCTTGTGCTCGAAGTTCAGTTCGGTGGGCGCGGCGACCGCCGCCTTGCCCCCGTTGCCGTTGGCCTTGGCCCGCGGCGTTCGCGGCTTGGCCGGCGCCTTCGGCTTCTGCTTAGCGGGCGCCGCGGCCTTGGGAGTGGCCTTGCGTCGCTGCGCCGCGCTGGGCTGCGCGGGAGTCTTCGAGGACTTCGCCATCCTCAGTCGAGTTTAGAGCCGGGTGGGCACGGATAACCCTGTACCCCAGGAGCGGTACGGCAGGGACCTAGCCGAAGGAACGTCTGCTACTCGAACGGCGAACGCTTCTGTGGAAGTCCCTGGCCGCACCGTGCGCACGGTGACCGCAGTTGCGTGGCGGTTGGACGACCCAAGCCTCCCGAGGACTTGCGAGAACCGGGCGTGTCCTACGCAGACGCGCCAATCGGCGCTGGTCATAGCCCACTCCCAAGAGGGCGCAAAGGAGGACGGTTGTCGGGATACCGACGAGCCAAATTGCTAGGAGGACCAGCCAGAGGGTCATGCGCTCCCCGTTTTCGCCTCTCGCGAGCTATACCGCATGGTTTACCTGCGACAAAACGCCCTGCTTGTATCTTCCCGCACTCTCCGGCGGAATCCTGCCAGAGAACGCTGGGAAATGGCCCCACACCCCCGCGAGTGCGCTGTGCCTGCACCTGTCAGGGGGTCAACAGGTTGCGCAAGTTCACAAACCGGGACTGGACATGCAGCGGGTTCTGGGTTACTTCTATACCCAGAGCATTTCTGGACTCCCTGCTCGCGCCCCTGGGAAACCGGCAATGCCATTCCACTCGGACGTTGGAAAGGAGTCCCCGCTTTCCCGAAGCGCCGTCCCCCCGGCGGTTCGACAGCCGTGTTTCCTTGAGTTTCGTTGAAAAAGCCGACTGGCCCCGGCACCGTCGGCCATCGCAGCACTACATTCCCCCGTGCAGACCGCTAGCCCCCGCCCCCGTTCCCCCGTCCCCGTCGTGACTCAGCTGTCCCGGCTCAATGTCGACAGCCGTTACGCCGATCTTGTTCTGAATGGCCCCATTCGAAGCATCCGCATCGCCTGAGCCAATGCCCTCTTACGAGCCTCTCACGCACGACGGCCCGACCATCGGGAATCGTGAGGCTGAGCTTCCCCATCTCGCGCCGCTGCGCGTTCGCTCCGCCCCCACGATCGACTTCGAGCGCCCGCGCTACCGCCACTCGCGCTTCAAGCAGGCGCTGGCCGCCTGCGGCGCCTCCCGGCCGGCCATCGCGGGCATCGACACCTCGATGGTCCTGCTGGCCGTGGCATCCACGGCCGCGATCTCGTCCACTTCCGAGGCTCAGCGCGCGCCTTCCTGGGTGCTCGCCGTCTTCCCGTTGCTGGTCCTGCTCCAGCTGTCGCTGCGCGGCAGCTACGGGCCGCGGCTGCTCATGCCGCTGCTCGACGGCATCCGCCTGATGATCACCGCGGCCTCCATGGCCGCGATCATCGTGATCGCCGTCCAGGCGCTGATCGGTCAGCCGGACATCAACATCCCCGTGCTTCGGCTCTGGGTGTTGAGCGCCGTGTTCCTCGTGGCGGGCCGCGGGCTCGTGAACCGGATCCAGTACTGGACCCGAGTGCGGGGACGCATGGCCGTGCCCACGCTGATCATGGGCGCCGGCGTGGTCGGCCGTCAGGTGGCGCGCCGCCTGCTGAGCCGTCCCGAGTACGGCCTCGCCCCGGTCGGCTTCGTGGACTCCGATCCTCCCGCCCAGGAGACGGCGCATCGTCCCGTTCCCGTGATCGGCGGCTTCGAGGAGGCCGAGGAGCTGATCGACGAGACCGGTGCAGGTCACGTGATCCTCGCGTTCTCGTCCTTCCCGGACAGCAGCATGCTGCCGGTCATCCGCGCCTG
>Ga0070679_100005173_pt1 | contig 12075 bp, 7 predicted proteins | sample KBSC63BmetaG_FD_65652 | JGI IMG/M metagenome (GOLD analysis project Ga0070679, IMG submission 65652) | Corn rhizosphere microbial communities from Kellogg Biological Station, Michigan, USA - KBS C6-3B metaG | ecosystem: Host-associated > Plants > Roots > Rhizosphere | place: USA: Michigan... | reverse complement strand
ATCACTCGCTACGCGTGAGCGACGGTCGAGGACGCCGTCGAATTCAGGTCGAGCCGGCCGGTCGCGTCGCCGAACGTTTCGACGTCGGCACCGAGCGTCTGCAGCACCGACAGCATCGCGTTCGCCATTGGTGTCCCGTCCGGCGCGGTGATGTGCAGGTTGCCCTTCAAGCGGCCGGCGCCGTGGCCGGCCACGAAGAACGGGCACCGCTTGTGGTTGTGCACGTTCGGATTGCCCATCGGCGATCCATAGAGCAGCACCGCATTGTCCAGCAGGCTGCCGTCGCCGTCGGGCGTGTTCTTCAGCTTCTCGAGGAAATACGGCACCAGGCTCACGTGGTATTTGTTGATCTTCGCGAGATCGAGGATGCGATCCTCGCGGTCGTTGTGGTGCGACGCGATGTGGAAGCCGGTCGTGACGCCCGTTTCGGGGAAGACGCGGTTGGAGACGTCGCGGCTCAACTTGAAGGCGAACACGCGCGTCACGTCCGCGGCGAAGGCGATCGCCTGCAGATCGAACATCAGCTTCACGTGCTCGTCGTACGAATCGGGCACGCCGACCGGCGCGGCCGGCAGCTCGCGTGCTTCCCCGCTCGAGTTCCGCGCCTCGACCTTCTGAATGCGCCGCTCGATCTCGCGCACGTCGGTCAGATAGTCGTCGAGCCGCGCGCGATCGACCGGGCCGAGCCCCGCCTGCAGCCGTTTCACCGACGCCGAGATCCAGTCGAGGATGCTCTGATCCTTCTTGCGCCGCGTCGCCCGCGCTTCCGGCGTCGCGCCGACGCCGAACAGCTGATCGAACACCGCCCGCGGATCGCGGATCATCGGCAGCGGCTCGGTGTCGGATGCCCAGCTGATCGAGTCCGTGTACGCGCAGGAGTAGCCGTAGAAGCAGCCGCCCGCCTGATCCACGTTCTCGATGCACAACTGCATCGACGGAATCGGCGTGTCCTCGCCGAATTTCTTCGCGTAAATCTGATCGAGCGAGATCCCCGCCTTGACGTCCGACCCCTGCGTCTGGTGCGGATGCGCCTGCGTCAGAAACACGGCCGCCGAACGGAAATGATCGCCGCCGATCTCCGGCGGCGTGAACGCCTCGGCGTTCCGCACGTCCATGTTGCTGACGATCGTGAGGTAGTCGCGATACGGCTCGAGCGGCGCCAGGCTGGTGGGCGTCAGATCGAAATGCGACCCGTCCTCGGCGGGCGACCACAAGTGCTTCGTCGCGCCAATCGCCGTACTGCCGGCGGCGCCGTGCACCATCTCCATGGCGACGAACCGCATCTTGCGGGCGCTGGCGTTCGGCGCCTCGCGCGCATACGCGGTTCCGGCGGGCACCATCGCGTCGAGCAGCGGCAGCGCCACCGTCACACCGAGCCCCTTCAGCACCGCGCGACGGGGCAGATGTTTCCTGGTGATGTACATCGGCTTACCTCTCCATGGCCGCGGTCTCGACCGCGGTGTTCTTCATCGTCTGGAACGCGCCGCTCTTGACGATGCCCGAGATGAACGACGAGAACTTGTAGTCGTGGCGCGCCGCGTCGCGAACAATCGCGCGAACGGTCGGCATGTCGTAGTACTCGACGCGCCGGCCGAGGGCGTAGGTCATCAGATTTTCCGTGAACGTCTGCAGGAACACGTCCTTGTGCTTGAGCAGGGCGCTGCGCAGGCCGGCCGGTCCATCCAGCTTCGTGCCGTCGTACATCACGCCCGCGGCGTCGACCGGCATCTCGTTGTCCTTGATCCGCCACTTCCCCGTCGGATCGAAGTTCTCGAGCGCCAGACCCAGCGGATCGATCACGCGGTGGCACGACGCGCAGGCCGGATTCTTGCGGTGCTCTTCCATCCGCTCGCGCACCGTCAAGAGCTTGCCGCCCGCGGAGCCTTTCGTCGCTTCCAGCGCCGGAACATTCGGCGGCGGCGGCGGCGGCGGCGACCCGAGCAGGACCTCCATGATCCATTTGCCGCGCATCACCGGAGATGTGCGATCGGCGACCGACGTCAGCACGAGGATGCTGCCCTGGCCCAGGATGCCTCGGCGATTGTCCGGCACCGTCACGCGCTGGAAATCGCTGCCGACGATGTTCGGGATGCCGTAGTGCTTCGCGATGCGCTCGTTCACGAACGTGTGATCGGCAGTCAGGAGCTCCAGCACGCTGCGATCCTCGCGCACGAGGCTGTCGACGAACAGCTCGGTCTCGCGGACGAAATCGTCGCCGAGCGACTTGTCGTAGTACGGATACAGCAGCGCGTCGGGCAGCATGTTCTCGACGTCGCCCAGCCGCAGCCACTGCGCCGCGAAGCGCTTCGACAGCGCATCCGCTTCGGGTGCGACCATCATGCGCCGGACCTGTTCGTCCAGGACGGCCGGCGAGCTCAGCTTGTTCTGTTCGGCGAGATTCAGCAGCGTCGCGTCCGGAGCCGCGGCCCACAGGAAGAACGAGAGCCTCGAAGCGAGATCGAGATCGGTGACGCGCACCGTTGTTCCCGGCTTGTGCGCCGGCGTCGGCTCGAGCTTGAACACGAACTGCGGGCTCGCCAGGATCGCTTCAATCGCCGTCGCCACGCCGTTGTCGAAATCCCGCTCGCTGCGTCCGGCCTGGTAGAAGGGCATCAGCCCCTCGAGCTCCTGGTGAGCAACCGGCCGTCGGAACGCCTGCGTCGCGAGGCGCTTGACGATCTGCGTCGCGCACGCCGTCTCCTGGCTCGCCGTGGCGGGGCGGCACGTGAAGATCCGCCGGCGGCTCGCCGTCTCCGACACGCCGGTCACGTGCTGCGGACCGACGATGCTCAGATCCTTGAGATGCGGAAGCGTGGTGATGCCGTACGCGACGCCGATCTGCGTGTCGGCCAGCGTGCGTGAGATCGGCGCGATCAGATCGTTGACCGGCCCCTCGAACCGCTTCAGGAACGCCGCGGTCACGCGATGCGAGCCGGCCGTGATGTGCAGCGGCGGCGTCTTCATCGTCAGCGAGTCGGTGACGTCGGCCATCTTCGGATCGATCCGCAGCAGCGCCTGCCGCGCGCCGTCGATCGACACTTCGAGCTGTTCGTTCTCGGCCGGACTGCCGAAGAGGAAGCCGCACGCGTTGCCGTGCAGATCCATGCGGAATATGTAGTCGCCGTCGGCCGGAAAAACGTGGACGACCGAGATTCCGCCGCGCGTGCCGAGCGGCGCGCCATCCACCCGCTCCAGCTGCGACGACGTTTTCGGCACGCGGTAGTGCGCTTCGCTCGCGGCCGCGTCGCGATCGCCGAGCGCGAGCGAAGTGACCCGGCTCGCCGCGCGCAAATAGCCCTGCATCAGCGCGGGCGAGAACGCCTGCGCGTCGGCGACGTTGTCGAAGCCGTTGCTGATGGAATCGGGCGGCAGGAAGGCGGTGACGTCGACGTCGATGCCGAACATATCGCGGACGGCGCGCGCGTACTCCGCGCGATTGAGACGCTGGAACGGCCGCCACCCGGGATTCGGATCGGCCGCGGCCGCCGCGTCGATGCGCGCTTCGAGCGCCGTGGCGAACGCCTGCGCGGTCGCCGGATCGGGCCGCTCCTTGACGGCGGCGGGCGGCATCATGCCCGCGCGCAGCTTGCGGATCATTTTTTCGGCGATGGGCGCCTGCTGCACTGCCTGCGCAGCATCGAAGTGTTCCAGCGACAAGCCGCCCGTTTTTCCTTCGTCGTCGTGGCAGGAGGTGCAGTAGTACGAGACCAGCTTGTTCTGCTCGTCCACGGACATCTGCGGCGCGGTCGCGGCTGGCGGCGCGGGTGGTTTTGGTGCTGGTTCCTGGCGGCGCGCGGGACCCGACGCGGCCGAGAGCCCGAGCCCGGTCGTCATGATCGCGGTCACCAGAAACGCGGAGCTGATCTTCGGCATGCGTGGCCTCGTCGTACCGCCCAGGTGCCGACGCACCGAAGGCGCGATGTCGTCAGTATAGGGCGAATATCGGCATCAAGGCCCAATTGGGCGTGCACTTTAACGTCACGGAATGTCCATGTTTGTCTCTTCTGCTCGCCGCCGAACGGTTCAGTGACGGTAAAGGGGCAAAGACGTTCAAACCATTGGATAACACCGGACTCTCGCGTCGAACGGCACGCGGAAAATTCGTTCAGCGCGGCGAATCGCGTATATGCTCTCCGGAATTCTCTACAAGAAATTGATCGGCTGACCGGTCAATCTACGACCACGAAACGAGGGAGGGGTATGAAGGCTTTGTATCGGGTATTACTCATTGCCGCCATGTGCGTGCTTGTCGCGCCAAGCGCCTGGGCGCAAGGCCAGACGGGATCGATTACCGGTGTCGCCACCGACGCGAGCGGCGCGGTTCTGCCGGGTGTGACCGTGTCGGTTTCGGGCGACAAACTCATTGGTGGTGTGCAGACGCAGACCACGGACGCGAGCGGCGCGTACCGTTTCGACCGCCTGCCGCCGGGCAACTATCGCCTCAAGTTCGAGCTGCAGGGATTCAAGACGGTCGATCGCGCTGACATCAAGATCGACGCGGGCTTCGTCGCCACGATCGGCGCGAAGCTCGAAGTCGGGAGCGTCAGCGAGACGATCACCGTCACCGGCCAGTCGCCGACGGTTGATACCAAATCGAATCTCCAGCAGACCGTCATGAACCAGGAGATTCTCGAGGGGATTCCGTCCGGCCGCGATCCCTGGTCGGTCGCGAAGATCATCCCCGGCGTCGCCGTGTCGACGTACGACGTCGGCGGCACGCAGTCGATGCAGCAAAGCTCGCTCTCCTCGCACGGCTCCAGCACCAACGACGTCAACTACAACATCGACGGCGTCTCGGTGAACTGGCCCGGCGGCGGCGGCGGCGCGACGATGCTCTATTACGACCAGGGGATGTTCGAGGAAGTGAACTACATGACCTCGGCGATCCCCGCCGAAACGCTGGTCGGCGGCGTGGCGATCAACATGGTCACCAAGGACGCCGGCAACAAGTGGCGCGGCAGCACGAAGTACAACTACTCGAATGGCTGCGCCTCGACGACGGACCCCGTCCCCGGCTGTCTCGAGAGCGACAACCTGCAGGCCGGCAAAGATGCGGGCGTGCTGCCAAAGTCGCTGCTCGGCAATCCGACGCTGCTGACGTACGACTTCAACCTCGCCGGCGGCGGCGCCATCATCCAGGATCGGCTGTGGGTGAACGGTTCGGTCCGGCGCTGGATCGTCAACAAGCTCGTCAACTCGAAGAACATCGACGGCTCGCAGGCGATCGACGACAACACGCTGAAGAACTACTCGGGCAAAGCGGTGTTTTCGGCGACGTCGAACCAGAAGATCATCTTCTCGTACAACTGGGACAACAAGATTCGCGGCCATCGGCGTAACGGCAGCCTGTTGCAGCCCGACGTCGCGTCGCTGATCCAGACCAATCCGGCGTCGTCGACGCAGGCCAAGTACACGGGCATTCACAACAAGCTGGTGTTCGAGTCGTCGTTCAGCACGATGAGAGGCGAATCCGACTACAACTACCAGCCAGGCGTAGGACCCAACACGTATCGCATCGAGGACACGGTCGCGAACACCGGCATCAACGCGGCCGCAGGGCAGGAATACCAGCCGAACTCGCGCACCGAGTTCGACAACGTCCTCTCCTATTCGAAATCGGGTTGGGGGGGCGACCACCTGTTCAAAGGCGGCGTCCAGTTCGCGCGGCTGTACTTCGACGACCAGAACGTGATTCGCGGCGATGCGATCCTGCAGTTAAAGGGCGGAGTGCCGACGAGCATCGACGAGTACAACACGCCGAACGAGAGCGTGAGCATCGACAAGGAGACCGGGTTCTTCCTGCAGGACACCTGGACGGCGGCCAACCACCTGACGTTGAACTTGGGGGTCCGCTACGATCACAACATCGGCACGCTGCCGGCGCAGTCGACCCCGGGCGGCACGTACATCGGTCCGCTGTCGATCGGCGAATCGACGCCGATCAAGCAGAACCTGTTCGTCTGGCGTTCGGGTCTTGTGTACGACCCGTTCGGCGATGGTAAGACGGCGCTGAAGGCGAGCTACAGCCGCTACGGACTGCAGGTCGGCATCGACCGCGTGACCAACGTCAACCCGTTCTCACTCGTCAGCCGCAACTGCACCTGGACCGACCCGAACGGCGACCTTATTCCGCAATCGAACGAGATCGGCACCTGCGGCGCCTTCCCCGGCTTGAGCGTGCGGTACGCGAATCCGAATGGTCCGAACTGGCCGTTCTCGGACGAGATCACGGCGGGCGTCGAGCACCAGATCATCAACGACATGCGCGTTGGCGTGATGTACTACCACCGCACGAACCGCAACCAGATCGGCACGCGTAACACCGCCGCGACGCCGAACGATTACACCGCGGCGACGGTCAACATTCCGAACGGGCCGAACGGGCCGACCACGGCGACCGTGTACAACCTCAACTCGACGGCGTTCCTCGCCACGAACAACGTCCTCGACAACCAGCCGTACCTCGACACGGTGTACAACGGCGTCGACTTCACGGCGAACAAGCGCTTCTCGCACCGGTGGCAGATGGTGGCCGGCCTCACGATCGGCAAGAACACCGGCGGCCTCAACAGCCTCAGCGGAACCGGAAGCGGACAATCCTCGTCGATTTCGTCGTCGACCGGCGGCGACCTCAACGACCCGAACAATCTTCGTTTCACGAACGGCATTGTCGGCAACGACTCGCCCGTCGCGTTCCGGCTGTCGGGCAGCTACGACGCGCCGTACGCGATCAACATCGCGGGCACGCTCGTCTCGAACAGCGGCTACCCGTACATCTCGACCTACTCGGTGACGCGCGCGAACTTCCCGAACATCTGCACGGCAAACTGCGGCACGGGTCTGATTCGCTCGAGCCAGACGGTGGCCCTCAGTGCGCGCGGCGACGAACGGCTGCCCTCGGTGACGCTCCTCGACCTGCGTTTCTCGCGTCCGTTCAATTTCGGACAGGGACGCAAGATCGTGCCGGAGATCGATATTTTCAACGTGACGAACCGGTACACGCCGACCTCGGTGAGCACGGCGGTGGGAGGCACGTACCTCCAGCCGTCGGCGATCATCTCGCCGCGGATCATCCGGATCGGGTTCAGCCTGAATTTCTAGAGAGGGAATAACGGGCGGCGATCAACGCGGAGCCCGCGGAACGCAGGAACGTCCTTCCTGCCCATTCCGCGAGTTCCGCGTCGACGTCGACTGAAGCGAAGCTACTCGATCTTCTCGTACGTCGCGGCGCTCACGTTGGTCACGTGGCCCTCGGCGTTGTAGCGCATGTAAAGCACGCCGATCGTCTTCCCATCAGCTGACAGCACGTTCGTCAGCACCTGCGTGACCTTCCCGCCCTTCTTGTAGACAATCTCGTTCACCTTGTCGTTCAGGATCTTCACCGATCCCGTGTCGGTGCCCGGATTGCCGACCAGCGGCTCGTCCTTGCCGTCGAACATCGTCGTGTAGCCCCACTCGGACTTCACGCCGTCCTTGTTCACCGCGTTGATGGTGATCTTCATCCCGTTCCCGTGGTACGGCTCGTAGGTCATGATGTTGCTGCTGGGCGGCGGCGCATCCGACTTGATTTTCCACTTGCCGTAGCGCGGGTTCGTTTGCGCCGACAACGACACTCCGACAAACGCCAGAGCGGCGCACAGGCCCACTGTCATACCGAGATTACGCTTGCGCATGTCCGACCCTCCATGTCCGTTATCCGTGGACGGCGTAGTATATCGAATGCCTTCCGTGACGAGAGGACGACATTTTCTCCAGATCCCCGGACCGACGAACGTGCCCCATCGCGTGCTGCGCGCGCTGGCGCAGCCGACGATCGATCATCGCGGACGCGCGTTTGCGTCGATGGCGCGCGAGGCGATGGCGGGTCTGCAGCGCGTCTTCCGCACGTCGTCGCCAGTGGCGATCTATCCGGCGTCCGGCAGCGGCGGATGGGAAGCCGCGTTCGTCAACACGCTGTCGGCCGGCGACACCGTGCTGATGCCGGAGACCGGACACTTCGCCGCGCAGTGGCGCGGTGTGGCGGAGCGTCTGGGGCTGCACGTGGACCCGATCGCCGGCGACTGGCGCCGCGGCGCGGATCCCGACGCCATCGAGCAGCGCCTTCGCGACGATCGTGAACATCGCATCAAAGCCGTCGCGGTGGTACACAACGAAACGTCAACTGGAGCGGTCAGCCACGTCCGGGAGATCCGGCGCCGCCTGGACATCGCGGCACATCCAGCGCTGCTGATGGTGGACGCGGTGTCGTCGCTCGCGTGCATGGACTATCGCCACGACGAATGGGGCGTGGACGTGTCGATCAGCGCGTCGCAAAAGGGGCTGATGCTGCCGCCCGGCCTCGGCTTGCTCGCGATCAGCGAACGCGCGCTCGCCGCCGGCGCGTCCGCCGGCATGCCGCGATCGTACTGGGACTGGCGACCGATGATCGCGCACAACGCGGAGGGATTCTTTCCGACGACGCCGGCGACGAATCTGCTGTTCGCGCTCGTCGAAGCGGTTCGAATGCTGGAGGAAGAAGGGCTCGCGAACGTGTTCGCGCGTCATCAGCGGTTTGGCGAAGCGACGCGGCGCGCGGTCGCGAAGTGGGGGCTCGATCTGGTCTGCCTCGACCCGGACGCGTACAGCAATTCCGTGACCGCGGTGATGATGCCCGCCGGCTGCAACGCGGACGAATTCAGGCAGGCGACGCTGCGGGCGTTCAACATGTCGCTGGGCGCCGGGCTCGGCAAACTGAAAGGGACGACGTTCCGCATCGGCCACCTCGGCGACTTCAACGATCTGATGCTCGCCGGCACGCTGAGCGGCGTGGAGATGGGTCTCGCCATGTCGGGCGTGCCGTTCAGCCGCGGCGGAGTCGGCGCCGCGCTGGATCATCTTTCGGCCGCTGTGTCGCCGCGTCAATCTGAAATCGTAAAATCTGAAATCTGAAATCTGAAATTCGATGATCTGTGAGCTGAGCGCCGTCGAGATGGCGCAGCTGCTGCGAACGAGGCAGGTGTCCGCGCGCGAAGTTCTTCAGGCTCACCTGACTCGGATCGAGCGGATCAATCCTGTCGTCAATGCCATCGTCACGCTCGTGGCCGAGCGCGCGACGGCCGCAGCGTTGCGCGCCGACGAGGAGCTGGCGCGCGGCAATCCTACCGGTCCGCTGCACGGGCTGCCGATTGCGCACAAGGACCTGCAGCCGACGGCCGGGATTCGAACGACGTTCGGCTCGCCGGTGTTCAAGGATTTCGTCCCCGCGCACAACTCGCTGCTCGTCGAGCGCCTCGCCAACGCCGGTGCGATTCTCGTCGGCAAGACGAACACGCCTGAGTTCGGCGCCGGGTCACAGACGTTCAATCCGGTGTTCGGCCCGACGCGCAATCCGTACGATCTCGCGAAGACGTGCGGCGGCAGCACGGGTGGAGGCGCCGTCGCGCTGGCGTGCGGCATGGTGCCGATCGCGGACGGCAGCGACATGGGCGGATCGCTCCGCAATCCCGCGAGCTTCTGCAACGTCGTCGGATTGCGACCGTCGGCTGGCCGCGTGCCCGTGTGGCCGTCGACGATGGCGTGGTCGACGCTGAGCGTCGAAGGGCCGATGGCGCGCAGCGCCGCCGACGTCGCGCTGCTGCTGAGCGCGATGGCGGGACCGGATGCACGATCGCCGATCGCGCTGGCGGAGCCGGGAGCACGATTCGCCTCGCCTCTCGACCGCGACTTTGCCGGCGTGCGCGTCGCGTGGTGGACGGACCTCGGCGGGCTGCCGGTGGATCGCCGCGTCGGCGCGCAGGTAAACGCGCAGCGCGGCGTGTTCGAAGCGCTCGGCTGCATCGTCGACGATGCGGAGCCGGATTTCGGCGATGCCGACGAGATCTTCAAGACGATGCGCGCGGTCGCGTTTCTCGCGAGCCACGGCGAGACGGTGGCGCGGCACCGGGATTTGGTGAAGGACGCGATTCGGTGGGAAGTGGATCGCGGTCAGCGGCTGTCGGCGGCCGACGTCGCTCGCGCCGAGACGAAGCGCACGGCGCTGTATCACCGGATGCGGCAGTTCATGGAGCGGTACGAGTTCTTCGTGCTGCCGGTCAGCCAGGTGCCGCCGTTCGACGTGTCGCAGCCGTACGTGACGGAAATCGAAGGCGTGATGATGGAGACGTACATCGACTGGATGAAGTCGTGCTATTACGTCTCGGCGACCGGTCATCCGGCGATTTCGGTGCCGGCGGGATTCACCGGCGATGGTCTGCCCGTGGGTCTGCAGATCGTCGGACGTCATCACGACGATTGGGGCGTCCTGCAAATCGCGCACGCCTTCGAGCAGGCGGCCACCGTCGCGCGTCGCTGGCCGGAAATGGGGACGGGAGTCTTTTCGCCTACCCCCGATTCGCACTCACAAACGACGAAAACCTGAGCAAATATGGCTATAAAAATGGGGACAGACCTCACGATTCAAGGCGCGCTTTTCAGCGGTGGAAAAAGACTCCCGTCCCCTTTTCTCAGCGCGGCGATTTCGTGTTCCTTGAAGCCTGCCTCGGCCAGCACTTCGACCGTGTGCTCGCCCAGCATCGGTGCACGACGGGCGACGTACGGGGGCGTCGCGCTCATCTTGAGCGGCGACCCCAACGTCCGGAGCCGCCCGAGCGTCGGATGCTCGACCTCGACGACCATCTCTCTCGCCACCACCTGCCGGTCGGCGAACACCTGCGCGTAATCGTTGATCGGTCCGCACGGAATGTCGTTCGCCCCGAGGACCTCAAGCCAGTGCGCGCAGGTCCCCGTCTGCGTGATCGCTTCGATGCGGTTCACCAGCGCGGCCCGATTGACGACGCGGCTCGGGTTGTCGGCGAACGCGTCCATCCGCGGCCACTCGGGATGCCCGAGCACATCGCACAGGCGCCGGAAGAGCCGCTCGTTGGCCGCGCCAAGCGTGATGTAGCCGTCCGCGCAACGAATCGCTTGATACGGCGCGTTCATCCGGTGCGCCGACCCCAACGCTTCGGGCACGCCGATGCCGGAAAAATATTCCGTCGCCTCCCACACCGAGAACGCGACGCCGGCGTCCACGAGCGACGTGTCGATCCGCTGGCCCTGCCCCGTCCGGCGACGATGGTCGAGCGCGGCGAGGATGCCGACGAGCGCGAACAGCCCGGCTCCGAGATCGGTCACCGGCACGCCGGCCTTCGCCGGCGGCCGGCCGGGCTCGCCGGTCACCGACATGATGCCGGCCACCCCTTGAGCGATCAGATCGAAGCCGCCCCGTCCGCGATCCGGCCCCGTCTGACCGTACCCGGAGATCGACGCATAGACGAGCGCGGGATGCAGCGGCGCGAGCGCGTCGTACCCGAGGCCCAGCGCGTCCATCACACCCGGCCGGTAGTTCTCGATTAGGATGTCTGACGAGCACGCGAGCCGCTGGCACGCTTCGCGGCCTTCGCGCGTCTTCAAATCGAGCACGACGCTGCGCTTGCCTCGATTCACCGCGTTGAAGCTCGGACTGTCGCTGCCGATCGCGCCCGGCATCTGCCGTGTCGAATCGCCCGCCGGCGGCTCGATCTTGACGACGTCCGCGCCGAGATCCGCGAGGATCATTCCGCAGAACGGGCCCGCCATGACCTGCGTCACGTCGAGCACGCGGAGCCCGGCCAGCGCGCGGCGGCGATCGGTCGCGTCCATCGTGCGGTTGTACTAAAGGGAGGACCGGTTGTCTACCGAGCACACGAGATTCGACATCGACGGACCGCTGGCGACGCTCACGTTCAATCGGCCCGAGGCGCGCAACGCGATGACGTGGGACATGTATCAGGCGCTCGTCGATGCGTGCGACCGCGTCGACGCCGAGGCGACGATTCGCGTGCTGATCCTGCGCGGCGCGGGCGGCAAGGCATTCGTCGCGGGAACGGACATCTCACAGTTTCAGAGCTTTCACGATCGCGAGGACGGCATTCGATACGAGGAGCGGCTCGATCACGTGCTGGATCGCCTGGAGCGCGTATCGAAGGCGACGATTGCGCAGGTGGAAGGCGTCGCCGCGGGCGGCGGCTGCGCGATCGCGCTCGTGTGCGATCTGCGCGTGGCGACGCCGGAATCGAC
>Ga0070679_100005172_pt1 | contig 12076 bp, 10 predicted proteins | sample KBSC63BmetaG_FD_65652 | JGI IMG/M metagenome (GOLD analysis project Ga0070679, IMG submission 65652) | Corn rhizosphere microbial communities from Kellogg Biological Station, Michigan, USA - KBS C6-3B metaG | ecosystem: Host-associated > Plants > Roots > Rhizosphere | place: USA: Michigan... | reverse complement strand
AGTTTGATTCCTCTCATTTCGAAAAAAACAAAAAACAAAACCGTATTCAGAAGTTATACTATTGGTTCTAATACGGCGCGAGATGAATGGGTTTATGGGTTTGAATCAAATAATCTAAACAATAAGGTTGCTTATTTAGTAGATACTTTTAATAAAAAGCTTTTAGATGGTTCTTCATCCGAGAATGATAAATCAATTAAATGGACAAGGAGTCTAAAGAAAAGATTTGCAAAAAAGTTGAAATTAAATTTTGATAATAGTAAGATAATTAAAGCTTTTTACCGGCCATTTGTAAAGCAGTATTTATATCATTCGAAAGATTTAATTGAGATGCCATCCCTGCTTCCTAAATTGACCGCGTCAGATAACTTATTTATTATTTTTTCTGGTTCAAGCCATTCGAAACCGTTTCAAGTTTATTCTACAAATAATGTTTTTAGTTTTGATTTTTTAGAAAAAACTACAGGGTTGCCTTTCTATGATTTTGAAGGTTCAGGAAAGAAAATAGACAACATCACTGATTGGGCGTTAGAAAAGTTTCAGGAACATTACAAACAAATTGAACCATCTTCACCGGTATGTTACGCCAATAGCCCGGAAGTAAGGGAAGAATTTAAAATAGAAACGCCAGCACCAAAGCCAATTACCAAAGAAGCGATCTTTCATTATGTATATGCCGTGTTGCACAATCCGGCTTACCGCAAAAAGTATGAGCTGAATTTAAAAAGAGAATTTCCGCGCATACCGTTGTACGAAAACTTTTGGCAATGGGCGAAATGGGGAGAGCAATTAATGAACCTGCATATTAATTATGAAACCGCTGAACCTTATCCATTGCAGCAAAAAGAAATTGCCACCAAAGAACATCCCAAAACAAAACTGAAAGCAATAAAAGAAGATGGCATCATTGTTTTAGACGACAACACAGAACTGCACGGCATTCCATCAACAGCCTGGGAATACAAACTCGGCAACCGCAGCGCCCTCGAATGGATTCTCGACCAATACAAAGAAAAGAAACCCAAAGACCCGACCATAGCAGAAAAGTTCAACACGTATAAATTCGCCGATTATAAAGACCACGTGATTGATTTATTAAAGCGGGTTTGTACGGTGAGTGTGGAGACGATGAAGGTGGTTGGGGAGATGGGGGAGATTCAATAATTGGATTTTTATGGAGCGAGTCTCCGGCCTGTCCTCTGCCCCACTCAAGATTCAATTATTATTGGAGATTGGATTGTACTAATAACAATTGAAATTGATAACAATAAAAAGTCGGTTCTTAATACTATTTTTTTTAATAGATTGCGTCTCATAACATCAATACAAGCACTATTAATGCTGATATATGGAAGATATACCTTTACAAGACCGAAATAAAAAATATTCGCTTAAAGGAAAATGGAATGACTTCTTTAAAGTAGTTTTTGACCCCTGGGTAATTTTACTTTTGGTTCTGACTATTATTTTTATCATCTATTCTGCAAATTCCGCGGACAAAAGTATCCTTGGTATATTAACTTTAGTTATTACTCTTTTATCAGGATTGCTTGGAGGAGTAATCACAAATAGATGGGCACAAATGACGGAACTTAAGGTATTGGTTGCTCGTGGAAAATCTGCGATTAGAAGTTTAAAATTGATATTGCTGAACATAAGCAATATTGAGAAAAGGACTAAAGTCTATATAGAATGTTTGGATAAAGAAAATAAAGAGTTCAAGCTAATAGTAAGCAATTTTCAAGAGGTGATTGAAAAGTGTAATATACTTGAAGAAGAAATAATAAGTTCGATTGAAAATTGGACTGATATTATTCCAGAAGTAGAAAACTTAAAAACTCAAATTGGAGTAATTTCAAGTATGAAAATAAGAGAAACTGAGCTGCAAGGTGACATAGAAAATCTAAACAGTAAAATAGTTGAGATTGCAGAGGTTGAAAGTAAAGAAAAGATGCAATTGAAAAGTAAATTGTATGACAAAGAAAAAGACCTAAACAAAACAAAAGAGGAGCTAAGGGAAGCAGAAAGGAAATTGAACACCACAGTTTTAAGTGGCTTAACGGCATCAGGAGCTTATTCCGTAGGAGCTCGGTTCGGAATAAGCAATTTTGGTACAACCGTTGATTCTTGTGGAAGATGTGGAAAATCATATTCTCCTAATGGCATTTTTGCAGATAATTTGTGTGATGACTGTAGAGCCAATCCAAGGTCTTTCGTTATGACCCGAAAAAAATAGCAGCAAACAACAACAAAAAGTTTTGTGCAAGCGTGATTGGTATGGCCCCCCATGTAAGGCAAGGTTTGAACTTTAATTGTTAGGCCCCGGATATCCGTAGAATATTCAAATACAAAACACACTGCTGTCCGTATGTTTTCAACTACGGACAATAAGAAACCATATCTGTTCTGAGTATGAAGGCCCTGGTTCCACATGGGTGAGTAAACATTCTTGCCTTCCTTCTCCTCATTTTAAAGATAGCATGGGTATATTTTTAATACTTTAGCAATATAAAATCGTTTAAAAAGAAAACAACGAGAGTTTATTTGGCTTTTATTGCCCTGCTATTCTTTCATGTAACCCGGGCGCAGCAATGGGTTTCTTTATTTGATGGTAAAACCCTTAAACGACTGGAAGGTTGGCGATAATGCATCTACTTTTTCCTCCGTTGGTCTTGTGACCAACAACTTCTTTCCTTAAAGAGATAGGAAGCTGTATTTACGAAAGATATATTTTCACAATATGTACTCGTAAAAGTGACATAAGGCGTTGATAATGAATAAAACAATTTTTGTGGAAAATAACGTTGTATGTTCGTACTTTCGGTAATACAAACGTTGGCAGTAATTTTAAAACACCAAAATAATTGAATGGACGCAACCTTAATACAAGACCAAATAGATAATAATAGGAGATCAGTTGCATTTGACAGCTATGATTTATCCGTAAGGCAATTATTTGATATGATTGTTGAAGGCTTGATTGATATTGCTCCTGAATATCAAAGACATTTTGTTTGGGATGAAAATCGTCAATCTCAACTTATCGAATCACTTCTTTTAGGTATACCTGTTCCAAATTTATTTATGGCGACCAATCGAGATTCAAGCTGGGAGGTAATTGACGGACTTCAAAGACTAACCACCATTATTAACTTCGTAGGTGATGATGCTATAATACGACGCAACAATAGTAATTGCGTAAAATTGAAGCTACATGGACTTGAAAAGTTAAACGGAATTAATGGACTTTATTACGAGGAGTTGCCAAGATCAATTCAATTAATGTTTATGACCCGGCCAATTCGGGTCACTGTTTTAAATGATAGAAGCGATTTTGAAGTTCGGTATGATTTATTTGAACGTTTGAATACTGGTGGTGTAACATTGCATCCTCAAGAAATCAGAAACTGCATTTATCTTGGGAGATTTAAAGATTTTATTGCAGAATGTTCCACAAATGAACATTTTTTAAATGTAGTTAAAATGACGCCTACTGCAGAAAGAACAGGAAGTCGTGAAGAATTAGTTTTGAAATTCTTTGCATATTTTGAATGCAGGGATGAATTTATTCATAGCGTAAAAGGATTCTTAAACGACTATATGGCAAGGAAAACGATTTCCTTTCCTGAAGAAGCAAACTACCGCCACTTGTTTTCTCAAACATTTGAAATGATTGACGATTTACTTCCAAATGGAATTGTACGAGGAAATAGAATAAATATAACGCCCTTAATATTGTTTGAAGCTATTTCAATTGCTGTAGCCGATTTAATCACTTCTAATGAAGCTGCAACTATTGATGAACGCTTACAAGAGGTTTTGAACGATGAAATATTAGCCCGTCTAACAACAGGAGCTACGAACTCTCGTATAAAACTCAATCAACGTATTGACTTCGTAAAAGATTATTTAAGGCAATGAGTTACGTCGTGGTTAGAAACCAAAATTCTTCACGGTTTAATGAAGTTCAAGTTTTCCTAAACTATATTACTTCTATAGAACCGATTCTGCCAACTGATCCAACACCAGCCGAAGTCAAAATAATGCGGGGACTTTTCCATGTACATCTTTATGCCGCACTTGAAAAGTCTATAAACGAGGTTGTACAGCGTTCAATTCTTTTGATAAATTCTAAAGCGGTAAAGAATAATCATTACACTCTAGCTTTCAATACAATCTCTGTAATGGACAAGGTGCAATCTCTAAAAGATTGCGGATATAAGAAAGTGGTTGAGAGAACTGTGGACTTATTTGCAGAAGTTTCAAGCAGGAATGTAAGGTCACTAAATGAAACAATCTTTTCAAAACGGTTACAAAATGTATGGATTGAAACAATTGAAGAAACAATAGCGGCATTTGGAATGCGTCCATTAATTCTAACAGCGAGAGAGAGAGCTACAATTAATGAAATTGTTGACAAAAGAAATGCAGTAGCACATGGAGGAGAATCAGCTTCATTTGTCGGTGAAAGGCAGAGGACAACAGTTCTAAGAGTCAAGTTGCAAATAGCTCAGGATTTCATGATAAAAATACTAGATCATTTTGAAGATTTTTATAATAATAAATATTACCTGAAACCAGTCATGAAAAAACATTATCCGTAAGAAAAACTACTGCCAACAGTGTGTTTACCCTTTGCTGGTCTTCGCGAAAAATGAAAGAGCCCGTTGGTGTTGAGCGAGGGACAAGTGCGGTGGCTTCACCAACAACATGAATTGAACGGAACCCTATCTTTGGATTAGAATTATCCAAACAATGGTAACAGAATCTCGTCAATTTTTTACTGCAACTATTTTAGAATGGAAAAAGTTATTGAAACGTGGGAAGTATAAAGATATTATTATCAGCAGCCTTCAATTTCTTGTAGAAAATAACAGAGTAAAAGTATGTAGTTTGTCGGAAGATTATAAATATTCATCTGTATGGCTTGATGAAACAGGTGTAAATGATTGGACGTTTGTAACTCATTATGCAGAATAAAGAAAGGTTGGGTGACGATTTTAAATTCAGCCGTTGGTGAGGCCCTTGCTGCAAAGCCTGCGTTCAACACTAACTCCGGTGAGCCGGGGAACGGAACATGAACAGTGGCAAAAGTTGAGGCTTAAAGAACTGTAATAAGCTATAGTGGTAACAGTCAACTTTTAAATAAATTTGCCAATGGTTCCGGCAGACAAAAATTTAATTTGATGCCTGCATAATGCGTCGCCGATACGTGCTATTTTAACCAACATTTGTGACAGAACAAGATAAATGGAATTACATTAATGACTTAGATGAAGAATTACTTCAAGGAGGAGGTATTCTTTCGGAATGGACAATCTTTTTAGTTAAGGATGCTGAAACGGCATTTTGTGCTGATGCAAATCTTGCTGCGATTCTTGCATGTCAAGCAGCCATAGAATCACATTTAAGATTCGATTATTTTGATTCAATCGAATCAAAAAGTTGGGGATTCTACCAATTAATTGAAAATGCTTCTTTAAACCCTGAATTAAAAATGGAGCTTCATGAGCTAAGGACTTTTAGAAATAAGTGGGTTCATGTAAAAGATCCTTCTAATGATTCACATTTATTAGAACGTCCAGAATATCATGAGAACGAATTGTATTTAGTTGCAAAGAAATCAATCAGGACTATGTTGAAAATTTTATATAACGAACCCTGGATTTGAAATGAAATATCCAATAAGACACCACAATCATTCTCTTGAAGAAAAATCCATAACATTTTTTCGACAACATTTACCTGAAGATTGGAATATTAATTCGGTTGATAGAGATTATGGGCAAGACTTAAATATTGAGATTGCCGAAGAAGGGAAATATAAAGGGCTGGAACTAATTGTCCAACTGAAATCTTCAAAAGAGCCGAACATTGTTGCCGATTCTGAGTCGCAAGTCTTTAAAGTGTCAACTTACAATTATTTGAGGGATAATTTAAGAGTTGTAATGATAGTAAAGTTCATTGACGCAGAAAACGAGGCGTATTGGACATTATTAAAGGATGTTGAAAAACCAAATCAAGATAATGAAACATTTACATTACATCTACCGAGACAAAACAAATTATCTACTTTAGATTGGGCGACAATTATTCATTATGTTAGGAATGTTACTGACCGGAAATTAGCTGCGATGAGGGATCGTCACAAAAACGGCACATAAATCGGCATTCGTGCTGCTTTCATCATCAGTTCCATCTGATGGTTTTTATCCCATTTATACTGGACAACTAGAAGCATGCAAACCGTAGTTATTGATTCTATGATGAATTAGTAAATTGAAGACTATTGGTATTGTTCATAATTTGGTATTTCATAATTGAGTGCAAAAATTTATATCGAACAGACTCACAACACCTTTTCTTGTAAGCCAACGCAAAGAACGATATAACTGACAGGTGATTCAAGTTTTTTTCCATGACCATTTAAATAATCATGCGTCGTTTTACCCGGCCGAATTAGCAATTCTTTTGAAGTGTACAATAGGCCATTTTCGATGTGTGTAAAAGTAAGTATAACTATTTCCAGTAGGTATCTGAAGCTTATCCGCCCCGTCGTTGCCTTCTACCCACAATTAGAACAATAATTTCTCTTTAATAATTTATTACAGTTTTTGCAGTGTTTCATGGGAATCATTTGATTATGAGCACTCGATGACAAATTCAGTTTTTGTCCCGATCTTTTCCCTTTAGCCTAGATCTGCAGCAAAGGTATATCTTAAAAAAAATTGTGGATATCAAAAACGTTAAATCTTACATGGTTTATCGCAAATTTTTCGAGTAGGATGTTAGGGGTGATCGGTCCTGAATTGGTTAATTCTTGTTACGTTATAACTGTCTTTCTTACTGATTTAGCTACTTGAATTTTGGAAAAAAGCATTAGTCAGCCACAGTTCTTTTTTAAAAACATAGTGGTTTTCCTTGATTGAAAATTGTGCTTTTCCCCTATTTATCGGAAAAGAGGAACTAATATTTTCACCTTGTGGTTCGTAGTATTTTAAGTTCTGAAACGAATAGCAATAAAATCGCTTACGCCAAATACAAACGTTGGCAGTAATTGTAACAGAATTTTCTAAAAACAAAAATATATATAAATCTAATGCTTTATAACACAACTTCATGACGACTATCAAATACGGCTTTTTGATTTTTTCCACATTTTTGATGATTGTAAAATTAAATGCACAAAAAACTATTCCTGTAAGTACTCCTACTAATAATCAAGGTATAGAAATTGGTTTCGGATCGATTAGAAATGTGATAAAATTAGATCCGCTTACAAGATTGCCTATTGGAAATATTTTTTTTGACAGAACTTTTATTTTAAGAGTCTATTTTGATCCTAAAGCTGGACAGGATTTTAAAGATGAAGATGTCAAAGGGTTTTATTTGGTATATAAAAATGGCAAAACTATTCCTTTAGACTACTATCTGATTAATTCGGTGAATGCAGTTAATTATGACGGATCAGACAACTTTTTAAAAGTTTTTCCTAATGCCATTGATGTTGTAGTGCCAGCATTAGATCCAAATAGGGACTATAAAGTATTTTATACAAATTCAGCTTTAAGATTTAATTTACCATATATAGACGTGTTTCAACTCTTTTATGAAGGAAAAGAAAAAGAAGGAATACAACTTGGCCAGGATTTTAAAATAGCTAACAATAATGACCCGGGTATTGTAACTGGGGTAGCTTTGAACGAATACTATAAAGCTAATAAATCAAACATGGACAAAATTTTCGATGATAATAAGAATGATCTTCAAAAAAGGAATAATGAATTAATTGATTACCTGAATAATCACAAATCCGCTACAGTGAGTGCCGTGGAAGGCGGCATAACTCAACAGATTAACGTCGCTGACTTATTTGGAGAAGTTAGAGAGCTTGCAAAGCTTAACACACAACAATTTTTGTTAAAAACCAGTTCAGCTTTAAGAGTAGTAGCAGACGCTGGCGTCATATACACAGGTTGGCAAAAAGATTTCAATTCAGCAACGGCATATTTTGGAATAAATATTTCTTTAAGACCAATGGACGTAGATATCCCTTTTCGGACATTGATTAAGAATAAAAGGATAAAGTTTTATCAACGATTTACTGCCAATCTTGGTGTTACAATCAATTCAATTGCAAAGGACAATTACAGAGCTAATCTTTTTTCAAACAATAACGTAATGATTGGTATAGGATATAAAGTGAGTCATGTAATCAATTTAAATTTTGGAGGGCTTTTATATAACAATATTGACCCTAATCCCCTCATCGCTGAGAAAACACTTGGTATTGCACCTTATGTTGGCATATCATTCAATCTTTTAATAAAAGATGCTCTCGGAGACATCGCTAAAGTTTTCAGCAAATGAAAAATAGAAATTACATTCTTAGCATTAGTTTTTTGATACTGCTTTACGGATGCTATAAAGAAAAGGAGGTCCCATTAGATGAGGTTATTATCAGTATGACTGGTAATAACACTTTTATACCTGCCGATGGTATAAGCAAGCAATTAATTACGATAGAAATTCCATCAACAACGGCCGATCCAAATAATTCTATTACATTAACCACTACTAAGGGCCTTTTTGATATAGTTAATAAGAACACAATTACTGTAGTCGCCCAAAATGTTACTATCAATGATACTTTGCATAAAATAGCTTCTGTAAATTTAATTAGTTCAACTGATGAAGGCACTGCCTACGTTACTGCTACTATTAAAAACTATAGTCAGGTAGATACTATTACTTTTACAAATGGATTTATTTTTAGTATGACTGGCAACCAAACTTTTATACCTGCAGATGGAGTAAGTAAACAATTAATTACGATTGAAATACCACCAACTACAATAGAAGCGAATAATACAATTGCATTAACAACTTCTAAAGGGCTTTTTGATGTGGTTAATAAAAATTCTACAACTGTGGTTGCCCAAAATGTTACCATTAATGAGAGTTTGCATAAAATTGCTTCAATATATCTGGTTAGTTCCAATGATACAGGCTCAGCTTATGTAACGGCTTCAATAAAGAACTATATTCAGACAGACACCATAAAATTTACGAACGCTTTTGCTGAACAAATCAGAATCTCAGTAGACAAATTAAATTATCAGATTAGTAATACTGGTGAAGTAACAGTAACTGTAAAAATCAGCCGATTTGCTGGACATGGTACCCCTACTCCAGGCCAGAATATCACATTAATAGCCATGGATAGCACACAAAATCCAAATCAGCAAGTAGGACAATTTAGAAATTTTACGACTCGTACTGATGGGGCCGGTAATTGTCTAAATTATTTTTCAATCCCTTTCACAAATGCATATTACGGTAAAGTGAAATTTTTGGCAACAGTTCCTACTGACGATTCCAGTAAATTCATTTCAGATTCAACAACGATAACTGCATATTAATCTTTAAAAATGGAAAAAAATAAACATTTTAGCAGCAAAAGACAAGTACTTGCATTTCATAGAGAATTAAATGATCTATTAAGTAAGTATGATTTACATTCAAAAGATGGGAAGCTACATCTGATTACATCAAAATTGAACTTTTTGAATAATTGTTCAAATTGTCCGCCAAAGTGCTGTATGACAAAAATAGTAATTCTGCCTAACGGCCAAACTACTGTATTGAAATTTTGCAGCGCTAATTGTCAATAATAAATTATTGCGGTAAAAACAACTACGGCTAAGATGGCAAGCTTATTAGAGATTTAATTCAAAAGATGGTCGTTTTTGATCCGTCAGATAGAGGAAAATTTATATCGCTGTTAGACGGCTTCGATGGAGCACTAAGAGCGACAACAACCAAACAAATAGAAATTGATGGCTTTGCTTTATAAAGGGCCGCTCGTAACAGTAGTATTGCCAATAGTTGCGCTCGACTTTCATGCATTGTAGGTTTTCCAAAAAAGGAGAGGCCTTTGTCGGTGTTGCGCGAAGGACAAGTACCGCTGCTTCACCAACAACATGAATTGAACGAAGTCCGATCTTTGAATTAATGACGTTCACAGATGCTAAAACAAAAGTTGAAGTATCTTCATTATAATGCGATGGAAGCAGCGTTATGGAGTTTGCGGTAAGAATATAAATATTCATCTGTCAGGTTTTATGAAACAGGTGTAAATGACCGGACGTTTGTAATCATTTACCTTTTGCTGGTCTTCGCGAAAAATGAAAGAGCCCACTGGTGTTGAGCGAGGGAAAAGTGCAGTGGCTTCACCAACAACATGAATTGAACGAAGCCCTAATCTTTGAGTTTTAAATATGCAACCAATAATAACAGAATCTGCTGAATTTTTTACTGCAACTATTTTGTAACTCATTATGCAGAATAAAGAAAAATTTGATGACAATTGTAAATTCAACCGTTGGTGTGGCCCTTGCTACAAAGCCTGCGTTCAACACCAACTGCGGTGAAAATTTCGCGGAAATCCTACACCTTCATGTCGCAAAGGCGCATTGAAAATCACGGATGAAGTAACAGATTGGGAAAGACTTGCTCCCGCAGAACTCCAAAATTGGAAAGAAAGATTGGCGTATAATAAAGGAGAAATTATAAATTAATTGGACACTAAACCTTCTGATCAATTATATGAAAGCATAGAATCAGAATGAGAAAAGAAATATTAGGTTTTGAACGGGTCCTGAAGACAGGACCCTATAATAAATAAAAGTTGGCAATTGCTATTTTATTGCTTGTTTTACAAACTTTAAAATTACTTGCCTTTTAAATATTTGTCCAAAAATGCCAGTGTTTTTTCAGAAGTAGTGATTTGGTTTTCTTTTTTTGTAAAGCCATGACCTTCATTTGCATAAGTTACATACTCAACGGGCACACCATTTTTCTTCACTCCTTCTACAATTTCCTGGCTTTCTACCGGCAAAACCCTTACATCATTCATTCCCTGGAAAACGATTAGTGGTTTATTAATCGACTTATAGTTATACAGTGGCGATGCCGCTTTCAACATTACTGAATCTGAAGTATTCGGATCGCCCATTTCATCGTACAAAGCTTTTCTAAAAGAAGCCCAATAAGGAGGAATGCTCCTCAAAGTGCGCAACCAATTGGCTACTCCAAATAAATCGACGCCCACTTTAAATTCTTCCGGATGAAAAGCCAGCGCACAAAGAACCATACAGCCGCCATAACTTCCTCCTTCAATACCAATCCTTGAGCTGTCGATGTAATCCTGCTGCTGCAGCCATTTTTTTGCCCACACACAATCTTTCAAATCGCCATTGCCATGATCCCTGTTGTCCAGTTTATAAAAGGTTTTCCCATATCCGCTGCTTCCCCGGTTATTCACAGCCATTACTGCGTAGCCATGATTCACCAAATATTGAATGGCATTTGAATAACCAATTCGCGATTGTCCGCCGGGGCCGCCATGTATCCACAACAAACCAGGAACTTTATTATCCTTTGTCGCATTCAACGGTTTGTAATAAATAGCCGGAATTTCTTTCCCATCAAAAGATTTAAAACGAACCACCTCTGCGCTTACCAGGTCATTGACATCAACCGCCTTATTCAGGCTATTCGTAAGTTGCTTTAATGTTTTTGTTTGAAAATTGTAACTATATAAGTTTTGAGGGCTCCTGCTGCTTCCAACAGTCAGCAACATATTTTTCTCAGTTGGTGAAATGACCACTTGTTGTACGTCACCATCTTTTATCTCTGGAAAATCAATTGGCTTATTGGTAGCATGATCAAACAAAAGCACTTTGTTTTTTCCGTCTTCATTTATGAAAATAGTATGATACTTTTCATTGTCACTTAGTATCATTCCCATCACATCCCAATTGGTACTGAACAATTTTTCAGAAGAACCGTTGTTGATGTTATATTTTACAAGATAAGTAAATTCATCACCATCATTAGTGGTATAATAAAGAATGCTGTCATTTTTTTCAAACGCATTTACATTCCACATGCCCTCATTATCATTGCTGATTCTTTTCATCGAATTATTATTCCTGTCAAACAAATAAAGATCGTTTTTGTCAGAGCTGATATTTTTTGTAAGTGCAATAAAACGTCCGTCTTTGCTAACCGC
>Ga0070679_100005169_pt1 | contig 12077 bp, 10 predicted proteins | sample KBSC63BmetaG_FD_65652 | JGI IMG/M metagenome (GOLD analysis project Ga0070679, IMG submission 65652) | Corn rhizosphere microbial communities from Kellogg Biological Station, Michigan, USA - KBS C6-3B metaG | ecosystem: Host-associated > Plants > Roots > Rhizosphere | place: USA: Michigan... | reverse complement strand
AGGCCGCTGTGGATGGGGGAGGCCTGGATCACGTCGGAGCGGGGGGCGGTGAGCCAGTGAAAGCGCTCGGAGGGTGGGGCGAGAGCGAGAGGGCCCGCGTTGGGGTCGCCTTCGGCGATCGACTTGCAGGAGCGGAGGTAGCGCTCGAGGAGCTCGGTGTCCACGGCGGGTGCGATGGCGCGGAGCGCATCCCGGTCGGTGAGGACGCGGAGGCCCAGGAAACCGGCGGTGCGTGCGTGGAGCACGACACCGACTGGTGTGAAGGCGCCGAGGTGGACGTGCGGGACCACGCGGAGCACCGCGAAGTCGTAGGAGACCCACTCGTTGGTGCTCATCGCCGGGCGGAAAGAGGGCGCGGCGGCTCGCGGAGGAGTTGCTCGCGAGCGGAGATCGCGGCGCCCACGAAATCGCGCGGAGCTTCGAGGCGCGTGAGCAGGTACGAGCGGTAGCGCTCGCGCGCCGCGCCGGGGGAGAGTGCGCCGGCGTCGACAGGCGATGCGACCAGGAGCGCATCGGGAACGGCGGCGAGCACCTCGTCGATGGCCTCCGGCGACAGCTCTTTCGACATCGTACTGTCGGCGGCCTCCAGATCACCGCTCTGCGCGAGGAGCACGTGCTGCTTTATGAGCGAGAAGGGGCTCCTGGTACGCGTCTCGTCCACCGAGCTCCAGTCGTGGTGTGCATAGAGCGCGGCGCCGTGATCGATTAGCCAGGGCTTCCGCTCCCAGAGCAGGATGTTCGGGTTCCGGTGGGTGCGATCGGGGTTGGTGAGGAAGGCATCGAACCACACGATTCGCGCGGCCAGCTCGGCGCTCACGAGGTCGCCCGCCGCTCCCGGATCGAAGTTGAAGGCGCCGTCGAGGTAGCGGATGCCCACGTTCGTGCCGTGGCTCGCTCGTAGGAGATCCTGGATCTCGGGGTCCGGCTCGCTGCGGCCGAAGGGCGGTGGCACATCGACGATCGCGAGCTCGGGCGTCGGGAGGTCGACCACGCGGGCGAGGAGGCCCGCGATGAGCTCCGCGATCAGCGCCTTCGCTCCCTGACCCGCGCCGCGGAACTTCACCACGAACAGATCGCCGCTCGACATCTCCACCACCGCCGGGAGCGAGCCGCCCTCGCGCAACGGCTGGACATAGCGGGTGGCGGTGAAGATGGGGAGCCCGGTCATGGCGTGCGTTGCGTCGGCGGCGCTCGCCGGATATCACTCCGGCGAGCGCTCACCAGCCTACTTCGAGATAGTGACCGGCTGCACGTCGAGGTGCAGGTTGTGATTGATCCGGAGACCGGCGACACCCTCCGAGGGAACGTCCTTCTTCGGCACAGCCGCCACGAGCTTCCCGTTCACCAGGAAGTGTGCCGTGTCCGGCGCGAAGTGGACCTTGATGTCGTAGCTCGCCTTCCCCGAGCCGTCCTGCTTCGGGACGTTCGGGCTCTCCGTCCACGGCGCGACGGTCGTCGTCTTGCCTCCCTGGCGCGTCTTGATGAGGTACTCGCCCGTACCGCGCACGATGAAGTACCCGTAGCTCTGCGCGGAGCGATCGTCGAGGTTGTGACCGCCGAAGAAGACTCCGTACGCCTCCGGGTGGGCCGGCTTCTCGAGCTGCCGGATGGTGGTGGTCACGGCGTAGACGCCGCTCGCGCTGTCCTTCGGAGCGTACACGATGTGCGCGGGCCCGGTCTTGACCTCCCAGTCCGTACCGGAGGTGGTGTAACTGACGGCCGACATCTGCGCATCGGGCTTGTCGGTGAGCGCGACGTACCCCTGCGGCACACCGCCCCCGTTCTGCGCCATATCGGGGTCTCTCTCCGCCGCGGCCACTGCGTTGGTCGAATCGGCAGCTGCATCGGCTCCGTCTTTCCCGGCGCAAGCTGTCACGAGCAGCGCCAGCGTGGCCAGCTTCAAGGTCGTCGTACGCACTCGAGGTACCTCGCTGTCGGAAGTGTGGTGGGGTGAGTGGGGGAGTGGGAATATAGGGGAGAGAGCAGAGAGCAGAAAGCAGAGAGCAGAAAGCAGTGAGAACCTCAGGAGGCAGGCGGCAGGAGGCAGGAACGGCACACGGTTCGAGATCTCCGCGCTGGAGGTTCTACCTGCCTCCTGCCTCCTGCCTCCTCTAGCAGTTCACTGCTCTCTGCTTTCTGCTTTCTCTCCCCCTCCCCCTCCCCCCTCCCGCTCGCCCGAAACTTGCCATGCTGAACGTAGTTGCGCCGGTCCTACCTACTCACACGGAGTGCATGTATGGCTACGACCAGGAAGTCGTCTCGCGGAACCTCGAGGGCGAAGTCGGCAGGGCGGAAGTCCACCAGTCGCAGAGGAACGAGCAGCCGGAGCACGGGTCGCAAGCGCGCGAGCAGCGCGCGCTCCGCATCGAAGAGCAGCGCGTCGCCGAGGAAGCGCTCCACGAGCACGAGGAAGCGGAGCAGCGCGGCGAAGAAGAGCAGCACCGGGAGAGGGCGCACGGGCAGCTCCCGTAAGCGGAGCACCGCCACCGCGCGGAAGAAGAGCGCGACGACCAGAAAGAGCGCATCGAGGAAGAGCGCGGCGAAAAAGAGCTCGGCCAGGAAGAGCTCCGCCAGGAAGCGTACGTCGAGGGCGAAGAGCGCGGCGACACGCGCTCGGAAGACGCTCGCGAAACCGGCCAGGCGAGTGAAGGTCGTGGCGACCGAGGTGATAGTCCAGGCGAGAGATGCCGGACGCGCCGCGTTGGACGAGGCGAAGTCTCTCGGCGAGCGTGTCAGCGAAGTGACGAGCGGCCTGGTAGAGCGCGTGACCTGAGGTCTTCGCGCTCGATCTTCGCTTCCATCCAGCTCGTCACCAGCTCGGCCACTCGCTCCTTGCAGTAGTCGGCGGTGATGACGTGGCCGCAGCCGGCGAGCCATTCGAGTCGTTTCTCCTCCGCGCCCAGTGCCTCGAATGAACGCTCGGCTGCGCCCACGGGGATGCGGTAGTCTTCGCGCGACTGGATGTAGAGCGTGGGCACCCGCACCAGCGGAAGTCGCGAGCGGGCACGGTCGGTGAGTCGCACCAGTTGCGCGATGGCGCGCGGCGAGACGGCGCGGTAGGCGAGAGCCGCGGCGTGCGCGGCGGGATCGTAAATGGAACGCGGGTCGCCGCCGCGCATGTACGGCACGAGCAGTCCCGCTACCGGCGCGGCGGCTGCCATCGCGCGCACGGAGCGAGGCGGCTCGAGGTAGGGGGCCAGCAGTGCGAGCGCCCGCACGTCGCTCGCCTCCGAAGCGAGTAGTGCGGCGAGAGCCCCGCCCATCGAGAGTCCGACGATTCCCACGCGCTCGTCGCGCTCGCGTAGCAGATCGAGCGCGCGTCGGGCTTCCGCCATCCACTCCGCTCCCCCGGATGCGTGGAAATCGCGGAGCGTGCGCCCGTGCCCCGGGAGGAGCGGGGCGTACACCGCGAAGCCGCGCTCGTACAGAGGCCTCGCGAGCGACGCAAGACTCTGTGGGGAGTCACCGAATCCGTGGAGGAGAAGAACCGCGCCAACGGGCGCGGATGGATGGAGATCGATCGCCTCCGTACCGGGTACGATCCCATCGGCACCCGCGGGAAGGCGGACGCCGACCGAGCGCTCGACGTGAAAGCTCCATGCCGCGCGCCACACGAACAGGGCCACGAGCACGGCGGCCAGCACGAGCAGCATCATACGGTGAATCGTGTGATGCTGAGCGCCTCCGCACAAGCGGCTCGGTCGTCAGGCGTCCACGGCGCGCTGCTTTCGCGTCTCCTCGCGCTCGTCGTACACCACGATCCCGCCGCGCTGTCCGGGCTGCGCGAGACGCGATGCGAGACGGTCCACATCCGTGATCACCAGACCGTTGCCGTCGCGCTGAACGAGACCTTCCGACGACAGGCGACCCAGCACGAGCGAGATGGACTCCCGCGTCGCGCCAACCAGCTCACCCAGCAGACGGCGCGGAACCACGGTCGCGACGCCGTTGCCCTCGGCATCTTCGTCGCTCTTGCTCTGTGCCATGCGGATGAGCGCAGCTATGAGACGTTGCTCCACGGTGAGCGTCGCGTACTGGCCGAACTTCTCCAGGAGCGCGGTGCGCTCAGCCATCATCTGCCTTATGAGCGCGAGCGCGTGCGACGCCTGCTCGCGAAGGAGAGCACTGAAACGCGCGCCGCTGAGATGCAGCGTCTCGCTCTCCTCCTCCGCGCGCGCATTGCTCGCGTAACGCGCACCGACCTCCAGCCCTTCGCCGCCGAAGGTCTCACCCGGCGTAGCCACCCACGGGACGAAGCTCCGGCCCGCGCTCACCTGATTGCGCAGTACCACCTGCCCACGAAGGACGACGAACACGCCATCCGCGGGAGCACCCTGCTCGTATATGGTGAAACCCGCTGGCCATGACGTGGTTGCGCCGTAAGCGCTGATCGACTCCCGTTGCTCACGGGGCAATCGTGTGATTTCTTTCATTCGAACTGCAAGCACTGCTCATCTCTGCGGTAGTGCGTTCGACTATCGCGTACCGAGCCACGCTGTCTGCCCGGTACCCCCGCCGCACCTTCCCGCAATGTACGGGCCGTGCTGGACAGCAGGCTGATCGGCAGTGCATCTTGATGCTGTCAACTTCTCGCTCCACGCTCCCACCATGCCGCTCGGTTCCACCCCGGATTCCCGCTCCTCATCGGTAGTAGTACTGGGTGCCGACGCGGTGCTAGCTGCGCTCCCCGCGACACCGGTGCAGCTCGCGCATGCCTGCCGCGCGCTGGGCTACGACGTGGCCTTCCCGGCGAGCTGGGGCGACGAAGTCGTGGCTGGCACCTGCCTCGAGCGACTCCACGAATTCGGCGACGGACCCGCGATCCTCTGCAGCTGTCCGCTGGTGGTAGAGCGGCTCACGCGCTCGGGCGAGGAGCTGGCGCCGTTCATGATGAACCTCGTGTCACCGCCCGTGGCGGCGGCGCGCTATGTGCGCGCGCTCTACGGCGAGCGACCGGTGCGCGTCACCTATGCCGGAAGCTGCCCGTCCGCGTCGGATCCGTCCATCGACGCGCGCATCTCGCCCACGGAGTTGCTGCTCGCCTTCGAGGAGCGCGGGATCATTCCGGCCGCGCAACCGGAATACTTCGAATCCGTACTACCTCCCGACCGCCGTCGCTACGAATCGATCCCGGGTGGAGCGCCCTCCGCGGAACGACTCGACCGGGTGGATGCTGGCCGCACGCTCACGGAGCTGAGCTGCGAGGACGATGAGATCGCGCTCGAGATCGCGCAGCGGCTAGTTGCGCACGAGCGCGAGCTGATAGACCTGGCGCCGCGCATGGGATGCGTATGCAGCGGCGCGCTCGCTCTGGGCGCGCCGTCCGCTGCGCGCGCGAGGTTGACGGCGCTGGAGCCGCCGCGCGCCCACGCACCGGTGCTCGATCCATCCATCCACGTGGACGCTACTCTTCCAGCGCGCGCGGAACCCGCGGGCTCGCCGCGCTACGGAGCCGCGCGCTCCAGCCCGGCTACCTCGCGTAGCGGCGCCGACCTCGCCGTGCCTCGAGCACAGACGCCCTCGCAGCACGCGACGGCTAGTGGAAGCGAGACCGCTACCACCGTGGCGCGCCGCCTGACGACCATGATCCGCCGGAGCGCGGGGCGCGGGCCCGCGATCGTGCGCGACGACGGCGCGATCGTTCCGCGCGCGTACGCTGCACGCGTGCGCCTGGTCAGACGCGCCGATTCCGCGGCGGCACGCAGCGATCCCGGCATTCGTCCCTCCACCGGCACCACCGCCGATGGAGCCAGGCGACCCAGGCGCATCACGCGACCAGTGGTCATCCCGCTCTCGAGCGAGGTGCCACGCGTGCTGCCACCGCCGCCCGCGCGGCCGCGCCCCGGGAACGACGATCCGGATATCGGCGCTGTCGCGGGCGATCTGTGAAACGAGGGCCGCGCGATCTTCGCGCGGCCCTCGTTTCACATCACATCGCAATCACTTCGTGCGAGAGGTGTCGGGAGGCACCGGTCTCGCCCTCAACGAATCGCTCGGCGGACGATAGTTGGTGTCGGTCACGGCGCCCTTCGGCGGACGGTTCTTCGTCGTGCTCGTGCTGCCGGTCGCACTCGCGCCGCCCACGGTCGTGGGACCGCCGAGCGCGCTCGTCGCATCCTGGATCGCCCTGGTCGCCGCCTGGAAGCGCGACGCCAGATCAGCTATCTCGCGCTCGACCAGCGCACGGTCGCCGGAGCGGATCGCCTCGTTCACCGACGGGAAGACCATGTTCGCGTAGCCGTTGTTCTCGTCGGCAGCATAGATGAGGTTGCGGAACCAGGGACGCGTGCGCAGCCCTTCCGGCCGGGTGAGCGCGCGTTCCACGCGAAGGAGCGCGGCGTTGGTGTTGCCGCGGACGCTCTTCGACGGCGTGCCGTTGGCGAGCGCCGCATCGCGCGTGGAGTTGAACTCGGTGGCTGCCTGCTCCATCTGGTCTATCGCGGTAGCGAGAGGAGCCGCGCTCGTGCTCCATCCCTTCTCGCCAATGGCCTTCGTGACTCCCGGGACGTACCGCTTCATCGTGCGGGCGTACTCCACGTAGTTGTACGGGAGGATGTCCGCGTTGGCAAGACGGAGCACCATCGCCGCGCCGATCTTCGCCGAGGTGGCGTGGTATGCGAAGGTGGGATCGCCGAACTTCGACATCCAGTGGAAGTCGTCGTAGAACGAGTGGTACACTCCGCCCGCACCGCCGAAGCCCCAGTCCGCGATCGGAATTCCGAGATGGTTGTAGAAGCCGGCGAAGTCGCTGCCGCCACCCGGGTCTCCCATCCGCGGCTCGGCGCTGTCGGGGATGGCCGCGCGCTCGCGCCACACCTGGTACACCGAGCCCTTCCCCGATGGATCCTTCACGTTCTTCGCGATGTCGCGAAGCGTGGAGCGGAGCGATGGCGAGCCGCCGCCGCCGAAGGACGGACCCTGCGCCGCGACATCCTGATTGAGATACGCGACACCGCCCCGCTTGAGGCGCAGCGAGTCGTCTTCCACGTACTCGGTGGAACCGAGCAGCCCCCACTCTTCGGCATCCCATGTGGCGAAGATGATCGTACGCTTCGGGCGATGCCCCGCTTTCACCGCGTCGGCCACTGCGTGCGCGGCCTCCATCACACTCACCGTTCCGCTGACGTTGTCGGCCGCGCCTGGTCCCCATGCATCGCGGTGGCCACCGATGATCACCACCTGGTCGGGAAACTCGCTCCCGCGAACTATTCCGAAGGTATCCCAGATCTGCTTGATCGCCGCGGTCGCGGTGTCCGACTCCACCAGCAGGTGTGCCACCACCGGACCCGGGCCTGCGTGGTAGTGGAAGGGAAGTCCGCCTTGCCACTCGCGCGGGACGTTCGCTCCGCGCAGGCCACGCAGCAGCTCGGCGGCGTTGCCGTACGACATCGGAACGACCGGGATGTGCGCCACCTCGAGCTCCGATGTCGGCACCCGCTTCGCGCCGGGCTTGCTCGGGTAGCCGGGCGTGCTCGGGTCACCATCGCCGTTCATGATGCTCCCGCGCTGTACACCCTGCTCGGGCCGCATCGGGCCCTCGGGGTAGACGTCGCCCCGTGCGAAGCCGTCGTCCTCGGGGTCGCTGTAGATGACGAGACCCACCGCGCCTCGCTTCTCCGCCTCGCGCGCCTTGATCCCGCGGTACGAGCGGCCGTAGCGGGCCACGGCGATCTTCCCCTTCACCGAGACACCCATGGAGTCTAGCTGGGCGTAGTCTTCGATGAGCCCGTAATTCACGTAGACCACGGGAGCGGTGACGCTGCCAGTGCCACTGTAGCCGTTGGCGATCACCGCCTCTTCCACGCTCCACGAGGTTGAATCCTCCGGCACCGGCCCCTCGGCGAGGTGCAGCATCAACGTGTCGGGCGCCACGCGCCAGGCCTGTACGTTGGTGGTGTGCGGCATCCAGACATCGTACGTGCGTACTTCGGTCTCGAGCCCCCACCGCTTCATGGCGTCTATCACGTAGTCGCGCGTGCGCGCCTGCGCGGGCGTTCCGGAAACGTGCACATCGCTCGAGAGGAATCGAGAGTAGGCACGGGCGCTGTCGGCGCTGGGGCGCGCGATGACGCGGCTCTCGAGCGTCTTCTGCTGCTGCGACGCCGCTCGCGAGTAACCGGGGAGCGCCTCCCCCTGCGCGTGGAGCGGAAGGGTGGCAATGAGAGTGGACGCCGCAAGGGCGACGGTGCAAAGGAGTCGGTCAGTTGTCATGATGCATTGGCGAAGTGGATTCGGGATGCCGGTTCAGGACTCGCTCTCGCTGGTCTCGGACCCGTTCTTGGGATCGCGGCGGTCGCCGCCGTGACGCCGGTCCTCCTCACGCTGGTCGCGCCGCTCGAGGCCGCGGCCGCGCAACGTGTCCAGCTCGCGCTGATAGTAGCCGCGGAGCGTGTACCCGATGGCGTCGTCTATCAGGACGTCGATGCGCTTGGTCGCTTCCTCGGCGAGGGGACCGACGAAGCCATGGCGCGTCAACACGCGCTGACACGCCTGCTTGAGCGCCTCCCATTCCTCGGCGAGCTGCTCGACGGGAACCACATCCTCGCGGCGGGCGAAGCCATGGTCCACGGCGATGCGCCGTTTCAGCTCATCGTTGATCTCCACCGCGCCCGATCGCGCCAGGGTCAGCAGCCGAGGGAAGATCTCGGGAAGCGAGTTCAGAAGCCGCGATGGCGCGATTCGCGAGCCGAGCTCCGGCTCGACGATCGAGCGCCACTCCGTGAGCACCTGGGCGAGCTCCGCGAGGAGAATGTCGTATGCACTGTGCGACAGCTCTGCCATGGCGATCTCGTGGAGTTCCACCGTGAAGTGCCGCGCGGGATGTGGCTCGTGTTTCACGGCAGTCTGGCAAGTCTATCATCCGCACTATGCCCGCGACAGGTGCGGACGTCCGCTCAACGGTCGTCGTACTCGGCGAGGAGCATCGCGAGCGCGGCTCTCAGCCGCTCCTCGCGGTCGGCGCAGTCGGGTATGGAGCGGATGGCGAACGAGAGCTGGTCGAGCATCTCGCGCTGGACGAACGGCTCCGGATCGCGGATGCCCAGCTCCTCCAGCGCGCGCAGCGAGACCTTCCTGAGCATATCGCGCGTTTGCGGAGTGAGCTCCATCAGCGACTCGGGATCGCGCTCACGCGGAGCCACCGGGTCGCGCCTCCTGCGCGGTGCATCACGCAGCGCGGAGAGCGGAGCGAGCGCAACGATGAAGGACCCTTCCGTGTGCTGCGTAACCTCCTTCACCACGCCTCGCCTTCTCAGGCGCGCGAGCAGCCGGCGTACCTCCTCACGCACCACCGATACCCCACCAGCGCTGTTGTTGCCGCGTCCCGTGATGACCAGCACTTCACGCGCTCCGCCCGCCTGCTTCTCCCTCAACCACGCCTCCGCCCGCGCAACCGCCTGCGTTCCACTCGGCAGCTGCTCGTGCAGATCGAGTATCCGATCCGACCCGAATCTTATTTCGTCGAAAGCGTGGGAGAGGGGCATGGGGAGGAGAAAAGAAACCAGGAAGCAGAAAACAGAAAGCAGAAAGCACTGAACGGCTCGTGGGGGTAGGCCCTCACCTCCGAGGCAGTTCACTGCTCTCTGCTTTCTGCTTTCTGCTCTCTCTCACTCTCACCGCTTCCCACAACACCTCGCCGTCCAACTTCTCTGTCGGCTTCGTGGCGGTGATCCAGGCGAGGGTGGGGGCGAGGTCGGCAACGCGGGCGAAGCGGCTGTAGCGTCCCGGGACGAAAGGCGGGCCGTAGAAGAGGACGGGGACGTTGGCGTCGTAGTCGTAGGGAGAGCCGTGGATGCCGGTCGCGTTGCCGCTGCCCACGCTGTACTTGTCGAGCGTCACCACCAGCTCCACCGGGAGATCGGGCGGGATCTGGTGATACCAGCGGCGAGCAATCGGGTCATCGAGCGAGTCGCTGGCGATCTCGGGGTAGCGGTCGGCGCGGAGGACGCCCGGGATCTTCTTCACCGCGGTGGCGAATGCATCCACGAGCGAATCGGAATCGAAGCCGGCACGCTCGAGGGCGGGACGGTCGACGATGAGCATCCCTTCCGCGTAGCGGAACGCTGACGGATCGACGCCGCGCGCGGAGAGCGCTTCGGTGAAGGGCTTTATCACGTTCGAGGTGCGGACGCGACGCGTGGTGGCTCCGGTGCGCGCGGCGTAGACCTCCGGTGTGGGAGCCACGCCGTGATCGCCGGTGAGCGCGATCACGATCTTCGCCGAGTCGCGGATCGAAAAAAGAGTATCGAGGAAAGCGCCGAGCGAGCGATCCAGGCGCAGGATCTGGTCGTGAAGCTCGCGTGAGTCGGAGCCGTAACGGTGGCCCACGGCGTCGGTGGTGGAGAGAGAAACGGCGAGGAGATCGGTCTCGGGCCCACGCCCGAGGTCGAGGGCGCGGAGTCCGGTCAGCGCCATCTGCAGCGTCACCTCATCCATCCACGGGAAGTCAGGTAGCGAGCGCACCGCATCGGCCGTATCGGACGGAAGGACGTGCGGGAAGGTGAAGTTCTCTCCGCGGTTCTCCACGGGCTGGCTGTCGGGCTCGGGATAGCCCGATTCGAGAAGCGTGCTCCAGCTCTTCCCCGCGTAGCTCTGCGGGATGCGGCGCGCGTTGAAGTCGCGCACCCATTCGGGGAGGGTGTCGGCGTAGTAGGTGCTGGTGGAGAAGCGCCCGCTGGTGGGGTCGTACCAGTAGACGCTCTGGTGCGCTCGCCCAAGCGGGAGGATCGCGGCGCGGTCCTTCCGCGATACCGAGAGCGCGCGGCTGCGCGGGTCCTTGGTGCGTATCCAGTCTATCAGAGTCCCGCCGCGAAAGCGGAAGGGTGACGCGTTCAGCGATGGTGCGCCGATGACGGGCGACTGCGGGTCCTGCACGCCCGCGCTGTTGACCACTATTCCAGTATGACGCGGGAAGCGACCGGAGAGCGTGGTGGCGTGTCCGGGCGCTGTCTCGGTGATGGCGTGATCCTGGAATGCGTTGGTGAAGAGCGCGCCGCCGCGTTCGAGCCGCGCGAGTCCGCCGGTGAGCTGGCTCGCGAAGCGATCGAAGTAGTCGGTGCGCATCTGGTCTATGGTGATGAAGACCACGAGCGTGGGGACGCTGTCGGCTGGTGGCATCGCGCGCTCGGAGTGCGAAGCCGGCACCGCGGCCGCAGCCGCAGCACGCCCCGGCGCGCCTCCCGAGGCCGATGTGCACGCGAGGAACAGCGGCGCGAAGCAGAGAGCGGTGGTGCGGGAAAATCTTCGCATGCTCGAAGGATGCGTTGAGGGTGACAGGCTTCTGGCAATATGCCCCTCGCGAACGCGCCTTCGTAAGGATGCGACGGGGTCAGCTCCTGCGTGGTGCATCACCGGCCGCTGGCCGGTTGCAGCCACGCCGTCATCCCCGCGATACAAAGCCGTCATCCCCGCGAAAGCGGGGATCCATGTTCGGCTGGGCAACATGGATCCCCGCTTGCGCGAGGATGACATCGGGCGACCCATTACCTCGCGGCTCGGATCGGCCCTGAGCCGGCTACCCGATCAGAACGTGATCCCCACGCTGATCGGTACCATCTGCGTGTTGTTTCCCTCGGTGAAGATCGTATGCCAGCGCGCTTCGATGAACGTCGAGAAGCCCGTTAGCTGGAAGCGCAGCCCCGCGCCGGCGTTCAGACCGAACTTGGTCTGGGTATTCTCATTGTTATCGAACTCGCCGATCTGCCGAGCTGGAGGTGCGAGCTGCCTCGCGACGTGCGGTGAACCGCTCCGTGCCTCCTCTATTGAAGCCACATCGGTTACGAAGATCGGCGTGCCCTCCACCTCGGTCTTCATGTTGTAGATGCCCAGGCCGCCGATGAAATAGAATTTGGTGGTGGAGAGACCACCGAAGGAATAGGTGGCGTTGACCGTACCGTCGATGATCCGATTCTTCACCGTTCCGATGTCCGTATCCTTCTCGCCGAGCTGGTTCCACATCGCGTCCACGCGGAGGCCCCACGGAAAGAGGGGAACGCCGGCTTCCACCAGCGCGCCTGCGTGCCAGCCGGTCTTCGAGAAATCACTGATATCGCTCACCGGGACAGTCGCGCCACCCGCGA
>Ga0070679_100005168_pt1 | contig 12077 bp, 13 predicted proteins | sample KBSC63BmetaG_FD_65652 | JGI IMG/M metagenome (GOLD analysis project Ga0070679, IMG submission 65652) | Corn rhizosphere microbial communities from Kellogg Biological Station, Michigan, USA - KBS C6-3B metaG | ecosystem: Host-associated > Plants > Roots > Rhizosphere | place: USA: Michigan... | reverse complement strand
GAGTTCGGGGTCGCGGCACACTGGCTCTACAAGCAAGGCAAGAACCAGAAGGACGCCGAGTGGGTTGCGTGGGTGAAGCAGCTCATGGACGAGGGCACGACCGACGAGGCGGACCCGCGCGAGTTCATGAAGACGTTCCGCACCGATCTCTTCGACGAAGAGGTGCATGTCTTCACGCCGAAGGGCCAGGTGAAGACGCTGCCCGCCGGCTCGACGCCGATCGACTTCGCGTATGCGGTGCACACCGACGTCGGCCACCGGACGGTCGGCGCGAAGGTGAACGGGCGGATCGTCCCGCTGCACTACGCCTTGAAGAACGGCGACTTCGTCGAGATCCTCACCTCGAAGCAGGGTCGCGGGCCGTCGCGCGACTGGCTGTCGCTCGCGAAGAGCTCGCGCGCGCGGAACAAGATCCGGCAGTGGTTCTCGCGCGAGACGCGCGAAGGCGCCGAGCAGAAGGGCCGCGAGGCGCTCGAGCAGGCGCTCAAGGCGCAGAACCTGCCGTTCGCGAAGCTCCGCGGCTCGGCGACGCTCGCGCAGGTGATCCGCGAGACCGGGTTCAAGAAGGCGGACGACTTCTACTTCGCGCTCGGCTCGGGGAAGCTCCAGCCCGGCGCGATCGTCAACAAGGTCGTCCAGCGGCTGAAGACCGAGCAGGTCGCCGACGAGGCGCCCGTCATCACGAAGGCGCCGAAGGCGCAGACCGTCTCGGGAGCGGACATGGGCGTCGTCGTCGCCGGTGTCGGCGGCGAGGTACTGATCCGGCTCGCGAAGTGCTGCACGCCGGTTCCGGGCGACCCGATCGTCGGCTATATCTCGCTCGGCAAGGGGATCACGATCCACCGCAACGACTGCCCGAACGTGAAGGCGCTGCGGCGTAGCCCGGAGCGGTTCACGACGGTGGAGTGGGACGGCGCAGTCGCGGCGAAGAGCTTCCGCGTGCAGCTCGCGGTCGACTCGTGGGACCGCCCGCGCCTCCTCGAGGACGTGGCGCGGACGTTCGCCGAGCATGGCGCGAACATCGTCAGCTACGGCGGCGTCGTCGAGGATCAGCTCGCCAAGAACTGGTACACGGCGGAGGTCGGCGACGTGAAGGCACTGCGCTCGCTGTTGACCGCGTTGCGGAACCTCGAGGGCGTCTTCGACGCCTACCGCGTCACTCCCTCGTGAATTGGATCGACCCGGTCGCCGCCGCGGGCTTCGGGAGCGCGGCGGAGGTCTACGAGCGCGCGCGGCCGTCGTATCCGCCCGAGGCGATCGACTGGCTGCTGATGCGCACGGGTGTCGGCGAGGGCGACACGATCGTCGATCTCGGAGCCGGCACCGGGAAGCTGACGCGGCTGCTCGCCCCGAGCGGGGCTCGCGTCGCGGCAGTCGAGCCGATCCCGGAGATGCGAGCGCTGATCGGCATCGGTGAGGTGATGGACGGCACGGCCGAGGCGATCCCGTTGGACGAAGGATCGGCTGCGCTCGTCACGGTCGCGCAGGCGTTCCACTGGTTCGACCTCGACCGTGCGCTGCCGGAGATCCACCGCGTGCTTCGTGCGGACGGTCACCTGGCCCTCGTGTGGAACATGCGCGATCTCGAGGATCCCGTGCAGCGCGGGGTGGAGGACCTGCTCGCACCGCTCCGCGCCCGACGGGTCGCGGCTCAGCGCGAGGGGCGCTGGCGCGCGCCGCTCGCGGAGTCGCCGCTGTTCGGAGAGCCGGAGAGCGCAGAGTTCCGGTTCGAGCAGCAGTTCTCCGTCGAGGATCTGGTCGACCGCGTGAGGTCGACGTCGTTCGTCGCTGCGATGACCGACGAGGAGCGTCAGCCGTTGCTCGACGACGTGCGAGCACTGGTCGCATGTCGTGCCGAGCCGTTTCCGTACCCGTACGTGACCGAGGTGCTGATCACCGCTCGAATGCCGTGATCTGCTCGCGGAACGCGTCCGGGACGGGCGTGGCGCGGCGTTCGTGGAGCGCGATGCACACGAGAGTCGCTTTGGCGGTCGCCATCAACTCGTCGGCGCCGTCGGCCAGGCGGTAGGCGGCGTGGTCGTAGGTGATGCTGGTCGTCCCGATCCGCTCGACGCGGACGAAGATCTCGAGCAGGTCGTCGAAACGCGCCGGCGCGACGTACTCGACGGTGACCGCGCGCATCGCGAAGTCGACGTCGTCCACGTGCGGCCGCCCGAGGTGGCGGTGGTACTCGACGCGCGCGAGGTCGAAGTACGGCATGTAGCGGCCGTAGTAGACGACGCCCTGCGCGTCCGTGTCGGAGAACGCGACCCGGGCGAGCGCCGAGTAGTGGAACGGCGGCTTCCGGTCGGTGACGTGCCCGAGCTCGATCACGTCAGTCGAGGAGCCGGTCGAGGCCGCGGGTGAGGCCGACTCGCCCCGGCACGGAGCGGATCGCGAGCAGCGTCCCCGCGACGTAGGGGGCGGGCGTCTGGTCGGCGTCGTGCCGGACCGAGAGCCGCTCGCCGGGCGCGGCGAACACGATCTCGGTCGAGACGACGAAGCTCGGCAGCCGGAGCGAGTGCACCTGGACGCCGGCGACGGTCGCGCCGCGCGCGCCGTCCGGGCCGATGACCTGGTCGACGGGTACGCCGATCGTCGGCTTGCGGACCTCGGCGAGCCGTTCCGCGAGCTCGCGCGCGGTACCGCTCGGCGCGTCGGTCTTCTTCGCGCTCGCGTAGTCGATGATCTCCCACGTGTCGAAGCGCTTGGCGGCCTCGACGGCGGACCGCAGCAGCAGCGCGGCGCTGAGCGAGAAGTTGCCGGCTGCGACGACGCCGAGGCTCGTCTCGCGTGCGCGTGCCTGGATCTCGTCGAAGTCGCCGGCGGAGAGGCCGCTCGAGCCGATCACGACGTTCGCTCCGTGGTCGAGCGCCGCCATGACGTTGTGCTTGACCGCCGAGGCGTGCGTGAAGTCGACGAGGACGTCGGCCGGTGCGGCGGTGAGGGCCTCGGCGACCGACGAGTGGTGATCCGGGTCGGAGCGCGAGACGCCTCCCGCCAGCTCCAGGTCGTCGGCTTGCGCGACCGCGGGCGCGAGCGCCCTGCCGGTCCACCCGGTGATCCCGGCGATGCAGACGCGAAGAGCCATCGGTCGATCTTCTAGCATCAGCGCATGCGCCCGCGGCCGGTCATCTGGAAACCGCGCTATGCGACGCGCCGCATGCGGGAGCAAGCCTGGGCGAAGGCCGATCTGCAGCGAGAGGCACAGACGAGGCGTGAGCCGCGGCGGTCGTTCGTCGCGTGGCTCCTGCGTCGTTCGTGACGTAAGGTCGGGTCATGACGGACGGCGGATCCTCGATCCCCGAGGTCCACGCGCTGCTCGCGACGCTCGTCGCGTCGAAACCAGGTGGGCGGTTCGCCGAGACGGGCACGGCGTTCGGGAAAGGCGCGCGGGCGATCGCATCGGCGATGGACAGTGCATCGTGCTTCGTCACGGTGGAAGTCGACCGAGAGCGGTACGAGGTGGCAGCGTCCGAGCTGTCCGGGACCCGCGCCGAGGTCGTTCACGGACGCTGGCACGACGTGCTGCCGCAGCGCGCGCCGTTCGACCTGCTGTTCGCCGACGGCGGACTGCGCGACACCGACGGCGGGTTCGAGCTGTCCATCTCGCTGCTCGCGCCGGGCGGGTTCCTCGTCAAGGACGACATGTCGCCCGGGCGCCCGATCGACGGTGACGAGATCCGCGAGTGGCTGTTCCGCGATCCGCGCCTGGTCGCGACGGAGGTCCTGACCACGCCGAGCACGGCCGCCATCGTTGCCGCGCGGCGATAGGTCTTTCGCCGAACGGTCATGCCGACGAGCACGCGTGAGCAGGCAGCGATCGTCACCGGGGTGTCTCGCGGTCTCGGAGCAGCGCTCGCGCGAGAGTTGCTCGAGCAGGGGTTCGCCGTCCTCGGCGTCGGGCGCACGAGCAACGAGGGCTTGGCAGGCGATCGCTACCGGTTCGCGCAGATCGACCTTGCGGAAGCGCCGTCCACCGACGGACTTCTGACGTCAGCCTTCGAGGACGTCGCGGATCGGCGACCCGGCTCGGTCTGCCTGCTGAACAACGCCGCAACCGTCGAGCCGGTCGGCCTCATCGGGCAGCTGGCAGCCGCCGACATCGCCACAGCGATCGCGACGAACCTGACCGCTGCCGTCACTCTGGCCAACCTGTTCTGCCGCGTGTTCGCCGATCCGGAGGTTCCCCGCCGGATCGTCAACATCTCTTCCGGCGCAGCGGATCGAGCGCTGCCGGGCGAAGCTGTCTATTGCGTGTCGAAGGCGGGCATGGAGATGCTCACCCTCGCTCTGGCCGCGGAGCAGACAGCACTCACGTTCCGGGCAATCACCCTCCGGCCCGGTGTGATCGACACGGACATGCAGGCGGCGATTCGCTCGCAACAGCCGGAAGCGTTGCCGGTCGTCGAGTCGTTCAAAGCGCTCCACCGCGACGGCCGGCTCGTTCCAGCCGAGACGGTGGCAGCGAAGATCGTCAACCGGCTCGTCCTTGGTGACGTCGACAGCGGGCGAACCTATTCGTACGAAGACCTCTGACGACGTCATGGTGCGTCAGGTTCGCGCGGCCCCCATCACCCAGGTTATGAGGCGGCCCGTCAGGCACGCGGATGAGCCTTTCCCCTCGTACAGCAACGGTCCGGCACTCTGATCCGTCGACCTGCGCGTCAAACGGAACTCGAAGTTTCGATAGCCCCTGCCTGTCACACGGTTCAGCTTCAGGCGGGTCAAGGTCAGCCGTTCTCCTGCAGCGTGACGGGCCGCGAAGTAGTCCATCAGGTCGTCCCGGCGGCGCGCCTCGGCGTCGATCCGCATGCCCGGCGCGGTCGTCACCGCATACCAATTGAAGTAGAGCCTGCCGCCCCAGAGGCGGTTGTTGAGGGTCCAGCGATCACCGCTGTTGAACGCCGCGAAGAATCGGTTGACCAGGGCCACCGTCTGGGCAGAAGTGCAACCCACCTCGGGTGTGACCGGTCTCGCAGGCCCTGCACCGACCATGACGAATGCGACGACGGCCGCGAGCGTCGACCTCATCCCAGGATCGTAGGTGCTCCTGCCGCGTACCGTTTCTCTTGGTCTGACCACATTCGCATCGCCGCCCGCTTTGATTTCGTGAGCCGTGATGCGCGATGTTGCAGTTCCGTGAACTTTGGTCTGACCACTGACGGTGGCTCAAGCAGGCATGGCTGGGGCGCCCGGCGACTTGACGAGCGCGATCGACTTGCGAAACGTCAGCCGACGGCGCGGCGATAGACCGTCACGCCGTTGCGCTCGAACGCCGGCACGGCCCGGTCGGCCAGAACACTGAACCCCAAGCGCCTTGCCAGATCCGGACGAGCGCGAGCGAAGCGCTCGAAGAGGGGAAACTCCTGCTCGAAACGCTCCGCACGGCCGGCCTCCGATCCGTCTACCGGGGCGGCGAGCTTCACCGACAGGCGGAGGACGGGCTCGGGTTCCTCGCCCTCGCGCGTTCTCTCGGCAGCGCACACGTATGCGACTTCGATCTCGGGCGATTCTTCGCAGAACGCCCGAAGCGCATCGACGGTCGTGCCGTCGATCGCGTCCGGTTCGGTGGGCAGCAAGTGCTCGCGAAACGGCGACGGGAGCGGCGGCATCTCCACCCGAGTCAGGTTACAACCGACGCGTCGGCCGTTGCGATCCACATGAGCCTCTGCTGGAGGCCGACGCATCGGCCACACCGGCGGGCCGCCCTCGACCGCAACCATCGTTCGTTCGTAGCTGGGCTTCCCGCCAAAGAGGGGCCGGCCGAAGGAGCGCGGCTGCGCGACCCTCGTTACGTCCGAATCAACGCCAGCACCTCGTCGCGCTTCCGCTCCATCAGCTCGTCGGAGAGCGCTTCGAGGTTCAGCCGCAACAGGGGCTCCGTGTTCGACGGACGCACATTGAAGTGCCAGTCGTCGGCCTCGACCGACAGCCCGTCGAGGTGCGAGACAGCACCTTGCGCGCCGTAGACGTCTTCGAGCTCCTGAAGCTTCGCGGGTACGTCCGCGACCGGCGTGTTGATCTCGCCCGTGATGAAGTACTTCGACCGGAACGGCGCGAGCACCTCGCTCAACTTCCCGCGCCGTGACACCAGGTCGCACATCAGCAGGAACGGGATCGTCCCCGAGTCGGCCTGCGAGAAGTCGCGGAAGTAGTAGTGCGCCGACACCTCGCCGCCGAAGACGGCGTGCTCCTCGCGCATGCGCTGCTTGATGAACGCGTGGCCGACGCGGTTGATGAGCGGCTCGCCGCCGGCGGCGCGGATCACCTCCGGCACCGCCCACGACGCTCGCACGTCGTAGATCACCTTGCCGCCGCCCTCTCGGCCGAGGATGGTCTCCGCGAAGAGCGCGGTCGTGAAGTCGCCCGGCACGAATTCGCCGCTGTCGTCGACGAAGAAGCAGCGGTCGGCGTCGCCGTCGAACGCGACCCCGAAGTCCGCACCTTCCTCGCGTGTCTTGCGGATGATGAACTCGCGGTTCTCGGGGAGGAGAGGGTTCGGCTCGTGATTCGGGAACGTCCCGTCCGGCTCGAAGTAGCAGCGGACGACCTCGATCATCGGCAGCTTCTCGAGCACCGGCGGCAGCATCGCGCCGGCCATCCCGTTCGCGGCGTCGATCACCACCCGCAGCGGGCGGAGCGAAGCGACGTCGACGAACGACAGCACGCGGTCGACGAAACGTGACCAGATGTCCTCTTCACGAATGGAGCCGGGGGCGGCGTCGCCCCAGTCCGCAGCCGCTGCGCGGTCGCGGACGTCCAGAAGCCCCGACTCGCCGCCGACCGGCAGCGCCCCGGCTCGCACGATCTTCATCCCCGTGTACTGCTTCGGGTTGTGCGAGGCGGTGACGGCGATCCCGCCGTCGAGCCCGAGCTCGCCGACCGCGAAATAGAGCATCTCGGTGCCGACCATCCCGATGTCGAGCACGTCGGCGCCGCCGTCGGCGGCCCCGCGGCGCACTGCCTCGGCCATCGACGGCCCTGACACGCGCATGTCGCGGCCGACGGCGATCGCGGACGGCGAGAACTGCTCGACGTAGGCGCGGCCGATCGCGTACGCGCCTTCCTCGTCGAGCTCTGCCTGGTAGAGCCCGCGGACGTCGTACGCCTTGAACACCCTGGGGTCGAGCACGAGTTGAGCCTAGCTACGCGCCCAGGATCTCCTTGATCCGATCGGTCGACGCGGCGTCCGGCGACTCCGAGATGACGGTCGCCGGCCGGTCGAACCGCTCGAGCGCTTCGCGCAACGGCTCGGCGCGGAGCGTCCCCTCGCCGTAGGGCAGGTGCTTCGTTTCGTTGCGGTTCGCGTACTGGATATCGGAGAAGTGGATGTGGAACGGCTGGTCGGGAGTCATCACCGCGTCGGCCTTCGCGAGCGCGTCCGCGAATGTGTCGACGTCGAGGAACGCGCCGTCGGACGTCGCATGCATGTGCGCGAAGTCGAGCACCGGCTGCACGAAGTCGACGCGCGAGGCGATCGCGCACACATCGTCGATCGAACCGAGGTCGCGCACGCGGCCCATCACCTCGACGCCGAACGGCACCAGTCGGTCCTTCTTCTCGAGCCGCGCACGCAGCTCGCCGAGCTGCTCGACGACGGCGTCGATCGCATCCTCAGGCGAGCGGTTGAGCAAGAAGCCGGGGTGAAAGACGACCACCTCGGCGCCGGCCGCCTTCGCGATCCCCGCCGAATGGTCGAGCATCCCGAACGCCATGTTCAGTTTCTTGCCTCGCTCGGCGTGACCCATGAAGCCGGCGAGCGGCGCATGCAGGGAGAGCGTGATGCCGTTCGCGGCCGCCAGCCGGCCGAGCTCGGTCGCTGCGTCGTAGTCGTTCCAGAACTTCCCCGACGGCGGCACCTCGCAGGCGGTCATCCCGCGCTCCAGCAGGGCGTCCACGACGGCCTGCGGTGCGTTGACAGCGCCGTCGATCGAAGGGCCGTAGTGCAGCTTTTCGCGCATCGGAACGGCTAACGCTAGTCCGTCCGACCCCGTTCCTACCCTGATCGCATGGCCCAGCACCCATCTCGTATCGATCTGCTCGAACTCGATATCGACCTGCGGTTGGCGGATCTCTGGCGCGAAGCGGCAGGGATCAACGATTGGTCGCTCGACGTCGTCGCCGCCTTCATGCGGGCCGCGTACGGCAAGGGCTACTGCGATGCCCTCACCGAGGACGCGCCCGGCACGCTTTGTGCCGATCACGGCTATCGCGTCCCGGGGCGCAAGCAGACCGAGCACGCGGACGTCTAGCGAGCGCTAACCTTTCACCTGTGCCAACGCGCAGCCCCGCGCGCCTCGTCGTCGCTCTCGCGGTAGCGGGCGTGCTCGCCATCTTCCTGCTCTACACGGCCGTCGCCGGCCATTCGACGCCGACGCTGACCCCGAGCCAGATGCAGGGGAAGTCGGGGAAGCTCCAGGTGGTCGGTACCGTCGTCGGCAAGCTTCACGGCGACTCGCATGCGTCGTCGGGGCTGCAGTTCCAGCTCGCCGATCCGCAAGGTCACAGCGCGAAGCGCGTCGCCGTCGTCTATCACGGCGCCGCACCGCCGCCGCTCTTCCGCGTCGGGCGCAGCGTCGTCGTCACGGGCGTGTACGCGCACGGTTCGCTGCAGGGCACTGACATCGTCACCAAGTGCCCGTCGAAGTACACCTCCTCGGCTAGCTGATGGCCGACCTCGGCCGCGCGGCACTCATCGTCACGTTCGGCCTGGCGGTCTACTCACTCGTCGCGGGCGGAATCGCTGCGCGTCGCAACGAGCGACGACTCGCCGCGTCTGCGCGCAACGCGCTCTACTGCAGCTTTGCCTCGACGCTCGTCGGGGCAGCTGTGCTCGCGACCGCGCTCGTGCGCCACGACTTCTCGTTCAAGTACGTCGCCGCGCACACGAACCGCCACCTGCCGGTCGCGTACACGCTCAGCGCATTCTGGGGTGGGCAGGAGGGCTCGCTGCTCCTCTGGCTGCTCGTCCTCACGGGCTACGGCGCCCTCGCCGTTGCGATCAACCGTCGTCTGTTGCGCGACCTGACCGCGTGGGTCGTGCCGGTGATCGGGGGTATCGCGACGTTCTTCTCATTCGTGCTCGTCGCGGTGGCGAGCCCGTTCGACACGCAGACCGCGCCGTTCGACGGCGCCGGGCTGACGCCGAGCCTGCAGAACCCGTACATGGTCGCGCACCCGCCGATGCTGTACCTCGGGTACGTCGGTCTCTCCGTCCCGTTCGCCTTTGCCGCCGGGGCGCTGCTCTCCGGCCGCACTGACGAGCGCTGGATCGTCGCGACGCGGCGGTGGACGCTCGCCGCCTGGATGTTCCTCGGCTTCGGGCAGCTGCTCGGCGCGCACTGGGCGTACGTCGAGGTCGGCTGGGGCGGCTACTACGCGTGGGACCCGGTCGAGAACGCCGCCCTGATGCCGTGGCTCGCCGCCACCGCGTTCCTGCACTCGGTGATGGTGCAGGAGCGCAAAGGCATGCTGAAGGTCTGGAACATGGTGCTCGTCGCGCTCGCGTTCGAGCTGTCGGTGTTCGGCACCTTCCTGACACGCTCCGGGGTCGTCAACTCGATCCATTCGTTCTCGAAAAGCTCGATCGGGCCTTGGTTCCTCGCCTTCGTCGTCATCTCGTCGATCTTCTCGCTCGCGCTGATCATGTGGCGCCTGCCCTTGCTCAAGGCGAAGACGAAGCTCGAGTCGGCGATCTCGCGCGAAGCCGCGTTCCTCTACAACAACCTGCTGCTCGTTGCGCTGTGCCTGACGATCCTCTGGGGCGTCCTGTTTCCGATCGTGACGCAGCTCCTGAGGGGCGAGACACGAACGATCGGACGTCCGTACTACGACTTCTTCCTCCGGACGTTCGGGCTGCCGCTCCTGCTGCTGATGGGCATCGGTCCGCTGGTCGCCTGGCGCAAGACGAGCCTGCGCGGCCTGCTGCGGACGCTCGCGTGGCCGATCACGGCGGCGGTCGCAACCGGCATCGTGCTCGTCGCCGTCGGCGGCGGCTCGTCGAGCCCCGGACTGATCGCGTACACCTTCTCGGCCTTCGTGCTCGCGACGATCGTGGTCGAGCTCGTCCGCGGCACGCGCGCAACGGGATCGCTCTTCGTGCTCGTGGCACGCAACCGGCGGCGATACGGCGGGTACGTCGTCCATGCGGCGATCGTGCTGCTGGCGATCGGGATCGCCGGCTCGAGCGCGTACTCGAGCTCCGTCGAGCGTCGGCTGGCGCTCGGCCAGTCGATGTCGGTCGCCGGGTACACGCTCACCAACCGGGGCGTCACCGTCGACGCGAAGCCGAACGTCACGGAGACGCGCGCGCACCTCGCCGTGAAGGGTCGTTGGAGCGGATCGATCAGCTCGGGAGACAACCAGTACGTGAATCCGCCCGAGCCCTCGCGCGAAGTCGGGATCAAGACCGACTGGCTGCGTGGGGAAGACCTCTACGTGATCGTCGACGAGTCGCACCCGAAGACCGGGATCGTCTTCGTGCAGGTGCTCGTGAAGCCGCTGATCAACCTGATCTGGGTCGCTGGGATCGTCTTCCTGTTCGGGTCGATGATCGCGTTGTGGCCCGATGCGCGCGAGCAGCGGCGGCTGGTCGCACGGCTTGCTCCCATCGCGTCGTCGTGATTATCGTCGGCATCCTGCTCGCCGCCGCCGCGGTGGTGGTGCTCGTCGCGCTTCCGTTCCTGCGTGAGCCCGTTGCCGCCGACGACCGACTCGACGCTCCGAGCGAGGCCGACGAACGCCGGTTCACGCTGGTCGAGGAGCGCGACCGCGCGCTCACGGCGCTGAAGGAGCTCGAGTTCGACCACCGGACCGGCAAGGTCGACGACGCCGACTACCGCGAGCTGGTGGGGCCGCTCAGGCAGGCGGCAGCTGTCGCGCTTCGCGCGCTCGATTCGCCGCAGGAGTAGCCGACCCGAACGTGAAACTCTCCCTATGAGGCGAGTCGCGCTCGCACTCCTGCTTCTGCTTGCGGCGGCGGCCCCGGCGCTCGGTGACGATGCAGGACGCAAACACCAGCTCGACTCGCAGATCGCGACGCTGCAGAACACGCTGACCGGTCAGCGGAAGCAGGAGCACGCGCTTCGCAGCGAGGTCGACGACTACACGACGCGGATCCGTGCACTCGAGTCGCGGGTCGGTGACGTCTCGCTCAAGCTGCAGACGCTCGAGGAAGATCTCGTGCTTCACCAGAAGCGACTCGATGCGCTCAACTCGCTCTTCGAGGTGCAGAGCAACCGTCTGACCACGCTCCGCGCCGAGTACGCCCAGTCGGTCGACGTGCTGAACAAGCGGCTCGTCGACATCTACGAATCCGACGACCCGAGCACACTGGACATCGTGTTCGGGTCGAGCAGCGTCCAGGACGCGATCGACCGCGTGCAGGCGCTCGGCGACATCAATGCGCAGGACCGTGCGGTCTCGGAGGAGGTCGCGCGCGCGAAGACGCAGGTGACGGCGGCTCGCAAGAAGACGAAGAAGCTGCGCGCGAGGGTGAACGCCGAGACGTCGGTGATCCGGGCACGAGCCGATCAGACGCGTTCGGTGCGTGACGAGCTCGCCGGCGCGCGCGACGACCTGTCGTCCACGAAGCAGAAGAAGCTGCAGGACCTCTCGACGCTCACCGAGTCGGAGCGTCACGAGGCGGAGGAGATCGACGCGCTGCAAGCTGCGAGCGCGCGCATCGCGGCGCAGATCCGGGCCGCGCAGTCGCGGAATAGCGGGCCGACGCAGACGCCGTCGAATGCGGGGCTGATCTGGCCGGTGCAGGGGCCGGTGACGAGCCCCTTCGGTTGGCGGTGGGGACGCATGCACGAGGGGATCGACATCGGCGTTGGCTACGGCACGCCGATCCACGCAGCGGCGGGTGGAACGGTCATCTACTGCGGCTGGGAAGAGGGCTACGGCAACTTCGTCGTCCTCGACCACGGCGGCAATCTCGCGACGGCCTACGGCCATCAGAGCGCAATCGCGGTCACCTGCGGCCAGCAGGTGAGCCAGGGCCAGGTGATCGGCTACGTCGGCTGCACCGGCCACTGCTTCGGGCCGCACCTGCATTTCGAGGTGCGGGTCAA
>Ga0070679_100005167_pt1 | contig 12078 bp, 7 predicted proteins | sample KBSC63BmetaG_FD_65652 | JGI IMG/M metagenome (GOLD analysis project Ga0070679, IMG submission 65652) | Corn rhizosphere microbial communities from Kellogg Biological Station, Michigan, USA - KBS C6-3B metaG | ecosystem: Host-associated > Plants > Roots > Rhizosphere | place: USA: Michigan... | reverse complement strand
GCGCGGGGGCGACTCCATGAGCATCTCCCCCGTGCCGATCCTGGTGTCGTCGTTGATCACGGATCCGCACACGCTGTTCAACTTCGTGGGCACCAGCGGCGCGCTGGGCATGGGCAGGAACCGCATCCTTCCCACCGACTCGGGGGTGCGCTCGTTCGAGATCGCGCCGCTCGTCCGCACGTGGAAGAATGTGCCCGATTCGCTCAATCCGCGGGCCGTGGTGCTGCGCGCCGACAGCGAGCTGACCACACCGGGGCAGGCGCTGTTCTTCTCGTCGAAGGCCCCCGCGGGCGTGCGGCCAAAGCTTCGCATCACGTTCGTTCCTCGCTCCAACTACGGTCTGCCATGAGCTCGACCTCCGTTCGTGAACGTCTCGCGCGAGGTGCCAGCGCGCTCTCCCTGGCGGGAGTGCTCTGCATCGCGCCGCGGGCGCTCGCCGCTCAGGGCACGCTCAGCACGCAGGGGTTCGGCTACCCTCCCGGGCAGTGGAGCGCACGCGCCGAGGGCGCGGGGGGTGCCGTGGCGCAGATCGACCCGCTCTCGGCGGTGAACCCGGCGAGCATCGCGGGCCTCGGCGCGCAGCTCCTGTTTTTCGAGGCCCAGCCCGAGTTTCGGAACGTGACGGGGCCGGGTGGCAGCGACCACACGAAACTGTCGCGCTTTCCGGAGCTCTTTGCCGCGATCCCCGTCGGGTCGCGTTGGGTGGTGTCTATCGGGGCGTCCACGCTCCTCGACCGCACGTCGGCGAGCTCGGTGCCGAGCTCGCAGATCGCCGGGACCGATACAGTCGGCGAAACGACAAAGCTCAAGCTCGAGGGCGCCATTGACGACGTACGGCTCGCGTTCGGCCTCCAGGCTCGCTCGTGGCTCCAGCTCGGCCTTGGACTCCACGCGATCACCGGGCGCAATCTCGTCACGCTTTCGCAGACGTTCAGCGATACAGCGACCTTCAGCAACTTCTCACAGCAGCGCCAGCTCAGCTACGAGGGCGACGCCATCTCCGTTGGTGCCATCGTCACCGGTTTCAACCTCAGGGGTGCGGCCTCGTACAGGTACGGCGGCGTGATGCGCGTGGTGGCCGGCGATACGGTCCTCGGCCGCGGCAACGTGCCTGATTATTTCGGCGCATCGCTCGCCTACACGGGCATCAAGAATTCAACGATCGCGGTGAGCACGGCGCACGACGCCTGGTCATCCATGGGCCCGATGGGCACGCCGTCGCTCGTGGCGCACGACGCGTGGGATACGAGCATCGGCGCGGACATGGCGGGCCCGAATCTGGCCGGCCACGTGCTCCAGGTGCGGGCCGGCGTGCGCGACCGCGACTTGCCCTTCGGGCCCGCGGGCGCGCAGGTCGGCGAGCGCAGCATCTCCGGCGGGCTCGGCGCCGGCTGGGCGGGCGGGCACGTGATCACCGACCTCGCCGTAACGCGCGCGAACCGCAGCGCGAGCGGCATCACGGAAAAGGCGTGGATCATCAGCCTGGGCCTCACGATTCGTCCGTGAGCACGCCCCGTGGATAGCGGTCATCAGCCCCCGGCTGACGCTCCACTGATCCTCGTCGCGGACGACGTGTCCGCGAACGTCGAGCTGCTGTTCGATCAATTGCACGTGCTCGGATTCCGCGCGATCGCGGCGTCCGACGGACCGTCCGCGCTGGCGGCCTGCTTCGAGGCGAGGCCGGCCCTGTGCATCCTCGACGTATCCATGCCCGCCGGCGACCTGGCGGTGGACGATCGCTCCACCGGGTTCGAGGTCTGCCGCCGCATCAAGCGCGACCCGCGCACCAAGAGCATCCCCGTCATCTTCGTGACGGCGCTCAACGACACGACCGATCGCGTCAAGGCGATCGAGGCGGGCGGCGACGACTTCCTGACCAAGCCGCACAACCGACTCGTGCTGGGTGCGCGCGTGCGCAGCCTGCTCAAGCTCAAGGCGGCGACGGACGCGCTCGAGGAGAGCCTGCGCAAGCTGCGTGAAGTCGAGAAGATGCGCGACGATCTGATGAAGATGATCGTGCACGATCTCAAGACGCCGCTCACGTCGGTGCTCGCCACGCTCGAGATGCTCCACGACGGCGACTTCGGATCGGTGAGCGACAAGCAGCGGAGCGCCATGGGCGACGCCGAAGCCAAAGCCGAGGATCTGCTCGCGCTCATCGGCGACCTGCTCGAAGTCTCCCGGATGGAGGAGGCGACAGTCACGCTCGATCTCCAGCCGGTGGCCCCGGCGGCGCTGCTCAACGAAGTCGCGCACGAGTGGTCCATCCGCTTCCAGCAGGAGCACGCCTCCGTGGCCGTCGAGGTCACGGACGACGCGCCTGTGTTCGAGGCCGACAAGGCGTTGCTCAAGCGGGTGCTCGGCAACCTCGTGCAGAACGCGCTCACGCACTCGGCGACCGCGGTGACGCTCCAGCTCAGCGCCAAGCGCGACGACGACGGCGTGCTGTTCAGCGTCGCCGACAACGGCCCGGGCATTCCGCCGGAATACCACGAGGTCATCTTCCGGAAGTTCGAGCGCGTGAAGACGCCGAACATTCCGCGCACGCGCAGCTCCGGGCTTGGACTCGCCTTCTGCAAGCTCGTGGTGGACGCGCATGGCGGCCGCATCTGGGTGCAGAGCGGCGGCGAGGGGAAGGGCAGCGCCTTCCATTTCCGCCTGCCGGTGAAGCCGCCGGCGAGCCAGGTGCGTGTCACGAGCGGCGGCACAGTCCCGGCGTGACGGATCGAGCGTGAAGGGCCGCAGGTGAAGGTGCATCTGCGCACCTTCGGGTGCCGCGCGAACCACTACGACTCGGAGGCCATGCGCGCGATGCTGGTCGCCGGCGGCCATCAGCTCGTGGATTCCCCGACCGACGCCGACGCCGCTGTGTTCAACAGCTGCGCTGTCACGTCGGCGGCCGAGGCGGAGCTGCGCAAATCGGTTCGCGCGGCTGCGCGGCGGAATCCTGGCCTCAGGAGCATCGTCACGGGGTGCGCGGCTGCACTGGATGCGCGTCGCGCGGATTCGCCGATTGCCGCGCTGCCCGGAGTATCGGACGTGATCGCCGGTGCCGATCTCCCGGCTGTCGCGGCGGCGCTCGGGCTTGTCGGTGCGGGAGCCGATGCGGGCACGGGGATCACGACGGGGACGTCGTGGCAGTCCACGGCCCGTGCGGTGCTGCGGGTGCAGGAAGGCTGCGACGAGCACTGCACCTTCTGTGTGACCACGGTGGCGCGAGGGGCCAATCGGAGCCGGCCGGTGGAGTCGCTCGTGGCCGAGGCGATGGTGCTCGCCGGGCATCATGAGGAGATAGTGATCACGGGTATCCACGTGGGCTCGTACGGGCTCGACGTGGGGACCAGCCTCGGCGCGCTGATGGAGACGTTGATCGCGCGCGTGCCGCGTGTGCGCTTTCGCCTCTCGTCGATCGAGGCGACGGAGGTGGACGAACGGCTATTCGACCTGTTCGTCGCGGGTGATCGCCTGGCGCCTCACCTCCACGCGCCGCTGCAGTCGGGCTGCGCGCGCGTGCTGCGGCGGATGGGGCGGCACTGGTACACGCCAGCCACTTACGCCCGGGCGGTCGAGCGACTGGCGGCGGCTGTCCCTCATTTCGGCCTGGGCGCCGACGTGATTGCCGGCTTTCCCGGCGAAACCGACGCCGAGCATGGTGAGACCATGGCGCTGGTCCGCTCGCTGCCGTTCACCTACTTGCACGTTTTCCCCTTCTCCACGCGCCCCGAAGCCCCCGCCGCCGCCCTCCCGCAGCATCTCGGCGGGGCGGTGATCTCGGCGCGGGCCGCCGAGCTCCGCGCGCTTGGCGAGGCCAAGGCCGCCGCCCACCGCCGCCGCCGCATCGCGACGCTGGCCGACGTCATCGCGGCGACCGGTGGGCCCGGTCGGGAGGGAGTGACGGAGGACTACCTGACGGTGGCGGTTCCGGACTCGGTGCCACGCGGCACCCGCTACCGCGCCCAACTTCAAGAGGGTCAGCATCCTTTGATCCTCCGGGCCGAAATCGCCCCCTGAATTTCAAGAGGGTCAGAGTCGCTTGATCGCCCGAGGGGGAAAACACCCCCGAATTTCAAGAGGGTCAGAGTCCCTTGATCGGCCAGCAGGCGGTCTTAACGCGGGAGTCGCCGCAGCTCCCCTCTGGGGCGCGACCAACGGCGATACGGCGCGCCGGCTTTTCAAGGGATGCTGACCCCGGGGTTAGACTTCGGGATGCTCGACGCGGCGCCTTCAGAACAGCCGGCTTCCACCGGCACCGTTTACATCGAGACCTACGGGTGTCAGATGAACGTGAGCGACTCCGAGCTCATGCTCGGCACGCTCGCGGCGCACGGCTACACCCCGGTCGAGCAGCCAGCGGGCGCTGACGTCATCCTCGTGAACACGTGCGCCATCCGCGACCACGCCGAGCAGCGGGTCGTCGGCCGCGTCGGCGAACTGCGGCGCGATATGAAGCCAGGGGCTGTCCTTGGCGTCACCGGGTGCATGGCGCAGCGGCTCGGCGAGCGGCTGCTCAAGACGAACAAGCACGTGAGCCTCGTCATCGGCCCCGACGGTTATCGCGCCCTGCCGGCGCTGATCGAAGGCGCCAGGGAAGGCCAGCGCACGATCGCGACCACGTTCGACCTCGAGGAGCACTACGAGGACTTCACGCCGCGGCGGTTCGACAAGGTGAAGGCGTGGATCCCCGTGCAGCGCGGCTGCGACTATCGCTGCACCTATTGCATCGTGCCCACCACGCGCGGCTCCGAGCGCAGCCGCCGCTTGAACGAAGTCGTTCGCGAGGTGCGCGACGTCGTCGCGAGCGGAATGTCCGAGGTCGTGCTGCTCGGCCAGACTGTCAATTCGTACAACGACGGCGAGCACGGCTTCGCGGATCTGCTGCGCGCGGTCGGTGCCGTGCCCGGTGTGCGCCGGCTTCGCTTCACGAGCCCGCATCCCAACGACTTCAGCGACGCTGTCATCGAGGCGATGGCGACGGTGCCTGCCGTGTGCGAGCACGTGCACCTCCCGATGCAGTCGGGCTCCTCGCGCGTGCTCAAGCGCATGCTCCGCCGCTACACGCGCGAGGGCTACCTCGACTGTGTCGCCCGGCTGCGCGCCGCGATTCCAGGCGCCTCGCTCACCACCGACATCATCGTCGGCTTCCCCGGCGAGACCGATGAGGACTTCCAGGAGACGCTTGGCGTCGTCCGTGAAGTGGGCTTCGCCGACGGCTTCACCTTCAAGTTTTCCCCGCGCGAGGGCACGCCCGCCACGCGCATGCCCGAATCGCTCACGGTGCCCGACGAAGTGGCCAGCGAGCGGCTGGCGACCCTCGTCGAAGAAATGCGCGGCATGTCCCGCGCCGCGAACGCGCAGCAGATCGGCAGGCGCTGCGAAGTGCTCGTGGAGAAGGAAGCCCGCCGGGGCGGCGACCTGCTCCAGGCGCGCACGCGCGATTTCAAGACAGTGCTGATTCCAGGCACGACCGACATGCTTGGCAAATACTTCATGGTCGAGCTGACTGGAACCACCGGCTCGACGTTCACGGGCCAGATCATCCCGCAGCGCGCGGCGCTTCCGCTGGCGGGATAAACGCGCCATCAGCGCCGCGGCTCCGAGGAGCGCGGCGCATTCACCCACAACCGACTGCTTCATGCGCGCACTCACGCTGCTTTCCGCATCTCTCCTGATCGCCGCGACAGCCTCCGCGCAGCAGCCCGGCAATCCCAACCTCGAGCGCGTCGCAAACGATGCGTACACGCGCTCGCATGACTTCGACCTCGTGCATCAGCACATCGCTGTGCGCGACTTCGACTGGGATTCGACGTCCTTCGACGGCCGCGTCGCGACCACGCTGGTCGCCCGCCGCCCGGCGATGGACTCGGTCATCCTGGACGCTGGCGCCGGCCTACACATCCAACGGGTGACATCGGGGACGAGCGGCACCGGCGCCGAATTGAAGCACACCCACCTGGGCGACACACTCGTCGTGTACCTCGCGCGGAAGCTGGGTCTCGGCGACACGACGCGATTCACGATTGATTATCACGCGCAGATCACCAGCGGCCACGGCCTCACGTTCATTGGCGAGCGTCCGACGTCGCCGCGGCAGATCTGGAGCCAGGGAGAGTCCACCGACAACCACTACTGGTTCCCGACCTACGACGCGCCGGACGACAAGATGACCTGGCAGCTCGACGCGCAGGTTCCCGCCGAGGACATGGCGGTGTCCAACGGCCTGTTCGAGGGCGATGCGCCGCAGCCCGGCGGAACGCACCTCGTCCGCTGGAATCAGACGACACCGAGCGCGACCTACCTCGTGTCGCTCGTGGTGGCTCCGCTCGCGAAGGTGCACGATGCATGGCACGGCATTCCGGTGGATGCATACGTCTATCATCAGGACAGCGCCCTCGCGCGCCCGCTGTTCCACATCACCGACGACATGATCGACACGTATTCGCGCCTCACCGGAATTCCGTATCCGTGGGCGAAGTACGCGCAGACTACAGTGGCCGATTTCTTTGGCGGCATGGAGAACGTGAGCGCCACGACCCTGGTGGATTGGCTCCCCGACCCGCGCGCCTATCAGGACCGTCCGTGGTATCAGTACATCCTCATCCCGCACGAGCTCGCCCACCAGTGGTTCGGCGACTACGTGACGACCGAGAACTGGGCGAACACCTGGCTGAACGAAGGCTTCGCCGAGTTCATGCCCGGGCAGTACTGGTCCCAGAAGCTCGGCGAGCACGCCGAGCAGGATTACTACGCCGACGAGTACAGGCAGTTCATGGGCATCGAGCGCCAGCGTCCGATGCCGCTGGCCTCCATGGGGTCGAACAACATCTATCCCAAGGGCGCGCTGGTGCTGGAGATGTTGAAGCACCATCTCGGCGAGCAGCGGTTCTGGGCCGCTCTGCACGAATATCTGAGCGCTCACGCGCACGGCGTCGCGACGACGGACGATCTGCGCCAGTCGTTTCTGGCGGCGACGGGCGAGAATCTGGACTGGTTCTGGAAGGAGTGGATGTACGCGGCCGGATATCCGTCTTTCGACGTGTCGCAGACGTACGATGCGGCCGCGAAACGGGTCACGCTGGTCGTCGCGCAGACGCAGCGCGATACGCTCAAGGCGGACAGCACCGGGATGCGCTACCCGATTCCCGAGGCGTTCACGATGCCGGTGGCCGTTCGCGTGGGCACCAGGGAGCGGGACGTGGTCCGGCACGCGTGGATTCGCCAGCGTGTGGATACGATCGTCGTTGACTCGGTGGCGTCGGCGCCGACGATGGTGGTGTTCGACGACGGCGATCAGATCCTCAAAACGCTGAACTTCGACGAACCCACGCCGTGGCTCGCGACGCAGCTCAAGCGGGACGCCGACCTGTGGGACCGCGAGTGGGTGATCGGTCAACTGGCGGCGCGTCCGAACGATGCCGCGGCGGCCGCGGCGGTGGCCAGCGCCGCCACGAGCGCCGACTACTTCGAGACGCGCGTCGTGGCCGCTCAGGCGCTCCCCAAGTTCGGCGCCGCCGCGGCGCTCGCCGCGCTGGAGAAGGCGGCGCACGACACCTCGGCCCAGGTGCGAACCGCGGCGATTGCGTCGTTGGGGAGCATCGCCGATCCCCGGGCGCTACAGGTCGCGCGCGCCGCATGGACGGGCGACTCGAGTTATTCGGTCCGCGCCGCGGCGCTGACGAGCATCGCCCGACTCGACACGGCGGCTGGACGCGCCCTCGCGCGCCGAGCCGTGTCCATGCCGTCGTACAGGAGCGCCATCCAGAACGCGGCGCTGTTCGCGCTCTCGCGCGTGAACGACACCTCGGCGATTGCCGACGTGCAGAGCCACGTGGGAGAGCAGGCGCTGCCGACGCAGTTGCTGGCTGTCTTCGCCAGTCGCGGGAACAGCGGCGCGCTCGCGGCGTTGCTGAGCGATCTCGACGACCCGCGGGTGTACGTGCGGACGTGGGCGCTGGACGCCATGTCCATCCTTCCGGCGCCGGCCCGCCTCGCGGCTCTCCAGTCCGCCGAGCCGCGGCTCACGCACGCGGATACCAAGGCGGCCGTGGATAAGATGATCGCCGCGCTCCAGGCGGCTCATTGATCCACCTGCTGCGCTCGTGCGTTGATTCGCTCCGCCGTGCAATGAAGCGATGACGCAATAGCGCATGCGCTGCCCCATTGTGGCGCATGCCTGTCATCGCCCTCGCCGTTGCCGCCTGGGATCTGGGGCTGCTCGCCGGGTTCGCCAACACGAGCGGCGCGGCACTGTATCTCGCGGCGCTGTGCTGCCTCGGCGTCGCGGCGGCATATCGTAGTCCGAGGCTCGTCGGCGCGACGCTGCTCGCAACCGCGGCGCTGGCGACGGGACACTCCTCGCGCGCGGCTTCGGCTCGCCTCGCATCCACCCACACAGTCGCCGTCGATCCGCGCAACGCAGGCGCGCTCGAGCGGATCCGACTGCATGCGGAGCGCGCTGTGGACGCCACGTTTCCGCGCGACGCCGCGCTCGTGCGCGCCCTCACGCTCGCCGACACGCGCGACCTCCCGCGCGCGACCCGTGACGAGTTCGCCGCGGCCGGCCTGTCGCACTTCCTCGCGATCGCCGGACTTCATGTAGGCCTGCTGGTGCTGCTCGTCGAGTCGCTGCTCGCCATGACGAGCGTGAGCCGACGCGCCAGCTCGGTCACAGGCTTCGTGGTCGTCGTGGCATACGTGGCGATGATCGGCTTTCCGATCGCCGCTGTGCGGGCGGCCATCATGCTCGGTGCCCGCGCCGCGTCACGCTTCATCCAGCGGCCAACCTCGCCGTGGTCGCTGCTCGCGATCGGTTCGCTGCAGCCTGTATGGAATCCAACGGTGGTCACCCAGATCAGCTATCAACTGAGCGTCGCCGGGGTCGCGGCGCTGATCGCCGCGAACTCGCTGGTCAAGCGCCTGTCGCATCCGCGAACGCGGCGCGAGATCGGGCTGCGGAAGCACTTCGTGAGGCCGCTGGCGTTCACTACGATCGCGAGCGCCGCCACGTCGCCGCTCGTCGCGTGGTCCTTCGGCCGCGTCAGTCTCGTCGCGCCCCTCACAAACCTGGTGGCGGCGCCGATTCTGGCCGCCGTGCAGCCCATGCTCTTCATGGGACTCGCCCTCGCCTGGCTGCATCCCGTGGCCCGCCTCGTTGGCGATGCGGCCCATCCGCTGCTCGCGGCGCTCGCTGGCATTGCGCACGCCGCGGCCGCATCACCGCACGCCGCCGTGTACGTGCAACCAAGTCCCGTCGAGACGGGTATCGGTTGCTTCGCCGCCGCCTGCCTCATCACCGCCTGCGCCGCGCGCCACTGGCAACGGCCGGCTGTGTCCTGCGCGGCCGCGGTCGCGCTGCTCGTCTGGCTGCCGCTCGCGCCAACACGCCCGGGGCTGACCGAGCTCCATGTGCTCGACGTGGGGCAGGGCGACGCGATTGCTCTGCGCACGCCGCACGGTCACTGGATTCTCTTCGACGCGGGCGGCGCCTGGGCGTCCGGCGACGAGGGCCGCGCTATGGTAGTCCCGTACATAGGTCGTCGCGGCGGTAAGCTCGACGGATTCGTGCTCTCGCATCCACACACGGACCACGTCGGCGGCGCGGGGAGCGTCTTCGACGCGCTGCATCCCACCTGGTTCCTCGACGCTGCGTTCGCGGGCCCCGCCGGCATGTACAGGGCGGCGCTGCGCATCGCCGAGCGCGATGGCGTAACCTGGCGGCGCGCGCACCCTGGCGATTCCATTGCGGTGGATGGCGTCACGCTGGAGATCCTCGCGCCGGATTCAGCCTGGACGTCGCATCTGGTCGATCCCAACCTCGCGAGCGTCGTCGTGCGCGTCCGCGTGGGCCGCGTGAGCATGCTCCTCACGGGTGACGCCGAGGCGGCGGAGGAACGCTGGCTGCTGGAACACACGCCTGCGGGCGGGCTGCGCGCCGACATCCTCAAGGTCGGCCATCACGGGAGCAACACCAGCAGCAGCGCCGATTTTCTGGCGGCCGTGGCGCCGAGCGTCGCCGTCATTTCCGTCGGAGTCCACAATCACTACGGGCTGCCCGACGCCCCTGTCCTCCGAGCCCTCGCCGCCGCTGGGGCGCGGACCTACAGAACCGACCAGGCCGGGACTGTCGTGGTTCGGACCGACGGCCGCACATTCAGCGTGGCAGCCGAGCGGGAAGGGCCCGCGGTGCGGCGATGATCCGGCCAGGGTTGCGAGCGGTAGCGTACACTGCCGAACAGGGGCTCGGGCTGGTCTGGGGCGTGCAACGGGCTAAGTTGGAAGCTGCCAGAATCGAGCGTCGCGAGGGTGCGCGCACGGCCGCCAGGAGGCCCGTGAGGGCGCAACCCGGGTCGCGGGATCCCCACTCCGAGGATGTTGAGCGTGGTCAAACACACAGCGACGTCGGTCGTCACGATCGAGCGGTTCATCATCGAGGAGGAGCGGCTGCACCCCGAGGCCACGGGTGAGCTGTCCGGCGTGCTGTACGACCTCGCGCTGGCCGCCAAGATGATCGCGAACAAGGTCCGAAGCGCGGGCCTCGCGGACATCCTCGGTGCCACCGAGAACGAGAACGTTCACGGCGAGACGCAGCAGAAGCTCGACGTGCTGGCCAACGAGATCATCGTGAAGGCCGTGGACCACGGCGGCCGCCTGTGCGCCATGGCGTCCGAGGAAGAGCCGGGCATCATCCAGATCCCGGACGCCTTCAAGTGCGGCAAGTACTGCCTGCTCTTCGATCCGCTTGACGGGTCCTCGAACATCGACGTCAACGTGCCTGTAGGCACCATCTTCTCGGTGGTCCGCAAGATCACGCGCGGACGCCGCGGAGAGCTGGAAGACATGCTGCAGCCCGGCCGCCGCCAGGTTGCCGCGGGCTACGTGATTTATGGGTCGAGCACCATGCTCGTGTATACCACTGGGCAGGGCGTCCATGGCTTCACGCTCGATCCGTCCATCGGCGAATTCCTGCTGTCGCATCCGAACATCCAGATGCCCGATCCGGGCCGCTACCTGTCGGTGAACGACTCGTACGAGCCGCTCTGGGACGACAGCGTGCGCACCCTCATGCGGCACTACAAGGGCCTCGAGGGCGGACGAACGCGGCACAGCTCGCGCTATGTAGGTTCGCTCGTGGCTGACTTCCACCGCAACCTGCTCGGCGGCGGCATCTTCGCGTACCCGACGAACTCCAAGTCGCCAAACGGCAAGCTGCGTCTGTTGTACGAGGCCAATCCGCTGGCGTTCATCGTGGAGCAGGCGGGCGGTGCCGCGTCCGACGGCCAGCAGCGCATCCTCGACGTGCAGCCGCGCGAGCTGCACCAGCGCACGCCGCTGTACATCGGCAGCAAGAGCGCGGTGGAACTCGCCAACGAGGTCCTCGCGGGACAGTCCGAGCTCGTTGGCGCCTAAGAAACAGGCGCCGGCCACCAAGCAGTCGCCGTCGGGGCTCGAGGTCGCGCCGGTCTACAGACCGGCCGACGCGCCCGGGGCCGATGCGTACGACGAGCAGCTCGGCGATCCGGGCAGCTTTCCGTACACGCGCGGCGTGCAGCCCACGATGTACCGCGGGCGGCTCTGGACCATGCGCCAGTACGCGGGGTTCGGCACGGCGGCCGAGACCAACAGGCGCTTCCGCATGCTGCTCGACGCGGGCCAGACGGGGCTGAGCGTCGCGTTCGACCTTCCCACCCAGATGGGCATAGACTCCGACTCGCCACGCGCGCTCGGAGAGGTGGGCCGGGTGGGTGTCGCGATCGACAGCGTCGAGGACATGCACGTGCTGCTCGACGGCATTCCGCTCGACAAGGTCTCGACGTCCATGACGATCAACGCCACGGCGTCCACGCTGCTGGCGATGTACATCGTCGTCGCCGAGGAGCGGGGCATCGCGCGACAGGCGCTGAGCGGCACCATCCAGAACGACATCCTCAAGGAGTACGTCGCGCGCGGCACGTACATCTACCCGCCCGAGCCGAGTCTCGCGCTGATCGCGGACATCTTCCGCTTCTGCGCGGCCGAGGTGCCGAACTGGAACCCGATCTCCATCTCGGGCTATCACATTCGCGAGGCCGGCGCGACGGCCGT
>Ga0070679_100005165_pt1 | contig 12082 bp, 12 predicted proteins | sample KBSC63BmetaG_FD_65652 | JGI IMG/M metagenome (GOLD analysis project Ga0070679, IMG submission 65652) | Corn rhizosphere microbial communities from Kellogg Biological Station, Michigan, USA - KBS C6-3B metaG | ecosystem: Host-associated > Plants > Roots > Rhizosphere | place: USA: Michigan... | reverse complement strand
GCATTGGAAAGTTCATTTGCAGTTCCGGCGTTTTGCCGGCTGTCCTGTATGTGATCTTCATCTCCATGAGATCGTACAGAAGCACGGAATGATCCTCTCGGCATCGATTAAGGAAGTCGTTGTGTTCCACACGGATCCAAAAGAACTATTGCGTTATGCCGAAGACCTGCCATTTGCAGTGATTGCAGATCCAGATAAACAACTCTACGCAGAATTCGGTGTCGAATCGGGACGTCGCGCCCTACTTGACCCGCGCTCATGGATACCCATTGCGAGAGGAGTGCTTCGCGGCCTGCAATCGATCTCCAGGGAAAAACCCGTTCCACCATTCAATCCCCAGGGCGGCAGGTTTGGATTGCCGGCCGAGTTTCTGATCGCGAGTGACGGTCGCACACTGGCCTCCAAGTATGGCTCCCATGCATACGATCAATGGTCGGTCGATGAATTACTCACGCTTTCGCGTCACGACATCCTAAATACTCGATGACGAGAACGCATGACGATGAGATGTAAGACGTGTACTCGCGTAAAGCACTCAACACCCACGCGGTTTAGTACATGAGCGTATAGATTTCGGAAGTTCATTTCAATCAGCAGGAGGAGAAAAAGGCATGGCTCCAATCTCGATCGTACTCATCGTGCACGTCATCGCTGTCTTCATACTTTGTTCCGTATTTTGCATCGATGCCACCGCTCTGATGCACTTGCGGTCAGCAAACACCGTTTCTGAGGCACATCCTTGGATTGAGCCTGTTCGCAATCTCCGCGCCTTCGCCATCGGAGCCGTTATCACAATTCAGATTTCTGGTTTCTACCTGGTCTTTCGAACGGTGCCGCTTCATGAGGCTTGGCCAAGGGTAGCAATGGTGATCCTTCCTGCTTTCATGATCCCCTTCGGCAACATGACAGCGAGGCGCATGCGTGCCATTCGCAAAGCATTCAAAATGCAGAATGCCAGTAGCGCACAATTGCTTGAAATGTTGCGCGCTCCCTTTCTGAAGATTTCCCTGGCGCTCCGCATCTCAGCGTTTTTTGGTGTGTTTCTGCTAGTGAGCGTCAAGCCGAGGCTGTGGGGCTCGATCACACTTGTGGGGACCTGTCTCGGAATCGGCCTGCTATGCGCCTTATTGCCGTGGCCTCGTACAACTGCAACGAACGGAAGCGTTTAGCGTCTCGGTCAGTCAAGATGTGAGCCAGGAATCCACATCAAACGCAGCTAAGTCCGAATCCTGGGCCAGGGATTGTGCAAGATGCGAGGCTTGCACTGGCCACTGCCGTCGCTCGTCGTATAGCCCAAACTTATATGGCCTTTGGGGGCGCTCTCCGTGCTCGTCCAGATGATAATCTACCTTCATCAACCTGAGGGTGGCTAGGGTTCCGCGTGATAACGGACAGGACCGAGCGCCACAGTAGCCACATTGGCTTGCACCCGAGGCATAGAAAGCCAGGGGGGCTGGTTGTAAGGCCGTAGTGTGCCTTACCCCAACCCCGAGGTACCGCTTCTATGCACGTTGCCGCTCTCGTCCTCGTCCTGCTCTCCGCTCTCCTGCACGCCGCCTGGAACGCACAGCTCAAGTCTGGCAAAGATCAAGCTCAGTTCATGGCGAGCATGTCGCTCGCTGTCGGTACGATCTCACTCCTCTTTGTGCCGCTGGTCGGTCTTCCGAGCGTCCGGTCATGGCCATGCATTGCACTATCTGGAGCGCTGCACATCCTATACAACTTCCTGCTGCTGCAAAAGTACAAGAACACTGACTTCTCCAGCGCGTATCCAATCTCACGAGGCGTCTCACCCGTTCTCATTAGTCTGGGCGCGCTTCTCTTCATGCATCAGCATCTGGCTTTGCCGTCTCTCTTCGGCGTAGGCCTCATCTCGTGCGGCATTCTCTTGCAGGTCATAGGCAAGAATAGGCTCAGCCTTCCATTAACACTTCCCGCTTTTGCAACAGGTGCAACGATCGCGGCCTATACCATCGTAGACACAATCGGCGTGCAACGATCCGAAAGCACGGCTTCCTATTCGGTCTGGGTTTTCGCGAGCTACTTGTTCACACCGGCACTTCTACGGTGCCTTCAATTTCGTATACGCCTGTTTGATCGAGCATCCCTGCCGAGGGCCGCTTGCGCTGGTGTCCTCTCATTGATCGCCTACACAGTTGTTCTTTGGGCCACACACTACGTAGCAGTAGGAACCGTCTCCGCCCTTCGCGAGACGAGTGTTCTTTGGGCGGCGGTGATCGGTCGAGTGTTTCTTGGAGAAGAGCTAACCAGGCGCAAGATAGGTTCGGCAATCCTGATCTGTTGCGGTGTGATCCTTTTGGTCCGTAGCAACGCGGCAAAGAGCGCCGCCGAAACATCAAGCATTCATTCGACGGTGGTCAGCGTTCGAAACTGCAGGCATGAGCATCGTAACGAAATCTATCCTGAGAAGTCGGCGCATCGGCGGGTAATCAGCTCTTCTCAACGAGTTCCAGCGGATGTACTCTTCGTACTTACCCGACAGATCCACACGTCCCCTGGCAAATCAGATGCTGTGTTGCTAGTGAACCACATGCACGGATCAGGCCAAATCCTTGCAGTCGGCTTGGCGCAAGTGATCCCAACTGATGAGAAAGGCGTTATGAGGTGTGGACCTTGTTCGGCCGGACCAGAGGTCAGGGTCGGTTACGACGCGGGTCCAGTTCCAGGTTTCCTTCCTTTGGTTCCGGTCCCGGATGACTTTGCTTTCGTCCTCGCTTGAGCGGCGTCGAGTTGAGCCAGACGGCTGGCCTGCTGAAATGCCCGGCGCATGTGCTCGCCCAGGTCCGTCGAGCTATCTCTAAACCATGCAGCGACTCCGTAGCTGGATGCTGCCATGCCCATCCATGCCAGGAGATTTGCATCCGGCTCCGCAATACTTCGCTTACACAGCGCTGAAGCGACGGCGGCAACCAAAGCCCGGCTCTTGGCCATAGCGCGCTCCTGCAATGCTGGAGCGGCGGCGATCACCTGTTGTCGTGGCTCGGTGAACGGGCGGTTCTCAACGAACAGATGCTTCACTGAATCGAAAGCGACAAGTAAGGTCTGCCAGGGGCCAAGAGCCGCCGGGGCGTTGCTGATCGCGGCCATGAGTGCTTCGCTGAACGCAACCTCGCCATCGAAAAGCACATCCCGCTTATCGGCGAAGTGCCGGAAGAAGGTGCGTTCGGTCACACCGGCGCGCGCGGCAATTTCAGCCGCTGTCGTTTGCTCGTATCCGCGATCTCGAAATAGCTCCAGCGCCGACCACTGCAGGCGCTTCCGCACTTCTCTTCCGTTCCTTGGCATGGACTCCGCGTATTGTCAGGGACTGACGTTTTATGGTATTTGTCAGTGAATGACGATAAAGCGTCAGTCACTGACGTATTTAGTTTACGTGAAGGAGCAGGACATGAAGGCACTGATTCTCGACACCTATGGCGACCCAACCGAGGTGCTGCACCTGAAAGATGTTGCCCTGCCTGAACCGGGCGCCGGTGAGATCCGCGTTCGTGTGCATGCCTGCGCACTGAATCCGGCGGATTGGGTGGTCTGCCAGGGCTTTCTGCCGGGACCGCCGCCGAAAGGGGTCGGCTTCGACGTCTCTGGAATCGTCGATGCTCTTGGCGAAGGCGTGACGGAGGTGGCCGTGGGTGATCGTGTGTTCGGTGTGCCGGATTACCTGAACTACACCACCGGCGGAGCGGCGGAATACGCCGTTCTCAAGGTTTTTCTGCTCGTGCCGGACGGACTGGGGATGACGGAAGCTGCGGCACTGCCCATGGCAACCGAGACGGCCGCACGAACTCTTGACCTGCTGCCCCTGCGAACCGGGCAGACGGTGATGATCAACGGCGGAGGAACCATGACGGGGTTTGCGGCTGCGCAGATGGCGTTGTTGCGTGGCGCGCATGTGATCGCCTCCGCGGGCGAGACCTTTACGGGACGTCTGCGGGAACTTGGAGCCAAGGTGACACCTTATGGCGAAGGTATGGTCGAACGGGTTCGTGAGCTTGCAGGTGGAGCACCGGACTTCGCGGTGCATACCGCACAGGTGAAAGGGACTCTGCCCGATCTGGTGAAGATCGTCGACGGCGACCCGAAACGGGTCTACAGCTTTGCCGATCGGGACGAGGAAAATCTCGGTGTGCGCACGGCATGGCGAGAGGGTGGCAGCCTGCGCTATGACGTGCTTGGTCACTATGCACAACTCGCCGCGAAAGGCCAGTTCTCGATTCCGATCTCGAGAACGTTTGCTCTGGCAGATTGGCGCGAGGCAGCAGAGATCAGCATGAGCAAAAGGGCACATGGCAAGATCGTTCTCCTCCCAAACGCTCATGCCGGCATGCCATAGGCGCCGCGTAGTACCGTGAACTCCGCTGTCATCGCCGAAACGTTTTGAGAACACCGCCTCTCAGTGCAGATGCGCAGCTTCGTGCTCGATAAGAGAAAATGGTAATAAGCGAGGTACGGCAGGCAGATGGATCAACAGTTTTGGCAAGACAGGTGGGCGAGCAATCAGATCGCGTTTCACAACTCTGAGGCACATCCATTGCTGGTGCGAAACTTCCGTGCCCTGGGTTTACAGAGGGGCGCGCACGTCTTTGTGCCTCTCTGCGGCAAGAGCCGGGACCTACTCTGGCTGGCTGAAGAAGGCCATCGCGTCACAGGAGCCGAATTGAGCAGCCTTGCGGTCGATCAATTCTTTCAGGAGCTAGGGGAACAGCCTGTAGTGTCTACGTGTGGTTCGCTGCAACGGTATGAGGGAGGCGGATTCGTGCTCTTTCAGGGCAGCATCTTCGACCTCACCCCTGAACTTCTCGGCCCCGTCGATAGCGTATACGACCGGGCAGCTTTGGTCGCACTGCCGACAGGTTTACGCGACGAATATGCGCGCCATCTGACAAACCTGACGCGAGCGCAGCGGCAGCTTCTAATCTGCTATGAGTACGACCAGGCCTGCGCCGACGGGCCGCCGTTCTCCGTTCCGGAAGACGAGGTGAGACGGTTGTATCAAGCGACCTTTGCAATAGAGCTTTTGGAGAAGAAGAGTGTGCAGGGAGGCCTGAAGGGGCGTTGTCCTGCTTCTGAAGCCGTTTGGCTCCTTCGGTAAAGACAAGTTCGCCCTCGGAAAATGAGAGTTGGGTGCTTTCGCGTAGCGCGTTGATCGCGCCTCGGCAGAAATTTGGTCTCGAATGCCCCGCTGAGAGAGAGGCAACCATGCACTCACTCAAGCACGATAACCACCGGAAGGTCGACTTGTCGTCTGCAATCTTCAAATGTCGATAACCTCATTACCGCTCCGAATCCAACACTTCTCATCAAGTTCCTACGGACGGCAGGCAATAAGTGCACGTGTTTAGCTTCAGAGTAAATGGCGAACGAAGCTCTTACAGAGGCCAGCGGGGTGAACCTGCTTGCTAACAGGTATACAGCTTAACTTTACAGATTAGCTGTATATATGCGATGCTTGTCTCATGAGTCGCCTGGCACCTTCAGCTCATAGCGAACTGGCTTCCGCTATCGCCCTTGAGATTCGCACCGTATTCCGCAAGGTGAAATTGCGCCTTCGTGGACAGGAAAAACATGGCGATCTGACGCCTTCGCAGGTATCTGTTGTACTTCGACTGGAAGAAGGCGGCCCGGCGACAGTCTCCAGCCTTGCGCGGGCCGAAGGTATGCGCCCACAGTCCATGAGCGCTGTGATAATGCCGCTCCAGCAGGCAGGCTTGGTCGGTGGTACGCCTGACCCGAACGATGGTCGGCAAACCTTGATGTCTCTCACGCCCAAGTGCCTCAAGTGGCTCAAGGAAGGGCGCGCCGCGAGGCAAGACTGGCTCGCGAGGAAGATCTCGGAAAAGCTTTCTGTCAGCGAGCAGGAAAAACTTCGTGCAGCTCTCGCTCTGTTGACGAAGCTTACTGAGGATTGATTCACCTCATCCTCTTCCTCATGATGTGCCTTCACTGATAGGAGAACCCGCAATGCCACTTACCGCTATCGATCCCATCACCGCCCTGATCGTCATCGACCTGCAGAAAGGTATCGCCGGCCATCCCGTTATCGACCCACTCCCGCAAGTGGTAAATCGAACTCGAGAACTGATCGATGCATTTCGAGCGGAGAACCTACCGATTGTGCTTGTCAACGTCGTAGGACGAGCGCCGGGACGCACCGAACAGGGACCACGCAGCAGCCAACCCGTGACCGAGGGATGGAGCGAGCTTTTACCTGAACTGGGGCAGCAACCGGGCGACATCCTGGTCACCAAGCGCAGTTGGGGTGCATTCGCGACAACGGACCTGGAAGCTGAACTTAAGTCCAGAGGCGTCACCCAGGTCGTCGTCACGGGAGTGGCAACGTCCGGCGGCGTTGAGGCCACAGCCCGGCAAGCATATGAGCAGGGCTTCCATGTGACGCTTGCACTCGACGCCATGACCGATGTTCGCAGAGAAGCGCACGAGTACAGCATCGGAAGCGTCTTTCCTCGCCTTGGGGAGACGGGATCTACACAGGAAATCATCTCTCTGCTTAGGAAAAGGAGTGTCGCAGCATGAACTGGCTTTGGCTTGTGTCTTACTTCTTTGGCGGCGCACTCGCAGCAAACGCCGTCCCGCATCTTGTTTCCGGTGTCATGGGACGCGCCTTCCAGAGCCCATTTGCAAAGCCTCCCGGTGAAGGGCTCTCTTCGTCGACCGTCAATGTCTTGTGGGGGTTCTTCAACGCGAGTGTCGCGTACCTGCTGATTGACCATGTCGGCGACTTTCATTTGCGCTCGTGGCTTCATGTTCTTCCACTCGGGCTGGGCGCTCTGCTCATCAGTATGTTCAGTGCACGCCATTTCGGCCAGTTTCATGGAGGCAACACCTCCGAGCGCTTATGACAAAACTGTGGTCCGGTACCTTCCGTTCTCTGAAGAGTTTTAACTTTCGTCTGTGGACGGCAGGAGCTCTGGTTTCCAACATTGGAACCTGGATGCAACGTATTGCCCAGGACTGGCTTGTCCTCACGCAGTTAACCCATCATGACGCGTCGGCGCTGGGTGTCGTCACAGGGCTGCAGTTTGCTCCACAGCTCCTTCTGCTGCCATGGACCGGCTTGGCTGCGGATCGTCTGAACCAGCGCAAGCTGTTGCTCTTTACCCAGGCGGCGATGGGTGTGTTTGCGACTTGCCTTGGGGTCCTCACCGTCGGAGGCGTCGTGCGCCTCTGGCACGTCTATGTGTTTGCTTTTCTTTCCGGCTCTGCCGCAGCCCTGGATGCACCCGTTCGGCAAACCTTCGTCGCAGAGATGGTGGGCGACGCCGACCTTCCGAACGCCGTCGCCCTGAACTCCACATCCTTTACTGCAGCCCAGATGATCGGCCCAGCCGTTGCTGGTTTGCTCATAGCGAAGGTGGGCACCGGGTGGGCGATTCTTCTGAACGGTCTTTCCTTCGGGGCGGTACTGATTTCGATGGCCTTCTTTCGCCTCTCCGAACTCCGTACGAGCGCCAGAGCGCATCGCTCCGCCTCAGGGTTCATGGAAGGGCTACGCTACGTGTGGCGACGACAAGAACTGCGCACGATGCTGATCATGCTGTTCCTGATCGGCACCTTCAGCTTCAACTTCCCGATTTTTATTTCCACGATGGCCGTGAGCGTCTTTCATTCCGACGCACGCGGCTTCGGTCTTCTCTCCTCCATCATGGCGGTCGGAACCATCTCAGGAGCGTTGCTCGCTGCCCGCCAGGAAAAGCCAGGATTTGCATCGCTGCGGATGGGAGCCCTTGCGTTCGGTACAGGCTGCGCTCTTGCGGCAATTGCGCCCGGCTACTGGTGGTTCGCGGCGGCTCTTGTCATCATAGGGGTGGCAGCCATGACCTTCACCAATGGCACCAACAGTCTCATGCAACTCTCGACAGAACCGTCGATGCGGGGAAGGGTGATGGCGCTCCGGGTGGGCATCGCGCTAGGCGGGATGGCGCTCGGCGCTCCCATCCTCGGTTGGATCGCAAACGACTTCGGCCCGCGCTGGTCGCTTGGAATCGCCGCCGCTGCCGACTTCGCGGCCGCACTCGTAGCAGTTCTTGTCCTGACGCGGCGAAAGGACCCCCGCGGCAGCAACAATCTCTAGTCCGTTGAATTCGGCCCCGTCGTGACCGGCCCTGACTGGCGAGAAAGACGTCCATCGAGATTGAGTTTGCCGCCGCATTTGACAAATTGTTAGCTACCTAGCAAAATATCGCAAGGTAGCTAACAAATGCGGAAACCTTTCATTCAAAATCATCGACATGACACCGTTGGAGGCTGGGCGAAGCGCCTTTACTTCGCTTCTCGAGCAGCAATGGACACGATTCTTCGGCCTTACGGATTGGGCTCGACCCAGTGGTATGTGCTCTACCAATTGGCGAACAATGGCCCGACGATGCAGCGCGATCTCGTTCGCATGCTGAACATCGAGAGGGCGACTCTGAGCGGCGTCGTGACAACTCTTGTCGACAAAGGATTGGTCTCTCAGGTCCCCGACGCTGAGGATCAACGTCAGCGCATGCTGCGGATTACACGCGTCGGCAACAGGCTTTGGAAAGCACTCCCTGACCCGATCGCGCAAATCCTTGCGGTCGCCTTCGAGGGTGCGGACCCTGCAGAGATGGAGGTCGCTTGCAGAGTACTTCAGACGGCGGCTAAAAGATTGAACGAACACGATTGGGAAGGAGAACAGGAATGACAACTTTAGTGACAGGTGGGGCTGGACTCGTCGGGTCGCGTCTTTTAAAGCATTTCGTACAAATCGGCATCGAATGCCGTGCGCTCGTGCGTTCGGGAAAGGAAACTCCGGCCAGTGTCAAACGCGTGGAGGGGGATATATTCGACCCCGTGGCCATAAGGCAGGCCGTCGAAGGCGTATCTGCCGTCGTTCATCTTGCCGCTGTCTTTCGGACACAGGACGAGAAGGAAATCTGGCACGCGAATCTTGACGGCACGCGCGCTCTCATCGCCGCCGTAACGCAGCATGCTCCACAAGCCCGTTTCATCATGGCGAGCACCGGTCTGGTGTATGACGAAGATGCCACACATCCAGGCCGCGAGGGCGATGAGTTGCATCCGAGACATGCGTACCCGGCAAGTAAGGTTGCGGCTGAGAAGGAGCTTCGGGAAAGCGGTTTGAACTGGAGCATTCTGCGTCTGCCGTTTGTGTATGGAGATGGAGACGAACACCTGGCCGCCGTTCCCGCCATCGTCGCAAGAATGAAGTGGCATCCGGCACAGTCGTTCAGTCTTGCTCACCAGCGTGACGTTGCACGAGCATTCGAACTTGCGCTCACGGGTGTGATGGATGGACGCATCGTCAACATTACGGATGATGCGCCCAGCACGCTCTTTGACATGGCAAGGGCAGTTGGAGTTACGATCGAATCTTCTGCGGAGCCGCTAAACAAGCCCTGGTGGGGTCGCATCGATGGAACGCTTGCTCGCAGCCTCGGCTTCAGACCGATGGTCGCGACGCTTAACCAGGCTATCGATGAGGGCATACTCTAGCCAACTCATTCTTCAAGCACCGAAGCAGGTTGCGGAGCCGGCTCCGAGCATCACTGGAACGGATACGATCATCGTTGCGACGAATGAGGCCGACAACAAGTTGAAGGAGACCCGCGCGAATGCCCATAAGCCAAAGATTACGACCGCATAGAATTTGGGAGCAGAGGGCCGGGTGCCCCTGCCCTGGTTCCCCAGGAGGGGGAAAAGTTCTTTGGCTACCGCTTGAGGGGACGGGCCGCCGCGGCTCTGAGGTCTTTGGTTGTCGGGACGACTCGCACTATGCACCCAGAGGCGTCGTTTGATCGCAGCGTCTCTTCTCTTAATTCTGACGCTTGATCAACGCAGGAGAACGACGGACCTGCCCATGGCTTGCGACCTTAAGAAATGATGGAGCGGCTCTTCTTCATAATTTCGAGAAATCGAAAAGAACTTTGGCTAGCCATCCGGGTTGAAGTTCGTATGTTCGAGATGAGTTGTTTCCCTATACTTGCCTGGTATCGGTTGATCGGCCTTGTCACGTTCCGCTTTAGATGGAAGGTCCTCGCTGTACGAGAACGAAACGTTCTCGCTAACGCTACGCGCGGAGGTCGCCACTTGTTCCTCCAACGTGCATTCGCGATCGGATATATGCTCTGCTGCGCGTCGTCTGCAGCCATCGCACAAAGTTCCGGCCTACCGAAAGGGACAGCATCGCCTCACCCCCTTGCACCGCATTTTTTCGGGGTCAATATAGAGAATAGCTACTTAAATCCAGTACCCGCATGGAACGATCCAAAACTGCTACGGGCTATTAAGAAGGTGGGCATCCAGACGGTTCGCTTTCCGGGCGGAGATGTCGGCAACTACTGGGACTGGAAGAGAGGCACCGTCTATCCTCTGGGCAAGGCCGGCAAGACGCAGGATACACTCAACGCTCTTGCCGATCTGACGCGCGAGACTGGGACCTATCCCATCTATAACCTCAACGTGATGACCTTGGATAATGCCGTGATCCATCGCGCGAACATTTCCCAGGCCGTAGCGAACCAACTTCATATGCTTGAGGCCGCGCGTGGTATGAATCTGCCGGTTGAGGATCTCGAACTCGGCAATGAGTTCTACTGGAATTCGCCAGGCTACACCCAGGCCTTTCCCACAGCCTCTGACTATGCGTCCGCAATGAACGAGTGGACGGCGAGCCTGAAGCGCGAGCTTCCAAATGCCAAGGTTGCCTCGATGGCCTCCATCTCTTATTCCAGCGAGGCACGCACCGAGGGTTGGAACAGTGCAGTCATCGGGAAGATACGTGGCGTAGATGCCGTTACGCTCCATCGGTATGACAGCATCATCGATGGAGGCATCCGGGACGGAAAATCCCCGGATGCCGTGCTCAGCAACGTCTTCAACGATTGGACAAAGATCGTCTCCGATGAAGTGAACCCGATCGAACGAGCCAGACTACGGGTGTGGGTGACTGAGTTTGGAGGCCTGAAGGACTGCACCTCGAACGCTCATCTCTCCGGCACCTGGCTGGAGGCGCTCTATCAGGCGCAGATGGCCATTCAGTTCCTCTCAACCGCTTCGATTGATCAAGTTGAGCTTTACAACGTCACAGGAACCACCGGCTCGCTCATGTTTAAGAACAGTTCGTCGTACTGGAACAAATGTACGAACGAAGACATCACGTTCCAGGCCACAGGCGGTGACCTGACTGCCACAGGACAAGCCTATGCGGTCTTCGGCGCCGCCCTGAAGCAGGCAAAATCTGTTTATCCGGTTGCGTTCCCTGAAATGCCCACTGTCCACCCGAAGTCGGCGTCGCCATACCCTTCCGTCACGGGTGTAGCTTTCACAGGGAAGGTAAACCAGTGGATACTCATCAATCTGTCCTCCAATCCGCTCACATTGCGATATCCGGGAATGGGATCGGGGACGATCGAAAGTCTCTACGCGCCTTCGTTGACAACGATGGTCACCTCCGAGCATGTGCTGGCGCACATAACGCATACGTTTGATGGACGTAGCTTTGTGCTACCGCCTTTTTCCGTCAATCGAATTGCAGTCGAAGGCGCGACGCATTGATGCGGTAAGCTCGTTATGGCGAACGTTTATACCAATGCCCAGAAAGCATGCCATACCGCCGCTGTGCTTATGTCTCGGGCCAGTCTCCTGCAGCGGACGTCTTCCACAGCACCGGCGACAACAATCCCGCCAGCGCCGGTCGCTTTCAATGTTCAAGCCTCTTGAGCCGTCAGTCTCCTGACCGCAACGCATTGAGCTTTCAATACGATTCCCCGGATAGCACTCTCGGCATTCTCCTCGACGGCGGCGCGTAGATTCCGGTCCGTAATGTGATAACCGAAGCCCATTCGGAATCTCGAGCTTTAAGAGCGCTTCCGCTTTGCGATGGGAAGCTTCGCCAATAGCTTTTCCAAGTTACCTGTGGCCGTTCTACTCGGGCCTGAACGACGGTGGCTCGTCCCCTGTGCGGGTGCCCCACGTCTTGTCGGGTGTCGAGGAGAGATCGAAACGCAGCGTGCCACCGTGAAGAGCAAAGGATTCAGGCAGGAAAGTCTTTGTGCTCGGC
>Ga0070679_100005164_pt1 | contig 12082 bp, 13 predicted proteins | sample KBSC63BmetaG_FD_65652 | JGI IMG/M metagenome (GOLD analysis project Ga0070679, IMG submission 65652) | Corn rhizosphere microbial communities from Kellogg Biological Station, Michigan, USA - KBS C6-3B metaG | ecosystem: Host-associated > Plants > Roots > Rhizosphere | place: USA: Michigan... | reverse complement strand
GCGTTCCATTACAGAAGCGCTCTCGACGAGGCTGCTGCGCGGGGGCGGCTCGAGCAGGTCGCTGCGGCGGCGCTCGGCGAGGGATTCCGCACCCGCTGGGGGCGGATGGTGCTGGAGGTCCTGCCCCCGCTCGACGCGTCGAAGGGAACCGCGGTGCGGCGGCTTCTCGGCGAGAGCGGCCTCCGCCGCGCGCTCTACGCCGGCGACGACACCACCGACCTCGACGGCTTCGACGCGCTCGACGGCCTCGACGCGGCCGTGCGCGTTGCGGTCGTCTCGAGCGAAGGGCCGTCGGCGCTCGGGGAGCGTGCGGATGTGATCGTCGGCTCGACCGAGGCGTTCGTCGAGCTCCTGCGGCAGCTATAGGCGGAGCCGCTCGCGCAGCATGCGCGACTGCCGGCGCGCCACGTCCACCTCCGTCCTCGCCGCGTCTGCGAGCTGCAGGCGAAACCGGTCCGGCGCCGCGCGCTTTACCGCAGCGACCTTGCCGAGGTTGACGAGGTACGAACGGTGGACCCGGGCGAACCGTGCAGCAGGCAGCCGCTCCTCCAGCTCGCCGAGCGAGGCGGTGCAGAGGTAGGAGCGGTCATAGGTGTGGATCCGGCTGTAGTCGCCGTCTGCCTGCGCGTAGTGCACCTGGTCGTAGTCGAGCAGGTCGGTACCGCCTCCCGCGACGACGGCGATCTTCTCGACGGGAAGCACGTTCTCGACGGAGCGCTCGTGGAGGCGTTCGACGACACGCGCCAGGCGGTCCGGGTCGACCGGCTTCAGCAGATAGTCGAATGCCTCGACGGCGAAGGCGTCGACCGCGTAGCGCTCGTGCGCGGTCACGAACACGACGGCGGGCGGGTTGCGCCGCTCACGCACGAGAGGCGCAGCCTCGACGCCCGTCAGACCCGGCATCTCGACGTCGAGAAAGACGACGTCATAGGTCGCTTCGCGTGCCAGCGCGAGCGCCTCGCCGGCGCTCCCCGCCTCGCCCGCCACCGTCACGCCGGGGTGTGCCGCGAGGAGGTACCGCAGCTCCGACCGCGCCGGTGCCTCGTCGTCGACGAGCAGTGCCCTCATCGTCATGCCACCGGCACCTGCAGCCGCACGACGGTGCCGAACGGGAACGAGCGCAGCTGCACACTCTCGCCGTAGTGCGCGACGAGCCGCATGTTGACGTTCGCGAGCCCGAGCCCGGTGCCTTCGCCGACGCCGGCCTCGAGCACCCGCTCGATCACCTCGCGCGCGATGCCGCGGCCGTCGTCGCGCACGGTCACGCGCAGGCGGCCCCGGCGCACGCGCGCCCGGACGAGCAGGTGCAGCGGACGCTCCGTCTTGCCGTGCTTGATCGCGTTCTCGACGAGCGGCTGGACGAGCAGCGGAGGCAGCCGAACCGCGAGTGCGTCCGGCGCCGCATCGATCGTCACTTCGAGCTGTGAGCCGAACCGCGCCTGCTCGAGCTCGAGGTAGCTCCGCACGTGACGCAGCTCCTCCTCGAGCGTCACGAACTCGCCGGGCCGCGCGAGCCGGCTGCGCAGGTGGTCGGCGAACGCCAGCACGAGCCGGCGCGCCCGCTCGGGCTCCGTGCGGATGAAGGCCGCAATCGTGTTGAGCGCGTTGAAGACGAAGTGCGGCTCCATCTGCGCCTGCAGCGCCGTCGTCGTCGCGGAGTGCAGCTCGGAGAGCTGCAGCTGGGCGGACAGCTGCGTCCCGAGCGCCTCGAGCATCTCGACCGCGGCCTGGTCGAGCGGCGAGCCGGCGGTGGCGTATGCGACGACGGCGCCGGCCGGCCCGTCGGTCAGGCGGAGCGGCACGACGGCGGCCGCGCCGAGCGGGCAGGCGGGGTGGTCGCACTCGGTGCGGATCCCGAGCGGTGCGAGGAGCAGCCGCTTCTGTGCGAGCGCTTCGTAGACCGGCCGGATCGGCTGCTCGCCCGCCGCGTGATGGTCGGCCCCGGCTCCGACGAAGGCGAGCACCGCGTGCGCGTCGGTGACCGCGACCGCGCCGTAGCCGAGCTTCTCGAAGAGCTCGTAGGCGACGGTTCGGGCGGCGCTCTCGGTCAGCCCGCGCCGAAGCTCCGGCAGCGTCGCCTCGAGCAGTTCGAGCACCGGCGCCCGGCGCCTGGGCCTGCGCACGCGAGGCATGATCGGGATTGTGCACGTGACCGAGGAGGTCCTCGCGCCGCTCCGCGTCCGCTACGGGAATCCGCTCGAGCTCGAGTGGTCCGGCGAGATCACGCAGCGCGAGCATTCGCTCGCGACGTACAACCCGGCGCGGATGCACGACGTGACGCTCTTCATCCTCGATCCCGGCGAGCGGATCGCGCTGATCCGCAAGCCGCACTTCGCCCGCGGGATCTGGCGGCCGCCCGGCGGAGGGATCAAGCCCGGCGAGGACTTCGCGGCCGGCGCGGAGCGCGAGGCGCTCGAGGAGACCGGCCTGCGCGTGCGGCTCGAGCGCTACCTCGTCGACGCGCATGCGCACTTCGTCTACGAGCCCTTCGACGTGCCGTGGCGGACGCACGTGTTCCTCGCCCGCACGGAGGACGAGCAGCTCGATCCGCAGGACGCGGACGAGATCGCCGCCGCGCGCTGGGGCACGCTCGCGGAGCTCGCGGGGCCGTTGGCCGAGCGGCTCCTCGCCACCGGCCACGCGTTCTGGCGCTACCGCGTTGCGCTGCACGACGCGGCGCTACGGTCGCTGGCCGCCGGCTGACGGACTCTCGCGCGACCTCTCCTCCGCCGTCAGCGTTCGAGCACCTCGAGGACGCCCGGAATCGAGGTGACGCGCGGGCCGTCCCACCGTGCGAGCTCCGGCCACGGCGGATCCTCGCCGGGTCGGTGGATCAGGATCGCGTCCATGCCGACCCGCCGCGCGCCCGCGAGCTCGTCGTTCGCGCCGTCGCCGACGAACACCGCCTCGTGCGGCTCGACGCCGAGCAGCTCGCAGCAGTGCAGGTAGATGCGCGGGTCGGGCTTCGTCAGCGCGACCGCGTTCGAGAACACCTCCGCGTCGAAGAGCCCCGCGAACTCCGACTCCGGCCAGAGCGTCTCGACGTCCTCGCTGCAGACGGTGATGAGCCCGATGCGATAGCCGCGCTCGCTCAGGTGCCGCAGCGTGTCGACGGCGCCCGGCCGCGGTACGAGACAGCGCCGCACGTAGTCGAGGCGGATGCCGCACACCTCGTCCATCAGCTCGGCCGGGACGCCCGCCTCGGCGAGCGCGGTTCGCACGGGAGCCGTGTAGCGCGTCTGCGAGGAGCTCCAGCGCGCGTGGAACTCGTCGCCGGCGAGCGCGCGGACCTTCGCAAGCATCGCCGCGGCCGCGGCCTGGTCCCAGTCGATCAGCGTCTCCCAGAGGTCGAAGATCACGGCGCGGATTCCGGTCAGGCCGCGGCGCACGAGCGCAGCACCTCCCACGCGCGGCGAATGTCGGCCTCCGTCGTCTGCGCGTTGCCGATCGCGAGCCGGATCACGCTCTGCCCGCGCAGCTTCGTGGTCGCGACGAAGAGCTCCCCGCTCGCAGTCGCTGCGCGCGCGATCGCGTCGTTGTCGCCGTCGCGCCGGCGGAAGCACACCGTCGAGAAGGGGTGCGGCGCGACGACCTCCCACGCCGGGTCCCCCTCCACGAGCGACGCAAAGAGCTGCGCCAGCCGCACGTGCTCCCGGATCAGCGCCCGCAGGCCCTCGCCTCCGTACCAGCGCAGCACGGCCCACAGCTTCAGCGCGCGAAAACGCCGCCCGAGCGCGGGGCCGTAGTCCTTCAGGTCGATCGCAGCCTCCGTGGCCGCCAGGTAGTCGGGAACGAGCGCGAACGCCTCGTGGAACGCCTCCGGCCGCCGTGTCCAGAGCGCCGAGCAGTCCACGGGAGTGAAGAGCCATTTGTGTGGGTTGACGACGACCGAATCGGCGTTCTCGACACCCTCCATGCACCAGCGCAGCTCGGGGCAGACCGCCGCGGCGCCGGCGTACGCAGCGTCGACGTGCAGCCACACGCCGGCGTCGTTGCAGCGGCGCGCGAGCTCGGGCACGGGATCGACCGACGTGGTGCCCGTCGTCCCGACCGTCGCGACGACCGCCGTCGCATCGTCGATCGGGAAATCGGCGCGCATGCGAAACGTGTCGTCGACCGGGACGCTGCGGTATTCCAGGCCGACGAGACGCGCTGCCTTCTCGACGCTGAAGTTCGCCTGCTCCGACGCATAAACCGCGCCGCCGGGCTTCAGCGTTCGCGCGGCGGCGAGCGCGGCGACGGTCGCGGTCGACGCGGTGTCCTCGATGTGACCGTGCCATCCGCGCGGCAGCCCGAGGAGCTGCGCGAGCCAGTCCAGCACCGTCACTTCGAGCTCGGTCGCCGCGGGCGACGAAAGCCACGTCATGTTGTTGACGTTAAGCGCGGCGATCAGGAGCTCCGCGAGGATGCCCGGCTCGGAGCCGGTGTTCGCAAACCATGCGAAGAAGCGCGGATGGTTCCAGTGCGTGAGTCCGGGCAGCACGATCTCGTCGAGGTCGCGGAGCAGCGCGTCGAACGGCTCACCCCGCTCCGGCGGTGAGGAGGGCAGACGCGCGCGCGTCTCGCCGGGCTGCACCTGCGCTGCGACCGGCAGGTCTCCCACGCGTCCGAGATAGGCGTCCACCCAGTCGCACGCGCGATCGAGATCGTCGCGGAAGGTCATCGCTTCTTCCGCAGCTTCTCGACCTGCTTCCAGGTGCGCGTGTTGACGACGTCTTCGCGTGTCAGCCACGCACGCCGTGCCTGCCCGACGCCGAGCTCGACGTAGTCGAGTGCACCGATCTGGTGCCCGTCGGAGTCGATCACCACCTTCAGGCCGGCTTCGCGCGCGGCGCGTGCGTGCACGTCGCTCAGGTCGAGGCGGTCCGGCTGCGAGTTCAACTCGAGAAACGTCCCGGTCTCGAGCGCCTTCTCGATCACACGGTCGAGGTCGATCGGCGCCGGCCGGCGGTTTCCGATCCGCCGGTTCGTCGGATGGCCGATGCAATCGACATACGGGCTCTCCATTGCCGCGCAGACTCGCTCGGTCGGGCTGTCGTCGAAGCGTGAATGGACCGACGCGACCACCCAGTCGCGCGTCGCGAGATCGGCGTCGTCGACGTCGAGCGTCCCGTCGGGACGGATGTTGACCTCGATGCCCTTCAGGATCCGGAACGGTGCGACGAGCTCGTTCAGCGCATCGATCTGCTCGGTCTGCGCGTGCAGGCGCTCGCCGCGCAGCCGTTGCGCGTGGTCGCAGATCGCGTAGTACGCATAGCCGCGCGCCTGCGCCGCCGCCACCATGTCCTCGAGCGAGTCCTTACCGTCCGACCAGGTCGTGTGCGTGTGCAGGTCGCCGCGGAGGTCCGCGAGCTCGACGAGCTGCGGCAGGCCGCCGGTCCGCGCAGCGGCGAGCTCGCCGGCTCCTTCGCGCAGCTCCGGGGGGATCCAGTCGTAGCCGAGGAAGCGGTAGACGTCCTCCTCGCGTGCGAAGCGGTGCTCCTTGCCCGACTCGGCCTCCGAGATCGAGTACTCGGAGACGGAGAAGCCGCGCCGCACCGCGTCCTCGCGCAGCGCGACGTTGTGGTGCTTGGAGCCGGTGAAGTGCTGCAGCAGGTTGCCGTAGCTCTCGGGCGGGACAACGCGGAGATCGAAGCGCGCGCCGTCGTGCGAGACGACCGTCGCCTTCGTCGTCCCCTTCGCTGCCACGTCGACCACCCAGGTGAGCGAGCAGAAGTAGTCGACGAGCGCCTGCGGATCGGTCGCCGTGGCGATGATGTCGAGGTCGCGCACCGTCTCGCGCATCCGCCGCGCGGACCCCGCGAGCGAGACCTCCACCGCGGCGGGATGCTCACGCAGCACTTCGACGACCGCGCGCAGCTTCGGCAGCGTCGTCCCGAGGAGCGCGCGCCGCGGTCCCTCCGCCGCACGGGGCTGCGCGAGGGCCGCCGCGATCTTCTCCTCCGTTCCCGGGCCGATGCCTGCATGGCCCCGCAGCTGCTGGGCGGCCGCGGCGGCCTGCAGCGCTGCGACGGTGGTGATGCCGAGCTCCTGCCAGAGCCGCCGTGCCGTCTTCGGCCCGAGGCCCGGCAGCCGCATGAAGATCGCGACCTCCTCCGGCACCTCGGCCTTCCGCTTGGTCAGCGCGTGAATCTCGCCGTCCTCGACCACCTCGACGATCTTCGCCTCGATCGTCTTGCCGATCCCCTGGAGCTGCTTGGCCTTGCCGTCGAGTGCGAGCTGCGCGACCGACGAGGGCGTGTCGCGGATCCGCGCCGCGGCCTTGCGGTAGGCGCCGATCCGGAACGAGTCGGCCCCGCCGATCTCCATCAGGTCCGCGAGCAGCTCGAATTGCTCCGCGAGCACTTCGTTCCGCGGAAGCTCTGGCACATCGCGATCATAGGCACGCCGATGCGCGCCACCGTTTGCCTCCCCACCTATAACGAGCGCGAGAACCTCGCACCGATGCTCACCGCGCTCGGCGGCGTCCTGCGCGACGGCGACCGGGTGCTCGTGATCGACGACAGCTCGCCCGACGGGACCGGCGAGCTCGCCGACCGCCTCGCAGGCGAGCTCCCGTTCGTGGACGTGCTGCACCGCGAGCACAAGGAGGGCCTCGGCCCCGCCTATATCGCGGGCTTCCGGCAGGTGCTCGCGGGCAGCGCGGAGCTCGTGCTCGAGATGGACTGCGACTTTTCCCACGATCCGGCCGACGTCCCCCGGCTGATCGCAGCCGCCGAGGAGGGCGCCGACCTCGTGCTCGGCTCGCGGTACGTTCGCGGCGGCGCAGTCGGAGACTGGGGACTCGTGCGGCGTGCGATCTCGCGCGGTGCGTCGTTGTACACCGGTCTCTTTCTGCGCATGCACGTGAAGGATCCGACGGGCGGCTTCAAGTGCTTCCGGCGAGGTGTCCTCGAGACGCTCGACCTGGATGCGATCACCCCACGCGGCTACGCGTTCCAGATCGAGACGACCTACCGCGTCACGCGCGCAGGCTTCCGCGTCGTCGAGATCCCGATCACGTTCAACGAGCGCACCGCCGGCCGGTCGAAGATGACGCCCGCGATCGTGCTCGAGGCGGTCTGGGCGGTGCCGCTCCTGCGCCTTCGCCGGTAACCTCGGCGCATGCGGACCGTCACCGACGACACGTTCGACGCCGAGGTGCTGAACGCGGCAAAGCCCGTCGTCGTCGACTTCTGGGCACCGTGGTGCGGGCCGTGCAAGGCGATCGAGCCGGGACTCGACGAGCTGGCGTCGGCCCACGACGCCGTCGAGTTCGTGAAGATCGACATCGACGAAAATCCCCGCGTCGCAAGCCGCTACAGCGTGCTCTCGCTGCCCACGGTGATGCTGTTCGCGGGCGGCGAGCTGCGCGAGACCGTGGTCGGCGCTCGTCCCAAGAAGCACTTCGAGAAGACGTTTTCGGCGTACCTCTGATCCCCCCGAACGGGTGAGGCGCCGGCGTCGCGGCCGGAGCACGATGCGCTCGACCGGCCGGGGGCGGACGGGCAATCGACTCGTCCCAGGGGGAATCCCAGTGTCGCTCCGCTTCGTCTCGCTCGTCCTCTGCGTCCTCGCCGTCGGCGCAGCATCCGCTTCCGCCGGGGAGCGCTCGGTCGCTGGCATCTCGCCGGGCCTCGTCCACCGCGGCCAGCGGACGACGATCGTCGTCTCGACCGCGAAGCCGCTCATGAGCTGCGCTGCGCGCCTGCGCTATTCGGACGGTCGCCTCCAGACGACGCCGCGCCGCAGGGCGAACCACATCCGCCGCGTCTCGTTCACGATCCGCATCCCGCTCACAGCCGCGACGGGCGCCGGCAGCTGGCGCGTGACCTGCGGCACCGCCGTCCGGACCGGGTCGTTCATCGTCGCCGCGGTGAAGTCGACGCTCGGCGTCGACCAGCCGAAGGTCGTCGTCGACCGCCAGGGCTTCACGCAGCGCCCCGCCAGATTCGGAACGGGCAGCACGCTGAGCTACGGGCTCATCCTGCACGACACCTCGGCGACCGAGGACGCGCAGAACGTCTACGTGATCGTGAACATGGTCGCCGCCGACGGCGAGCTGATCGGCTCGAAGTCGCAGACGGTCGCGCTCGTCCCGGCCGGCGGGACCTACGCGCTCGGCGACTCGATGAACCTCCGCACGCAGGTGGCCGCGACGCGCCTCGAGATCACGGTGCGGGTCGGCGCGCACACCCCGAAGCAGGCCTACACGATGCCCGAGTTTGCGAACGTCCGCATCCTGCCGAGCGACACCGACCCCGGTTGGGTATCCGAAGTCGACGGGGAGATCGTGAACGTCAACACGACGAAGACGCTGGCCTCGGCGAATGTGTCGCTCGTCGTCGTCGACGCGGCCGGCAACCCGCTCGGAGGCGGGAGGTCGTTCTCGATGGCGTCGCTGCCGGCGGGCACGCGCTTCGTCTTCACCGCGCAGTCGGGCTTCAGCTCGATCCCACTCGACCGGGCCGCCGCCGTTCTGATCTCCTCGGAGCCGCGCTACACCAACCCGGATTAGCTTGCAAAGTGCTCCCAGCCGGCGAGTGGGTAGGGCTCGCCGGCCAGGAGCACAAGGACGCCGTCGCCCTCCTCGACGCGCCCGACGACGGCGAAGCCCGCCGGATCCGGCACTGCTGCCAGAAGCTCGAAGTCCTCGCCGAACCCGAGATCCTCGAGTCGCGCGCCTTCGGCGAGCGGCACGTGCTCGAGCTCGATCGTGCAGCAGACGTCCGAGCGTCGTGCGATGTGCGCGGCATCGACGGCCAGCCCGTCCGAGATGTCGAGCATCGCGTGCGCGCTGCGCGCGAGCGCGAGTCCCTCCGCAAGACGCAGGGGCGGCCGCACGTACGACTGCGCGCGGAACGCGGCGCCCGCTGCGCCCAGCGGCCCGGTGACGACGAGGGCGTCCCCGGGACGGGCACCCGCGCGGCCCGGGACGCGAGCGCTCCGACCGAGCGCGGTCACCGAAAGGACGACCGACGGCGCCACCGTCGTGTCGCCGCCCACGACCGGCACGCCCGCCTCGGCGATCCCCTCGTAGAGCTCGATCACGTCCGCCGCGAGCGTGTCCGGCGGCAGCGCGAGCGTCACGAGGAGCGCCTCCGGCTCGGCGCCCGACGCAGCCAGGTCGCTCAGGTTGACGGCCGCCGCACGAAAGCCGAGCTCCCGCCAGCCGATCCAGTCGAGCCGGAAGTGAACGTCCTCGACGAGCGCGTCCTGCGTCGCAACGAGCCCGCCGCGCAGGGCGGCCGCATCGTGCTCGACGCCGGCGATCAAGCCGCGCTGCTCGAGCTCGGCCAGCAGGCCGAGCTCACCGAGCTGCGAGAGCCTCGTCAACGACCTTCCTCAGCGCCGGATCGGACGCCGCGCGGATGACCGCCACCCCCGCCGCGCCCGCGCGGATGCAGTCGGCCGCGTTCGCCGCATCGATGCCGCCGATCGCGACCACCGGCACCGTCGCGACTGCGCAGACCGCTCGCAGGCCGTCGAGGCCGAGCGGCGGCTCGGCATCGTCCTTCGACGGCGTCTCCCAGACCGGCCCCACGCCGAGATAGTCGGCGTCGGCTGCGGACGCCTCCTCGACGGTCGAGACCGAGCGCCCGAGCAGGAGCCCGTGTGCGCGCGCCGTCTCGGCACCGGGATCGGACTGCCCGAGATGCACACCGCGGGCTCCGAGCGCGATCGCCGCGTCGACGTCGTCGTTGACGACGAAGGTGACCCCGAGCTCGCCGAGGCCGCGGCCGCGCGCGACGACCTCGGCGGTCGGAGCCTTCACGCGGAGCTGCACCACCGTTGCGCCCGCGCGGGCGGCGACGCGTGCCTGCTCGAGCCCCGTGACGATCGCATGCACCCTCACGCCGCGCGAGCCCGTTCGTCGAGCGTCCGCGGGTCGAGCGCGGCGAGGCAGTCGTAGAGCGCCACATGGAAGGAGCCCGGCCCCGCAGCCCCGCGCGCGGCGTCCTCGCCGGCGACGCCGAAGGCGACGAGCGCCTCCGCGGCGGCCTCCAGCGGGCGCTCGCGGTTGACGGCGAGGAAGCAGCCGGTCAGCGCGCTCGACATGCACCCGGTCCCCGTGATCGTCGCCATCAGCGCGTCGCCGTTCTCGATCCTGATCACGCGCTCCCCGTCCGAGACATGATCGACCGGTCCGGTGACGGAGGCGACGAGGTCGAGCCTGCGCGCCGCCTCGAGGGCGAGGTCGGCAGGATCGCCTCCGGCGCCGATCGACTCCACGCCGCGCACCTCCGCAGCGACCCCGACGAGCGTCGCGACCTCACCGGCGTTCCCGCGCAGGACGTCGACGCGCACCTCGCTCAGGATGCGCTGCGCAGTCTCCGTGCGGTACCTCGTCGCACCTGCGCCGACGGGATCGAGAACCACCGGGACGCCGTGCTCGTTCGCAGCGCGGCCCGCGAGCAGCATCGACTCGACCCAGTCAGGCGAGAGCGTGCCGATGTTGAGCACGAGCGCACCTGCGATCGCCGCCATCTCCTCGACCTCTTCGCGCGCGTGCGCCATCACGGGAAGCGCGCCGAGCGCGAGCGTCGCGTTGGCCGTCTCGTTCATGACGACGTAGTTGGTGATCTGGTGGACGAGCGGCTTCGTCTCACGCAGCCGGCGGAGCGAGTCACCTGCGTTCATGGATTCCTTTCACGTTGAGGACGTCGACGGGCCCTTCGCCCGCTCCGAGCTCGGCGAGGCCGTTTCGCACGGCCTCGCCCGCGGCGCGCGCTGCCTCGCGCGCCGCGTCCACGAGCGGCAGCCCGCGCCCGAGCAGCGCGGCAAGGGTCGCCGAGTGGGTGCACCCTGCACCGTGGGTCGCCGCGACCTCGTGGCGCTCGACCGGGATCTCGACGTGCTCGCGCCCGTCGAACAGGTGGTCGACCGGGTCGCCGTGCCCGCCGGTGACGATCGCCGCAGCCGCGCCGAGCTCGACGAGCTTCTCCGCGAGCTCGCGCCGGTCGCCGTCGCCGGCGAGCGCGTGGGCCTCCGCGAGGTTCGGCGTGACCACCGTCGCAAGCGGGAAGAGCAGGCGCACGAGCGCGACGGACGCGTCTGCCTCGAGCAGCTTCGCTCCGGACGAGGCGACCATCACCGGGTCGACGACGAGCGGCACCCGCTGCACCGCCAGCACCTCCGCGACCGCTTCGATCGTGCGGCGCGAGTAGAGCATTCCGGTCTTCGCCGCGTCCACGCCGATGTCGCCGAAAACCGCCTCGAGCTGCGCTACGACGAATGCGGGCGGCACCTCGTGCACGGCGGCGACCCCGGTCGTGCTCTGTGCGGTCAGCGCGACGATCGCAGACATGCCGTGCGCGCCCGCGGCGGCGAACGCCTTCAGGTCGGCCTGGATGCCGGCGCCGCCCCCGCTGTCGGAGCCGGCGATCGTCAACACACGTGTGACTGGCACATTCTCCCTTCGCCGGTACGAGCCGGAGCAGGTTCGACGGGTGTGATCTCAGCCCTCACGGGCACCCCGGTCGACCGAGGCTAGCATCGGGAGAATGACGGTTGACGTCCTGCACTGGGAAGGACTGCTGCAGGGCGAGGAGGTGGCGTACCTCGGGGTCGAGGGGGAGCGCGAGGCGCGGTTCGCGCCGCTCCCGGACGACCTCGACGAGCGGGTGCGCGCCGCGATCGGCGTTCCGCAGCTCTACGCGCACCAGCGCGCGGCGTGGGAGGCAGCCGCGCGCGGCGAGCACGTAATGACGACGACCGGCACGGCGTCCGGGAAGACGCTCGCATTCAACCTGCCCGTGCTCGACGCGCTCGCGCGGCAGCCGAAGAGCCGGGCGCTCTATCTCTACCCGACGAAGGCGCTCGCCCAGGATCAGTTCCGCACCCTTTCCGGCTACTCCGTCCCACGCCTCAGGCCTGCGATCTACGACGGGGACACGCCGACCGAGCAGCGGTGGCAGATCCGCAGGGGGTCGAACGTGATCCTCACGAACCCGGACATGATCAACGTCGGCGTGCTGCCGAATCACGACCGCTGGGGCGACGTGCTCTCGAACCTCCGCTACGTCGTCGTCGACGAGGCGCACGTGTACCGCGGCGTCTTCGGCTCGCACGTCGCGAACGTCCTGCGCCGGCTGCGGCGGCT
>Ga0070679_100005163_pt1 | contig 12082 bp, 2 predicted proteins | sample KBSC63BmetaG_FD_65652 | JGI IMG/M metagenome (GOLD analysis project Ga0070679, IMG submission 65652) | Corn rhizosphere microbial communities from Kellogg Biological Station, Michigan, USA - KBS C6-3B metaG | ecosystem: Host-associated > Plants > Roots > Rhizosphere | place: USA: Michigan... | reverse complement strand
AATGGGACGCTTATCATAGCTGCTGATCCAGCCGGCGATGTTGAAGCCTGACTCGACGGCGTCACCCGTGTCGCTGGCGTTCGAGTACGTGCGGTCGAAGACTTCCGTCCAGCGCCCGACTGCCTGGTCTTCATCGCCCTGCGCGTCGCTGGACCGAGGGACGATGTACGCCACGAGTCGAGAGGAGCCGCCGCCGTCGTCGTTCGCCGCGACGACGCCATCCTGCACGGCCGGATGCTGCAACATCGCCGACTCGATTTCTCCGAGCTCGATGCGGAAGCCGCGCACCTTCACTTGAAAGTCGAGCCGGCCGAGGTACTCGAGCGTGCCATCGGATCGCCAGCGCGCCTTGTCACCCGTGCGATACATGCGCGCGTTTGGTTCCGGCGAAAACGGATCTCGCACGAAGCGCTCGGCTGTGAGCTCTGGCCGGCGATGATAGCCGAGTCCCACCTGCACACCGGCGAGATAGAGCTCGCCGGGCACGCCGACCGGCACCGGTTCGTGCTTCCCGTCGAGCACGTAGACCTGCGTGTTGGCCACCGGCCGTCCGATCGGCACGACCGCCGGCGCCGCTGCGGCGGATGGGCATGGCCAATACGTGACATCGACGGCGCACTCCGTCGGTCCGTAGAGGTTGTGCAATCGTGTACGAGGCAGCGCCGCGAAAAATCCCGATACCAGATCCGGCGCCAGTGCCTCGCCGCTCGCCATCACGTCGCGCAGAGAAGCGCATCGACTCACGCCGGGATCTGCGAGGAACGCACGCAGCATCGACGGCACAAAATGGCACACGCTCACGCGGCGCGACGTGATCACGTCCACCAGATATCCGGTGTCGCGATGTCCGCCCGGTCGCGCCATCACGAGCCTGGCGCCCGTGATCAACGGCCAGAAAAACTCCCATACCGAAACGTCGAAGCTGAACGGCGTCTTCTGCAGCACCACGTCCGACGCGCCGAGCCGGTATTCGCTCTGCATCCACAGCAGTCGATTGACGATTCCGCGATGCGCGTTGAGCGCTCCCTTCGGACGTCCAGTCGATCCCGACGTGTAGATCATGTACGCCGCATCGGCCGGCGCCACGTGCGGAAGTGGATCACGAGACTCGTCGCGCGCGTCCGCCGCGTCGTCGATGAAGAGCGTCCGCGCTGAGACTGAGGCAAGCGCAGGCAGCCGCGCGGCGAGCGACGCCGTCGTCAGCAGCGCGCCAACACTCGCGTCGTCGAGCATGAACGCGAGTCGGTCCGCGGGATAGTCCGGATCGAGCGGCACGTATGCGCCACCCGTTTTGATGATCGCGACGAGAGCAACGACGAGCTCCACGGATCGCTCGGCGCAGATGCCCACGAGCGACCCCGATCCAACGCTGGCCGATCGAAGCCGGCGCGCGAGCGAAGTCGCCGCCGAGTCGAGCTCCCCGTACGTGAGCGATCGGCGCTCGTCTTCTACGGCGACGGCGTTTGGAGTCTTCGCTGCCTGCTCGGCGAGAAGGGACACGAGCGTCGCGTCGCTCGGATATTGCGTCGCCGTGTCGTTCCACGTGCGCACCACGAGAGCTCGCTCATCGCTGGACAGCAGCGGCAAGTCCGAGATGCGCGCCTCGGGGCGCTCCACGGCCGATTCGAGCACGTTCCGCAGGTGCTCCGCGAAGCGGTCGATCGTTTCGACATCGAACAGATCGGTGCGATACTCGAGCACGACGCGGAGTCCGTCGTCCGTCTCCAGCGCGCCGAACAGAATGTCGAACTTCGCGGTCGCGAAGTCGGAGGGCAACGGCTCGATCTCCGCGCCGGGGATGACGAGCTTCGCCGCGTCCGGCGCCAGCATGACGAACCACACGTTGAACAGCGCGGACGAGCCGAGCTGTCCCGCGCCGCGCAGCTCGAGCGCGAGCTTCTCGAGCGGAACGTCCTGATGCTCGTATGCGGCGAGACAGATCTCGCGCGTTCGGCGCAGGAGATCGCTGAATGTGGGATCGTCGCCGAGCCGCGTGCGCAGCACGAGCGCGTTCGGAAAAAATCCGATCAATCCCTCGAGCTCCGGCGATCGACGCGATGATATCGGAGACCCGACAGCGATGTCGTCCTGTCCGCTGTGCCGAGACAGCACGACGTTGTACGCGGCCAGCAGCGTCATTTGCAGCGTCGCTTCGTGCGATCGGGCCAGCGTGCGAAGCCCGTCGAGCAACTCGCGCGAAAATGCGTATCTGCGTCGCGCGCCGCCGAAGCGCGGCACTGAGCCGCGCGGTCGATCTGTCGGCAGATCCAGCGTTGCCATCCCGCGAAGCTGCTCGCGCCAATAGGCGAGCTGCGGCGCGAGCGCGCCGCGCTCGATGGCGTCGGCCTGCCAGACCGCGTAGTCGGCGTACTGAATCGGCAACGGAGGCAGTGCCGCCTCCGTTCCTGCCGTGAACGCGGCATAAAACGTCCCGAGCTCTCGAAACGTCACATCGCGCGACCACTCATCGCAGACCATGTGATGCGTCAACAGCAGCAGCACCCACTCGGCGTCGTCGATCCGCGCGGCGGTCGCGCGGAGCATCAGGTCGGCCGCAAGGTCGAATCGGCGGCGAGTTCGTTCGACGACGGCGCGCTCGGCCGCGGCGCGCCGTTCGTTCGCCGGCAGGTTGCGAAGGTCGATCGTCTCGAGCGGAACGCGTGATTCCGGCGCGATCACCTGTTTCGTACCCGACGCGGTCGGGACGAAGCGCGTGCGCAGCGTTTCGTGTCGCGCTACGAGCGCGTCGAGCGCTTGTTGCAGCGCGCCGAGGTCGAGCGCGCCGCGAATGCGTAACACGCGCGGCACGTTGTACGCGACCAGATCGGGCATCGCCTGGTGGAGACCCCATAGTAGATCCTGGCTCGCTGTAAGCGGAACCGGATCCGCAGTGGATCGGCGCGGAATCTCCTGTCGCGGCGTCTGCGGCGGCGCCAGCTCACGCAACTTTCGCTCGAGCAGCGCGCGCCGCTCGGGTGAGAGTTGCGCGAGCCGCGCCTGCAGATCGTCCGTCGACTGCTCGATCGTCACCGCTGCTCCGGAGGCGCGTCGGTGGCGAGCATCTTTGCAACGTCGTCGTCCGACAGACTCTCGACCGCGGCGAGCGCTGCTCGCAAGGCGTCTGCCTCGGCCTTCTGCGCGAGCTCACCGTCGATCGTCGCGGCGATGCGCTCGACGGTCGGCGTCTCGAACAACGAGCGCAGTGGCAACCGCACACCGAGCTCCTTGTTGATTCTTCCGAGAACGCGAATGGCCAGTAGCGAATGTCCGCCGAGGTCGAGGAAGCTCTCGGTGATGCCGATGCGCGGTTTCTTCAGCACGTCGCGCCAGATCTTCGCGACCGTTTCTTCGGTCGTTGTCCTCGGAGCGACGAACGCATCCTGAGCTTCCGCGTCCACTCCCGGGGCGGGCAGCTTGCCGCGATCGAGCTTGCCGTTCGGCGTCAGCGGCAGCGTGTCGAGCATGACGACGGCGCTCGGCACCATGTATTCCGGAACGTGCGCGGCGATCCACTCGCGCACCTTCTCCGGCGTGGGTCGGTCACTGTGGCTCACGGCGTATCCGGCCTGTTTCGCCACGACGTATGCGACGAGCCGCGGATCGCCCGCGGTGTCTTCTCGAAGCACGACACCGCCCTGCGCGACGCCGGGATGCGTGCGCAACACCTGCTCGATCTCGCCGAGCTCCACGCGAAATCCGCGGACTTTCACCTGATCGTCCGTGCGGCCGAGGAACTCGATCGTGCCGTCGCTCAGCCGGCGCACGCGATCGCCCGTGCGATACACGCGACTTCCGCGAAACGCCACGAACCGCTCGGCGGTCAGATCGTCGCGCTTCACGTAGCCCTGTGCGACGCCGGTGCCACCAAGCCAGAGCTCTCCCGGCACACCGATTGGCAGCTCATTGCCGTGCACGTCGACGACGAATGCGCACGTGTTCGCGAGTGGACGTCCGAGCGGCGCCGTCGTCGCGCCCTGTGCCTCCGCGGACTCGATGCTCGATCGAGTCACTTCGTGGGTCAGAACGCCGACCGTCGTCTCCGTCGGGCCATAGTGATTGAGCACGCGGCATTTTCCCACGGCGAGCAGCGTTCGCGCGACATCGAGACGCAATGCTTCGCCTCCGAGCACGAGCCAGCGTTGTGGCAGCACTTCGGCCAGCGCCGTTCCAGAGCGGCCGGCGGTGAGCGCCGACAAGTGATTCGGCGTGATCTTCAGCACGTCGAGCCGATGCACACCGACGTACTCCGCGAAACGAGCCGGCTCAGTCGTGACGTCCTTGCTCAAAACGTGCAGCGTTCCGCCCGCGAGCAGCGACGGTAGCAGACTCGTGTTCCCGAGATCGGCGGCCAGGGTGCTCGCGAGACCGAACTGCAGAGCGTCGAGCGCGCCGAATCCATCGCCGCTCGCCGACGGTGCGATGTCGGCGAGCACGCGACTGACTGCGCGTGCATAGTGCACCGCGTTTGCGTGAGTGACGGCAACGCCTTTCGGAACGCCCGTGCTGCCGCTCGTGAAAAGAACATACGCGAGCTGCTCGGGCGACTTCGCGCCCGCCGGATTGCTGTTTGGCGCGCTGCCCAACGCCGAAGCGTCGCGATCGAACGCGATTGTAGTAATTCCGGCGGGAACGCGATCCACATGCATCGCGTTCGTCACGACGATGTTTGCGCCGCTCTCCGCGAGCTGCTGCGCGATACGTGACGCCGGAGCGTCCGTCGCAAGCGGAAGATATGCGCCGCCCGCCTTGAGAATTCCGACGAGCCCCACGATCGCATCGGCCGAGCGGTCGAGCAGAAGTCCCACCGGTGTGTTCGCGGAAACGCCACCGTGGATCAGCCGGTGAGCGAGCTGATTCGCTCGCGTGTTGAGCTCTTCATACGTCAACACGACGGTGCCTGCGACGCTTCCGGCCGCTGTCGCGCTCGCGCGCGGTGCGACGACGGCAGGGCGGCCGGGCACCCGGGCCGCCTGTGTCTCGAACAGGTCGACGAGCGTCGCTGCCCGGCCTTCGTCGATAGTTGTCTCGTTCGCGGCCGCAAGCGTCGCGCGCTCTTCGTTCGTGAGCAGCGGCAGATCCGAGACGCGACGGTCCGGGTTGGCCATCGCCGCTTGTAGCAGCGAACGGAGATGGCCAAGCGCACGCTCGGCTCGCGCAGCACTGAAGAGCGCCGTGCGGAAGCCAAGTCGCAGTCGCAGCCCGCGCTCGTGCTCCGAGAAAAGCAGCGTGAGATCGAATTTCATCGCCGGGATCGACACGTCGATCGTCTCGAGCGACGTGCCGGCGAGTCGAAGCTCGGCCGGGATCGTGTCTTCCATCGTGAGCACGCACTGGAAGAGCGGCGCGTGCGTCAGCTGTTCGCCCTTCTGCAGCTCGAGCACCAATTTCTCGAACGGCACATCCTGATGCTCGTACGCGTCGAGACACGTCTCGCTGACGCGGTCGACCAGCTCAGCGAACGAGGGATCGCCGGCAAACGACGTGCGCAGCACGAGGGCGCCGGCCAGGTAGCCGACGAGATCGTGCGTCTGCTCGTCGTCGCGGCCGGCGGTTGGCGAGCCGACGATGACGTCGTCCTGTCCGCTGTATCGATGAAGCAGCGTCTGATATGCTGCGAGCAGGACCATGTAGAGCGTTGCACCGCGCTCCTGCCCGAGACGGCGCATCGATTCGACGAGTTGCGCTGGCAAGATCGCCTCGCGCATGTCGCCCGCGAACGCGCCGCCGCCGCGAGGCTGGTCGGCAACCCAGGCGAGCGTCGGCAATGGTCCAGCCAACTTTGCGCGCCAGTACGCGAGTGACGCCTCGAGCGCATTGCCCTGCAATCTCGCGCGCTCGCGCTTCGCGAACTCGCCGAACTGCATCGGAATCGCCGGCAGTGATGGCGCGCGTCGCTCGACCTCGGCCGCATACAGCTCACTCAGATCGCGGAAGGAGACACTCTTCGTCCAACCGTCCGAGACGATGTGGTGCGTGAGCAGAAACAGCGCGTGATCGTTCTCCCCGAGTCGGAAGAGCGAAGCACGCAACAACAGATCGGTCGAGAGATTGAACGGTCTCGCGGCCCGTTCCGCGAGTGCACGGCCGAGTGCCGAGTCGCGTTCGGCCTGCGGCAGATGGGAGAGGTCGACGCGTTCGAGCGGAACGGACGCGTCAGGCACGATCACCTGAACAGGCTGATCACCCTCGATCGCATAGACGCTCCGGAGCACCTCGTGCCGCTGCAGGAATTCATTCAGCGCGCGTTGCAGCGCATCGGCATCGAGCGAACCCCGTACGCGGAACGCGCGCGGTACATTGTACGCGATCAGTCCTGGACTTGCGTGGTCGAGCTGCCAGAACAGCTCCTGGCCGAACGACAGCGGCGAGGACGACGTCATGACTTCACCTTGGTCCCATTACCCGCCACGACGGGCGCCAACTCGGCGATGGTGGGATGCTCGAACAGGGTCCGAAGCGACAACCGGTTGCCGAACGTTTTCGCGATCCGGCCCAACAGCCGAATGGCGACGAGCGAATGTCCGCCGAGCGAGAAGAAGTTGTCGTGGATGCCGATCGACTCTTTCTTGAGCACCTCGGTCCAGAGCACGACGAGCTGCTCCTCCATCTCGTTGCGCGGTGCGCCATCCGGGGATGACGATTCGGCGGCGGCTGGGCGTGGAAGCGCGCCACGATCCACCTTTCCGTTGGGCGTGAGCGGAATGCTGTGCAGGCGCACCCACGATGACGGTACCATGTAGTCGGGCAGCTCGGCGGCGACGTGAGCGGCCAGGACCGCGTCCTCGACGTGCTCGCTCTGCGGAACGACATATCCGATGAGCGTATCCTCATGCAAGTCGACGACCGCCTGACGCACGCGTTGATGCCGCGCGATCACGGCTTCGATCTCGCCCAGCTCGACGCGGAATCCTCGCACCTTCACCTGGTTGTCCGCCCGCCCGAGAAATTCAATGGTGCCGTCGCGGAGCCGGCGGACACGATCTCCCGTGCGGTAGACGCGCTCACCACGGAAATCGACGAAGCGCTCGCCGGTGAGATCCTGTCGATTCAAATATCCGCGAGACACGCCGGCTCCTCCAATGAGCAGCTCGCCGGCCACGCCGACCGGTTGTTCGATATCGTGCGAGTCCACGACCCATGCACGCGTATTCGCCAGCGGGCGACCGATCGGCACAGTCTGCGCACCGAGCGCTTGCACTTTCTCGAGCGAGTCGCGAGTGACCTCGAACGTGCAGACGCCCACCGTCGTTTCCGTGGGTCCGTAGTGATTCAGCAGTCGACACGCGTTAGCGTCGAGCACCGCGCGCGCCGTGTCGAGGCTCAGGGCCTCGCCGCCGGTCACGAGCCACTGCCGCGGCAGAATTGCCGCGAGCTCGCCGCCGCGCCGACCCGCGGCGAGGGCCTGTAGGTGATTTGGCGTGATTTTGAGGACATCGAGCGGGTTCGAGCCGACATACTCCGCGAAGCGCGCGGGCTCCGTCGTCCACTCCTTGCCCAACACGTGGAGTGTTCCGCCGGCGAGGAGCGACGGTAGCACGCTCGTATTTCCGAGGTCCGCGGTGATCGTCGACGCGAGGCCGAACTGCCAACTGTCGAGCGCCGTGAAACCGTCCCCGGTGTGTGCCGCGACTACGCCGGCGAGCACGCGCGATACCGCTCGCGCATAGTGCACCGCGTTGGCGTGCGTGACGGCAACACCTTTCGGCGTACCCGTCGAACCAGAGGTATAGAGCACGTACGCAGTCGCCGACGGAGTCGCGGACGCGGCGAGATTCTCGATCGATAACGACCCGAGCGATGCAGCGTCCCTGTCGAGGGCGATCACGACGGGACCCGCCGGCGCACGCTCTGCGCGCGCGGCGTCGGTGACCACCGCGCGCATGCCGCTCTCACTCGCCTGCAACGCGAGCCTCGATGCCGGCGCATCCACCGACATCGGAACGTAGGCGCCGCCCGCCTTGAGAATTCCTAGAATGGCAACGATCGCGTCGGCGCTCGAGTCCAGCAGAACGCCGACGAGCGATTCTGGCCCGACACCGATTGCGCGCAAGTGATGCGCGAGCTGATTGGCCCGCGCGTTCAGCTGGCTGAACGTCAACGACGTCGTTCCGTTGCCGCTCGCGGCAATCACTGCCGCACGATCGCCCGCCCGATCCGCCTGGGCTTCGAAGAGCCGCGATAGCGTCGCCGCGGCGCCTTCATCAGCGATCGTGTCGTTCCACGCGTCAAGCTCGACGCGTTCCCGCGGCGTCAGGAGTGGCAGCGCCGAGATGCGAGTCGACGGATTGGCGATCGCCCCATCGATCACCTGGCCCATGTGGCCGAGGAATCGCTGGGCCGTTTCGCCAGAGAACAGATCGGTGCGATACCAGAGTGCGAGCTCCAAGCCGTCGGCCAGCTCGCTCGCGAGAATCGTGAGATCGAACTTCGTGCCCGCCGTGTCGAGCTCGACGCGCGAGATCGCGGCATCGCCGAGCTGCAGCTCGGCGCCGCGAGTGTCCTGCATGGTGAGCACGACGCGAAAGAGCGGAGCATGCGACTTTGCGCGGGCGCCGTCGCGCTGCAACTCGAGTACGAGCGACTCGAGCGGGGTGTCCTGATGCTCGAACGCGCCGAGCACCGTTTCTGACACGCGGCCGAGCAGTTGCGAGAACGTCGGATCACCATCGAAGCGCACGCGCATCGGGAGCGCCTGCGAGAAGTACCCGACAATCTGCTCGATCTCGCGTTTGTCGCGTCCCGCGACAGCGGACCCGATGACGATGTCATCCTGACCCGAGTAGCGACGAAGCACCGTCGCGTATGCCGCGAGCAGCACCATGTACGTCGTCGCGCCGGTGCTTTGGGCGAGCGTCTTGATAGCCCCGTGCGTGGCCGGCGACAGCGTGATCGTGCGACGCGCGCCGGAGAAGCCCTGTACCGATGGGCGCGGATAGTCGGTCGGCAGCTCGAGAATCGGAAGACCCGCAAGGCGGTCTCTCCAATACTGCAGCGCCGCGTCCAGCGCCGCGCCGCGCAACGTCTCACGCTGCCACGTGGCGTAATCACCGAACTGCAGCGGCGGCGGCGCGAGATCTGGCGTCACGTTTCTGACCGCGGCGTCGTACAACACGCCGAGATCACGGAAGATCACGCCGTACGACCACGCATCGGAAACGATGTGATGCGTCAGCAGCAGCAGAATATGCTCGTCGTCGCTGATTCGAGCGATCGCCGCGCGAAAGCCGGGCTCGCGCGAGAGATCGAATGGCGTATCGGCCACCTGTCGAAGTGCGGCGATTGCGGCGTGCTCGCGCTCCGCGGCGGGAAGCTCACGTACATCGTGCAGAGAGACCGAGACCGTTCCTCCCGGCAGAATGCTCTGGACGGCGCCGTCGCCTCGGGTCTCGAACACCGTCCGCAGTGCCTCATGTCGTGTGACGAGCTGCGACACCGCGCGCTCCATTGCCGCGAGATCGAGCCGGCCGCGAACACGCCGGGCGAGCGCCGAGTTGTAGGCAGTGAGCCCCGGCGCCGCACGATCGAGCAGCCAGAGGACCTCCTGCGCATAACTGAGCGGCGCCGGCATCGATCGATCGCGCGGCGCGATTGAAGGCGCAGCGGGAGAGTCGAGTCCCTCGGCGGCCAGCAGCTCCGCGAGCAATCGTTGGCGCTCGTCCTCGAGCGAGGGTGTGGCGGGCGGTCTCGTCGTGTGACTATCCATGCGAGTAAACGTATTCAATTGAGTCCGGCGCGTGCTGCCCGCGCGCGCCGGACTTCGTCGAGTGACATCGCATTGACTCGCTGCACCAACTGCGCGATCCGCTCGAGCTGCCCGGGCTTGCGCTCTCGGTTCGCGAGCGCGGCGGCCAGCGAGCCAACCGTTGGATGTTGGAATAAAAGGCGAACGGGCATGTCGACCTGAAGCGTCGAGCGTACGCGCGACACGATCTGCGTTGCCACTAGCGAGTATCCGCCAAGCGCGAAGAAGTCGTCGGTCATACCTACGCGCTCGACGCCGAGCACCTCGCCCCACACGCCGGCCAGCACTCCCTCGGTCGCCGTCCGCGGAGCCACGTACTCCCGCGTCGCGGCGGCGCTGCCCAGGGTCATAGCGGGCTCTGGCAGACGTGACAACGCGTCCGCCACCGAGTCAGCGCCGATCATCGCCAGGAGCGAATCGCGCAATCCGGCCGCCATATCGCGAGCCGTGTCCACGGTGAAGTAGCGCGGATCGAACGTCACCTGCAGAACCATCGCGCCGGTGCCGGCAATCACGACCGACAACGGATATGCGGTCCGAGTCGGCACGTGCACGAGGTTCGTCTCGATTCCGTCACCGAGCCAGGCTCGCGTGAGGAGCTCCGCGTCGTCGTGCTGAAAGACGAGCAACGTGTCGAAGAGGCGTGAATGCCACGGAAGTCCGCTCCATTCCTGCACTGCGTCGAGCGGGGAGTGCGCGTACTCCTGAACTTCGGCTTGCGCATCGTGAACCGACCGGAGCCAATCGCGCACGCGAGCCCCCGAATCGATTCGCAGGCGCAGCGGCAGGTTGTTGATCGTCAGCCCGACCATCTTTTCGATACCGGGCACCGCTCCGTCGCGTCCGGCGACGGCAAGGCCAAACGAGATGTCGTCGCTTTGGCTGAGCCGCGATAGCCAGAGGCCCCACGCTGCTTCGACGACCGTGTTGGTCGCGACATGCGCGATGCGCGCGAGCGAGTGCACGGCGCGTGTTTCGTCGGCAGTGAATGTGATGGAGATTTCCGCAGGCTCGTCCGTTGTGCCCGGGCTGACGACCGCGAACCGAGCCGGCCGGCGAAAACCGGCGAAATGTCGCTCCCAAAACCGCCGTGCGTCATCCATCGAGCGCGTACTTTGCCAAGCCACGAAATCGCTGTAACGAGGGGGCGGTTCGAGCGTGGGCTCGCGCCCACTCGCCAGCGCCGGGTACGCGCGAGACATCTCGAGCAGAATGAGCGGCCACGACCACCGATCGAGCAGGAGATGGTGGTTGCTCCACACCAACTCCGCGACATCGTCCGAGAGGCGCACGACGGTGATGCGCATCAACGGCGCCTGGTCGAACGCGAACCCGGCCGCGCGATCCGCCGCGAGTAGATCGACGAGTCGTCGCTCCTGCTCTTCGGGCGAAACAGTGCGCCAGTCGTGCTCGGCCCACGGCAGCGCAACGCTGCGCGACACGACTTGCAACGGCCGCGGCCCTCCTTCGCTGACGAATGCGGTGCGAAGAATTGCATGACGCGAGACTATCTGTTGCCATGCGGCGCGCAGCGCGGCGAGATCGACGCGTCCGCGGAGCCGATAACGCCATTGCTCGAACCCCGGATCCGTCGCCGGATCCGCGAAACCGAGAAAGAGGCGCTGCATCGGCACCACGGGATAGATGTCCTCGATGTCGCGACGGCCGGCAACGACGCGATCCAAGGCGGCCTGATCGAGGCCCGCGAGCGGGAAATCCGACGGCGTGTATCCGCTGCTTTCCGGCTTTGCGCAGTGCGCGATGATCGCGCGCAGCGCATTCGCATGCGCCGTCGCGACGCGGTTGATCGTCTCACGCCGGTGCACTCGTCCGCTGTAACTCCAGCGAAGCTCGAGGCACTCGCCGATCACGAGGCAGTTCACCTCGAGCAAATGCGGTCGCGGCGTTTCGCCGCCGTACCACGGTCCGGTCGATTCGGTGGCGAAGCCGAAGAGCGAGGAGCCGGCGAGCACCTGATCGAACTGTCCGAGATAATTGAACACGATGTCCGGCGTGGACTGTGCGCGCAGCGTCTCAACGCCCTCGAGGTAGCGCAGAATGCCGTAGCCAATGCCTCGTCGCGGCACCGCGCGCAACCGCTCTTTCGTGTCCTTCAAGTGCTCGCCGACGCCAGTGCCGTCGAGGCGCAGGCGAACGGGAAACAGCGTGGTGAACCAACCGAGCGTGCGCGACGCATCGACCGCACCACCGAGATCCTCTCGGCCGTGTCCTTCGACGTTCACGACCACTTCGCCGGGACCAAGCCATTCGCCGAGTGCTTGCGTCAGTCCGAGTAGGAGCGCGTCGTTGATCTGAGTGTTGTACGCGCGCGGCACGGCC
>Ga0070679_100005162_pt1 | contig 12083 bp, 12 predicted proteins | sample KBSC63BmetaG_FD_65652 | JGI IMG/M metagenome (GOLD analysis project Ga0070679, IMG submission 65652) | Corn rhizosphere microbial communities from Kellogg Biological Station, Michigan, USA - KBS C6-3B metaG | ecosystem: Host-associated > Plants > Roots > Rhizosphere | place: USA: Michigan... | reverse complement strand
CACGCTTCCTCCCGTGTTGTCCAACGGTGACGGACGCGCTGTCGACTTTGGGACCCCCATAGGGGCCCTAAAGTCGACAGCGCGTTTCCGGGCCCCTGATCCCGGCCCGAAAAGGGCCTCCCGGGGCCGGAAAGTGTGACGTTCCCGGCATCTCTGTGACCGTTCGGGCCAAGGCGTGGAGACTCTCCGACCCGATCGTCACGGAAGTCCGACCTCCCACCGTCCCTGTGACGCCCCTCCCGCGGAAGTCCGACATCGCACCGTCCCTGTGACGCCTTCCCGACAGAAGCCTCACGTCCTGGGCTCCTCATGGGGGTCACAGCCTGCCAGGACCCCCATGAGGAGCCCGGGACGCAACTCGGACGGCCGATAGCCCCCGAGAACCCCCGCCCGTCCCTACCTCGCGGCCCAGGAGTCGGGCTCGGCGGCCAGGGCGGCGATCGCGGCGGGAAGCTCGCCGGCGACCAGGTCGGCGAGGGTGACGCGCTCGAGGACCGAGCGGATGTTGGCGCGGACGGCGATCCAGACGTCGCGGAGGGTTTCGGCGTTGCCCGCGTATTCGATCGTCTCCGGCGGCATCGACTGGACGTTCGCGATCGGGCCCTCGACGGCGCGGACGACATCGGCGACGGTCACCTCGTCGGCAGGGCGGGCGAGCCAGTAGCCGCCCTTGGCGCCACGACGGGCGCGGACCAGGCCCTGGTGCTTCAGCTCCAGGAGGATGTGCTCGAGGAACTGCAGGGGGATGTCCTGGGAGGTCGCGAGGCGCTCGCCCTTGACCGGCTCGCCCTCCCCGGCGGCGGCCAGCTCGACGGCGGCGCGGACGGCGTAATCGGCCTTGGCTGAGACACGCATGTGACGAATTAAAACAACCGGGCCTGCGTCGGGCGGGCCGGGACCCAGGGTCGGGAGGCCCGGCCCGGAGCCCCCGCCCCGGTCAGGCGACCGACTCGGAGGCCTCGGCCGACGCCGCCGCCCGCTCTTTCTCGCGCCGGTAGCGCCGGTTCATGTAGTGCGGGGCGTAGAGGACGGCGCCCAGGAGGACGGCGGCGACGCCCGCGGCGATCGGCCAGACGGTCGCGTCGCCCTTCTGGATCGTGACGACGCCCGAGGCCATGAGGACGATGCCGAGGGCGAGGCGGATGAAGCCCTGCGGCGCCTTGCCGGAGAGCGCAGAGCCGATGATCACGCCGGGGATCGAGCCGATGAGGATGTTCGCGGCGAGGCCGAAATCGACGTTGTCGGCGACGAGGTGGGCGAGCGCGGCGGCGCTGAGGAGGAAGGCCGCATGCACGATGTCGGTGCCGACGACCCGCTTCGGCGCGAGGCGGTAGACGGCGATCAGGAGGATCGCGATCACCGTGCCCGAGCCGGCCGAGGTGATGCCGATGACGAAGCCGGTGGTGGCGCCGATGATGACCGCGGCGACCTTGTGCCGTTTCTCGACCTCGAAGCGCTCGCGCTCGTCGATCAGGCCGCGCAGGATCAGCGCCCGCGTCAGCGTCACCACGCCGACCATCAGCAGCGTGCCGCCGAGCACCGCGTAGATCAGCGAGTTGAGGCGCTCTTCGGAGACGTGCGCCTCGAGCACCGAGACGAGCGCGACGCCCGCGACCGCGGCCGGGACGCTGCCGAAGGAGAGCCACTTGACCAGCTCCAGGTTGACCGTCCCCATCTTCAGGTGGCGCCAGCTCCCCACCATCTTGGTGATCGCCGAATAGAAGATGTCGGTGCCGATCGCGGTCGTCGGCGAGGTGCCGAAGATCAGGATCAGAAGCGGGGTCATCAAGGACCCACCGCCCATGCCCGTCATGCCGACGAGCACGCCGATACCGAGTCCGAATAGGACGATTGCCGGATCCATGGTTTGTCTCCGCACTCCCTTCCCGACTTTCTCGACTTTTTAGGTCGGGAGTGTGAAGTGCGGAAGGATAACAGCGTGAGCGTCGCGGCGCGAGGCCTGTCCCACTCCTATGGCGAGCTGCGCTCGCTCGAGTGCCTCGATCTCGCGGCGGCCGACGGCGAGGTCGTGGCGCTGGTCGGGCCCTCCGGCTGCGGCAAGTCGACGCTGCTGGAAATCGTCTGTGGGCTGCGCGACCCGAGCGCGGGCGAGGTCGAGGTGGGCGGTGCGCTCGACGCGGCGGGGCGGCTCGCCCATTGCGCCTACATGCCGCAGCGCGACCTGCTCCTCCCGTGGTACTCGGCGCTCGACAACGCGGCGCTGGCGCTGCGCAACCGCCGCGTGGGCAAGGCCGAGGCGCGGCGCGAGGCGGGCACGCTCTTCGAACGCTTCGGCCTGGCGGGCTTCGAGGGCGCGCGGCCGGAAGAGCTCTCCGGCGGGATGCGCCAGCGAGTGGCCTTCCTGCGCACGCTGGTGGCGGGCAAGCCGGTGCTGGCGCTGGACGAGCCCTTCGCCTCGCTCGACGCGATCAGCCGCGCCGAGATGCAGGAGTGGCTGGCCGGGGCGTTGCGGGCCGACTCGCGCACGGTGCTGCTGGTCAGCCACGACATCGAGGAGGCGCTCTACCTGGCCGGCCGGGTCGTGGTGCTGTCGGCGCGCCCCGGTCGCGTCGTCACCGAGCTGCGGGCGCCGGATCCCCGCGCGGCCGACCGCGACGCCGCGGTGACGGACCCGGCGTTCGTCGCCGCGCGCGAGGCGGCCCTGCGCGCGCTCCACGCGGGCGCAACGGCCGACCCCCCACGCCCAGCTGTTCCTTTTGCGCCCATTAGGCGCAAAAGGAACAGCTGGAGGAGGGGGACCCGGTGAGAGCGGCGCTCCGCATCGTCCTGCCGGTGGCGCTGATCGCGGCGCTGATCGGCCTCTGGCAGATCGCCGCCTCGACCGGGTGGATCGCCGAAGCGCTGAACCTCGAACCGTTCCTGGTCCCCTCCCCCGCCGAAGTCGGCGACGCGATCTGGAACAACCGCACGCTGCTCTGGGAAAACACCTGGGTGACGCTGCGCGAGATCCTCTTCGGCCTCCTCGCCGGCGCCGCCGTCGGCATCGGCCTGGCGACCGCGATGCGCTTCTCGCGCGTCCTCCGTGACGCCGTCTTCCCGCTCACCGTCGCCGTGCAGGCGGTGCCGATCGTGGTGATCGCGCCGATCCTGGTCGTCTGGTTCGGCTACGGGATCGGCCCGAAGGTCGTCATCGTCGCCTTCGCCGTCTTCTTCCCGATCACCGTCAACCTGCTCGACGGGCTGCGCGCGGTCGACCCCGAGGCGGTGAAGATGATGCGTACGCTCGACGCCTCGCGCTGGGCGACCTTCCGCCGCGTCGAAGTGCCGACCGCCCTCCCCTATTTCTTCAGCGGCGCCAAGGTCGCGGTGGCGATCGCCCCGATCGTCGCCCTCTTCGCCGAGCTGGCGGGCTCCAACGCCGGTCTGATGCGGCTGATCGTCCAGGACAACGCCAACCTCGAAATCGCCCGGGTGTTCGCCGCGACCGTGATCCTGATCGCGATCGGGGTGCTCCTGGTCGGCCTGACCGCCCTCGCACAGCGTCTCGTCATCAAATGGCGGTAAAACCCCTCCGATGAAGCCCTCCGCCGCCCGCGCGACCGCGGTCGCCCTCGCCCTCGTCATCCTCGCCGCCTGCCTCAGCGCCTGCGGCTCCAAGTCCGAGAATACGAAGGGCGAAGCGGAAAAGCTGACGCTCGATCTCGACTTCTATCCGAACCCCGACCATGCCGGGATCTACATGGCCGAGGAAGAAGGCTTCTTCACCGAAGCGGGGCTGGACGTGACGATCGACTCGCCGTCGGACCCGTCGGCGCCGCTGAAGGAGGTCGCCGCCGGCCGCGCCGACCTGGCGATCACCTACGAGCCGGAGGTGATGCTCGCGCACGAGAAGGGCCTTGACGTCGTCTCCGTCGCGGCGCTGGTGAACCAGCCGCTGACCTCGCTGATGTGGCTGAAGAAATCGGGCGTCAAAGGCGTTCCCGACCTGAAAGGCAAGACCGTCTCCTACGCCGGCATCCCCTACCAGGAAGCCTTCCTGAAGACGATCCTCGCGCGCGCCAAAGTGCCCGCCGACTCGGTCAAGGCGGTGAACGTCGGCTTCGGCCTCCTCCCGTCGCTGATCAGCGGCTCGGCCCAGGCGATGCTCGGCGGGTACTCGAACGTCGAGGGCGTCGACCTGCAGGAGCGCGGCAAAGAACCGGTGATCACGCCGGTCGACCAGCTCGGGGTGCCGACCTACGACGAGCTCGTGATCGTCGCCCGCCGCTCGACCCTGGAAGAAGAGGGCGTACGGATCCGCCTCTTCATCAGCGCGTTGCGGCGCGGCACCGAAGCGGCGGGGGCGAACCCGAAGGCGGCCACGGAAGCGATTCTCGCCGCCAACACCGACCTCCCGCCGAAACTCGCCGCAGCGCAGGTGAACGCGACGCTGCCGCTGCTGAGCGCCCGCACGCCGGGCAAGCCCTACGGCTGGATGAACCCGGAGGAGTGGGAAGCGTTCGCGGGCTGGATGCGCGACGAAGAACTGATCTCCGACCAGCCGAAGGCCGCCGAAGTGCTCTCGAACGCCTACCTGGTCGACGAAATCCCGGAATAGTCGAGGGAGCCGGCCGCGATCATGCGGCTGATCTCCGCCGGCCGCAGCGCCTCGTGGAAGAGGTGGCCCTGGCCGTAGTCGCACTCGAGGCGGCGCAGCTCGGCGAGCTGCACCTCGTTCTCGATCCCCTCGGCGATCACGTCGAGCGAGAGCGCCCGCGCCATCCCGATCACCGCCTCGACGATCGCCGTCCCCTCCTGTTCGACGCCCAGCGTGTCGACGAAGGAGCGGTCGATCTTCAGCGCGTGGAAGGGATAGCGGTTGAGGTAGGCGAGCGAGGAATAGCCGGTGCCGAAGTCGTCGAGGACGAGGCGGACGCCGAGCTCGTTCAGCGCCTCCAGCGAGGCGATCGCCGAGGCCGACTCCTCGACCAGCACCGTCTCGGTGATCTCCAGCCGCAGGTGGACCGGATCGAGGCCGGTGCGGGCGAGGAGCTCGGCGACGTTGGCGGCGAGGCCGCGGTGGGCGACCTGGCGGGCGGAGAGGTTGACGGCGACGTCGAGCGGGCGGGCGTCGGGGCGCAGCTCGTGCCATTCGAGGATCTGGCGGGCGGCGCGTTCCTGCACCCAGCGGCCGATCGGCTCGATCAGGCCGCTGTCCTCGGCGATCGAGACGAAGTCGGCGGGGTCGAGCAGGCCGCGGTCGCGGTGGCGCCAGCGGACCAGCGCCTCGAGGCCGGTCACCTCGCCGCTGCGCAGGTTGACGATCGGCTGGTAGCGCAGCTCCAGCTCGTCGCGGTCGATCGCGCCGCGCAGCTCGCGTTCGGTCTCCAGGCGGCGGGCCGCGGTCGCCCGCATCTCGGCGTCGAAGAGGACGGAGCGGTTGCGGCCGCTCTCCTTGGCCCGGTACATCGCCGCGTCGGCATCGCGGATCATGAGCTCGGCGTTGGTCGACTGGCCGGAGGCGAGGCGGGCGACGGCGATCCCGATCGAGGCGTTGACGAAGTGGTCGACGCCCTGCATCGAGAACGGCTGGGCGAAGGCGGCGGCGACCCGCTCGGCGATCGCGACCGCCTCGGCATCGTCGGCGAGCCGGTCGATCAGGATCCCGAACTCGTCGCCGCCGAAGCGGGCGACGATGTCGCCAGGGCGCAGGTGGGCGCGCAGCCGCGGCGCGACCGCGCGCAGCAGGGCGTCGCCGGCGTGATGGCCGAGGCTGTCGTTGATGAGCTTGAAGTGGTCGAGGTCGAGGAAGAGGACGCCGACCGGCGAGCCGGACACCGTGGCGCGGCCGAGCGCGTCGTCGAGCGAGTCGACGAAGCTGAGCCGGTTCGGCAGGCCGGTGAGGGCGTCGTGGAGGACGCGGTGGCGGAGCGCCCGGTCGGCGGCGTGGCGCTCGAAGGCGTCGGCGAGGACGTTGGCGGAGGCTTCGAGGAAGGGGACGTCCTTGGGGCCGAAGCGCCGCGGTTCGCCGGAGTGGACGTCGAGGACGCCGAAGGGTCGGTCCTTGCCGTCGATGATCACCGCCAGCGAGCTGGTGGCGCCGAGCGCGCGGACCGCGGGCGGCATCGCGAAGCGCTCGTCCTCGGACCAGTCGCCGACGATGACCGGGACGCCCGCGTCGAGCGCCGCCCCGGCGTGGGATTCGCGGCCCGCCGAGACGCGCCGGCCCGAGGCGAGCGCGGTGTCGTCGAGGCCCGCCCGCAGGTTCAGCCGGCGGCCGTCGCGCCCGACCTCCCAGATGCAGGCGGACTCGACCCCGTCCAGTTCGCCGATCAGGGTGACGGCGTCGCGCATCAGCGCCTCCGGGTCGCCGTTTTTCAGCGCCCGCTCGCCGAGCCGTGCCACCACCGCCTGCTGGGCGAGGGAGCGCTGCAGGTCGATCTCGGCCGTCTTGCGCTCGCTGATGTCGTAGAGGACGCCGTGCCAGACCGGGATGCCGTGGGCGTCGGCCTCGAGCACCGCCTCGTCGAGCATCCAGACCATGCGCCCCGCTTTCGTGTACATGCGGTATTCGACCGGGTGGGTGTCACGGTCGCCGAGCCTGTCGCGACTTTCCACCGCCAGCGCCCGCAGGCGGTCGTCGGGGTGGACGAGGCGGGCCCAGAGCCCTGGATCGGCAAGGAACTCCGCCGGGGTGAAGCCGAGGATCTCCTCGACCTGGGGGCTGATGTAGCGCCAGCGGCCGTTCTCCCCCAGCTCGGACGCGTAGACGATCACCGGCAGGCGGTCGACGATGCGACCTTCGGGCCAGTTTTCTTCCGTGCTTTTGTGCATCCGTGTCTCTATCGACAGGGAAGCGTCGCACTTGATTCGCTCGGGTTAAAGAACGGGTTCCTGCACCTAAATGACTGTCACCAAGACCTCAATACTGGGGTCGTCGCTAAATCTTCGCCGCCGGCTGCCGATGACCGGGGCCGAAGCCCGCGATGAGCATCCTCGACCCGACCCAACTCACGCTGATGCGCGCCATCTCCGGCGCGACCCTGCGCAACACCGTTCTCTCGAACAACATCGCCAACGCCGACACGCCCGGGTTCCAGCCCTCCGACGTCGATTTCCACGCGGCACTGAGCGATGCGCTGGAGGAGGGGCCGGAAGCGATCGAGAGCATCGGCTTCGCGCCCGAACAGCTGAACACGGGCGCGGTGCGGGCCGACGGCAGCGGCGTGAACAGCGAAGCCGAAGCGGCCAAGCTGGCCGAAAACGGGCTTGAAATCGAGGCGCTCGAGCAGGTCGCCAACTCGCGCCTGCAGATCATGCGCACGGCGATGGGGATGAACGGCTGATGGCCCTCTTCGACGCCCTGAACATCTCCGCCTCGGGGCTGACCGCCCAGCGGCTGCGGATGGACGTCACCTCCGCCAACCTCGCCAACGCGCAGTCGACGCGGACGCCGGAAGGCGGCCCGTACCGACGCCAGGACGTGGTGCTGCAGGAGTCCTCGGGCGACGGCAGCTTCGCCGGGACGCTGAGCGGCGCGCTCGGCGGCGGCGGCGAACCGGCCGGGGTCGAGGTCGCGGCGATCGTCCCCGACACCACGCCGCTGCGCCAGGTCTACGAACCCGGCAGCCCCGACGCGAACGCGCAGGGCTACGTCGCAATGCCGAACGTCAACCCGGTCGAGGAAATGACCGACCTGATCGACGCCTCGCGCTCCTACCAGGCCAACGTGACCGCGATGCAGACGACCAAGCAGGTCTTCTCGAAAACGATCGAACTGCTCTGACCCGGACCTGAGACATGACCCTTCCGATCTCCGCCATCAGCAAAGCCGCCGAGCAGATCGCCGCGCCGAAAGCGCAGGGCGCGGAGTGGTCGGTCGGGGGCGAACCGGCGCGCGGGGCGGCGCAGCCGAGCGACCCGGCGGGCGGCTTCGGCTCGATGCTGACCAACGCGATCGGGGACCTGGAGAAGACCCAGGACGCGGCCGCGGCGCAGTCGCAGGCGCTGGCGACGGGGCAGACGAACGACCTCAGCTCGGTGATCACCGCGGTCCAGGAAGCGCAGCTATCGATGCAGCTTGCCTCTCAGGTCCGCAACAAAGCGGTCGAAGCGTACACCGAAATCTTCCACACCCAGATCTGACGTGACCCAGGTCAAAACCGTCCTCTCCCGGCTCTCCCCGCGCGGCAAACTCGCGCTGGGCGGCGCCGCGCTGGCGCTGATCGTGCTCGCCTTCGTCCTCTTCCAGATGGCGACCAAGCAGAGCTACACGACGCTCGCGACCGGGATCGAACCGGCGGAAGCCGGCCAGGTCACCGAAGCGCTCGAATCCAAGGGCATCCCCTTCCAGCTGCAGGACAGCGGCACCGCGGTCGGAGTGCCGAGCTCCGACGTCTCGCAGGCGCGGATCGCGCTGGCCGAAAGCGACGTGCTCGGTGGCAGCAAACCGGGCTTCGAACTCTTCGACTCCCAGCAGTTCGGGGCAAGCGATTTCCAGCAGAAGGTCACCTACCAGCGGGCGCTGGAGGGCGAACTCGAACGGACCATCAACCAGGTCGAAGGCGTCAAGAGCTCCAACGTCCAGCTGACGCTGCCCGAAGAACAGCTCTTCTCCGAAGAAGCGATCAAACCGACGGCGGCGGTGCTGATCGCCAGTGACGGCGGCGGGCAGCTCGGCGCCGGAGCGGTGCGCGGCATCGCCCACCTGGTCGCCGCCAGCGTCGAAGGGCTGGACCCCGGCGACGTGACGATCACCGACGGCAGCGGCGCAACCCTGTGGCCCGCGGGCGAAGGCGGGTCGCTTGGCGGCGGGGTCTCCAAGCAGGCGATCGAGGCGCGCTACGACGAGAGCATGGAAACGCGCCTCGACGGCCTGCTGGCGCGGACGATCGGTCCCGAAAAAGGGCGGGTGCAGGTGCAGGCCGAAGTCGACGCCGACCGCACCACGCAGAGCAGTCTTACCTACGCCAAAGGGGGCACGCCGCTGACGAGCCAGTCCGAACACGAGTCGCTGAAAGGCGCCGGGGCGACGGCGGCGGGCGGCGCGGCCGGGACGGCCGGGAACATCCCCAGCTACGCGGCGGGGACCGGGACCGCGGGCGCGCCCTCCAACTACAAACGGGCCAACGAAGAAACCCAGTACGGCGTCAACAAGACCGTCACCCACACCCAGGTGGCGCCGGGGACGGTGAACCGCCAGCACGTCGCGCTGGTCGTCGACAAAACGGTGCCGGCGGCGGAAGTCGTGCAGCTCGAAAAGGCGATCGAAGGCGCCGCCGGGATCGAAGCGAAACGCGGCGACACGCTGACCGTGAGCCGCATCGCCTTCGCCCAGCCGCCGGAAGCGGCGACCCCGGCCGGGCCGGGCATCGTCGACTACGCCAAGTACGGGCTGATCGGGCTGGCGGGCGTCGCCTTCCTCGTCTTCGCCGCGCGCCACCTGCGCCGCAAACAGGACGAGGTGCTGGCCGAACCGATCTGGCTGAAGGAACTGAACGCGCCGACCTCGCTGGCCGAGCTGGAAGTGCACCGACGCGACGACGACTGGGAAGAGGACCCGACCCTGGTGAACAACGCCGACGAGGTCGCGGCGATGGACTCCGACAAAGTCGCGCAGCAGCTGCGGGCCTGGATGAAGGAGGGCTAGCGTGCCCTCCTTCCTGGCGGCCCACGCGAGGAACCGCTGATGGCGGCGCCGAACGAGCTCGTCGCGCTGGAGCGCCCCGGCGACGTCTCGCTGATCCGGTCCGGGACCCCCTCCGAGCTGCCGCCGCTGCGCGGGCGACGCAAGGCCGCGGTGCTGCTGGTGGCGCTCGGGCCGGCCAAGGCGGCCGAGGTCTTCAGCCACCTCTCCGAGGCGGAGATCGAGGAGCTCTCGCTGGAGATGGCGAAGGCCGGGGACATCCCCCGGGAGCAGATCGAGAAAGTCCTGGAGGAGGTCTCGGAGAACTCGCTGGCGCTGAGCTCGATCGCGGTCGGCGGGGTCGATTACGCGCGCGAGGTGCTGGAGCGCGCGCTCGGGCCGGAGCGCGCGGCGGAGATCACCGGCCGCCTCTCGGCGGTGATCGAAATGCGCCCGTTCGAGTTCCTCGCGCGGACGCCACCGGAGCAGATCGTCGCCTTCCTGCGCAACGAGGCGCCGCAGGCCAAGGCGCTGATCATCTCCAGCCTTTACACGACGCTGGCCGCCGAGACGCTGGCGCTGCTGGACACCGACGAACAGGCGGACGTGTCGCTGCGGATCGCGCGGATGCACGAGACCAGCCCGGCGGTGATCCGCGAGGTGGAGACGGTGATGCGGGGGAAGCTCTCGAACGTGCTCTCCGAGGAGTACGCGAGCTCGGGCGGCGTGCAGTCGCTGGTCGACATCTTGAACCACGCCGACCGGCCGACCGAGCGCAACGTGCTGGAGACGCTCGCCCAGTCTGACGAGGACCTGGCGGAGGAGATTCGGGCGCTGCTCTTCACCTTCGAGGACATCGTCAAGCTCGACGACCGGGCGCTGCAGTCGGTGCTGAAGGGGGTCGAGGACTCAGACCTCACGCTGGCGCTGCGCGGGGTGCCGGACGAGGTGCGCGAGAAAGTGCTGTCGAACGTCTCCGAACGGCGCTCCGAGCTGCTGGTCGAGGAGATGGAATACCAGCCGCCGCAGCGCAAATCGGTGGTCGAGGAAGCGCAGAGTCGGGTGGTGGCCGAGGTGCGCCGGCTCGAGGAGGAGGGCGAGCTGACGGTCGGCAGCCGGGGCGGCGATGAACTCGTCGTTTGAGTTCCCCGAGCTGGCGGTGCCGCGGCCGGTGCAGGAGCGCCTGGCGGCGGCGGAAGCCGAGCGCGAGGCGGAGCTGGGCGCGGCGCGGGCCACGGGCTACGACGAAGGCCTGGCGGCCGGGCGCGCCGAGGTGAGCGCGGCGGCGCGGGCGCTGGCGGGCGCGGCGGCGCGGCTGGACGAGGCGAGCGCGGCGGCGGCCGGGGACGCCGAGCCGGTCGCGGTTCGGTTGGCGCTGCGGATCGCCGAGAAGGTGCTCGGCGCGGAGCTCGAGGCGCGGCCGGAGCTGGTCCTGGACGTCGTGCGCGGTGCGCTCCGCCGGCTCACGGAGCCCCTCCCGGCCACCTTGCTCGTCAACCCCGAGGACGCCGAGCTGGTGCGCGCCGCGGTCGCCGACTTCAGCGTCGAGCACGGCGGCGCGCTGAGCGTCCGGGAGGAGCGGCGGGTCGAGCGCGGCGGCTGCGTCGTGAGCACGCAGGCAGGCGAGATCGACGCCCAGATCACGGCCCAGCTGGAGCGCGTCGCAAAGGTCGTCGCCCAGCAGGCGGGAGCCCCGTGACCGCTGTGCTTCCGAGCTTTGGTGGTCATATGCACCCCGAAGCTCGGAAGCTGGCCCGTGCTTCCGAGCTTTGGTGGTCATATGCACCCCGAAGCTCGGAAGCACGCGGGGAGGCAGGCGGGTGAGTGGGGCGCTCGTGGCGGCTGGGGCGGCGGTCGACAGGGCCGATCTCGTGGTGCGGCGGGGGCGCGTCCGGGACGTGATCGGGCTGATCATCGAGGCGAGCGGGCTGGAGGCCGAGGTCGGCGAGGTCTGCCTGATCGAGACCGGGCGCGACCGGCCGCCGGTGCCCGCCGAGGTGGTCGGCTTCCGCGACTCGCGCACGCTGCTGATGCCGCTCGGCGAGATGAGCGGGATCGGTCCCGGCAAGCCGGTCGCCGCCGAGGGCGAGGCCTTCCGCGTGCCGGTCGGCGAGGCGATGCTCGGCCAGGTCGTCGACGCGTTCGGCCGGCCGCTCGACGGCTCGACGCTTCACGCCGGCGGCACCCGCTCGGCCTCCGCCGACCCGCCCGAGCCGCTCGGCCGGCCGCGGATCGAGAAGCGCCTCGCGCTCGGCGTGCGGGCGCTCGACGCCTTCGTCCCCTGCGGCCAGGGCCAGCGCCTCGGCATCTTCGCCGGCTCCGGCGTCGGCAAGTCCTCGCTGCTGGGGATGATCGCCCGCTCGACCTCGGCCGACGTCAACGTGATCGCCCTGGTCGGCGAGCGCGGCCGCGAGGTGCGCGAGTTCGTCGAGCGGGACCTCGGCGCGGCGCTGGAGCGCAGCGTCGTCGTCGTCGCCACCTCCGACCAGCCGGCGCTGGTGCGGATCAAGGCCGCCTT
>Ga0070679_100005160_pt1 | contig 12085 bp, 8 predicted proteins | sample KBSC63BmetaG_FD_65652 | JGI IMG/M metagenome (GOLD analysis project Ga0070679, IMG submission 65652) | Corn rhizosphere microbial communities from Kellogg Biological Station, Michigan, USA - KBS C6-3B metaG | ecosystem: Host-associated > Plants > Roots > Rhizosphere | place: USA: Michigan... | reverse complement strand
GTATTCGGTGCCATTGATCACTTCCGTGAGGACGAGATCCGTCCTGCGGTTGCCGGTGAAATCGGCGGCGTAGATCCCGAATGGGGCCGCGGCCGATGTCGTGTAAGGGTAGTTGAGGCCGAGGTTGCCCGCGACGATGTCAGGACGCCCGTCGTGGTCGAAATCCCCCACTGCCAGGCTATACCACCACCCGCGCATCGGAGGAAGTTTGGTCGACGCGTTGACGTCTCGCAGTCGCGTTCCATCGTTTCGATAGAACTTGATCGGCATCCATTCCCCGGCGGTGACGAGATCGAGACGCCCATCGCCATCGAAATCCACCCAGACCGCGTCGGTGATCATTCCGCCGGGATTCACCAGCTCTGGCGCGACCTGTTCGGTGACGTCGGTGAAATGACCGCCGTCGTTGCGCAGGATGTAGCTCCTGGTCGGGTATGGATAGTTGCGAGGAGTGAGGCGTCCGCCCACGAAGAGATCCGGCTTGCCATCGCCGTTAAAATCGCCCACACGCACGGTTGCCTTGCTCGTGAGCATGATTGGAAGTGCCCGGGCGTCCCGGACGTACCTTCCGCCTCCTTTATTGATGTAGAGGCGATCCTGGAGCATTGGCGACGACGGCCCGAGCTGGTAACCGCCGCTCGCGACGTAGAGATCTGGCAGCCCGTCGCCATTGGCGTCGAGGAACGCAGCGCCCCAGTCATCGTAGTCCTTGTCGGCTGCCCACGGTTGACCCTGCGTCGACGCGACGAAGCTCCCATCCTTTTTCTGAATGAGCAGCTGCCCGGCGATGCCGTCGCCGCCCCCGATGTAGAGATCGTCGAGCCCGTCGCCGTTTACATCCCCGACGGCGATGGCGGGGCCGTGAACGGAAATCATATATGGAAGCAGCCCTTGAACGCCGTAGTCCACCTGCGCCGGAGGTGTTTGCTTGTACGCCAGTCCGCGCCTCGTGTCCATCGGCTCGAACCACGCGTTCGGGCTCGGCTCGGCAAGGCTGGTGTAGGGACGCGTCTCGGTCGCACCCGTCTGCTTCACCGTCAGCAGCGTGTCGACAGTGAGGTTCCTCAGTAGCTGATACCGGCCGTCCGGCCAGTGCACTTCGAGACTGTCCACCCGACGCGCCGAGCCGACTCCGAAGTACACGCGATCGTCCATGGTGGACATGTAGCCGCGATAAGGCGAGTAGTAGGCGTACTGCTTCCGTCCTGCCGCGGTGAGAATCAGGCTCGATCCAATCCCCCCGGTGAGAGGACGGGGAGATTCGCCCTCGAGCCTTATCTCCAGGTAGTGATGCGCGTCGTCGAGGGGCGCGACATTGTGGTAGATGATTGCCGGCGCGTCGATGTTGTTGACGACGAGATCGAGCCGGCCGTCGTTGTCGAGATCTCCATACGCGGCCCCGTAGGAAAAGCTCGGACGCTCGGCTCCCCAGTTCTTTGTCTCGTCGGTGAACGTCAGGTCCCCGGCGTTGCGAAAGAAGTAGTTCGAGGCGTCGTAAGGGTAGAGTCTGTCGAAGATCTCTTTCTGCGCGCGACGCGTTGCCGCCGAGTCTCGTCCTCTGCCAGCCGAGGACATCGCATTCTGGTAGTCGAAATCAATGACGGCCTTGGGATAGCCGTTGCTGATGAAGATGTCCTTGCGGCCATCGTTGTCGAAATCGGCGAAGAGCGCGCTCCAGCTCCAGTCTGTCGCCGCCACCCCCGCGAGGTGAGCGATGTCGCTGAAGATCACATCGCCGTTTTTCGTGACGCCGTTGCTCAGCTGCAGCGAGTTGGCGGTGTAGTCATCGCGAAAGCCTCTCGCGCGTGAGTCGACCAGACCGCTGTAAGTGAGCATGCCGCTCATCATCTTGCGCTGGCTGAGTGAGCGGGGAAGCATGTCCACCTGGAGGATGTCGGGCCAACCGTCGTCGTTGAAATCGGCGATGTCGACGCCCATGCCGGCGAAGCTCGCGTGCTTGAGCCATTCACCGCGCTTGTTGGTGAACGTGCCATTCCCGTTGTTGATGTAGAGGACGTCGTTGGGGGCGATGTCGTTCGACACGTAGATGTCGGGCCAGCCATCACCATTGAGATCACCGACCGCGACACCCAATCCATAGCCCGCGTCGCGGAGGATGCCTGCGTCCGCTGAGACATTGGTGAACTTGCCGTGGCAGTCGTTGCGATAGAGCTCGTTGTAGCTGTCCGGAGTGGTGCCACGAATACCGGTCGGAGCGCTCGCCACCTGACCGCGCGAGAAATCGCGCGGAGAATTGTTGAGAAGGAAGAGGTCGAGGCAGCCGTCCCGATTGTAGTCGAGAAAAACCGCGTGAGTCGTGAAACCGGTATCGGCAATGCCGTACTGCGCAGCCGCTTCGGTGAAAGTGCGGTTGTGGTTGTTGATGAAGAGCAGGTTGGCCCTCTGCGAGGCTTTCGACCATTCAGGGCCAGAGACGGACACGTAGATGTCCAGGTAGCCATCGTTGTTGATGTCGACCATCGTGACGCCGGTGGCCCAACGGTTCGTCTTGACGCCCGCTCGGTCGGTGATGTCGTCGAACCGCATGTGGCCTTTGTTCAGGTACAAGCGGCTCGACACCATGTTTCCGGAAAAGAAAATGTCCGGCAGTCCGTCGTTATCGATGTCGCCGATGGCGACGCCGGCGCCGTTGTACACGTAGGCATCGGTCCGGACATTGAGCGAGTCGTTCGTGGTGATCGTGTTCGCGAACGTGACTCCGGTCTCGTTGGGACTCAGAAGCTCGAAGACCGCGCCTCTGTTGCCCCTTTCGCAGGCGGAGAGCGCAAGAAATGCCAGAAGAAGCCCGCCAAATCGCGTTACAGCCAACGTCTTACTCTCGCGCCGTAGTCAGCGTACTCATCGCCAAAGGCGTCCCGTAGATGCCGCTCCTCTACAGGAATGACTATGAAGTTCACGTACGCCAGCATCACCGGGAGCACAATTACCGGCCAGATCTCAGCGCGCGTTCCGGCCACGCCAAGATAGACGAGCGTCAGTCCCACGTACATCGGATTTCTGGTGAAGCGGTATGGTCCTGATGTCACCAGGCTCGTCGGCGTCTCGAATGGAATCGTCGTCGTGCTCCGTTTCCTGAAGATCCCGAGCGCCGAGAATGCGACTGCGACTCCGATGACGACGAGGATGAGACCTGCGATCAGAGCGATGCGGACGATTTCCGGCGACCGAATTGGGATTGGCATATAAAGCTGCACCACGAAGCCGATGAGATACGCGAGTATGAATACCCAGGGCACCGGTATACGCATCACGGGATTGATGCGAGCGCCGTTCTTTTCTTGGTCGGGCATCGATTGGGTGCGTTGAGTGAGCAGGAGAATCTGAGTCGCGTGCAATAGCGGCGCTACATCACGGGAGGTATTTTTTTTCCATGAGCCATCCAGTTCCGATCTCCCGCGTCATCAACCTGATTTCAGACGAGAGTCAGCGTCTCTGGTCGGTGGACGAGGCACAGGTGAGGCGTTGGCTGCTGGCCGGCGATACAGAAGCGGTGCTAGGCGTCGACGGATCCTTCGCGGTCGTGGCGCAGGAGGGAGAGCGCATCGTTCTGGCGCGGAGTCTCGACCGTCCGATGCGGTACTTCCTCGCAAAGTCCACCGATGGGCCGGTACTGATGGTGGCGGAGCGCATCGATGAGATCGCGGCTGAGCTCGCGCGTCATGGATGGTCGGCGCAGTTCCACCCGAGCTATACGCGCATGGTCCCCGCACACCATGTCACCACACTGCGTCTCGTCGGCTGCCCCGATCCGAATCCCGTGCACCGGCGTTTTTTCGAGCCGCCACGCGCAATCCTCACCACCGATCTCGATCTGATTGGGGGGCGATACATCGAAGCGGTTTACGCCGAGCTCCGGAAGTGGCTCGCGGCGCAGGACCCGAAGGCGGCCATCGGCGTTCCGTTTTCGGGAGGCATCGACAGCGGCGCGATCCTGCTTTGCCTGTACAAGCTGCTTCTCGACGAAGGGCAGTCACCGGCGCGGCTGAAGGCATTTACGCTGTCGGTCGATGGGGAAGGGGAAGATGCGCGGCAGGCCCATGAGTTTCTGAGTCGCACGCATCTGGAGATGCTTGGCGAGATCATCGACGTCGCTTCGGATTCGCTTGACCCATTGCGCGCGGTCGCCGTCATCGAGGACTACAAGCCTCTCGACGTCGAATGTGCCACCGTGAACCTTGCGCTCCTCGCGAACATTCGTGAGCGATATCACGAATGGCGTCTCCTTGTGGATGGCGACGGCGGGGACGAGAACCTCAAAGACTATCCCATCGAGGAAAACACCGAGCTCACGATTCGGAGCGTTGTCAATAATCGCATGCTGTATCAGGAAGGGTGGGGGGTCGATTCCATCAAGCATTCGCTGACATATTCGGGCGGGTACAGTCGCGGCTGTGTACGGAGCTACGCCTGTGCGCGCCAATACGGTTTCGAAGGTTTCAGCCCCTACACTCGTCCGGCAGTGATCGCGGTGGCCGAGGCAATTCCATTTGCCGAGCTCACGAAGGGGTCGCACGAGCGCCTGTATGCGCTGAAGGGGGAGATCGTTGCGCGTGGCATTCGATCGGTACTCGGTCTCGAGATGCCGATTTTTCCCAAGCGACGGTTCCAGCACGGCTCGGTGTCTGCGACGAAGGCTGCCAGGCTGTTCCCACAGGATGAGGCGAGTTACCGTGGCCACTTCGAGACGCTGCACGCCGCTGCAGTGTGAGCGCGTCCGCGGCTGATCGACGGATCCGGAGTCTCCGCCCGCCTAAGCTTCGATTCGATCCGCACTCCGCGCACGGCGCCATAGCCGAAAACGAGCGCCGTCCCGATGGTCGGATCGAGCGCGCGCTGACTGTTTTTCTCGCTGGCGCGGAGTGTCCATTCACGTGCTCGTTCTGCGATCTCTGGCGATGGACGGTGGATGGCCCCACCGAGCCGGGTGCGCTGATACGGCAATTGGGCGCCGTTCTCGCTTCCCTCGACGGCCCGGCGCCGGATCGATTGAAGCTTTATAACGCCAGCAATTTTTTCGACTCCCGTACGGTCCCGTTGGGTGACATCCCAGAAATCGCGAAGATGGCGGCGAGGTTCAGTGCGGTCACGGTCGAGTCTCACGCGAACACAATTGGTCGATCGACTCTTGCTTTTGCGCGACAAATTCCGGGAAGGCTCGAAGTCGCCGTCGGACTCGAGACAATCCATCCCATCGCGGCGGCCCAGCTGAACAAGCGGCTCGATCTGGCGCGATTCGATCGAGCGGCCGCGTTTCTCGCGGAGAACGGGATCGACCTCCGCGTATTCGTGCTTCTTGGCGCACCCTACGTCGATGCGGACGAATCAGTGGCGTGGACGCTGCGCACAGTCGAATACGCGGTGGCGCGCGGAGCGTCGATCGTGTCGATCATTCCCGTGCGCGGAGGGAATGGCGAGCTGGAGCGTCTCGAGGGGTTGGGGCATTTCACTCCTCCAACTCTGTCGCAGCTGGAAGACGCGCTTGACGGCTGCTTGCAGCTCAAAGGCGCTGTCATCACTGCTGACGTCTGGGATGCGGAGCGGTTGGTCGCGTGCGAGCACTGCAAGCCGAAGCGGATCGAGCGCCTTCAGGAAGTGAACCTCCGTGGACGAGAGCAGCAGCGGATAACCTGCGAATGGTGCCTCGCGTGAAGGGATCGTGCGAGGTCGCCATCGTCGGAAGCGGGTTCGCGGGCTCGCTCCTCGCCCGAGTTCTCACGGTGATCGGCTACGATGTCGTCCTTCTCGAGCGCGGCACGCATCCGCGCTTCGCCATCGGAGAATCGTCGACGCCCCTCGCCAATCTGTCGCTCGAGCGCATCGGGCTCAGGTACGGGATGGCTGACTGCTATAACCTCGCCGCCCACGGACGGTGGCTCACGCATCATCCGGAGCTGCGTCGTGGGCTGAAGCGGGGCTTTACGTATTACCGCCATCATCCGAATCAACCATTCGCGAACCGCGGCCTGGACTCGGAGCGCCTTCTCGTCGCAGCCAGCCCGCACGATTCCCTTGCTGATTCGCACTGGCTCCGCGCGGACGTCGACCACCATTTCGTGAAGGAAGCCGTCGCGGCGGGAGTTGACTACCGCGATCGCGTCGAGCTCAGCGGAGCAGAGTTCGAGAGAGATACCGTGCGTCTGAGTGGCAGCCGGAGCGGCGCTCCGTTCGAGCTCAATGCGCGATTTGTCGTTGATGCTTCCGGGCCGGGCGGCTTTCTCGCGAGGCAGCTTTCGATTCCATCCGGTCTTGGGAAGACCGAGACGCACGCCGGAATAGTGTTCAGCCATTTCGATGGCGTGCGATTGATGGACGACGTCGTTCCGGGAATGGCGAAAGGCCCTTACCCCGACGATTGGGCCGCCGTGCATCACGTCATAGACGAAGGGTGGATGTACTCGTTGCGGTTCGACGACGGTGTTACGAGCGCGGGCTTCATGGTGACGCCGAGCGGCGCCGCGTCGCTGAAACACGGCGAGGGCTCCGACCCCGAGGCGCTGTGGCGCGAATTGCTCAACCGGTATCCCACGCTCGCGAGCGCGTTCGCCGAGGCGACACCGCGCATGCCAATCGCGTTTCGCTCCGCCATTCAGCACCGGTTGACGCGCGCGGCAGGGGAGCGTTGGGCGTTGATGCCACATGCCTATGCGTTCGTGGATCCACTCTTTTCAACGGGAATCGCCTGGGCTCTCCGCGCGGTGGAGCGGCTGGGGCTGTCATTCGAAGCTGCGAACCGCAATCGACGCGTCCCTGATCTGGAGACGCTGGCGCGGTACGACGCGGCGCTCTCGGCCGAGGCTGATCAGATCGATCTTCTCGTTGCCGGCGCTTACGAGGCGATGGCGCACTTTGATCTCTTCGCCGCGCACGCGATGATCTATTTCGCGTCGGTTTCGTTCGCGGAGGTCAGCCAGCGTCTCAAGCCGAGCGACTCCTCGGCGTGGGCAGGCTTTCTTGGTGTTGGCGATTCGGTGCTGGGGCCGTTGCCGCGCGAGAGTCTCGCGCGCCTGCGGCGGATCACGCAACGAACCGGCGCCGTTGGCACCACGGGGCAACGCAGCGTCTTCGCCCAGTGGGTCGCTCAAGCAATCGCGGAGCGCAATGTTGCGGGGCTCGCCGATCCAGCGCGTCGAAATCTTTATCCCGTCGACTTCGACGCCCTCGTCCAGCAGCACGCGCTGCTCGGGATGAGTCGCGAGCAGATTTTAGCGGCGTTGCCGGCGCTGCGTGGCATGTCGCCAGCGCCGCCGCTATCGCGGGTGGCGGCGGAAAGACAGCATCCCCCTGCGATTGCGACAGAGGTCCGCGCCGTCACTTGACCTTGCAGGGTAGCGACGACCGCGGCCATTTTGGAGCACGAGTCACGGACAACGAATCGAACCAACCGACGAGGACGGCAATGGCGCAAGCCACTCTCAAAAACCAGAAGAAAATCATCGCCAACGAGGCGGTGATCATCAGGAATCAGAAGAAGCTCCTCAACAATCAGGTTCGGCTCAACCTACTCCTGGGAAATCAATTCAAGATTCTGAGGAACCAGAAGGCAATCATCAAGAATCAGAAGAAGATCCTGGCGGATCACGCCAGAATGCTCACCCGGTCGTCGTCGCACTCCCACCGTCGATGACGAGCTCGATCGCGCTCGTATAGGAGCGCCAGCGGGCGATTTCCTCGGCTAGCGCGTGTCTTCCCGCAGCCGTCAACTCGTAGTACCTCGCAATCCTGTTGTTACTGGTCGTACGCCAGTACGACGTGACCCAGCCCCGATTATCGAATCGGTGAAGCGCCGGGTATAGAGATCCCTGGCCGATTTGAAAGACATCCCGCGACATCCGGCGAATGCGATCGCTGATGCCCCAGCCGTGCAGCGGTTCGAGCGCCAGCGCCCTCAGAATCAGGAGATCCAGAGTGCCTTGAATGACATCGGCGGATTTTGTCATTTCCTGACCCTTCCTGTCGGAGCAAAAGGGAAGATGGCGAATTTCCATTATTGCGCAAGGGTATACCCGCGTCTACATTGGCGCCATGCTAAATCGAACTCTACTCTGCTTGATTCTCGCTTCTGTTTGTGTGTCGTCTGCTGCTGCGCAGTCGATGGACGATGGGTGGATGATGCCAAGGCGCACGCTGACCGCTGGCGTACTCTACTCGCACGACAGCTGGAATCAGTACTGGGAAGGGTCCCTGAAGCGAACGAACGGGAACATCGGCACCCTCACTACCCAAAGCGTCACGATGGCGACCGGGTACTCCATCACTGATAGACTCGGTCTAATGGCGTCCTTGCCATACATCTGGACCCACGCCAGCCAGGGTGTGCTTCACGACTTGAGCGGATTTCAGGACCTGGCTTTGGGTGCCAAGTACCGGCTGCTCAGCACGGGTCCCAGCAGTCACGGCACGTTCAGCGCATTCGTCGGCGGCGTTGCCGCCCTTCCGACCAGCAACTATACACCCGACTTCTATCCGCTTTCGATAGGCACAGCAGGGCGCCGCGCCGCGGGGCACCTGACACTGGACTTCAGAGGAAACTCGGTGTGGTTCGCGAACGCGTCGGGCTCGTACATGTGGTGCAGCAACGTGAAGCTGAACCGGAACTCCTACTACACCGACGGACAACTCTACCTGACGAACGAAGTCGTGATGCCGAATGTCCTCAACTACACCGTCAACGCTGGAATTGAAAGCGGCCGCTGGCGGATTCCGGTCACGCTCGTTCAGCAGCGAACGCTCGGCGGCGGTGATATACGCCGCCAGGACATGCCGTTCGTCTCGAATCGAATGGATTTCGTGAAGCTTGGTACCGGCTTGATGTACGAAATGCCGAAGAACTTCTCTTTCAGTCTCGGTGCTGCGCACGTTCTCACCGGCCGAAACGTCGGCCAGTCGACGACCTTCACTTCGGGATTGTTCTATGCGTTTCACCTCTAGCCGCGGCCGTCGGGCAATCGCGGGACTCGATCGTCGAGCGCGGGCAGCGGCCGTCCTTTCCTGCGCGGCCGCGCTTCTCGCCGCCGGGTGCGACAAGTCAGTCGGGCCATTCGAGGTTCTTCCGCCCCTCGAGCCGTCGAGCCTTGAGCCAACCGCGGGATCGTGGCGGATGATCCTGTTGACCGGCCCCAGCCAAATTCCTGTTCCCGCTCCCGCGACGGTGACGTCCGCGGCCTATGTCGCCGAGCTGGATGCCATCAAGGCCAGTCAGGCGAACCTCACCTCCGACCAGCAGAAGGCGATTGCCTACTGGAGCGGCGGTGGCGTGATGCGCTGGAACCAGATCGTGCGCGAGCTGGTTGCGAGATACAATCTTCCGCCCGCGCCGAAGGATGAGGGCGGCTATCCGGTTCCCGACGCCGAGAATCCGTTCGGCGATCCGGCGTTTCCGTTCGCGAATCCCGTTTACGCGGCGCGGGCCTACAGCTACGTGAGCGCCGCGCAGTACGACGCTCTGAAATCGGCGTGGTACTGGAAGTTCCAGTACAACCGTCTTTCGCCGGCGAAGAACGACAACGGCGTAACTGCGCTGATGCCAATTAGCGATCTGCCGTCGTATCCCTCGGAAGACGCCGTGATATCTGGCGTGACGGTCGAGATGCTCAAATCGCTCTTCCCGGCGGCGCTCGAGGAAATCACACTCAAAGCGGCGGAGCAGCGGAACGCGGCTCTCTGGTCGGGCAAGGCAACCGCCAGTGACCTGGCGGCAGGCCTGGCGCTCGGGAAATCCGTGGCGACAGTTTTCCTCGCCAGAGCGGCAGCCGACGGGATGAAGGCAGCAGTTGGCTCACCAGTTTTGTGGAAGGCGCTCGCCGACTCGGCGACCGCTCGTGGAGAGGTTGCGTGGATAAGCAGAGAGATTCCAGCACGTCCTCCAATGCTTCCATTGTTCGGGCAGGTCCGCGCGTGGAACATGACGCCGGCTGACATCGTGGCCGAGCGTCCGCCTCCGCCCCCATCGACCAGCTCGCAGCAGATGAAGGACGAAACGGCCGAAGTCAAACGCACCGTCGAGCACCTCACCAGCGCCCAGCTCGCCATCGCCCAGAAGTGGAACGACGGCGCCGGAACGTATTCGCCGCCGGGACACTGGAATGACGTCGCGCTCGAGTACGTGCGGGACGCGAAGTTCAGCGAAGTGCGGGCGGCGCGCGTCTTCGCCCTTCTGAACATGGCGATGCACGATGCTGGTGTCGGGTGTTGGGAGTCGAAGTACCACTACTTCAATCCGCGTCCTTCGCAGATGGACCCAAGCATCAAGACCGAGATCGGCCTTCCCAATTTTCCGTCGTACACGTCTGGCCACTCGACCTTTTCGGCGGCCGCCGCGTCGGTGCTATCGTATTTGTTCCCGAGCGGGGCGACCAGCTTCGCCGCGATGCGAGACGAGGCGGGGATCTCGAGGCTCTATGGCGGCATTCACTACCGGAGCGACATCGAGGCCGGCAAGGCGCACGGCGAGCGCATCGCCGCCCATACCCTGACCTTCGCCCAGGGGGACGGCGCCCCGTAACTGAATCAGTTCATCGCGCAGAAGCGATCTTCAGCTCACTTGTGCCGAGTTGTTCCGCGGTGATCTCTTCGAGTTGACGCTTCCGCGTCTCGGAGCCGAACAGCGCGGCGAATACAGTCGCGAGCGCCAACGGAATCGCTCCGATGAGTGCCGTGCCGGCGATCGAGGGCGGCGCAACCGCCAGAATCACCAGCGCGATTACGAGCACTCCTCCGATCTTGCTGAACCCCGCTGCCAGCCCCCCGCCTTGCGACCGCAGCCGCGTCGGAAAAATCTCGGCGCTGTAGGCAGAGAGGACTGCGATTACCGAGCTGATGCCCCAGATAGGCATGATCAAGAGCGCCTCAAGCAGCGGTCTGTTTGACGCCACTGAATTGCCGGCCACTACGAATCCGAACAGCGACAGCGCAGTCAGTCCGGTCAGCAGAATCAGAGTGCGCTTGCTGCTCCAGAAACCATAGAGCCATGCGACCAGAAAATTGAGTGGAAATCCGATGATCGCGGAATTGCGAAGCAGCCTGCTCGCTTCTGCCTCACCGAGCCCCAGCTTTTGCAGGTTCGACGGGATCCAGAGCTGGAAACCAAACGACACCAAGCCGATTCCCAGGCCGAGCAGAACCACGACAATCGATCCACGCAGGAATGGGGGCCGAAACAGCTCTCGCGTTTTCACTCCCGTCCGCGCGTCGACATCCAGCTGCGTGGTTGGCTCGCGCACGATGACCGCGCCATAACGCTTCATGATCGCGGCGGCTTCGTCCGTTCGTCCGTGCGCGAGCAGAAAACGCGGCGATTCCGGGATCCACCGATTGAGCAAAATCAGAAATACGCCGGTTGGGAACCCGAGGAGCCACAGGATGCGCCAGCTGAGCGTCGGTATCAGGGCGGAGGCAAGCCAGCTCGTAAGGATATATGCACCCGCCACATCCCCGCCGATCAATACCAGCAGCCACCCACGATGCCGCGCTGGAATGGTCTCGGCCATAATGGTGAACATAATCGGCAGCATGCCGCCGACGCCGAGGCCCATGATGAAGCACATCACCATGTTCAGCGAGAACAGGGGCATTGAGCCGCAGATACTCGTGGCGATGAACGTCATCGCCGCGATGAGAATCGCCGGACGCCTGCCCAGGCGATCACCCATCCAACCCCAGAGAAAGGATCCCAGCACGGTGCCGGTAATTCCGGCGAGCGGAAGAAGTGCCGCTGGAACGCTGCCGGTCGGGTGAAGCGGCGATTTCAATCCGTACTCGCGGGTCATGCCGGGCAACACGAATGAAAGCGTCGCCGGCTTCATCACGTCGATCGTCACGGCCGCGGCCATGACAAGCATGAGGATCACATGGGCCGAGTTGATCGGCACTTCGTCGAGCGCCCGGACGCGGATGTGGACGTCAGACTCCAAAGCGTCAGAGTGATCCCGTGGAATCACTCCCCACACCGTGGCGGCGAGGCCGATCACGATCAACACCATTCCGGCGATCATGGCCAGGTCCACGGGCATTCCCACCAGACGGAAGCCCATGTCGCGGCCTTCGTAATACATCGGCAGATGGAGGA
>Ga0070679_100005158_pt1 | contig 12086 bp, 9 predicted proteins | sample KBSC63BmetaG_FD_65652 | JGI IMG/M metagenome (GOLD analysis project Ga0070679, IMG submission 65652) | Corn rhizosphere microbial communities from Kellogg Biological Station, Michigan, USA - KBS C6-3B metaG | ecosystem: Host-associated > Plants > Roots > Rhizosphere | place: USA: Michigan... | reverse complement strand
CGGCATACGAGATGTTCGGGCCGCGAGAGCACGTGACCGCCATGATCTCGATCGATCGGGCCACGCTGGAAAACGGATGCTTGCAGGTAGCGACCGATTGGCGGGCGGCGTTTGCCGGAGACAGCCGGGTTGACCAAAAGGCATTGGAGAACGGACGAGCCGTTCTTCCGTACATTGAAGGGACGTCCGCACACGGTTCGATCAAGCCAGAATACACCGACAAGATTACGTGGCTGCCCTTAGAAACTGCACCGGGAGACTTGGTGCTCATCAGTTCGTACGTGCCTCACTATTCAGAGCCGAACCACAGCCAAAAGCCCCGAAGGGCGATGTTTTTAACCCACAACCGGCTGAGGGAGGGAGACCACCGGCAAGCGTATTACCAAGCGAAGCGGAGTGACCCGAACAATCCGGTGTTTCACATCGGGACACCGACAAAGGCCAGAGGGAAGTAGGTTTGCATAATTTCTGTGCAATAAATTTACAGTTTCTTTATGTAAAACGGGAAACAACCTAGGAGGTAACCTATGTATACTCCCCGAACCACCTTTCACCCCATCAGCCTCAAACTCATCCTGATTGTCTTCGGGGTGATTTTGTACACATCGAGAGTGTTGGCACAGCCGACTGTCGTTGAACTCGAAAACCAGATGCGCTGCGAAGTGGAGCAAGAATACAGACGGCTCATCGATGAGACGGAAAAAAGCTTGGTACCCGATGCCGTGCAAGCGATCGAAGAAGCCAAGCAAGCCCTCCGCTCTCTCGAGTGCGGCCAAGAGCGGGCGGCCCATGGAGCGCTCGAGCGGGCGGTCGCCAAAACCGAGTTGATGCTCGGACGATATCCTGATAAACCCTTGCTCCCGACTAGCTACTTGGTGCAAATCGTCGATCTGGCCCCGCTCGATCTCAAACTCATCCGAGAGCGAGAGCATGCCGCTGAAAAAGCGGTGAAGGACAAACACTATCCGGAAGGGCGGCTGCTCCTCCACTTGCTGCAGAGCGAGCTGTTTTCCCACGTGCACCATCTGCCGCTTGCAACCTACCCGGCTGCTCTCAAGCGAGCCGCTCAGCTTCTCGAGCAAGGAAAATTCGAGGAAGCCCGCTTGGCACTGGCACACGCCCTCCACACGCTCGTGATCACCCACCAAACCATTCCGCTGCCGCTCCTGTACGCCAAGTCGTATTTCGCTGCTGCAGTGGATAAGCACAAAGACGACCGGCAATTGACTTTGCAGTTGCTTTCGAAAGCGTGGCATGAGCTCGAGCGAACTCGTGAGTTGGGTTACATCAACAGAGATGAGGAGTACACTCTTTTGCACCGGGCGATCGAGGATTTAGAACGGCAAGTGCGCGGCAACACAAGCACCACTTCTGCATTTTTGAACCTGAAGGAAAAGATCATCACGTTTTTTAAGCGATGGATTTTACCGAGAAGACTGAGCTAGACGCTAGTTAGTCCAAGAGGGCATGTGCCGGCTTGCATGCCGCAGGTCGGCACGCAACTGCCGGAAACGAGGCTCAACCGCTTGCACATGGGCCCAAAATCGGTTCGAGTGATTGAGCTCCCGCGTGTGGGCAAGCTCGTGCAAGAGCACATATTGCACCACGTCTGGCTCGAGAAATAGCAATCGCAAGTTGAGGTTCACTGCCCGCTTTGACGAGCAGCTTCCCCAGCAGGTTTTTTGGGATTTGATTCGGATTTTGGTCACTGAAAACTGATGCTCTTTAGCCAACCTCGAAAGCCAGGGGGTGAGATGCTCGTGGGCTTTCAACGCAAGCCACCGGTGCAAAGCGGCTTTTACGACTCCGGGCCGGTCAACCGCCCCGACAAGCACCAACTTCTCCGAATTTTCCACTGCCAACACGGTGTTCACATTGAGCCGTCGGTATTCCACAGCCCACTCTTGACCAATGGCTCGAAGAGAAATTTGTTCCGGAAGCTTGTCCCTTGCTTTAAACAGATCGAGAAATTTTTGGATCCACCCTTTTTTCTTCTCGAGGATTGCCGGAATTTTTGTGAGATCAAACCGCTTCGGCACAACGACAATCAGCCCCTCTTGGGCCGACATTTTTAAGTGCACATGTTTCGCTCTTGCACTGATTTTTAACTTATACTGCAACGTCGACCAGCTGGTGATTCGGATTTTGTTTGATGTTGTACTGCTTATCCCACGGGCTCGTGCACAAAATCATCGGTCGCTCCTGCCGGTCTTGCACGATGAGTGCACTCGTCGACGGCTTGAACGTACTGATGTCTCCGATGATCCACGCACTGCACTGGTACGGCAGCGGCGTGAGAATGGTTTCCACCCCGTATTCGTCTTTCAGCCGGTATTGCATCACCTCAAACTGCAACTGACCCACAGCGGCAAAGATATATTCTCGATCCACAATCTGCAGCAATTGAATTGCACCTTCCTGGGTTAATTGCAAAATCCCCTTATCGAAAGCCTTGCGCTTGCCCACGTCTTTCGGATGCAGCTTGGCAAAAATTTCGGGCTGAAACTGCGGCAGCGGCTTGAAGTTGAAGCCACCCGTCATCGACAACGTATCCCCAATCGCAAATACGCCCGGGTTGATCACTCCGATCACATCGCCCGGATACGCTACGTCGAGGGTTGTCCTCTCTCCCGCTACGAGGCCGTGGGGCCGCGAGAGCCGAAGTTCTTTGCCCAGACGGTGGTGTTTCACCACGAGGTCCCGCTCGAAGCGGCCCGAACAGATCCGGATGAACGCCATGCTGTCCCGATGCCGAAGATCCATGTTCGCTTGCAGTTTGAATACGTAGCCGCTGAAGGGCGTTTTGATCGGATCAATTTCCATGTCGGTGCCGTCGAGTTTCGTGGCTAAACGAGAATGCGGGCACGGTGCGAGGTGAACGAACGCATCGAAAAATGGTTCCACCCCGAAGTTGGTGAGCGCTGAGGCAAAAAACACCGGCGTGACCTCACCGGCCAGGAACTCATCTCGGCTGAATGTGTTTCCGGCCATGTTTAACAGTTCAAGTTCTTCACGCAACTCGGGACTTAAGCTCGCTTCACCCACCTTTTTCCGAGTGATCCCGGCTTTCTGTGCCCCCCCAATCGATGTCTTGGTGAAGAACACACACTCCCCTGCCTCTCGATCCACCACACCACAAAATTCTCGCCCCATCCCGATCGGCCAGTTCATTGCATACGATCGAATCCCCAATACATTTTCCACCTCGTTCATGAGATCCAAAGGCTCTCTGCCCGGCATGTCCATCTTGTTCATGAAGGTCAGAACGGGAATCTTTCGAAGCCGACATACCTCGAACAATTTTCTCGTCTGCTTCTCGACCCCTTTCGACGCATCGATCACCATGATCGCGCAGTCGGCTGCCGTCAGGGTGCGATACGTGTCCTCGGAAAAGTCTTGGTGGCCCGGCGTGTCGAGCACGTTGATGATCGTGTCTTTATACGTAAACTGCATCGCCGACGAGGTGATCGAAATCCCCCGCTCTTGCTCCATCGCCATCCAGTCCGAGGTCGCTGCTCGACGCCCTTTCGCGCCCTTAACCATCCCGGCCGTCTGAATCTGGCCGGAATAGAGAAGAAGCTTTTCGGTGAGGGTGGTTTTCCCGGCGTCGGGGTGGCTGATGATGGCAAACGTGCGCCGTTTGGCCACCGCTTCTTGGAGAGCAAGGTCGGTCATGGGAAATACTATAGAGGAAATCGGGATTGTGGTACATTGCTTTTCCCATGACAATCCTCTGCACTGTGCAATCCGTCTCAAAATCGTTTGGGACAAGAACCCTTTTTACCCATTTAAGCTTCGGCATTTTTGCCGGAAACCGGATTGGCCTCATCGGGCCGAATGGCTCCGGGAAATCGACGCTGCTCAAGATGATTGTGGGGCAAGAAAAGCCCGATGAGGGAAGCGTCCTTCCGAACCGAGGTCTCAACATCGGATACCTCCCCCAATCGTGCGAATTTGAGGACGTTCCGATCGCCAGCGTGCTCGAGGGAGAACCTCACCTCGTCGCCAAGTGGCTCAGCCGGTTTGGTTTTACCGACCCCCAAGTTTCCGCTGCCAAGCTCTCCGGCGGCTGGAAAAAGCGTCTCGGCCTGGCCCGGGAACTCATCCGCTCGCCCGATCTGCTTCTCCTCGACGAACCGACCAACCACCTCGACCTCGAAGGGATCCTCTGGCTGGAAAAGTTTCTCGAGCGCGAAGCTCCCACCTACCTGCTCGTGAGCCACGACCGCTCGTTTCTCCAGCACACAGCAAACCGGATCATCGAGATCGATGCGGCCTATCCCAAAGGGATCTTTTCCATCGATGGAACCTACTCCGAATTCTTGGGCTATAAAGAGCAATTCCTCACAGGCCAATTGCAGCAGGAACGCTCCATGGCGACCAAGATGCGTCGCGAAACCGATTGGCTCCGAGCGGGGGTGAAAGCGCGCACCACCAAATCGCAGGCGAGAATCGACGAGGCCCATGAAATCATCGAAGAACATGAAGCGCTTCGCCATCGGAATCGGGAGCGCAAAGCGAAAGTCGATTTTTCCAGTTCCGAACGAGAGACACAAAAGCTTTTGGTGGCCAAAAACATCGCGAAAGAGGGGCTGTTTCGGCAATTAGATTTTACCCTCTCCCCCGGCGTGCGCATCGGTTTGATGGGGCCGAATGGCTCGGGAAAAACGACCTTGCTCCGGATGCTTGCAGGAGAAACCGAGCCCGACATGGGCACCTTGAAACGGGCCGACGCTCTCCAAATCGTCTACTTCGACCAACACCGCACCCAGCTGCCCCTCGACATGACGCTCCGCGACGCCCTCTCCCCCACCGGCGAATATGTCACCTACCGAGGCAAGCCCATGCATGTCAACGGCTGGTGCAAACGGTTTTTGTTTTCGCCCGACATCCTCGATCTTCCCCTGGAAAAATTGTCCGGCGGAGAGCGAGCCCGCATTGCCATTGCCCACCTCATGCTCCAGCCAGCCGATGTTTTGTTGCTGGACGAACCCACGAATGATCTCGACATTCCTACCTTGGAAACATTGGAGGAAAGCCTCGTCGACTTCCCCGGTGCCGTCGTCTTGATCACCCACGACCGTGCCATGCTGATGCGCATCTGCAACACCTTTTTGGCCCTGGGCAATATTGAAAAAACCGAGTTTTTCCCCGACTTTGCCCGCTGGGAAGCTTCGCTGGAACCTCCAGAGAAAAAAGAGAAAAAACCGGCACCCGTGATTAAAAGAGAGAAAAACGAACTTGGCCGAGTGGAGAAGAAAATTGCCGAGACCGAACAAGAAATTCAAAGGCTGAACGGGCTGCTCTCTGCAGTGGCAGAAGATGCCGTGAAGCTAAACGAAGTGTGCACGGCGATTGGCATTGCAGAGACAAAGCTCGAGCAGCTGTATCTGCAGTGGGAAGACCTTGAAAAGAAGAACCAACTCAGCTAACCAGAAGGCATGGGCATAGCTCTCGTCATCCTCTCGATGTTTCTGTATTCGTGCTTGTATGCGTTTTACAAAGCATGCAGTCCCTACCTAAGCACCCCCGAAATCATTTTCTTCCAAGCGCTTGGCAGCTGGGTTTTGATTGTGCCATGGAGTCTCAAATGTGGGCTCAAGAGCCCGTTGCTTGGAAAAATTGCCCTTCGGACTTTGTGTGGGTTGGGCGGGTTATTGTGCATCACGTTTGCGTTGCGAGAAACGGCTTTGGCTGAAGTGATTTTACTCAACAACAGTGCACCACTATTTGTGCCATTGGTGTTGTGGCTGTGGCTGAGGACCAAAATCTCCGGTCGGCTGTGGCTGAGCTTATCGCTCGGCTTCTTGGGTATTTTCGTCATCGTTCGACCGGGCTTTGAAGCCGTGAATCCGGGATTACTGCTCGCTGTTCTTTCCGGCATCTTTTCCGCCCTGCTGCTCGTCATCACAAAATTCATTGCTCATGAACCGTTGCCTAGAGTGTTGTTTTACTATTTCTTGCTTCTGTGGGCACTGCTTTTACCTTTTGTCTTTCGTGGGATTCCGTCGGTCCCCACAACTGTGTGGCTGTGGCTGGTGTGTGCGGCTGTCTCGAGCATCGGGGCTCAGCTGAGCTTCACGAAGGGCATGCGCACGGCCACCTCGCAGCAAGTGGCCCCCTTCATCTACACGAGCGTTCTCTTTTCCGGATTGATCGATTGGCTCGTGTGGGGCGAACGGATTGATTTCTGGGCGGTTGTGGGAATGGGCATTGTCTGCGTGGGAAGCATTTTGTCGATCGAGTGGATGCGAAAGAAATGAAAGCTGTGGCGTTATTTGATCCGATCAATTCCGGCGAGGGGTTGAAAACAGCAGCGAAGAAACTGGGATTTCAGGTCGTGGGTGTGTTCACTCGACCGGTCGAGCTGTTTGAGCAACAGTTTCATCTCACGAGAAAACAGATGTTCCATGACTGTGACCATGTGGTCGTGGCAGAAACATTGACTGACATTTTGTCCCAATTAAAACCGTTTCCAATCGTAGCAGCCATTGCAGGTCTCGATTCGGGCGTCGAGCTTGCCGACGAAACAGCGCATGCTCTCAAGCTCTTCGGCAACACACTCGAGCACTCAAAGGCCCGCAGAGACAAGGGCGAGATGCGAAAGCTGCTCCAAGCAAAAAGGCTATCGTGCCCTGCGTTTGCCACGTGCACTACCGAGAAAACAGTCACTGAGTTCGCTAAAACCCACCCGTGGCCCCTCGTGATCAAAACCCCACGCGGTGCCGCCACCAGCCAAGTGTTCGTCTGTGAAAAACTTCCGCAGCTGCTCGATTCGTTTCGGGATATCACGCAGACAAACGACTTCTTCGGTGGAAAAACCACGGTGGCTGTTGTCGAAGAATACATTGGAGGCCACGAATACATTGTCGACACCTTTTCCGATGGGAAAACGGTGCACGTGACCGACGTCTGGCTCTACGAAAAAATCGAGCTCGGTGGCTTCCAAAACATCTACTACAACGTGTTTGGGCTGCCAGTGAATGACCCAGAGTGTCGGCATGTGGTGGAGCATGCAAAACAGGTTGTGCAAGCATTCGGACTCATGCGAGGCCCCGCCCACCTCGAAATCAAAGACGATCCGAAACGGGGCCCCACCCTCGTCGAGATCAATGCCCGGCTAGCTGGAGCCCGGATTCCCGAGTTCACCGGCAAATACAGCAACTTCGATGTTGTGAAGGCCACAGTCGAAGTGTTTGTCCACGGAACGGCAAAGGTGCCGAAAGAAATTACGTACACAAAGCACTTTGCCATGGCCTGCTGCCCGCTCTTGGAGGGAGGGAAGGTAAAGTCCATTTCCGGCATCGACAAGATTGAGAAATTGCCGTCCTACGAAATGCACCAGCTCAACATCAAGCCGGGAGATGTGCTGGAGACCACAAAGACCTCAACCACGATTGCGCTGTTTGTCTATTTGGCCCATGAAGACAGAGCCAAGCTTCTCGAGGATTTAGCGGAAGCCCACCGGCTTTTTCAAGTCAGTTTTTAACTTCTTGCCCAATACCTCCCCCACCTGTATACTTCTCCCTTCACAAGGTGCACTATGACTACATTCCTCCAAGGCGCGATCATCGGCGGCACGGCTGCCTATCTTTGCCGGGACACGAAGCAAGCCGCTGCCGAGCGGGCTCCCCAGACGTGGGCGCGGGTGGCGATGCAAGCAAACCACGGGCTGTGGGTGCTGGGCGCTGTGTTTGAGCAAGTGAGCGTGCAGTCTTCTGTGTTTGTGTTTACGGCTAATGCGGCGCTTGTGTTGACACCGGTCGCCGTGCTTGTGGGATTATTGGCTAAGCAGCGAGGCATTGGGGCAAAGGAAGCCGACATGGCGGCGAAGTGCTCTCGAGCCTATCGGATTGCAATCGCTGTTTGTTCGGTGGCTTTGCTTGCTCTCGGAAATTATGCGGGTGGATTGGCTGCTCTCTCGGTGCTGGCTTTGGGCTGGGTCGATGAGCAAAAGATGTCCTCTTCAGAAACTGTGGCGTGGCGCTATTTGAGCGCAGGAACAGCGATCGTGGGAGGCCTTGGCTTTACAGCATGGGTTGTGGCGGAAGGAACTGCGCTGAGCCGAACGGCCTTGATTGCCACTGCCGTGCTCTCTCTGATTTCGTGGGCATCCGGTTCGGCTCCGAATCGTGCTCAACCCACAGCACCTACCACGGAAGAAACTCCGCCCGGAGGCCCGCATCACGGAGACGCCACCATTCCTCTGAATACTGATTCTCCCGCTCCTCCGCCTCAACTCATGCCAACTCCTTCTGCTCCACCCAAATCAGTTTCTGATTCTCCTCCTGTACCCCGAAAACCCTCTCCTCAAAATCCCAAACCGCATTCTTCGTCAGCAACAAGCTTCTCCACGCACAACTCTCCCACCATCCGACCTGTGGTGATTCATCGTTCTTCTTCATCTTCTTCCCGCCCCAGCAGCTCACCATCTGCTAGACCCAGTGTTCCATCGTCGTCTTCCGGGCCTTCTATCTTCAGACAATTTGCATCCGCAGTATCCCCACGTCCGAATGCTGTACTAAGAAACCAATGATGTTCACTAGAAATTTACAAAGATTTTAAAATTCGACTGTTTGATTTAAAATCTCTTAAAGAGCGTTAAGCTGCTCTTTGTCAGCATACTGACAAATTTCTTGGTTAAAACAGCCACCTCTTTTAGCCAAAACTTGGCTACTTTTGGCACCTCTTTTAGCCACACAAATGCTTAACAATTTACCGGAGGAGAAAAAGCTTCGCATTTTATTAACGAAACTTTAACCGTGACCGCTTCAACAAACGGTGAAAGATTAGGGAATCTGCTGACACTTCGACAACTGTGTCTGATGTTTAAATCGTGGGATCGGGAAAGTTTGCACAATCGGTTGAATCTTCTGGTTCATCCACATATAGGTTCAACGCTTCCCGCATATTTTCCTGCAGTTTACGCAAGCTGCGAGCTTGTGTGACACAACCTTCGAGCTCAAGACACTGGGCCCAGAAAAATTTTCCCTCTTGATGAATTTTGAAGTGGTAGTTTGCTGAACTACACATAATCAATCCCCATGGCCTTGCGCACCTCGAGCAAAGTCCCATGAGCAAATTCTCGAGCCACGTGTGTCCCCTGCATCACGACGTCCATCACATGCTTCGAATCTTTGGCAAACTCAGTCCGTCGCGCCCGAATCGGCTCTAAGAAAGCCTGCAGCACCTCGAGCAGGTACTTCTTGACCACCGAATCCCCCAGCCCCCCTCTCTGATAGTGGGCTTTCATCTCCTCGACCTTCGCTTTGTCGGGAGCAAACGCATCCAAATAGGTGAACACCGGATTCCCCTCCACCTTGCCGGGATCTTCCACGCGCAGATGGTTCGGGTCGGTGTACATCGACTTCACTTTCTTCATCACTTCGTCCGCTGTATCGGACAGATAAATCGCATTGTTCAAGCTCTTGCTCATCTTCGCCTTTCCGTCGATGCCGGGAAGCCGCGCCACCTGGGACGTATAGATTTCGGGTTCGATGAGCACATCGGTTTTGTAGAGACGATTGAATTTCCGGACGATTTCACAGCACAGTTCGATCATGGGGAGCTGGTCATCCCCCACTGGCACTACGTGCGCTTTGAATGCGGCAATGTCGGCCGCTTGCGATGCGGGATAGACCATGAACCCGGCGGGAACTTCTTCCCCAAAACCCTTTTGCTGGATCTCGAGCTTCACGGTCGGGTTGTGCTTGAGCCGGTTCCACGTGATGAGGTTGAGGAAATACATCGTGAGCTCAGGCAACGCTGGCACGAGCGACTGGATGAAGATCGTCGTCTTTTTCGGATCGATGCCGACGGCCAAGTAGTCGAGCATCACTTCGCGGATGCTTTCCCGAATTTTCTGTGGCTCGTGGGCATGATCGGTGAGAGCTTGCAAGTCAGCAAGCATGACAAACTGCCGGTATTGGTCTTGGAGCTTCACGCGGGCAGCTAACGAGCCCACATAGTGGCCGAGGTGGAGACGGCCCGTCGGGCGGTCGCCGGTGAGGATGTTTTTTCGATGGGACATAGGACGGAAAGATACCAAACCGTTTTGTTTTTTAAAAACAGATACACAAGCTGCTTAATATCAGATGTATATATAAATTAAATAACAATCTTTAAATAAAGTAAATATTATGTTATAATATATGCAAACATTTGAGAATTATGAGCAATCAAACAAACCTAACTGAATTCTGTCTTGTAAGCAAAGTTGAGACGTTAATCACTACGATCCCAAAATGGGCCGCAGAGAATCGGGTCTCGACCATTGCTGTTGCCATCATCGCTCGCTTGGCAGCAGCCTTGTTATCGCCCGCAGCGGCCATTGATTTGTGCTTTCACGCCATCCTTGTGATCCCCACGTTTGTGATCGCTCTCGCCTCTTCGCTTTGGAATTGGAAAACGGACTTCACAATGCCCTGGCAGCATGTGCAGCGAGCTCGGAATGCGATAGCCCCTCTAGTTCTCGGCAGCGCGGCGGGATTGATTCATCCCATGGCGGGCATTTTCTTCAGTGAACCGACAGACAAACACGCCGCCGTGGGGATGTTGGGAGCAGGCATCAATGACCCTGAAACCAAGAAAAAAATTCTCACTCCTTGCAGTCCGGTGGACAGTTTGTCTCTGATCGAAACGTTGGCAAAAGCACAGCCAACTGCAGACGACGGCACGGAAATCTTTTCAGATGAACAAATCGATGCCATCCGAGGAGCCAAATCTCTCGAAGGCTCTTTGGAAGCCTTGCAAGCGCAGGAAGCGCTCCATCGGTGGGTGAATGGTTCGCATTTGGTGACGAAAAAGCTGTTGGATTTGTTGGGATATTTTGAGCTTGACCCTGTAGCATGCAGCTGGGGAAAATGGCTCGCTATTCGCGCTGTAGGGTTGCTTCTCTTTCCATTGGCTTTGATCGATTGCACACTGGCACTGCTGCTGCAAGCGCTCTTTATTGTGACAGGGGTTGTGCGGCTGATTTCCGGCCGAGGCCCGGCGTACACCGAATCGACCCAAAACCTCTCGTTTCACGTCGGTTTCTTGCTACAAAATGTGTTCAAAACGATCGGCACTCTCGTAGGATCTCTTGTTTGGTTGATCTCGCCGGAAAAGGGCCGACAGGCAGGACTTGTTGCTGGGAACCTGATCTTCCAGCTGCAGTTCGAATGCCTGATGCTCTCGCTGCGATGGCAAATGCACTTGGCTCAAGAAGGAGAATGTTTCCTTGTGCCGATTGCTTCATCGGGTGATCAAATCGATCACGGCTTCCCTGATCACATGACCTACTCTGTTGTGCAAAAAACCAAAGACCCGAGCTCCAATGAACCCAGATTCATCGAACATCGGGTCGATCGAGGCGTGAAGAATGTATTCTCTTCTTCCGAGCAAACACCTGAAGAAATTCGCACTCGAATCAGAAAAAAGCTAACATCCCGCTTCCAGTGCATGAACGCCGAGCAAATGATGAGAAAAAACATGTATTCCGATCCGTATCTTCTCTGCTTTGCTTTGAAAGAAAGAAGCCGAAGTCTTGACCCTCAAGGGTTACCTCGTAACTGCGTGGTCTCCAACCTATTTGCAGCGCTTGAACAGATCGATCATCTCAAACACAAAGAACCCGATCTTTGTGCGGGAGAACGGCGATGGACGATGTTCGGTGCCCTCATCAAAAAGTATAGTTTTTATAAAAACGACTTTTTTCCATTGATCTCGATGAGCACGCTCTGGTCTGACATCGAATACGCTGATGCTCGCGCATCGATTTAGACCATTTTCTTCACGTCGACTAGACGGTCGAATTCTTTGGCAGACAAGATGCCCAAAGCCACAGCAGCTTCCTTCAAGCTGATCCCCTCGGCATCGGCTTTCTTGACGATCTGAGCGGCTTTGTCATAGCCAATGGCCGTGTTGAGCGCGGTGGCCAGCATGAGCGATTGGCTGACGTATTTTTCGAGCTGCTTGCGGTTGGGACGTAGGCCGTCGAGGCACTTTTCGCGGAAGTTCGTGGAGACGTCAGCGAGCAAGTGCAAAGAACGAATGAGGTTGTAGATCATCACCGGCTTGTAGACGTTGAGCTCAAAATTGCCCTG
>Ga0070679_100005156_pt1 | contig 12088 bp, 9 predicted proteins | sample KBSC63BmetaG_FD_65652 | JGI IMG/M metagenome (GOLD analysis project Ga0070679, IMG submission 65652) | Corn rhizosphere microbial communities from Kellogg Biological Station, Michigan, USA - KBS C6-3B metaG | ecosystem: Host-associated > Plants > Roots > Rhizosphere | place: USA: Michigan... | reverse complement strand
TCTCCGCGATCAGATCGACATAGACGATTTCACCTTCATCGGTCTCGTCTTCCACGTCCTCCACCGGTTGTCGGTTCTTGTCCATGAAAAACCGCTTCGCTATACTGAGTCGGATGATCCGCTCCAGGGGAGGCTGCTGGATCGACACGATCTCGCCGCCACGAGCGTACTTCCTCAGGAGCAGGAGCAATGGGGTGACCCGGCTCGGATCAGCGCTCAGGCGGGCCGATGAGAGATAGAGACGCGGATGCCGGCCGCTGGCGCTTGCGACGAGGAACTGCCGCTGATGCTCGGCGTAGACCTCCAGACCGATCGAGTCAGCGTCGAGTTGCAGGACTTTTTGAATGTGGCCGCCGATAAGACGGCGTGAAAGTTCGTCAGCAAGCGCGGAAGTCGTCAGGGTGTCAAACACGATCGGTTCCCCCAAAATGCGGCAGTGCGATGCGAGTCTCGGCGATAGTGTACCGTTGCAGAGTTGACGAGGGGTGACATTCATTGATTGTCGAGCCGAACGGCCACATCGCGGATTCAACCGGCACCAATGAGCGGCCAACGACTCAGATTGAAGGGGCGATTGCCGTGGTCGACGACCTTGGCCTGAATGCTCAGGCGGATGAGCTCATCGAGGAGCTCCGGTCGTTAGCGAAGCCACGTCTGATCGTCATCTCTGGGCCGTCCGGTGTCGGCAAAGATACGGTCATCGAGCATCTTCGCCTAGCTCATCCCGACTTCGTGTTCGCCGTCACCGCCACCACCCGCCCACGCCGCCCGGGCGAAATCGACGGCGTCCACTACTTCTTCATGAAGCGCGAAGAGTTCCTGTCGATCCGCGAGCAGGGCGAATTTCTCGAATCGGCCGAAGTCTACGGCAACCTGTACGGCGTGCCGAAAGATCGCGTGCGCAACGCACTCCATTCCGGAAAGACGGTCGTTGTCAAGGTCGATGTGCAGGGAGCCTCATCGATTCGCGAGATGGTTCCCGAAGGAATCTTCATATTCCTGCTTCCACCCTCGATGGCCGAACTGATGCGTCGTCTGCGCGGCCGCAAGACGGATGACCCTGGCGCCCTGATGTCACGCATTACCACCGCCTCGCAGGAGTTGCGCGCAGCACGGCGCTTCGACTATGTCGTCTTCAACGAAAACGAGCGCCTCGAAGAGACGCTCGCCACCATTGATGCCATCATGACCGCCGAGAATTGCCGCATCACCCAGCGGCACGTGACGCTCTAGGCGTCGCCGACCAGGACTTCGCCTTCATCGTCCGCGGTCTCCTCTTCGACGCTTGACTCGGAGACGTGTTGCAACGTCGAACGATCTTCCACCCGATCGATGAAGAGAATACCGTCGAGGTGGTCGATTTCGTGCTGCAGGATGCGGGCGAGGTAACCGGTCGCTTTGATGCGCACCTCGCGGTCTTCCTCGTCGCGCGCTTTCACGGTGACGTTCATGGCTCGCGGCACGTCGCCATACCAGTCGGGGATGCTGAGGCACGCCTCCGGGCCGACCTGGCGCCCGCTGGAGCGCACGATTTCCGGATTGGCGAGCGAGAGCTTGACGGCCGGATCGTCGTCGTGCTCCAGACCTTCGGGAACGCAGATCACGATGACCCGGCGCAGAATACCAACCTGCGGCCCGGCCAGCCCGACGCCCTTCTCCACTGCCATGCTCTCGTGCATATCGTTCATGAGCCGGCGGATCTCGTCGTCAACGCGTCGAACCTTGACCGCCTTCTGTCTCAGCCGCGGATCGCCCTCTAAAATAACTTCTAATGCTGCCATTGATCTGCTTCCCCATGGGTTGTGTCATTCGTATCGCGCGCTGCGCATAAGTATATCGCGGCGAGAACATGCTTCGTACTGACTTCGAGGCGATTCAGAGCAAGTTTACGGGGTCGACATCGATGAGCCAGCCAGGGTCGAATTGCATCGCTTCGGCCAGTTGCAGCGCATCGTCACCCCGTAACAGGATCTGCCACTGGTAGGAGTTACGCACCTTCGCCGTGAAGGCCGGAGTCGGCCCGAGGAGATCGACATGGTCCAGGCCCAGTTCGTAAGCAGTGCGGGCGAGTTCGATCGCCATTTCCTCCGCCGATGTCTGGCAGGTTACCTCGTTGGTATGGCGGTAGATGAGTTTGATCAGGCGCAGGAAGGGCGGGTAGCCGAGCTGGCGGCGGCTGGCGATCTCCTCCTGGTAGAAGGCATCGTAGTCATAGCGGCAGGCCGTCTCGATGGCGTAATGACCGATCGAATATGACTGGACGACGACGCGACTCCCCGGTACGCGTCGTCCGGCACGTCCCGCCACCTGCGTGAGCAACTGGAAGCTCCGTTCGGCGGCGCGAAAATCGGGGAGATGCAGCCCCGTATCGGCGTTGATCACCCCAATGGTCGAAACGAGCGGAAAATCGAGCCCCTTGGCCACCATTTGCGTGCCGACGATGATATCGACCTCATGCTTCAACACACGTTGCATCAGTGAGCCATGATCGACGCCACGCTTTAAGGCATCGCGATCCCAGCGCATGACACGCGCGTTCGGCAACATCCGTTTCGCTTCGTTTTCGACCCGCTGCGTGCCGGTGCCGTAGTAGCCGATGGCCGGACTGCCGCAGCTCGGGCAGCGTCGTGGCGGAGGCTCGCGATGCCCGCAGCGGTGGCAGATGATCTGGCGCTTGTCGCCATGGAAACAGAGCGGCACGTCGCAGAACGGACAGTTGGCGACATAGCCGCAGGAACGACACTGGATGAACGTCGATTCGCCGCGACGATTGAGGAAGAGGATCACCTGCTCGCCGGCATCGACGGCTCGCCCCATCTGCTCCTGCAAGACGCGGCTGAAGATGTGAGTGTTCCCTTGCTGGAGCTCCAGACGCATATCGACCAATTCGACATCCGGAAGTTCCAGATGCACACGTCGCGCGTCGTTTTCCGTGAGCAGGCGTGGACCGACACGGTGACGCAGTTCGAGCAGATCGATCTCACCCGCCTGGGCGGCGTGAAACGTTCCGACATCGGGCGTCGCGCTGCCGAGCAGGAGTACGGCGCCATGCTGCTTCGCCAGATCGCGCGCCACCGACCGGGCGTGATAGCGCGGCGGCATATCCTGCTTATATGCGTCTTCGTGCTCTTCGTCGATGGCGATGAAACCGATGTCGCGGAAGGGCGCGAAGAGCGCCGAGCGCGGCCCAACAACGACTGAAATCTGCCCTGTGGCGATCGCCCGCCACGTCTCATACCGTTCGGTATCGCGCAAACCGCTATGCAGAACGGCGACGCGACCCGGGAAACGTTCGATGAAACGGCCAACGACCTGCGTCGCCAGACTGATCTCCGGCACGAGCATGAGCACCTGCCGGCCGTGACTGAGCGCCCAGGCCGCCGCGCGCAGGTAGATCTCCGTTTTGCCGCTGCCTGTCACGCCGTGCAGCAGAAATTCATGGAATTGCTCATGCCGGAGCGCCGCCACGATCCGTTGCCAGACCCGTGACTGCTCGGCGGTCAGTTGTACGCGTTGAGTCGTTCCGGTTGCTGTAGGCGGCGAGAAGACGGCGTGCGGAGCCTGGAAGACCTCAATCACGCCACGCTCCTGCAACGCCTTGAGCGCCGTCGCACTCACGCCTGGTCGTCGAACCAGATCGTCCCAGGCGAGCGCCGCCCCGTGCGAGACAGTTGTGCGACGGCGTATGACCTGGTACGCGCGTCGCTGAGCCGGAGCGCGCTCCAGGTCGGCCTTGATGTCGGGTAGTAAGCGGACGAGGCGCGTCGAACGGCCGATCGACGGCCGATTGCGCACGCGCGCCGTTCGCTCGATGACACCGGCCTGGTCGAGTTTCGGAATGACGCTTGTCAATCGGCTGCCGAGTGCCTGGCGCGCCGCATCGACGCTTAGTTCGCCGCGTTCGGAGAGCAGATCGGCCAGGCGCCGCTGGGCGGGAGTCAGGTTAGCATCTTCGATGTCGATACCCGGCTTGAGCCGCAGGTATTCAACGCTCCGTTGCGAGACCCCGGGCGGGAAGAACGGGTTGGCGGCATCAAAGATAGAGCAGAGCGTCGTCTGGCGCAGCGATTCGACGATCGCCCACTGGCGCGGGTTGAAGCGGAACTCCGGCTCGACCGGGGCATGCACCGGCCGGGTCATCACCTCCGGTGCGTCCTGATGGATTCTGATCGTCACCCCGAGCTTCAGTTCTTTGCGCAGCGGAATCCAGACTAACTGCCGCTCGGTGATCCGCTCGATCAGCGAATCGGGAAGCATGTAGGTGAACAGACGATCACGGTCGGCGAGTTGCGCGTCGACCGCCACATCCACGTAGGTAAGCGCCCGCGTTGTCTCCACGCTCTAATTTTACCAAGCAGGGCAACCATTCAGCCCTCACGCGTCCCGTAGGGGAGGAGCTCGTCTCCTCCCGCCGGTCGCCGGTGTTCCGGCCGGCCGCCCCGTTGGTTGGGCGTTGTGACGAAGATTGAGGGACGCTAGATTCCGCGTCGCTCCAGCGCTGCCAGCAACTCGGCACCGTCGCTGAAGAGTGCCGGGCTCCCGCCCGAATGGAGGAAGACGACCGTGTCGCTGGGGCCGAGCAGGCCCTCCCGTATGTGACCGATGAGACCTGCCATCGTCTTGGCGGTGTACACCGGATCGAGCAGGATCGCCTGGGTGCGCGCCAGCAAATTCATGGCATCGAGGCAGGCGTCGGTGTTGATCGCGTAGCCCGGACCAACGTAGTTCGCGTCGATGCGGATATCGTGCGGGTTCAGTCGAGCGTCGCTTTCGAGGTACGCGGCCGTGGCATTGGCAAGCGGCAAGACGACTCCCCGCACCTCGTCTTCGCTCCCCTCGATGGCGATCCCCTGCACGTGAAAGGTCGCCCCGGCGATCGCTGCACCGATGGCGAGACCGGCATGCGTTCCACCTGAGGTGCTGCTCGTCGTATAGAGGTGCGACGGATCGATGCCGAGCTCGTCGAGTTGTTCCATGAGTTCGAAGACCGCAGCGACGTAGCCAACTGCGCCGATCGGGTCGGAGCCGCCATTCGCGATGATGTACGGTTCTTCGCCATGTTCGCGAAACTCGCTGGCGACCTGCTCCATCATCGAATCACGTTCTGCCTCGCTGCCGACGAACCGAATCTGCGCGCCAAGCATCCGATCGAGCAGCAAGTTCCCCTGCACCGGCGGGCCGGGCGTTTTGCTGTTGAGCACGAGTACACACTTCATGCCGGCCACGCGCGCGGCGGCGGCCGTCTGACGGCAGTGATTCGAGCGATCCGAGCCGCAGGTGATGACGACCGAGGCGCCCTTGGACTGCGCATCGGCGATCAGGTATTCGAGCTTGCGCGTCTTGTTGCCGCCCAGTGCCAAACCCGTGCAGTCGTCGCGTTTGATCAAAATCCGTGGCCCACCGAGCGCCGCACTGAGGAACGGCGCTTCTTCAAGCGGTGTGGGCAGATGCGCGAGCCGGATACGCGGCAGCGAGGCGAGTCTCATGCATGATCCTCTCACTCGGTCCCGATCAGCCTGGAAGCGTTGTCTGAGACGTACCATGCGGCTTGCGGAGCGTCAAGATTAGCCGGTACTTCGTATCGCGCTTCCGGGTCAGTGGACAGGTCGTGGGGTCGTCGTTGATAATCGGGAACCGAGGCGCAGGGCGGTTTGCTCTGGTTCGGAGAGAGGACGAAGGCGATGGCATCAGCGAAAGCCCAACGGTTCGAGCAAGAGTTCTATCAGAAGCATCCGAAGTCGGCGGAGCTCTATCAGCGTGCGGTCGCCGCCATCCCGCGCGGCGTGACGCACGATGTGCGCTACATGAAGCCGTACCCGCTCTATATGACGCGCGCCAGCGGTTCGAAGAAATGGGATGTCGATGGGAACCAGATCATCGACTACGCCATGGGTCACGGCGCGCTCATTCTCGGTCATGGGCACCCCGGCATCGTCGAGGCAGTCTCCGAGCAGCTGCAGCGGGGCACGCATTACGGCGGCAGCCATGAGCTGGAAGTTGAGTGGGGCGAGCGGATTAACGGCCTGATCCCATCGGCTGAGCAGGTCGAGTTCACCTCGTCCGGCACGGAAGCAACGATGATGGCGATGCGCATCGCCCGCGCGAAGACCGGCCGCGAGAAGATCATGAAGTTTGCCGGTCACTTCCACGGCTGGCACGACTATGCCCTGCCCGGCGAGCAGAACGTGCATGACAACGTGCCGCCGTACGGCGTGCCGAAGGCGGTGCTCGATACGGTTGTCGTCGCGCCGGTCAACGATCTCGCCTTCGTCGATCGCCGGCTGGCCGAGGGCGATGTGGCCGCCGTTATCCTGGAGCCGAGCGGCGCCTCGTACGCGACGATTCCGTTCCCGGATGGCTTCCTGGCGCAGCTGCGCGAGATCACCAAGAAGCACGATACGATCCTCATCTTCGATGAGGTGATCACCGGTTTCCGCTGGTCGCCGGGCGGCAAGCAGGTTTCCGAGGGCGTCATCCCGGATATGACGACGATGGCGAAGATCGTCGCCGGTGGCCTGCCGGGCGGCGCGGTCGGAGGCAAGGCCGACATTATGCAAGTCCTCAATTTCAAGGATGATCCGGCCTGGAAGCGCATCGCTCACCCCGGCACCTACAATGCCAACCCGCTTTCGGCCGCCGCCGGTGCCGCCTGCCTGGCGCTGGTGGCCGACCCGGGCGTGCAGCAGCACGCCGACCGCATCGCCAAGGCGATTCGCTCTGGATTCAACGAGGTGATTGTGCGCCACGACGTGCCGGGCTTCGTCTGGGGTGAGGCGTCCGTCTTCCACGTCATGCTCGGCCAGACGTGCGCCAACCAGGCCGGCGGCGATATTCACATTCCGGAAGGGGTCGATCCGCAAAATCTCAAGGCGGGCATGGCGTCGAATCTCAACTACTGCATGACGATGGGCATGCTGAACCACGGCGTCGATCTCTTCCACGGCGGTGGCCTGCTCAGCTCGGCGCACTCCGACGACGACGTCGAAAAGACCGTCGCCGCTTTCGAAGCGACCGTCTCCCAAATGAAGGAAGATGGCCTCTTCAGCGCGGATTAGCGCGAGGTCTTTTTAGTGGTAACAACAACCGGGCGGGGAAAGCTCCCCGCCCGGTTTGCTTGCCTGGAATCCGGTTCGGCGTTAGGCGCGGGCCAGCGCCTTGAGGCCGACCGGGGTGCGCCAATCGGCGTGACGATCGTCGATGCCGCGCATGATGTCGTGCAGCATCTTCTCCAGCTTGGCGGTGATCGGGCCAAGTTCGCCGTCGCCGACCTGATAGCGGTCGACCGAGGTCACCGGCGTGATTTCGGCCGCCGTGCCGCACATGAAGACTTCGTCCGCCACGTACAACTCGGTCCGCTCGACGGTGCGCTCGACGACCTCGATGCCGAGATCCTCGCGCGCCATGCGCATGATCGCGTCGCGGGTGATGCTCTCAAGGATGCTGCTGCTGGTGTCCGGTGTGATCAGTTTGCCGTCGCGCACCATCATGAGGCATGATCCGCCGCCCTCGGCGACCTGTCCGTGGTTGTTGAGCAGAATAGCGACGTCGTAGCCGTTGGCCGCCGCTTCCATGCCGGCCAGTTGGCCGTTGCGGTAGTTCGAGAGATTCTTGACACGCGGCGGCATCACGTTGTCCGAGATGCGCGTCCACGAGCTGATGCAGGCCGCCTGGCGCTTGCCCTTGAGCAGGTGCGACGGCATCGCGTGCGTGTTGATCAGAATCTGCGAGGCCGAGCCGAAGCCGCCGATGCTCTTGCCGTCGCCATCGCCGCGATAGGCGAGCGGACGGATGTAGGTATCCTCACGAGAATCGTTCTCACGAACGAGCGTTACGATCGCGTTGATCAGCTGATCGGTCGGGTATTCCTGCTGCAGCCGGACGACCTTCATCGACTGGCCGAAACGACGCATATGTTCTGGAAGACGGAAAATGTAGGCTTCCTGCTGATCCGGGTTCCAGTAGGCACGGATTCCCTCAAAAATCGCGCCCACCGTCGACCAACCAAGGTCCGTCACATGGACCGTCGCGTCGTCCCACGGCATCTGCCTTCCATTCCACCAGAGGAACTTGGGATGCCCTTGTGCCATCGTGTGACCTCCATTAGATTCGCCGGCCCGAACACCACCATACGGCTGAGCCGTCTTCCAGTCAGGACCCAAGCATAACCGGTGCAATGTGCGCCGTCGACAGCTAATTATCGCCATATTGTGATTGGCTGGCGCGACCAGATCATGCCCCTTAGGAAACCGGCCGATTTTGGATGTTGACGAGACTTGTCAGCCGGGTAAAGAGGGTCCCCGGTTGTAGGAGCGACGAATCGCTGGCGAGCGGAAAACCGGCGACCCAGGGGCGTACGAGGAAGAAGGTGATCGGGTAGGCGATCGGGATGTAGCTGACATTCGTCTGCAGCGCGATCTCAGCATTGCGATAGATCGCGGCCCGCGCCGCCGCGTTCGGTTCGACCTTACCGCGCCCGACGAGATCGCCGAGATTCGGCGGCGGTGCCAGCAGGAGCGATTCAGTCGCTCCGACCGGATAGAAGGCATCGGAATAGCCGTTGTTGGCGTCGGCGTAGGTGAAATCCCAGCGCTTCCAGAAGATGCCGGCGGTGCCTGCCTTGAGCGCAGCGTCATATTCGGCGGGCGAGACGATCGTGATATCGACCTGCATGCCGATATTTTCGTTGAGCTGCGCGGCGCAGTCGTTCGCGAGCAGCCTGGCGACCTCGTTGGTGTCGGTCATGAGGAGCGTCACCGGCGGCCAGTTGACGTTCTCGGCGTACGGGGTGTCGTCGAGCAACTGGAGCGCCTTGTCTACGTCGAAGTCTTGCAAGGAATTGACGTCGCCATCTGCGACGCGACCAGGGAAGGTAGTCGGCAAGAGCGAGCGCGCCGGACCAGCTCGCCCTTCGGAGAGCTGCGCCAGTCGAGCTCGATCGATGGCATGCGCCATCGCCTGGCGCACGCGCAGGTTATCGAACGGCGGAACCTGCTGTGAGACGATCAGAAACCAGACGGTTGGGTCGACTGAGCCGGTGAGCGATCCGCCGATATCCGATATCGAGCGAACGTTGGCGAGATCCGCCGGCTGAACCGGCAGAAAGTCTACGCTGAAGTCGAAATACGGCTGTGCATGCGCACTAGCCGGTGTCAGCGGCACGACCGTTTCAATCAACTGGACGTTGCCGGCATTCCAGTAATGAGTGCTCCTGTCCGTCGTCCACTGCTTCCGATGCTGCCAGCCGCTCAGCGTAAATGGGCCGTTGCTGACGATCTTGCCGAGATCAGTCCACCGCGCACCGTCTTGCTCCACCGCCGGGCGATAGGCGGGCACGGTACCGACCGTCGCCACGATCGACGGAAAATAGATGCGCGGGCCAACCAAATCGACTTCGAGCGTCCAGTCGTTGGTCGCTTTGACGCCGAGCTGGTCGGGCGGAAGTTCCCCTCGATGGATCTGTTCGGCATTGAGCACGTCGTACAGGAGCCATGCATGGGGCGCGTTGGTAGCAGGATCGAGCAGTCGCTGCCACGACCAGACAAAATCGTGTGCCGTGACAGGCTGCCCATTCGACCAGCCGTGGTTTCCCTCGCGCAGATGAAACGTCCAGCGGCTGGCGTCGTCGCCTGGTTCCCAGCTGGCGGCCCAATCTGCCATCGGTGTCAGGTCGGTGTTGAGCGTCAGCAGGCCGCTCCAGAGCGACGGATCGCCACCGCAATAGAGATTCGCGTTAAAGTCGTGGCTGCCCGGTTCGCTGAGAAAACCGCCGCGATACAAGATCTGGGCCGGCGGTGAAGGGGTGCCCTGCGGCGCTACACTCGGCGCAGGTGTAGCAGGTACCGGGCTGCTCGTCGTCTCCGCCGTCGGGACGCGGGTTGGTGTCGGAGGGAGGACGATCGGCTGCTCGACGGTACCGGTCGCTTCGACGTGCGAGTTGCCGCGATGACAGGCGGCGGTCATGGCGATCGGCGCGAACGCCAGTGCGCGGAGCAGGCGACGTCGGGTCAACCGCAAACGGCGGAGTCGGTGGTCAGGCTGGTGCGCGTTCGCGTTGGTCGCGGCGGCATGGGAGTGCGACGACGCCATGGCTGTCCTAGTGCCTGCCCGGCTGCTGCTCTCGCGCGTGGAAAACGAGCGCGGCGGCGCCATAGATCCCGGTATGCGTCTCCAGCGACGACTGACGAATGGTGACGCCTTGGTAGATCGACGGCATCGTATAGCTCGGTAGCGCCTCACGCAGCGGTTTGAAGATCAAATCGCCCGCTTTGGCAACGCCACCGCCGATAACGATCACCTCCGGATTGAAGATGTTGACGAGCCCGCCAAGGCCGGCGGCCAACGCGCGAGCAGCCCGGTCGTAGATCTCGATTGCCGCTGGATCACCCGCCTCGGCCGCTTGCGACACCATCATGGGCGTAACCGGCCCGTTCTTCGCCATGCGTGCCAGCGTCTCTGAGCGAAGCGATTGCACAAGGAGCTCGCCATCTCGCACGATTGCCCAACCGCTGGCGTACGCCTCGACGCAGCCGATTCCGCCGCAGGTGCAGCGTGGGCCGTTCGGATCGATCGCGACGTGTCCGAGTTCGCCGCCGAAGCCGCGTTTGCCGGAGATGAGCTGCCCACCCGAGATGACGCCGCCACCGACGCCGGTGCCGAGTCCGATATAGATGAGATGCTGAACCCGCTTGCCGGAGCCGAACCGCGCTTCGCCGAGCGCGGCGGCATTCGCGTCGTTGCCGATCAGGACGGTGCGATTGAGGCTGTCTGCCAGGATGTCGCGTAACTGAATGTCGTGCCAGTCGCGAATATTCGGGCCGTAATAGACGATCCCATCGTCCGGATCGACGGTACCGGGCACGACGACGCCAACCTCGACGTCTGGTCCTGGCTTTTCGTGAGCAACGACCTCTCCGACGAGCACCGCTATGCGATCGAGCACCGCCTCCGGTCCGTCTTGCCCGAGCGTCGGACGGCTCACCAGGTGGCGAATCGTGCCCGAGCCGTCAACCAGTGCGGCGCGGATGTTGGTTCCGCCAAGATCGACCGCGATCGCGAGTTCCGCCATGCTCAAACTCGGGTTTCCACGCGGGCGCTCAGTCGAGGAAGCGATAGCGGATGAGCGTGCCCATTACCGTAATGCCGTCTTTCCACGAAATCTTCTTGCCTTCCCAGAACTCGCGGCCATTGTAGGCGATCGGTACCTCATAAATGCGGTGGCCGCGTTTGAGGATCTTGGCCGTAATCTCCGGATCGAAGCCCCAGCGATTCGACTTCAGTTTGAGCGCACGCGCGATGTCGATGGTGAAAACCTTGTAGCACGTTTCCATGTCGGTGAGCGTCGTATCGAACATCACGTTCGTCGCCAGTGTCAGCATCTTGTTGCCCAGAGTGTGCCAGAAATACATCGCCTTGTGTTCGCCGAGGAAGCGCGAACCGTAGACGACCTTGGTACGTCCTTCTTCGATCGGGCGCAGCAATTTGGTGTAGTCGCGCGGATCATATTCGAGATCGGCATCCTGAATAATGACGACATCGCCGGAGACCTGTTTCAAACCGCTGCGGACGGCCGCGCCCTTGCCGAGGTTCGTCGCGTGCAACATGATGTGCGTATCGTCGTGTTCGTCGGCTTCTTTCGCCAGCACTTCGCGCGTGCCGTCTGTTGAGTAGTCGTCGACGACGATCAGTTCGCGGTCATAGGGCAATTCGACAGCGCGAACTTGCCGCAGGATTTCGCTGATTGTCTGCACCTCGTTATAGACCGGAATCACGACAGAAATCGTGCGCAAGCGTTCCCCTCCCCACTGGGTTCGATCTGCCCGGTCTAGATGATAGCGGTTTTGCTGGTTACGGGATAGCGACTACAGAATGAAATTGCTGATGTCGTCGTTCGCGGCGATCTCTTCGACGCGCTCGCGCACGTAGGTGGCATCGACCACGACCCGTTCGCCCGCCAGCTCCGGCGCATCGAACGACACGTCTTCCAACACGCGTTCGACGAGCGTGTAGAGGCGACGCGCGCCGATGTCCTCGGTGCGTTCGTTGACATCGGCTGCCATGTGGGCGATCTCGCGAATGCCGTCATCCGTGA
>Ga0070679_100005154_pt1 | contig 12089 bp, 6 predicted proteins | sample KBSC63BmetaG_FD_65652 | JGI IMG/M metagenome (GOLD analysis project Ga0070679, IMG submission 65652) | Corn rhizosphere microbial communities from Kellogg Biological Station, Michigan, USA - KBS C6-3B metaG | ecosystem: Host-associated > Plants > Roots > Rhizosphere | place: USA: Michigan... | reverse complement strand
CCGCTGAAACTCAACGACCCGGTCGCCACCGGCAGCGCATGAGCCGTGCCGACCACGAATATGCCACCCACGGCCGCCATGACCGACAAGGCAGCCATGACGCGCCACCGCCGATACGACTTCATGCGCTTCCCCTGTCGATGACCGTATCTCGTCGCGGCACCCGCCTTGCTCGGATCAGCGCCGGCCGCCAAGAGCCGGCGAATCAGTACCTGGACCATCTCGGCGGCTCTGCGTACAGCAGCAGTCGTCGGAGCCGGACGCCGATCCTAACTCGAACCACGTGCGTCTGGGGAGGCGCCAGAGCGAACGGCCGGCACGCACCCTCGACGTCTGACGCCGGCCCGGACCGGTTCGTACGCCAGGCTCTTGCCTCTGATCTGCGAGGAGCGCGACCGGTGGTGGTCCGTAAGGGACCACCACCAGTCGTATCGGGGCTCAGAACTTGGTGGTGATGGTCGTGGTGACCGTGGTGACGCTGATCGTGCACGGCCCGGTGCTGCCGGTGGTCAGGATTGACGAGGTGGTCGAGGTGGTCGTGGTGCCGGCGCCGGAGACGTCCAGGTCGACCTGTCCGGCCGGGTGGAACGACAACTCCTCCGTGCGGCTCTCCGGGTCTTTCCATGCCCGGACCAGCTCCGCGACATTCGTCTCGCTGTACATGCTGGTACTCCTTCAGGTTCGTCGGTGCGGGTCGTCGCTGTGTCGCCCGCTCGTGCCGCCCGGATCAGGCGGCTCGTCGCAACAGGTTCAGTTCTTGGTGGTGATGGTCGTGGAGATCGTGGTGACGCTGATCGTGCACGGCCCGGTGCTGCTCGTGGTCGTGACCGTGATGACGGTCGCCGTGGTCGTGGTGCCGGCACCCGAGAGTTCCAGGTCGACCTGCCCGGCCGGGTGAAACGACAGCTCCTCGGTGCGGCTCTCCGGGTCCTTCCAGGCCCGTACCAGCTCCGCGACATTCGCCTCGCTGTACAAGGTGGTGCTCCTTTCTGTGTCGAGCGGGGCCGTCGTGGGGCGGCCCCACCTTGCCGCGCGCCCGGACGGGAACGCGGTCATGCCGTCAGCGCCTCCAGCACGTCTGCGCACGGGTCTCGTTCGGAGGCGCTGCCTGCTTCGCCGACGGGGACGGTCGCGTCAGCGAAGAGCCTTCGGTACACCGGATCGGTGCGGATGAGTTCCTCGTGCCGGCCGCGGGCGACGATCCGCCCGTACTCGAGGACGAGGATCTGGTCGGCGGTACGGATCGCGCCGGGGCGATGCGAGATCACGATCCGGGTCACGTCGAGCCGCGACAGCGCCACGTCCACCCGACGCTCGGTCTCCGGGTCGAGGTGACTGGTCGCCTCATCGAGGACAAGTAGCCGGGGGCGGTGGACCAGAGCCCGGGCGAGCGCGATCCGTTGGCGTTGCCCGGCCGACAGCGCGGTGCCGCCCTCGCCGACCGCCGTGTCGTACGCCAACGGCAGCCGTACCACCTCGGCGTGCAGCCCGGCGGTCTCCGCGGCGAGAACGACGTCGGCGTCGGTCAGGTCCGGCCGGCCGAGCGTGATGTTGGCTCGGATGCTGCCGTTGAACAGGTTCAGGTCCTGCAGGACCGCCCCGCACCCGGCGCGCAACGCCGCCAGGTCCAGGGTCGCCAGGTCGTGGCCGTCGTGGCGGACGCTGCCCCGCTCGGGTCGTAGCAGACCGAGGACGAGCAGAGCGATCGTGCTCTTGCCCGAGCCGGTCGGGCCGACGATGGCGAGCTTGCCGCTGGGCGGCACGGTGAAGCTGATGTCGGCGAGGACGGGCTCGTTGCCTCCGGCGTACCGGAAGTCCACTGTAGACAGTTGCAGGTGAGTCGGTGCGGTGGCGGGCAACCGCAGCGTTCCGGTTGTCTCCTCGGGGGTGTCGAGCATGTCGTACATCCGCTCGACCTGGCTGCGCAGCATCGGGTACAACTGCCCGACGGCGGCCAGTGTCTGCACCGGTGTGAGCACCGACAGGGCGACGGAGTTGGCAGCCAGCGCGGCGCCCAGGCTCATCCGGCCCTCCAGGGTCAAGGCCACGCCGAGCCAGAGCAGCGCGAGCGGGGCGAGGGTGAGCAGCGCCTGGTACACCGCGTCCACCCGGGCGCCGGACCGGCTGCGGCGGATCGTGGCCTGCCGGTAGCTGCCGAACAGCTCGCCCCATCGCCGTTCCACGAGCGGCTCGGCCCCGTTGGCCTTCACCGAGGCGACCGCCTCCAGCGCCTCGACCAGGTAGCTCTGCTCATCGGTACGGGCGGCCAACTCGCGCTGGGTCAACGTGCCCAGCCGCGGGTAGGCCCGGGCCAGCACCAGCGCCTGGACGCCGCCGAGCAGGACGACGAGCGGCAGGTACCAGGGCGCCACCACGGCGAGGCCGGCCAGGTACCCGACCAGCAGGGCGGCGTCCAGGATCAGGGTGAGCAGTTGCTGGGTGGCGAGCTCCCGGCTGCTCGACACGCTGCCCAGGCGCATCAGCAGATCGCCGCGGGCGCGCTGCAGGAAGTACGGCAGCGGCAGCCGCAGCAGGTGCCGCACGAACCGGTGCCCGAGTGCCGTGTCGGCCCGCGCGCGCAGCGTCGTCAGGGCCAGAGAGCGGGCCATCGACACGATCCCGACCAGTACCGCCGTCACGACCACGGCCACCAGCAGGTGCGGCAGCAGGTCGGCGCGGTGCTGAGGGACCAGCCGGTCCACCATGAGCTGGGTGGCCAGCGGCAGCGCGAGGCCGAGCAGCTTGAGCACGGCCGCCAGCAGCAACGCGGCGACGAGGATGCGTCGACCGCCCGGCGCCGCGACGAATTCCCGCAGGTACCGCACGAGCAGCAGGTCGCGCAGCCGGCGTCGACGGGGCACGAACGTGCCCGGTTCGGGCGTCAGGGTGATCAGGAGGCCGCCGTACCGGGTGAGGAATTCGGCCCGGGACTGTTGATAGCGCCCGAGTGCCGGGTCGGCGACGCGGACAACGCGCGGGCCGGCCCGCTCCACCACCACGAAGTGGTGGTCCGCCAGGTAGGCGATGGCCGGCCAACTCGCGCCGGCCACGGGCAACTCGTGGCCGGCCTCGGGCAGCAGGCCGATCCCGGCGGCTCCGGCGAGCAGGCGCCGCGCCGAAACCCCGTCGCGGCCACCGCCCAGCAGTTCACGGCACTCGGTCACCGTCGTGTCCCGGCCGTGGTACGTGGCGACCATCGCCAGGCAGGCGGCCGCGCACTCGCCTGTGGTCAACTGCTGGCGTAGCGGCACCCGGCGACTTAACCGCCGCCGGTTCACGGCCGGCTCCCCGTGCCCGGCGCCCCGTCGGCGGGCAGGCGCAGCAGCAGGAGCGACGGCGCCCGGTCGGGGTACGCCAGGCGCAGCAGCCCGTACCCGATTCCGGCCAGCCCGGTGGCCAGCGCGGGCGTGGCCGGACCGGGTGTGGCGCAGCGCGGGTCGTGCCCTTCCAGCTGGGCCAGCAGCGCGCGGGTCCGGGTGTGCCGGATCGCGGGCCGGCCGCCGCCCGCCGCCATGGACAGCAGGTCGAGGTCGCCGGTTTCGCCGTGGCAGAGGCTGTGGTCGAGCGCCGGGCCGGCGGCGATCGCGGCCCGGGTCGCGGCGGCGGTCTCGGCCGCCAGCACCGGGTCGTCCACGTGGCGCAGGGTGTCCAGCCGGGCCAGGGCACTGCCCGCGGGTCCGGCGTACCAGCCGGCCCCCGCAGCGGAGCGGGGCGAGGGTCCGGACGCCCGCTCGGCGGCGAACGCGGCCAGGCCCGCGATGCGGCACTCGGCCGCGCCGGTCACCGCGTAACTGCGCAGCAGCGCCCAGCCCACGCCGGCCGGGCCATTGCCCAGCCCGCCCCAGAACGGATCGGCCGGACCGGCCGGGTCGCTCGGCTGCCGCTGCGTCAGCGGGTCGGCCAGCAACCGCCGTACCGCCGCCGATGCCGCCCGGGCGGCGGCGGGTGACCCGGTCGCCTCGACGATCGCCGTGCTGGCGGCCAGGCAGCCGGCCGCGCCGGCGGCCACGCCCAAGCCGCCGGTCATGCCCACGCCGGCGGCGAAACCCGTGCCGGCACCCGAGTCTGCGGTGTCCAGCCCCTGGGCAGCCAGGTCGAGCAGCGTGTCCGCGGGCGCGGCCAGCTCGGGGTCGCCCAGCAGACGGGCCACGGCGGTCAGGGCGAACGCGAGCCCGGCCGGGCCGTCCAGGCCGCCGACCGCGCCGGCGGTCTGCGGGTACCGGGTCAGCGACTCCGCGACGGAGGGCGCGCAGGCGACGGCGTGGCGGCACAGCACCGCGTACCGCTCCTCGCCGGTCAGCGCGGCCAGCTGCGCGAGGAACAGCGCGATGCCGGCCGATCCGTTCAGCAGGCCGAACCCCAGCGGTTGCAGCATCCAGTGCCGGTCGTCGACCAGGCTCAGGCCGAGCCAGTTGACCCGGTCGGTGCCGGGGTACGCCAGCTCGGCGAGGCGGTCGCCGATCTTGTACGCGGCCGCGGCCAGCCGTTGCGGGTCGACCGGCTCCGCGGGATCCGCGGCGGTGTCGGCCGTGCGCCTACTGGCGATGGTGGAACGGATGATCCGCTCCTGGCGGGACAGGTCGGCCGGTCCCATGCCGGCGAGCTTGCCGAGCACGGCGGCGATGCTGGACTCGGGCAGCACCGCCGGGAACACCACGCCGTTGCCGTTGCACAGATCGCGGCGGTCGGGGCGGGCCGTGAACAGTGGCACGTCGCCGGCCCACAGCTCGGCGATCTCCCCCTCGGTCAGCCGCTGCCGGGTCGGGTCCTCGACGGAGGCCGCCCACAGGTGGTCCAGGATCCGGTCGCGGTCCAGGGCGTCGCGCAGGAAGTCGGGGTGGGTCGACTCGTCAAGCAGCTTCGCGTAGGTCCGGGTCGGTCGGACCACCGCCCGTACCTCGTCGGCGGCGAACCGGGAAAGCAGCGTGGCCAGCTCGTCCCGGCGCCGGGCGATCGCCTGGTATCCGTCCCGGAAGCCCGAGACGAGGTCGTCGAGGTGCGCGGTCGGGTCGGCGTCGGTCGCGCCCAGCCGGGGGCGGTTCTGCGCTCCGGTGAACACCTCGTACTCCCGGGTCAGCCGCATCTCGTCGGTACCCGGGTCGGACCAGGCCACCGACGCGATCGGCATGGGTACGTTCTTGTCGGCGCCCAGGCCGGACATGTCCACCGCGCCGTTCTCGCCGATCAGCAGCAGGGGCAGCAGGGCCGAGCGGGCCACCGAGGACTCCACCGCGCGTCGGGCCGGGTCGTCGAGCGCCCAGGCGGGGCCGGCGCCGGGCACCGACGGGTGCAGCAGGGCCTCCAGGTCGATGAGGACCGGCTGGTCGCCGCAGGCGATGAGGTTCTCGTAGTGGAAGTCCGCGCCGTCCAGCGCGTACAGCAGGGCCAGCAGGGCGCCCTGCCGGCGGTAGTAGCGCCGCACTCCCGCGAGATCGGCGCACGGGCCGTGCTCGGCGTACTCCAGCCAGCCGTACCCGGCGCGCTCAACCAGCGCCAGCCGGCGCAGTTCGAGCTCGGGCACCTGCCGGTTCAACCAGCCCATCACGTCGTTGAAGTGCCCGTGAACCGAGAGCGGGCGCGGCTTGTAGACCACCCGCGCGCCGTTGGCGAACCGGAGGATCGCCACGGCACGCCCGCCGTGATGGGTGTCGCCGCCGGTCTGCACCTCGACCAACGGGCCCGGATCGGCGCCCGCGAGCAGCCGTTGGACAACGACCGCACGATCGGCGGCCAGCCTCAACAGCAGCTCCGCCTGCGCGTCCGCGGCCAGCGTCGCCAGCTGTACGAGCAGCCGGGTGAGCACCGGGTACTCGGCGCACAGCGCGGTCAGCTGCTCCGGTCGGGACATCCGCCGTACGAAGCTGTCGAAGCGCTCCGCGCCGTCGGACCCGGTCAGCCGGCCACTGACCCGCCACACGTTCAGCTCCAGCACCAGTGTCCGGGCGCCGACGGATATCAGCGACCGGGCCAGCGTCGCGGCGAACCCCTCGAGCACCGCCGGTACATCCACGTCGCTGCTGGCGCCGCCGATGCGGGCAGCCAGCCGCTGCGTCGCGTACCGCCAGAACGGGGCGAGAATGGTGAGGAACCCGGCGCCCCACAGCCGCCCGGCCGACCAGCCACCCAGATCCGGCTCGGCCGGCAGGTCCGCGAGGATCTGCTCCGCGGTCGCCGCCCACGCCGGCTTGAGCGTCCGGCCGGCCAGTGCCGCCGGCGCCTCGACCAGCAGCGCGGCCAGCCCGAGCGGGGTCACGCCGATGGCGTCGAGCCGGCGCTGGAACAGGCCGGTCTGCTCCAGTTGGTGCTCGTCGCGCCAGCGCCCCAGCCGTCGGGCCGCACGCGCGTCGCGGTCCAGGTCGGCCGGCGCGGGTGCGCCGGACAGGCGCTCGCGAAGGTTCAAACCGCTGGCCCACCACGAGTTCGCGAGGATCGGCCGGGCGGCGTCCGGGGGCTTCCGGTCCGGCGGCGACGCGTCGGGCAGCGCCGTCGGGGCGGGCGCCTTCAACGGCGCGGGTGCGGTCATGGCTGGCCTCCTGCTTGTTCGGTCGCCTTCGACCTAGCAAGGACCCACCTGCGCGGGTGTGGATACATCGAGCGGGCACGAATCTGCCGACGAGGAGGTGACTGCCGTGGCCGACCTGTTCCAGGCTGCGGACAACGGTTACGGGCGGGCCCAGGCGTGACGCGGCCTCGGCCCGGCGTACGCGCGCTCAGCGGTAGGCGCGCTCCTGCAGGCGGTACAGCTCGGCGTAGCCGCCACCGGCGGCCATCAGTTGCGCGTGGCTGCCGTGCTCCACGACCCGGCCACCGTCGAGGACCACGATGAGATCGGCCATGCGTACCGTGGTGAAGCGGTGCGACACCAGCACGGTCACCGCGCCGCGTCCGGTCGCGCCGCGAACCTGGTCGACAAAGTGCTGGAACAGCTCCTGTTCGGCGATCGGGTCGAGTGCGGCGGTCGGCTCGTCCAGTACCACGCACAGCGGCGCCCGGTCGCCGGTGACCTCCCGCATCAGCGAACGCGCCAGGGCCAGCCGCTGCCACTGGCCCAGCGACGGCTCAACCCCGCCGAACGCCGCACCGAGCTGGCCTTCCAACCCGTCCAGCAGGGGAGCGCCGGCCCGGTCGATCGCGGCGCCCACCACCGCGCGGTCGCGCACGTACCGGACGTCGCCGATGCCGACCGTCTCCCGCAGCCGCAGGCGTAACCGCGCGAAGTCCTGGTACACGCCGGTGAGCCGCTGACGCCAGCCGTTGCCGTGCAGGCGGGACAGGTCGACGCCGTCCACCGCGATCTGACCCGAAGTCGGCTCGTAGAGCCCGGTGAGCAGTTTGACCAGAGTGGACTTGCCGGCGCCGTTGGGGCCGACGACCGCGACGGTACGGCCGGCGGGCAGGTGCAGCGTGACGTCGTGCAGGGCGTCCTGCTCCGCGCCGGGGTACCGGAAGCCGACGGCGTCGAACGTGATGCCGCCGGTGAGCCGGGCCGCTACCGGTTCGCCGCCCGGCCGTTGCGCGGCCTCCCAGTACCGGCGCAGCCACCAGTAGTGCGACACGACCTGACCGGCCTCGGCCGCGCCGAGGAGGCTCTCCAGTACCGCGCGCAGCTGGCTCTGCAGCTGGGTCGCCAGCGACACCACCAGTACCGCGGCGCCCACCGTGGTGCGACCCGACCGGATCAGGTCGGCCACCACGGCGAGCGCGGCGGCGAACGCCACCGCGTACAGGATCCAGGCGGCGCCCTGCCAGGCGGCGCCGCGCAGCCGGGCGACCACCTCGCGCCGGACGGCGGCCGCCCACAGCGCGGACGCTTCGCGACTGAGCGTGTCGCCCCGCCCGGAGAGCATGACCTCCTTGGCCAACTCCGGTTCCACGCACAGTTCGTGCAGCCGCAGTTCCCGGCGGCTCAGCTCGGTGGCGGCGTCCCGCGCCGCGCGCAGCAGCCGGTCCCCGCGGCGGGCGGCCAACAGCAGCGGCACGCCGAGCAGGGCGAGCAGGCACAGCAGCGGGCTCACCGAGGCGAGCAGGCCGACCGTCACCGCGAGCCCCGCGACGGCGACCAGCGAGTCCAGCGCCGACCAGGGCATCGCGGCCAGCGCCTCGGAACTGGAGAAGATGCGGCTCCAGCGGTCGATGTACGGCGCGTGCTCCAGATGGGTGACCGTCGGTACCGACGAGACCATCCGCTGGATCTCTTCGTTCTGTTGGCCGCGCACCCTGCCTATCAGGTAGATGGACAGGTTGTTGCGCACCCGTCCCGCCGTGGCCGACACGGCGTAGGCGACCGCGCCGAGCACGATCGCCGCCACCACGCCACCCACCGCGTGCGCCGCGCTGGCGTCCACCAGGCGGCGCTGGCTCAGCCCGATCGCGGCGATGACACCGGTCTGCCCGACGGTCAGCACGAGCAGGGTTGTCGCGGGCCGCGGCCCGGTGCGCCAGGTGAGCCGGGTGATGTGGCCGAGCAGCCGCAGCCAGTCCATCACGGTCCCTCCGACAGGCCGGTGAAGGCGGTCGCCTGGGCGGTGAAGAACCGGGTGTACTCGCCGCCGAGGGCGATCAGCTCGTCGTGGGTACCGTCCTCCGCGACCCGCCCGTCGCGCAGCAGGACGATCCGTTGCGCGGGACGCACGGTGGACAGCCGGTGCGAGATGAGCACCGTGGTCGCGTCGTGGACCTGGGACACGACCCGCTCGTGGAACTCCGCCTCGGCCCGCACGTCCAGGCTCGCGGTCGGCTCGTCGAGGACCAGCAGCCGGCGGCCCGCCGCGACCGCGTACAGCACGCGGGCCAGCGCCACCCGCTGCCACTGCCCGCCGGACAGGTCGGTGCCGCCGGTGCCCTCGCGCCACAGCAGGGTGTCCAGGTCCTCGGGCAGGCCGGCGTCCCCGGCCAGGCGCAGCGCCTCGCGTACCGCCGCGTCGCCGCCGGGCTGGTCGGGTACCGCCGAGGTGACGTTGTCGCGCAGGCTCGCCGGGTACCGGACGAAGTCCTGGAACAGCACTGCCAGCGCCGGGCGGCGCAGGTGCGGTTCGACACCGTCCACGGTGATCCGCCCGGAGGTGGGCCGGTACAGGCCGGCGAGCAGCTTCACGAGCGTCGTCTTGCCGACCCCGTTCGCACCCACCAAGGCGACCGTCTGTCCAGAGTGGAGGGTCAGGGTCAGCCCGTCGAGTACGGGCCGGGTGGCACCCGGGTAGGCGAACACGACGCTGTCGAACCGTACGACCGGCGGGCTGTCGGCCACCGTGCCGCCAACCGTCCCGGCCGGCCGCCCGTACTCGGCGATCAGCTCGTCGGCGGCCGCGATTCCGCGCAGCCCGTACTCGATGTCGAACGCCTCCATGCCCATGGCGCTGATCGCCACTACCGCGAACCCGGCGAATACCGCGGTGATCAGCCGGGCCGGGTCGATCCGGCCGGACAGCACCGCCACGGCCGGCACGGTCAGCACGGCCACGCCCGCGACCAGCGACAGGGTGACGGTCCACCACTGCCGTCCGATCACCCCGAGCAGTTCCCGCCACACCGGTCCGTAGGTGCGCGCGACGGCGGCGCGGAACCGGCCGGCGAACCAGTCGCTGAGCCCGAACAGCCGCACGTCCTTGGCCGCGCCGTAGACCGCCTGCGACGAGACGTAGTACTCGTACCGCTGGCCCGCGGTGTCCGCGTCCAGCTTGTCGATGATGCCCAGCCACTGCCGGCGCAGCAGCGCCCGGATGGTCAGCGCGAGCGCGAGCAGCCCGGCGGCGAGCGGGATCGAGAAGGTGGCCAGCAGCGCGGTGGAGAGGAAGGCGCTGAGCATCCGGAACGTCAGCTCCAGCTGCCCGGCCGCGGCGTTGCCCGCCGAGCGTTCCCGGGTGATGCCCATGCCGGGGTCCACCGCCCGCGCGGCCCGGTCCTGGAACGCGGGGCTCTCCAGCACGTCGAGGCCGGGAAGTCCGGCGGCCAGGCTGCGTATCCGCGCTCGAAGGTCGCCGTCGACGCCCTTGGCGATCAGGGTGCGCACCGGACCGATCAGCAGCCACACCAGTTGGTCGGTGAGGAACAGCCCGGCGACCAGGGCCGCGGCGAGGATCGCCTGCCCGCCGGTACGGGCGGCGAACAGCGTGGCGACCAGCCGGCCCACGGACAGCGCCTGTGCCGCCGGGATGACCGACCGGACCGCCTGGAGCACCACGAGCAGGACGGTCAGCCCGGTCCCGCCGCGCGGCAGCAGGCGCAGCAACCGGATCCGCGCGGCGACCAATTAGCTCCCCCGGGTAGTCAACCGCGTCAATCTTGACGATCCGGCCGCGGCGGGGCAAGCGCAATAACCGGCCGCGGCTGTCCCGCGACCACCTGGTGAGCCCCGACGCACTGGTAGGCTGACGAGCGGCGCGCAGGTCGCCACCCGGTCCGCGGAGAGGGCAGAAGCCCACCTGCGCAAGGCATCGCAGCACAGCGATCGACCTCCTTTCGCCCGATGACGCGGACCTCGGGCCGACGAGAGGAGGTTGCCGTGTCCGGCAGCCCAGTTTCCGACGCCAGCCGGCCCGCGCCGCTCAGGCTTCCCGACCGGCCCAGCCTCGACCACCTCCGCGCGCAGGCCGACGATCTGCAACGCGCGTACGCCGTCGGCGACTCGGCGGCGGTCGCCGAGGTCGCCGCCCACTCAGGCCGGTCGCCGTCCGGCCCCGGACCTTTGGCTCGGCGCGGCTCCGCAGGCGTCGCCGGCCCCCGGCTGCCCCGCGCCGTCGCACTCCTGGTGACCGCACGCCGGTACGGCTTCGCGAGCTGGACCCGCCTGGTGCGGCATGTCGAGCTGATCAGCCGGTACACCCGCCTGCCCGACCAGGTCGGGCCGGTCGCCGATCCGGCCCAGGAGTTCCTCCGGCTGGCGTGCCTCACCTACGGGACCGACGATCCGCAGCGGCGGCGCGAAGCCCGGCGCATCCTCGCCGAGCACCCGGATATCCCGGCCAGCGGCATCCATGCCGCGGCGGCGGTCGCCGACGCCGAGCGGGTACGGCGACTGGTCGCCGCGGATCCCGCGCTGGCCCGGCAGGACGGTGGCCCGCACCGCTGGGAACCCTTGTGCTACCTCACCTACGCCCGGCACGACCCGGACGTGACGCGCGCCGCCGTGCTGGAGACCGCGCGGCTGCTGTTGGCCGCCGGCGCCGATCCGAACGCCGGTTACCTGTGGCACGGCCTGACCACCCCGTTCACCGTGTTGACCGGTGTCTTCGGCGAGGGCGAGCAAGGCCCCGCCAACCAGCCGAGGCACCCGCATTCGCTCGCACTGGCCCGGTTGCTGCTCTCCGCCGGCGCGGAAGCCAACGACGAGCAGACGTTGTACAACCGGATGTTCGGGCCGGACAACGACCACCTCGAGGTGCTCTTCGAGCACGGGCTCGGCACCGGCGACGGCGGTCCCTGGCGCGCCCGGCTCGGCGCCCCCTTACGCACCCCTGCCCAACTGGTCGGCTGGCAGCTGCATTGGGCGGTGGTACACGGCATGACGCAGCGCGTCCGGCTGCTCGCCGCGCACGGCGCCGATCTGACCGCGCGGTTCCCGACCGAGGTGGTCGTTCCCGCGTCGGCCGCCTCAGCGCTGCACGGATACACCCCGGCCGAGCTCGCCGCGCTCAGCGGCCACGCCGAACTCGCCGCGGAGCTCGCCGGTGGTACCCCGACGCTGCCTCCCGTGGACGACTTCGTCGCCGCGGCGCTCGCTGGTGACAGGGCGAGGGTGGAGCGGCTGCGCTCGGCGGATCCCGAGATCGTCGCGAGGGTCCGCGCGCAGCGCCCCGGCCTCATGGTGTGGGCCGCCGCGAACCGCCGTACCGCCGCGGTGGTGCTGCTCGTCGGGCTCGGCTTCGACGTCAACGCGATGGCCCGCTCGGACGTACCGGTCGAGCAACAGTGGCAGACGGCGCTGCACACGGCCGTCGAGCGCCGCGACGCGGAGCTGGTGCGACTGCTGCTGGAGCACGGCGCCGACCCGGACCTGCCGGACGCGCGGTTCGGTGCCACCGCACTGGGCTGGGCCCACCACTTCGGCTACGCCGAAATGGTCGAGCTCCTTGAACCGATCACATCGCACA
>Ga0070679_100005152_pt1 | contig 12092 bp, 5 predicted proteins | sample KBSC63BmetaG_FD_65652 | JGI IMG/M metagenome (GOLD analysis project Ga0070679, IMG submission 65652) | Corn rhizosphere microbial communities from Kellogg Biological Station, Michigan, USA - KBS C6-3B metaG | ecosystem: Host-associated > Plants > Roots > Rhizosphere | place: USA: Michigan... | reverse complement strand
CCGCGTACGGCGCTTCCGGACTCGAGTAGCCGTTCGAGTGTCGCTGCACAGTTCGCGCGATCGCGAGCACACGATGCCCGTCGAGCATCTGCGAGAGCTGCACGCGAACTCGACCAGGCTGGAGAAAGGCTGCGTGCACATTCCACAGAGAACACAGACCGCTGAAGCGCGGGAATTGAATGCCCGCCGCGCTGAATCGTTTCGAGATGTTTCCGGCGAGGTCGACGCGCATCATGTAGAACGACACCCCTTCCGCGCCCGGCCGGCGAAGCGTCGTGAGTCGATGACAGGTCTGCTCCCACCCAACGCGGAATCGATTGCCCAGCACCTCGAGGTCGTATCGCTCCGCTTCGGCGGCGCGCAGAAATGCATCGTAGGGCATCAACACGGCGCCGGCGAAATAGCTCGCGAGCGCAACGCGACAGAGCGCTCGCGACTCGTCACTCGTGAGCAGTGGATCGGCCGCAAGCTCGTCGAGTGTGCGACCGCAGCGCAGCAGCGCGATCTGCGCGCCGAGTTGAAAATTTCTCGAGCCGCGTCGCAGCACCTCGGACAAGAGCAACTCGCGCTTCTCGGGATCGAAGCGTCGCACAGCGCCGCGCATCTCATGGAGCGTGACGACGCGGACCCGCACTCCGTGCGCACTGAGGAGGTACCGTGAGAGGCGGACGAACAGCTCTTCATCGTCACTGCCAGCCGCAGCGAGCAGACGCTCCGCCTCGGTTTCGAGCGCGGGAAAATAGTTGCTGTTGCGTTGAATGAAGTCGGATACCTGCTCCGACGAGAGCCGTGCGCGATCGAGCGTGCCGACGTCTTGCTGATAGTCGAGCAATCGTTCGCCGAGCACGTCGAGCGATTGGCGCGCGCCGGCGTACGCGCGATGGAGCCACAGCACCGCCCTCGCGACTTCCGGATTGGAATCGACGAAGGCGGTGAGCTCGTGGGCCGTGAGCGGATGATCCTCGAATAGCGGCTCGCTGAAGATCTCCGTCATCGCCGACAGAAGCTCGGTGTCCGCGGACGAGGAAAGCACGCGAAGATCGACATCGAGGACGCGCGCCAGCTCGAGCAAGAGAGAGCTCGTGACCGGCCGTCGATCGTGCTCGAGGAGATTGAGGTAGCTCGGGGAGACGCCGAGCCGTTTGGCGAGGTCAGCCTGGCTGAGGCCAATCCGAGATCTCAGGGCGCGGATTCGTCGCCCGAGGAAGACGGTCTTCTTCACGCTCAAGCCCCCGTTTTGATGGCCTGACGACCGCCAACTATTTACAACCTTTTCAAATTTTCAGCAACAGCTAAGTACGCCGTCGACATCACAACACGCTTTGCTACAACATGTTACTTCCATCAAATGAACAGTTTTGTCACTTTGAATCCTGATTGGATGGATTAACACCAACGCCGAGGGCGCCGACATGGGGATCCTGTACAACTCCACCCAGACCCCCGCGATGAACGACATCAGCGTGACCAGCGGCAACGCCGATGGCTGGGTCTACGCGGTCGTAATCAATGTCGACCCGGTCGCCTTTCGGACCGTCGCGGTCGAGGCCGCGCGGGGCGGGGCCGACCCGGGAAAATCCGCGTCGTCCGCAAAGCCGTCGCGAACGCGAAAAGCCTCAGCATCGGTCTGATCAGCGCGCGATTCGCGTGAATCGCACGTCGACGACTCGACCCGCGTAGATCGAGAAGCCCGTCACCGCGCCTGAACGATCGCGAGAGAAGCGGAGCGTGCCCAAGCCACCACCGGCCTGAAAATCGTCGGCGTACTCGGGACGCAACTCGAGCTCGTCGGCCGGGCGTCTGCGCAACGCGAGCTTTCCATTTTTCGCCCCAATGACGAGGCGCACGTCGAGCTCATTGCTGGCATAGATCCCGGTGTAGTCAGCCAGCCGAACCTGCGCTGGCGCTGGCTTCACTTCGTCGAAGACGAGTGTATCGCCGTCGGGCCGGGCGTTCGTGAAAGCGCGATGCGATCCAGATCCCGAGAACGACACGTCGCCCCGGAGCGCGTTGAACCGCCCGCCGCCTTTGGCGCCCTGACCGCTGATGACCGCGACGAGGTTCTCCGACGATACGCTGATCGTCTGATCGCTGAACCGTTCTCGATAGGTACCCGCCCACTTCGCGGCGTCGCCTGCTTCGATATGCACCGCAGGTGATCCCGCCTGCACGACGGACGCAGCGTCAGTCAGAACGAGATCTACCACCTTATGTGCGAGCGCGGTGGGTTCTGCACCGGTGTAGTTGCACCACACCGCCACCGACACATGCTGCTCGGGATAGCGCGCGAGGAACGTCTGATATCCGGCGGTCGATCCGCTGTGCGATACTTCGCGAATACCGCGGTACGGCGCGTCGATGAGTCCAAGCGCATACGTGATCGTGCGACCGTTCGTGAGGCGCATGCGGGTCTGCATCGTGTTCACGTACGACGGCCCGCCAACCGTCGGGTGATCGAGGTTCTCGTTCCAGATGAGCAAATCACTCATCGTGCTCAAGATCCCACCGTTCCCGATCATGTTCGTGAACGGCATATCGGTTTTGAACCCCGTGTTGGCGTTGCCTGAATACGCGGTCGCGCGATTCGGCACGACGGCCGTGAAGTCGTCGCGCCAGCGTGTGTGCATCATGCCGAGCGGTTTGAACAACCGCTCCTGCGTGAATGCGTTCAGCGTCATGCCGCTGACGCGTTGGACGATCAAGCCCGCGAGGGCGTAGCCGGTATTGCTATACAGATACCGGCTGCCCGGCGGGAAATTGAGCATCTTCTGATGGGCGACGAGATCGAGCGTCGTCAGCGCCGAGTGGACCTGGGTGCCAGGCCCGAGGCCCTCGATGCCGAGGAGCCCCCACTGATCGCGCAGCCCACTCGTATGGGTGAGCAGATTGCGAATCGTGATGACGTGGCCGAAGTTGGGCACTTCCGGCAGATACTTCCGGATGTCGTCGTCGAGCGACAGCTTGCCGTCCTGCGCGAGCAGCACGAGCGCCGACGCGGTGAACTGCTTCGCCACCGATCCACTCTCGAGCACCGTGGAGTCGGTGAGCGGCACGCGATACTCGAGGTTCGCAAGGCCGTAGCCGTGCGTGTAGAGCGTTCGGCCGTCCTTGGCGAGGCCGACCGCGCATCCTGGCGTGGTCTGGTCGAACCGCGCGAACACCTGGTCGATCTGCGCCGGGAGATTGGCGGCCTGCTGCGCCCGGGCGCTGCCGGCAAACGTGAGAGCCGCCCCAAACCACACGCTTCGCTGATGCATTGCCATTCCTCCTCGAACCGGTCGGCCGCGGCGAACGATCCCGGGCTTACAACTGTCTGACCCCGCAATATGCGCTTCCATTTGTGAGACGGCGACCGAGACAACAGATTCGATCCCTGGGAATCCCGACCGCGCTCGCCTCCTCTTCCCTCCCCACCATGTTCCTTCTCTCGATTGCGTTCGTCGCCACGGCTGCGGCGCAGCAACAGCCGCCGGCCACTCCGCCGCAGCAACAACAACAGGTCACGGGCGCGCCGGGACAACAAGGGCCCGCGGGCGCGCGACGTCCTCGTCCATACGCGCAAGTCATCACCGCCGCGGCGCACACCGAACACGGTGGCGTGACTGCCCACAAGGTCGACGAACGGTACTTCCTCGAGGTGCCGGACTCACTGCTGCATCGCGACATCCTCATGGTGAGCCGATTGTCGGCGGTGCCCACCGGCATGGGCGGCATCTCCTTCGCCGGCGATGAAGCGGCCCGGCGCGTCGTGCAGTGGAGTCGCGTAAACGACCGCATCCTGCTCGAGAGCAAGAGCTACGCGGCCGTCGCCGACGACTCGCTGCCGATCGCGATCAGCGTGCGCGCGTCGAACTACTCGCCGATTCTCGCGTCGTTTCCAATCCAGGCGTTCGGCCGCGACAGCGCGAGCTACGTCATCGACGTCACCGATTTCTTCAGCGGCGACGTGCCCGGCATTTCAGGCCTGAGCGAGGCCGAGCGTCGTCAGTATCAAGTCCGGCGGCTCGACCCCGCACGCAGCTACGTGAGCAGCGTGCGCGCGTTTCCGATCAACGTCGAAGTCAGACAGGTGCAGACGTTCGACGCCGGCGCCGCGCCGGGAGATCGCAGCAGCGGCACGATCTCGCTGGAGATGCGCCAGTCGATGATCCTGTTGCCGAAGGTGCCGATGCGGCCGCGCTTCTTCGATCAGCGCGTCGGCTTCTTCACGGTGAATCGCATCAACTACGGGCTCGACGAGCAGAAAGCCGCCGAGCAAACGTTCATCACGCGGTGGCGGCTCGAGCCGAAAGATCCCGCGGCCTACGCGCGCGGCGAGCTCGTCGAACCGATCAAGCCGATCACCTACTACATCGATCCGGCGACGCCCACCAAGTGGCGCCGCTACGTGAAGGAAGGCGTCGAGTCGTGGCAAAAGGTGTTCGAGAAGGCGGGGTTCAAGCACGCGATCATCGCGAAGGATCCGCCGACGAAGGAAGAAGATCCGGATTGGGATCCGGATGACGCTCGCGTCTCGATGGTGCGCTGGGCGGCGAGCCTCGTACGCAACGCGATGGGACCGAGCACGCCCGATCCGCGCAGCGGCGAGATCATCAACAGCGAGATCGTCTGGTATCACAACCACATGCGATCGTACCGCAACTGGCTGATGGTCGAAACGGGCGCATCGAATCCGATGGCGCGCTCGCTGGACATTCCCGAGGAGCTCATGGGCGAAACGATGCGCCAAGTGATCGCGCACGAGATCGGCCATGCACTCGGGCTCCAGCACAACATGGTGGCGTCGTCATTCTTCCCGGTCGATTCGCTCCGAAGTCAGAGCTTCACGAGCAAGTACGGCGTGAGCGCGACCATCATGGACTACGCCCGTCAGAACTACGTCGCTCAACCGGAGGACGGTCTCACACCGAAAGACTACATCCGGCGTCTCGGACCGTTCGACGATTTCGCGATCAACTGGGGCTATCGCGTGCTTCCGAACGCCAAGACCGCGGACGCCGAGCGCGTGACGCTGAACTCGTGGCTCGTGAATCAGACCGGCTGGCCGCAGTACAAATACGTCCCGCAGCAGTATGGCGGCGTCGATCCGCGCTCCCAGACCGAGGACATCGGCGACGATCCAATGAAGGCGACGTCGTACGCACTCATGAATATGAAGAAGATGATTCCGCAGCTCGTTTCGTGGACGACAAAGCCCGGCGACAACTACGCCGACCTCGACGAGCTCTACGGCGAAGCACTCGGCAAGTGGTCTGGGTACATGGGACACGTGACGACGGAGATCGGCGGCGTGTACGTCGACCTCAAGAGCGCCGATCAGGGCGCGAACGTCTATCGCATCGTTCCAAAAGCCAAACAAAAGGAAGCGCTAGCATTCTTGAATACCAACGTGTTGACGACGCAGGCGTGGCTCGCACCGGCGGAGATCACGTCGCGGATCGGACCGTCGAGTCTTCCGACGCGCCAGGCCGCGGTGCTGACATCGCTTCTCGGCACGCCGCGACTCTCGCGTCTCGCGCAGTCGGAAGAAGTCGATCCGGCGAACGCATATCCGCTCGCCGAGTTCCTGAACGACCTCAAAGCGGACGTGTTTGCGGGGGCGACGCCTGACGTCAACCGACGCGCGCTCCAGCGTGTGTACATCGAGCGGCTCGCCGCGATCATCAATCCACCCGCGCCGCCGGCGCTACCCGCCGGCGTTGCGCTACCGCCGCAACCCGCGACGCCGATTCCGTTCGTCACAGCGACGAACGTTTCGCGAAGTGATTTGCCGGCGATGGCGCGGTCGCAGCTGCGACAAATTCGCGACGACGCGAAGCGGCTCGCGGGAACGACGCAGAGCGCGGTGGCGAGAGCGCATTGGTTGGATATGGCCGATAGAGCGGATGAGGCGTTGGAGGCGCGGAAGCGGTAAGGTTTGCGGGAAGCGGGAAGCGGGAAGCGGGAAGCTTCCCGCTTTGTGGAACCTGATCTGGTCTGCACCCGTAGTGGGATCACCAATCCCCCGCGGCAATGACCAATCTGAAGCTCGCGTTCCGGACGCTCTTCAAAACTCCGTTCGTCACGATCATCGCCGCCGCGTCGCTCGCGCTCGGCATCGGGTCGAATGCGGCGATCTACTCGCTGTTCAATCAACTCCTCCTTCGGCCCATTCCCGGCGTCCGCGATCCAGCGCGGCTCGTGAACCTCGGCGCGCCGGGACCGAATCCTGGATCGCAGTCGTGCGGCCAAGCCGGCGGGTGCGACGTCGTCTTCAGCTACCCGATGTTTCGCGACCTCGAGAAGTCGCCGAACGGATTCTCCGGGATCGCCGCGCATCGCAACTTCGGGGCGAACCTCGCCTATCGGAATCAGACGATCAGCGCCGAAGGCATGTTCGTCTCCGGATCGTATTTCCCGCTGCTCGGAGTCACACCAGCGCTCGGGCGCCTGTTGACGCCGAATGACGATCAGACGATCGGCGCTCACTACGTCGCGGTTCTGAGCTACGGATACTGGACGAACAAGCTCGGCGGCAATCCAAATGTCGTGAACGACAAGATCGCCGTGAACGGACAGTCGTTCACGATTATCGGCGTCGCGCCAGAAGGCTTCGAGGGCACCGTCGTCGGTGAGAATCCGGCGGTGTTCATCCCGATCACGATGCACCAGGTCGTCAACTCGTGGTTCACCGGATTCACCAACCGGCGCAGCTATTGGGCGTACCTCTTCGCGCGACTCAAACCCGGCGTTTCGATGAAGCAGGCGCAGACGGCGATCAACGCCGTTTATTCGCCGATCCTCGCTGACGTCGAGGCGCCGCTGCAAGACGGCATGAGCGCGACGACGATGGTGAAGTTCAAAGCGAAAAAGATCGTGCTCGAGGACGGGCGGCGCGGCCAGAGCTCGATGCATCAGGAAGCCAAGACGCCGCTCATTCTCCTGCTGTCCATCACCGGCATCGTGCTGCTCATCGCGTGCGCGAACATCGCGAACCTGCTGCTGTCGCGCGCGGCAAGCCGAACGACCGAGATGGCGGTCCGCCTCTCGTTGGGCGCGACGCGCAAGCAGGTGCTCGCACAGCTGCTCACGGAGTCGGTGCTTCTTGCGTTGCTCGGCGGCCTGGCGAGTCTCGTCTTCGCACATTGGACGCTCACGGGTCTTCGCACGATGCTGCCGCCGGACGCCAGCGACACGATTCATTTCCAGCTCGACTGGGCGAGCGTGTTGTTCGCCGGCGCTCTGTCGATTCTGACCGGTCTGCTGTTCGGCATCTTCCCCGCGCTGCAGAGCACGAATCCGGATATCGTCAGCGTGCTGCGCGCCGGCTCCGGCAAGCTTGCCGGCGTTCGTGCGGCGTCGCGCTTCCGAAATTCGCTCGTGACCGTGCAGATCGCGCTCTCGATGGCGCTGCTCGCGTCGGCCGGAATGTTCGTGAAGAGTCTCACGAACGTCAGCAAGATCGATCTCGGCATCAAGACGGAGAACGTCATCACGTTCGCGCTCTCGCCCGAACTCAATGGATACTCGCACGCGCGTTCGCGACAACTGTTCCAGGAAGTCAGCGACGCCCTCACCGCCATTCCTGGCGTCAGCAACGTCACGGCGAGCACGGTGACGCTCCTGGCGAACAGCAGTTGGGGAAGCGACGTCCGCGTGCAGGGCTTCAAGCGAGGTCCCGATACGGACGCGAACTCCAGGTTCAACGAGGTCGGACCCGGTTTCTTCAAAACGCTCGGCACACCGATTCTGAGCGGCCGCGATTTTACAACGTCCGACAATCTCAATTCGACGCAAGTCGCGATCGTGAACGAAGCGTTCGCACAGAAGTTCGGGCTCGGGCGGGAAGCCGTGGGCAAGTACATCGGCACGGGCCGAGGCGATTCGCTGAACATCCTGATCGTCGGTTTGGTGAAAGACGCCGGCTACAATGACGTGAAGCGCCGCGCACAGCCGGTGTTCGCGACGCCGTACATGCAGGACTCGTCGCTCGGTTCGCTCACCTTCTACGTGCGCACGGCGAGCGATCCGATTGCGACGCTTCGCGCCGTGCCGGCGATCATGCGACGGATCGACGGAACGCTGCCGGTCGAGAACCTGAAGACGTTGCCGCAGCAGGTGAAGGAGAACGTCTTCCTCGACCGAATGATCAGCTCACTCTCGGCGTCCTTCGCGCTGCTCGCGACGATCCTCGCCGCGGTCGGCCTTTACGGCATGCTTGCGTACTCTGTTGCTCAACGCACTCGCGAGATCGGCGTCCGCATGGCGCTCGGCGCCGATAGCTGGTCCGTGCGTCGCATGGTGCTGCGGCAGATGGCCGTACTCACGCTGATCGGCGGCATCATCGGAATCGCTGCGGCGATCGCGATCGGCCGTGGGGCTTCATCGCTTCTGTTCGACGTGAAGGGTTCGGATCCCGCCGTGCTCGCGCTTTCGGCGATCGTTCTCGCGATCGTAGCTCTGGGTGCGGGATTCATTCCCGCCGTGCGAGCGTCGCGAGTGGATCCGATGCAGGCGTTGAGGTACGAATGAGGGAAGGGGGAAGAGGGAAGCGGGAAGAGGGGGGAAGCGGTGAGGGCGAAGGGGGACAATAGTTTGCCCTCTTCCCCCTCACCTCGTCCCCCGTCTTCCCGCTTCCCTCTTCCCACTTCCCGATTCTCACGCAGGCGGCGGCCCAGTCTGCGCCTGCGAATCCGGATCCTGCTGCTTCGGTTGCAGCTTGATCGCCTGGCCGAAGTTTCGCGAAATCGTAAGAAACACCGCGCGCGTTCCGAAGAAGCGCTCGCTGTACTCCACGACCGTTCCGTTCGCAGTCTTATAGCCGAACTTCTGCAGCTTGAACGGATCCGAGATGCGGAGCGAGATGTTGCCCTGATCGCCCCAGATCTTGTAGCGCCCGGCGACGTTCATCGAGACGGATGCGATCTGCGAGCCGCCCTCGGTCGCGAATGGCGCGCGATAGAAGGCGAAGAGCTGAGCGTCGGTCTTCTGCGAGAACTTCCAGGTTGCGTTACTGCGCGCGGACCAGACCATCGCATGCGCCGAGAGATTGCCTGAGAGGTTCGAGGCGTCGCTCTTGTAGTGGTAGATGCTGCCGCCGCCGCCAAGCTGGAGCGGCCCCTTGTGCGCGTTGACGTTGAGATCCGTGCCGACCGTCATCGTGCTCGCCACGTTGTCGTACGTGCTCACGGATACGCCCGTCGAGTCGACGAACTGAATGTTCCGCACGGCGTGCGCGGTGCTGCGAATGTACGGATTCAGCTGCACTGATCCCCAGCTTCGCGACTCCTGATAGCCAAACTCGATTGCATCCGTGTACTCGGCGCGCAGCGCCGGGTTGCCGCGGAAGACATTGCGCGTGTCCTGACGGAACTCGATTGGGCTGAGCTGATACGGATTTGGCCGGCTCACACGACGCGAGTAGCTGACTCGCGCCGACCGAACCGGGGTGAAGTTGTACGAGACGATCGCGCTCGGATACGCGCTCGCGTAGCGACGATCGTATTGCTGATCGATCGTCGTGAGATCGAAGTACGTCGCCGCGTCCTCGAGACGAAGTCCGGTCTGCGTCTGCCACTTGTCGAACTTGTTCGAGAGCAGCGCATAGCCGGCGCCGATGTCTTCATGGTAGTCGAACGCTGTGCGCCGCACCGGATCCGACGTGAATACGCCCGTCGACGCGTTCAGATATGCGGCGTCGAAGTCGTTCGTCGTCGTGCGCCGCGTCGCCTTGAGGCCGAGCTCGAGCTTCGTGCTCGCACCGAACTGTCCGGTGTAATCGGTCTTCCAGTTGAGGTACGGATAGCGGCCGATCGTGTGATCGTGCTCCGTGGGAATGGCCGTCGGCGTCGATGCGTCCGATCGGAGCACCGTTCCCGACAGATCGATGTCGTTCGTCGAGTTGGTGTTCGAGTATTCGAGCTCCGTCGAGAACAACGGCTGATTCTTCTCGCCGAAACGACGGAAGGTCATGTCGTAATCCTGCGATACGTTGCGCGCGAGCTGGCTCGACGCCTGGTTGAACAATCCGATGATGTCGTGGCTCGCGTCGAGATCGGTGTAAGCCGACGACTGATCGCCGCCGAAGTGGCCGCCGAAGAAGAACCCGTCGAACGACAGCGTATTCCGCGGCGTGAATCGATACTCCGATCTGATCGTGCCGCCGCCGGAGATCGGCGATTGCCGGCCGGCCAGGCGCGTCTCAGTAAACGCCGGCACGGGAACCACCAGATTGGTGCGCGAGATCGTTCCAGATGTCGAACGCCGATCCTGATAAATGTTTCCCGAGCCGAACACGGTGAGCTTGCCCTGTTGCTTGCCGACATTCGCGCCGCCGTTGACCATGCCGGTCGACGCCGTGCCGACGTTGACGCCGCCGCTCAAGCCGAGCTGCGCCTCTTGATTGAGGATGATATTGATGATCCCGGCCGTCCCTTCGGGATCATCCTTCGCTGACGGATTCGTCGCGACTTCGACGTTCTTGACCGTCCCCGCAGGAAGCTGCGCGAGAAATGCGCCGAGCTGATCGCCCTTGAGCGGCGTGGAACGGCCGTTGATCTGCACGACGACGTTCGCGTTGCCGCGCAGACTGACATTATTCGATCCGTCCACTTCGACGAGCGGAATGTTACGAAGCACGTCGACCGCCGTGCCGCCGCTCGCCGCGGGCATGTTCTTCACGCTGTAGCTCGTGCGATCGGGCGCCAGCACGACATCCTCTCGTTCCGCAACCGTCTGAGCGGCGTCGAGCTTCGTTGCGACGACCGTCAGTCCGATGTTGCCGACATCGACGACCGGATGATCCGCGGCGATGACGACGTCGTTTCGTACGAACGGTGCAAAGCCAATGGCGCGGACGCGCAGTGTGTAGCGACCGGGACGGAGGCCGTCGACGCGGAACGAACCATCCTCTTTCGGCAGGGCTCCGCTCACGAACGCCGAGTCGCCGGTACGGCGAACGGCGATGGAGCCGCTCGCGACCGCATGGCCGCTGACCGAATCGACGAGGCGGCCGTGGATTTCACCGGGACCAGCAACAGGACGAACCGGCCCTGGCGATTGTCCAGCCGCAAACTGCGCGGCACACACAAGAGCAAATGATGCAGCAACGAATGCGCGAATCATCGGAAGTCGATTGGGGGATCTCGAGGTCAGCCACTCGTCAGACACGGGCCGTCCCTCGATGGTTCGTTCTCTATACGCAGAGCGGCGGCTTGACGTTACCGGTGGAGCCGATTCGGCTCTACATCCTGCCGAGTAGGCAAAGCGAAACGTGATGTTCCGCGGATCGTCAGGCGATGCGAGTGCCCCGCGGAACATCCTTGTTATGACGCTCTAACAAGTACTTTGTAACGATGCTGCGGGGGGGGGAGTTAGCAGCGCCGTTCAGCGGTTCGCGTCAACTGAATGCGCGTCGAATGATCTCTCGCGCCTCGTCCTGGATCCGATGCAAGTGATCGGCGCCCAAGAAACTCTCCGCGTAGAGCTTGTAGATCTCTTCGGTGCCTGATGGGCGCGCGGCAAACCAGCCATTTTTCGTTACGACTTTGAGACCGCCGATCGCGTTGTTGCTGCCGGGCGCTTTTGTAAGCTTCGCGAGAATCGGCTCTCCCGCGAGCTCGGACGCCGTGACTTGCTCCGGAGATAGTCGCGAAAGCGCCGCCTTCTGCGCCGCGGTCGCCGGAGCGTCGATTCGCTCGTAGACCGGGTCGCCGAACTCTCGCGTGAGCTCGCGGTAGATCTCACCGGGATCCCTCTTCATGACGGCCGTCATCTCCGCGGCGAGCAAGCCGAGGATGATGCCGTCCTTATCCGTCGACCATACACCGCCGTCGCGACGAAGGAACGACGCGCCGGCGCTCTCCTCGCCGCCGAAACCGAGCGATCCGCTGACGAGGCCATCCACAAACCATTTGAAGCCCACGGGAACTTCCACCAACCGGCGACCCAGGTGTGCGGCGACGCGATCGATCATGCTGCTGCTCACGACTGTTTTGCCGATCCCTGCATCGCGCGGCCACTGGTCGCGATGCGTGAACAGGTAGGAGATCGCCGCCGAGAGGTAATGGTTGGGATTGAGCAGCCCCGTGCTCCGCGCAACGATGCCGTGGCGG
>Ga0070679_100005149_pt1 | contig 12093 bp, 11 predicted proteins | sample KBSC63BmetaG_FD_65652 | JGI IMG/M metagenome (GOLD analysis project Ga0070679, IMG submission 65652) | Corn rhizosphere microbial communities from Kellogg Biological Station, Michigan, USA - KBS C6-3B metaG | ecosystem: Host-associated > Plants > Roots > Rhizosphere | place: USA: Michigan... | reverse complement strand
AGTGCAAGCCGCGGCCCAGGAACAGCGCGTGTTCCTTGCCGGCGAAATCTTCGGACCAGCTGATCACCTGCGGCTCCAGTGCCAATACCGCCGAGAGCGCGGCAGGCAGATGCCTCATCGCCTTGAGGTGTGCGGCCTCCTGCGATTCGGTCAGACGACCTTTCACCTGCGCCAACGCGAGCGTCAGCAGGAACAGACCCGCCAACTGCGTGGTGAAAGCCTTGGTCGATGCGACGCCGATCTCCACGCCCGCCCGCGTGATGTACGCCAGCGTGCATTCGCGCACCATCGCCGAAGTCGCGACGTTGCACACGGTCAATGTCCGCGTCATGCCCAGGCGTTGCGCGTGCCGCAACGCGGCCAGTGTGTCAGCGGTTTCACCCGATTGGCTGATCGTCACCACCAGGGTGCCGGGATGCGGCACCGAATCGCGATAGCGGTATTCGCTGGCGATCTCCACCTGCGTGGGAATCTGCGCGATGCCCTCGAGCCAGTACTTGGCGGTGCAGCCGCTGTAATAACTGGTGCCGCAGGCCAGGATCAACACGCGGTCGATCTCCTTGAACACGCGATAGGCACCATCGCCGAACAGTTCGGGCACGATGCCTTGCACGCCTTCCAGCGTGTCGGCCACCGCGCGAGGCTGCTCGAAGATCTCCTTTTGCATGTAATGGCGATAGGGCCCGAGTTCCGCCGCCCCGCTATGCGCCACCACGGTCTTCACTGGACGCGTCACGCCCTTGTGCGCCTTGTCCACGATCCAGTACTTGCCCAGTTGCACATCGACGATGTCGCCTTCTTCCAGGTACACGATCTGGTCGGTGACGCCGGCCAAGGCCATCGCGTCGCTGGCCAGAAAATTCTCGGCCGTCTCCTTGGACCCGACGCCCAGGATCAGGGGCGATCCCGCGCGCGCTCCGATCACGCGATGCGGCTCGTCCTTGCAGAACACTGCGATCGCGTAGGCGCCTTGCAATCGTGCGACAGCGCCCTTCACAGCTTCGAACAGATCGCCTTCATAGAGGCTGTCGATCAAGTGGCAGATGACTTCGGTATCGGTCTGGCTGTTGAAGTCGTAGCCCTTGCCTTGCAGCGCAGCCCGCAACTCTTCGTGGTTCTCGATGATGCCGTTGTGCACGAGCGCGATGCGCCCGGCCTTGCCGGATGCGCCTTTGCCGGGGCCATGGCTGAAGTGGGGATGCGCGTTGTGCACGGCGGGCGCGCCATGCGTCGCCCATCGCGTGTGTGCGATCCCGGTGCTGCCTTCCAGCTTTTCCTGTGCGACCTGTTCGAGAAGCTGCGCGACCCGATCGGTGCTGCGCGCGCGCTTGAGGCCGTCTGCATTGACTGCCACGCCGCAAGAGTCATAGCCGCGGTATTCGAGCCGCTGCAATCCCTGAACCAGGATGGGAACGATGTTGCGGGTGGAGACGCCGCCGACGATGCCGCACATGGAAGTCCTTGGAAGATGTGCGGCGACTCTAAGGCTCAGACTGAGAAATATGGAATCTAAATAATGGCATATTTGTTATATTATTTCTTACTTTATGATGATTGCAATATAATTACTAAATGACAGAATCTCCGGAAGAAACATTCTCAGTCGACGCTATCGACCTCGCCCTGCTCGATCAACTTCAAACGGACGCCTGGCTGAGCAATCAGGACCTTGCAGCCAAGGTCCATGTGTCGCCGCCCACATGCCTGCGGCGCGTCAAACGCTTGCGCGACGCCGGACTGATCGAGCGCCAACTCGCCATCCTCAGCACGGACAAGTTGGCTGCTGTACTGGGGCACGGCTTGCAGGCGCTTGTGGAAATCACGCTGGAGCGGCAAGGCGATGAAGAACAGCGGGCGTTCGAGCAGCGCGTCATTGCCGACGACGCCGTGCAACAGTGCTATCGCGTCTCGCCTGGGCCGGACTTCATTCTGGTCGTGCAGGCTAGGGACATGCCGGGCTATCTCGCGCTGGCGCAGCGCCTGTTCACCAGCGATGCGAACGTGCGCAACGTCAAGGCATTCTTTTCGGTGCGCCGCGCGAAGTTCCAGCCCAAGGTGCCGATTGCACGTCCGCCGAGTTGAGCAGGCGCTTACTTGCCGGCCTTCTTCGGGCGTTGCCAGTTCGCGATGCTGACCTGGCGGCCGCGCGCTACAGACAGCACGCCAGGCGCGGTGTTCTTGGTGATGGTCGAGCCGCCTCCGACGGTGCCGCCGCGGCCGATGGTCACCGGTGCGACCAACACGCAATTGCTGCCGACGTGCACATCGTCCTCGATGACGGTGCGATGCTTGTTCGCGCCGTCGTAATTGGCGGTGATCGACCCCGCGCCATAGTTGACGCGCTCGCCCACGGTCGTATCGCCGAGATACGCCAGGTGATTGGCCTTGGCGCCTCGGGCCAACGTGGAGTCCTTCACCTCGACGAAGTTTCCGATGTGCACGTCGGGCCCGAGCTCCGCACCGGGCCGCAAGCGCGCGAAAGGCCCGACCAGCGCGCCTTCGCCGATGCGTACACCGAGCTTCTTCCCGTCGATGTGCGTGAATGGGTGAATCACCGCTCCGGCGGCGACGCTGGCATTCGCAATGATGCAATTTGCGCCGATGGTGACCCGGTCGCCGAGCGTCACGCTGCCTTCGAACACGCAGTTGACGTCGATCTCCACGTCCTGGCCGCACGCAAGGGTCCCGCGGAGGTCGATGCGCGCGGGGTCCGCCATGCGCACGCCCTGCTCCATCAGCGCGGCGGCTTTGCGAAGCTGGAGTGCGCGCTCCAGCGCGGCCAGTTGCGAAGGGCTATTCACCCCATCCACCTGCAATGGGTCCGATGCTTTCACTGCGGCCACTTCCACGCCGTCGCGCACCGCAAGCTGCACGATGTCCGTCAGGTAGTACTCGCTTTGCGCGTTCTTGTTCGACAGCTTGGCCAGCCAATCCTTGAGCAACCGGTTCGGAACCGCCATGAAGCCCGTGTAGACCTCGCTGATTTCGCGCTGGCCTGGGGTTGCGTCCTTGTGTTCGATGATGGCCGACACGGAATCATTCTTTCGAATGATTCGGCCATAGCCGCTGGGGTCGGGCATGTCCACGGTGAGCAAGGCGAGCTTGCGCGCGCTGCTGCTTTCCACCAGCGCGCGAAGCGTCGCCGCTTCGATCAACGGCACGTCGCCATTCAGGATGAGCGTCGTGCCGTCGTCGGGCAGGAGCGGCAGGGCTTGCTGGACCGCGTGACCCGTTCCCAGTTGAGGCTCCTGGCGCACGAAAAGTGTGGCGTGACATTCGCCGTCCCGCACCCAGTCGCCGACGGCCGCCTCCACCTGCGCCGCGCCGTTGCCGATGACCACGACGACCTGACGCACTGGCAGCTGTGACACGGCAGCCAACACATGCTGCAACAATGGGCGGCCGGCCAGGCGGTGCAGGACTTTGGGTACGCGACTCTTCATGCGCGTGCCCTGGCCCGCGGCCATGATGACCACATCGATTGCATTCATGCGAATTCCTTCTCTTCTCGCGTCTTGCCTGCCGGCACTTGCCCGGATTATCGGCCTGCTGACCTTTGCCGCCGTGGTCTCGGGCTGCAGCGCCGTGAAGCTGGGCTACAACAACCTGGACGACATCGCGTACTGGTGGCTGGACAGCTATCTCGATTTCACGCAGGACCAGTCGCGCCGGGTGCGCGAGGATCTCGCGCGCCTGCATCGCTGGCACCGGCAGGAGGAGCTGCCCGAAATCGGCGTCATGTTGCACCGGATGGAACAGCTCGCCATGGATGACGTCAGCCCTGCCCAGGCCTGCAGCTTCGTGCCTGAAATCCGCGAGCAGCTGCGTGCGCTGGCCGATCGCGCTGAACCGGCCATCGTCACTTTGGCAATGGACCTCACGCCCGAGCAGCTGGTCCACCTGGAGCGCGCCTATCGAAAAAAGCGCGCGGATTACCGGGACGACTGGGTGAAACTCACCCGGGGCGAGCTGTGGGACAAGCGCACGAAGCAGTTCCGCGAGCGCAGCGAAATGATCTACGGCACCTTGGACGAGCCGCAACAGCGGGTGATGCGCAAGCTGGTGGAGCAGTCTGCATTCGATCCCGCGAAGACGCTCGCCGATCGCCGGCAGCGCCAGCAGGATGCGTTGCAAACGCTGCGCAAGATCGTTGGCCAGCCGGTCACTATCGCCGAGGCTCGAGCATTGATCCACGGTTTGCTCGAGCGCGCACAAAATCCGCCCGAGCCCGCGGCCCGCACTTATCAGAACGCGTTGATCGACGAGAGCTGCCGCAACCTGTCCGCGCTGCACAACGCCACCAGCGCGGAGCAGCGGCAGTCGGCAGCGCGCAGGCTGCGCGCCTACCAGCGGGACGTGCGCGAACTGGCCGCCGGCCAGTGAGCAGCGCTCAGCGCTCGCCCTTGGAGTGCGAGCGGCCTTCGTCCTCGGCTTGCTTCAGCTCGCGCGCTTCTTCTTCCGAGCGCGGCTTGGCTTTTTCGGCGTCCGCCTCGACGTCGGCCTTCTTCAGGTATTCCTCGATTCGCTGCTCGTAGTCGCGGGTGGCTTCGTAGCTGCCTTCGCCCATCTGCTGCTGGCCCTTGTTCGCCTGCGGCTTGGGCTGGAACTCATTGGAGCCCGACTGCTGCTGTTGCGGATCGCCGGGATGCTGCGGCTGCTGCTGCAGGATGCGCGGCACGGAATTGTTGGGGGGCATGAATCCTCCTATCGACATTCGCGAAGCCCACCAGCTTAGGTGCGCAAGCCCGACAGTGCTGTCGTCCCCGACAGGGCGGCCATGTCGGCGCGGGACTACACGCTGCTCAGCTCAACTTTGCAGCGACGCCCACATTTCCTTATCACGCTCGGCGGTCCAGATCCGCGGGTTCTTGATGCCGCGGGCTTCGTCGTAGGCTCGGCTGACGTCGAACGGCAAGCAATGCTCGTAGATGAACACATGGCCGAACGTCGGGTCCATGCGGCTGCGCGTGTGGGCCATCGCGGCTTTCAGGTCCATGTTGGCGGCGGCGGCTTCCTTCGCGCAGCCATACAGCGTCTCCACCCAGCGTTTGGTGTAATCGAGCGCCTTGTTCACGTCGGCACTGCCCTTCATCGCCACGCCGCGGCCAGGCACGATGGCCTCGGCGCGCAACGCGCGCAGCGCTTCGAGGGTCGCCGGCCACTCTTCCAGGTGCGCATCGCCGGTGTACACGCCGGCCTCGTATTCAACCAGGTCGCCGGAAAAGAGCACTTTCTCTTCTTCGATCCAGGCGATGGTGTCGCCGTGCGTGTGGCCCGGTCCCGGATGCCACATCTGCACCTTCACGCCGCCCAGGTCCACAGTGAGCTTGCCCGGCACTTCACCTTTGGCCGGATTGCCCCCGCCAATCACCATCGTCGGCCAGGTCAGGCCGGGTACCGATTCAGCGTTGCGGAACAGGCGCGGGAAACGCTCCATCTCCGATTGCATGTCTTGCTTCCCGCGCTCGGCGATCAGGTCGTACGTGCCTTGGCTCGCGATGATTTCCGTCGCGCCTGCCGCGGCATACGCGCTCGCGCCCAGAACCCGCACGGCGTGGTAATGCGTGAGCAGCACGTACTTGATCGGCTTGCTGCTCACCGTGCGGATCTTCGCGATGAGCTCCTGAGCCATCGCAGGCGTCGCCGTGGCGTCGCTCACCAGGATGAACTTGTCGCCGATGATCACGCCGGAATTCGGGTCGCCTTCGGTGGTGTACGCCCAGCAATGCTTGCTCAACTGCTCGAACGTGATCTTCTTGTCCGTCAAGTCGGATTGACTCGCAAACGCCTTGGACATCTGAATTCCTTTGCTGCCGCATAGCGCGGTGAGCCATGATTTTACTGACGCATCAGCGACGGGAGCTGATGCCGGCCGAATGTCATTGCGCCAAACCACGCTCCAGCATGGCGATCACTTCTTCCGCGAAGGCTGCGTAGCTCATCGGCCCACCGGGCCGCAGCCAGGTGAAAGTCCAGTTGATCATGCCGAACAGCATCATGACGACGGCACTCTGATTGGCTGCGTTCACGCGCGCCGGATAGGCGCGGCGCAGAAAGCGCGTCACGGCCGAGACCACATCGCGCTGCCGGTCGAGGATCAATTCGCGCTGCGCCTCGCCCAGGAACTTCGTGTCGTGCAGCAGCGCGACGTGGCGGGTGGCGGACGATTCGTATTCCTGCAGGAAGCTGCGCACCAGTTCGTGCAAGGCCGCGCGCTCGTCCAGGTTGCGGCGCTGCGCAGTCGCTTCGGCCTGCCCGATGATCGCCAGCAGCCGCTGGGTGTAGCGATCCAGCAGGTCGAACAGGATCGCCTCCTTGCTCTCGTAGTAGTGGTACAGGCGCGCCTTGGACGTGCCACCGGCCGCAGCGATGTCGTTCATGCTGGCTGCCGGATAACTGCGCTCCGCGAAGCATTGCGCCGCTACATCCAGGATCTCGTCGCGTTTGATCTCATGCTGGGATGACTTGGGCCGCGCCATCGATCAATTATGCGGCGCGCTCATCAAGGGCTCCCCGACCGCACCCAGTTGAAATGCGCAGGCGCTCCGCCGGTCCATGCTTCGATGACCCAGCGCTTGCCTGCGCGCAAGCGTATCTGCGCGCCGGAATCCAGGACGTGATCGCCAAGGTCGTTGAGCGCGCCTTCGTGCGGACCGTCGCAGGTCAGCCAGATTCGCCCGCTCACGACGCAGAGCAGACCTTCCTCGCGCGGCTGGAGCGTCATCGCGCGGCCAGGGGCCAGCTTCCAGGTGCCCGGGAGCGGCGGTGGCGATTGTTGCGTTTTCGCGAGTGTTGGCGAACCCATGGCGCTTCTTTCAATTCCGCAGTTTCGGCATTGAATGATTGAGCCCCGGCGCTTGGCAGTCCAATGAAATGGCGCTACCCTATTGATTCCCTATTCGCATCAATGGACCACGGGCCGATCCGCATGCAGCATTCTCAAACCCACTTGCGCACACGGCCGATTTCGGCCGGGCACTTGCGCGCTTTCGAAGCGGTCGCGCGGCATCTGAACTTCCGGGCGGCTTCCGAGGAGATGGCGCTGACGCAGTCGGCGGTGAGCCGCCAGATCCAGGCGCTGGAAGAAGAAGTGGGTGCAAGCCTGTTCCTGCGGCATACCCGTGCCGTGGAGTTGACCGGCGCCGGCGCGCAACTGCTGTTGGCCGTCACTCAGGCGCTTCCGCGCGTCGACGCCGCGGTGCGCCAGATCCGCCAGAGTGCAGGACGGCGCGCAGTCGCGCTCACCACCTTCGCCTCATTTGCTTCGATGTGGCTGATACCGCGCCTGGAACAGTTCCAGCGCGCCCATCCCGACATCGACATCCGCATCGACGCGTCCGATACGCCGCACGACCTCGAAGTGGCGGACGTCGACCTTGCGCTGCGCTATGGCCCGGCCGCCAACATGCCGCCATCCGCCATTCGCTTGTTCGGGGAGCAATTGACGCCGGTTGCCAGTCCGTGGCTGCTCAAGAGCGGCGCGCCATTGAAGAAGACGGCGGACCTGGCGCAGTTCGCGCTGATCGAAGCCGGCGATGCGCAGCAAGCCCATCTTCAGTGGCTGACCTGGCGGCGCTGGTTCGACGAGCACGGCCTGCCCAAGCTGCAGCCCAAACGCTGGCTTTATTTCAACTACGCCTACCAGATGGTGCAGGCCGCGCTCACCGGGCAGGGCGTGGTGCTCGCGCGCCTGCCGCTGGTGGCCGAGAGCCTGGCCAACGGCGACCTGATCGAGCCCCTGCCCAAACAGCGGCTCGATTCGCCGATGGCTTACTGGTTGATCGTCGGTCCACGCAGCGCGCAGCAGCCCGAGATCAAGGCATTTTGCGACTGGCTGTTGGCGCAAGGCAAGGCGACGCGCGAAGCCATCGGAGAGGTCCCGGATCCGGACACCATCGACGAAAGCGATTGAGCGGCGGGGCGCTTCAGGAAAACGGCCAGACCACGCCGTTGTCGTTGAGGATTGCGTCCAGCGGCACGTCGTGCGGCTCGGGTTCCAGGTCTTCGAGAAACGCATTGGTGAAACCGAGGCCGACCGTATAGGGCTTGGGCTGCAACTCGGACAAGGTGCGATCGTAGAAGCCGCCGCCGTATCCCAGTCGAAAGCCACCGGTGCCGTAGCCCACGCATGGCACGAACAGCAAAGTCGGCACGATCACTTCGGTGTCTTTCGGCTTCGGGATGCCATAAGCGTCCTCTTGCATCGGGCAACCCGGGAACCAAGCGTGAAACTTCAGCGTCTTATGCAGCTTGTCGACAACAGGAAGCCCGATCCGGCGCGGCTGCGGCTCGTCCAGCAGTTCGCCGTCCTCTTTCCAGCGGTGTAATGCAGGTAGCGGATCGAACTCGCCCTTGATCGGCCAGTACGCGCCAATGACGATGTCCGGCCGGTTCACCAGCCAGATGCGCAGCACCCGCTGCAACAGATCGGAGCGCTGTAGGCGATCGGGCATGTTCAGCCGTTGCTCAACCAACTGCTTTCGCAAAGCTTTTTTCTGTTCCGACCTGTCCATAATCAACCAATGAAGTTGTTCAGAATTCTGACACTGATCGCCCTGGCGGCCGCATCGCACGCGCAAGCGCAACCCCAGGGCGACGACGTGATCCTGGAGATGAGCCAGGCGTTTCGCCAGGGCAACAAGGCCAGGCTCGCACAGTTGCTGCCCCTCGCGCGGGGCCACGCGCTCGAACCTTGGGCCGCATATTGGGAGTTGAAGAGCCGCCTGGATACGGCCAGTGCACAAGAGGTGCAGGACTTTTTCGCGCGTTTTCCGGGCACCTACCAGGAAGACCGCTTGCGCAACGACTGGCTGCTGCTGCTGGGGCAGCGGCGCGACTGGACCAATTTCGCGGCGGAATACCCCAAGTTCCGCATGAACGACGACCGCGAAGTGCGCTGCTACGCACTGCTGGTCGCGCATGTCACGCAAGGCGCCGCCGCGCCTGCGACGCTCGCCGACGAGGTGCGGCGAAACTGGTTCGCACAGCGCGAAGACGACGGCTGCACTCAGGCCGCTTCGCGGCTGATTGGGGACTCGCAAGGTCCGAACCGGCTGACCGCGAGTGACGCCTGGCGCAAGGCGCGGCTTGCGCTGGAGGCGAACCGGCCCCGGGCCGCGGCGGCTGCGGTGGAAATCGTGGCGCCCGAGGCGATGGGCCAGTTCAAGGAACTCAATACCAGCCCCGCCAAATTCCTCACCAGCCGGGTGGTGGTCGCGTCGAAGCCGCGCAAGGAGATGATCGTGCTCGCGCTGATCAAGATGGCCGCGAGCGATTCCGACAACGCCGCGCGCCTGCTCGAGGACAAGTGGGGGCCGCAGCTGGCGCCCGAAGAACGCAACTGGGTCTGGGGCGTGATCGGCAAGATGGCGGCCCAGCGCCTGGGCAATGACGCATTGGCGCACTATGCGAAGGTCAGCCGCGATAGCGACCTGACCGATGACATGCTGGCCTGGAAAGCGCGCGCGGCTTTGCGCGCGCCCGCCGGTCCGCAATGGCCCTTGGTGCTGCAAACCGTCGACGCGATGAGCGAGCAAGTACGCGCCGAACCGGTCTGGGTGTATTGGAAAGCGCGTGCCTTGCTTGCGCGTGGCGGCGACGATCAGCGTGCGCAAGCCCACAAGCTGCTCGAGTCGATCGCTTCGGTGCGTGGTTTCTATGAGCAGCTGGCGCTGGAAGAACTCGGGCAGAAGATCACGATCCCGGCCAAGCCCGCGCCCTTGACCGCCGAAGAAAAAGAAGCGGCGCGGCTGAACCCGAGCCTCAATCGCGCGCTTTACGCCATCGGCCTGGGCATCCGGCCCGAAGGCGTGCGCGAGTGGAATTACGCCACCAACCTGCACAAGGCCGGCGGGATGGGCGACCGCGAACTCCTCGCCGCGGCTCAATTCGCATGCGACCGCGAAATCTGGGACCGCTGCGTCAATACCAGCGAACGCACCAAGCTCGAATTCGATGTCGACCAGCGCTTCCCGATGCCGTTTCGCGACATGGTGGTGCAGCGCGCGCGCGCCATCAACCTCGACCCCGCCTATGTGTACGGGCTGATCCGGCAGGAAAGCCGCTTCGTGATGGACGCGCGCTCCAGCGTGGGCGCGTCCGGCCTGATGCAAGTGATGCCCGCGACGGCGCGCTGGACCGCGCGCAAGATCGGCATGCCCAATTTCAACGTGGGCCAGCTCAACGACCGCGAGACGAACATCGCGGTGGGCACCGGGTACCTCAAGCTGGTGCTGGATGACTTCGATGGCTCGATGGCGCTCGCGGCCGCCGCCTATAACGCGGGCCCTCGCCGGCCCCGCGCCTGGCGCAACGGCCCGGTGATGGAAGCCGCTGCGTGGGCCGAGAACGTGCCATTCGGCGAGACGCGCGATTACGTCAAGAAGGTGCTGGCCAACACAACAACCTATGCCGCGATCCTCACGGGCCAGCCGCAATCGCTCAAGGCGCGCCTGGGCTTCATCGGTCCGCGCGACATGAGCCGCCCCGAGGCGAACGCGGACCTGCCCTGAAGGGATGCTGCTGGCGGCTCATCAATGCCGCCGGTTTTTTGCATCAATGGTTGCCGCGATACGGCTAGCATGCCGTGACACGAGGAGACCCGCCATGCTCAAGCTCCATATCGCCAACAAGAACTACTCGTCCTGGTCGATGCGGCCGTGGGTGCTGCTCAAGCAGGCCGGCATTCCATTTGAGGAAGTCATGGTGCGCTTCGATTCGTTCGCGCCCGACTCCAACTTCAAGCGCAGCTTGCACGGCGTGAATCCGGCGGGCCGGGTTCCGGTCCTGGTCGACGATGGATTCGCGGTATGGGACACGCTGGCCATCGCCGAATACGTCGCCGAGAAATTTCCGGACAAGCAGCTCTGGCCGCAGGACGCGCAGGCCCGCGCCCGCGCGCGAAGTGTCTGCGCCGAAATGCATTCGGGCTTCGATGCGCTGCGCACCCATTGCCCGATGAACATCGAAGCTTCGCTGCCCCACATCGGCGCGCTGGTGTGGCGCGACCAGGCCGGCGTTCGCAGCGACGTGCAGCGGATCGTGTCGATGTGGACCGAGCTGCTGCAGCAAAACCGGGGCAAGCTGCTGTTCGGCGAATTCTCGATAGCCGACGCCTACTTCGCGCCGGTGTGCATGCGCCTGAAGACTTACGCGTTGCCGGTGCCACAGCTCATCTCCGAATATGTCGGTACCGTGTGCGCTCTGCCCGCAGTGAAAGCCTGGATCGACGGCGCATTGGCCGAAAACGATTTTCGCGATTTCGAGGAGCCGTACCGGCTTTCGCGCTGAGCCGGCCGCCAACGCGTGGCCGTAAACTGGCGCCATGCAAACCTACAGGGTCGGTGGCGCGGTGCGGGATGCCCTGCTGGGGTTGCCCGTCAATGACCATGACTGGGTGGTGGTCGGCGCGACGCCGCAGGAAATGATCGCTGCCGGCTTTCTGCCGGTAGGCAAGGACTTTCCCGTCTTCCTGCATCCGCAGACGCGTGAGGAATATGCGTTGGCCCGCACGGAGCGCAAGACGGCGCGGGGCTATCACGGCTTCGCGTTCCATGCCGAACCCGGTGTCACACTCGAACAGGACCTGGCACGCCGCGACCTCACCATCAACGCGATGGCACAGGACGAAAGCGGACGCGTCATCGATCCATTCGGCGGGCAGGCCGACTTGCGCAGCCGCGTGTTGCGGCACGTCACTGTCGCCTTCCGCGAGGATCCGGTGCGAATCCTGCGCGTGGCGCGCCTGGCCGCTCGCTTCGCCGATTTCAGCGTCGCGCCTGAAACGCTGGCCCTGATGCGCGAAATGGTCGGGAGCGGCGAAGTCGATGCCCTGGTCGCCGAGCGGGTCTGGCAGGAGTTGGCGCGCGGCCTGATGGAGCACAAGCCTTCGCGCATGTTCGAGCTGCTGCGCGAATGCGGCGCACTCAAGCGCCTGTTGCCCGAAGTCGACCGCCTGTGGGGCGTGCCGCAGCGCGCCGATTACCACCCGGAGGTGGACACCGGCGTGCACCTGCTGATGGTGCTGGACATGAGCGCGCGCCTGCAGGCATCGCTGCCGGTGCGCTTCGCCTGCCTCACGCACGACCTGGGCAA
>Ga0070679_100005147_pt1 | contig 12094 bp, 11 predicted proteins | sample KBSC63BmetaG_FD_65652 | JGI IMG/M metagenome (GOLD analysis project Ga0070679, IMG submission 65652) | Corn rhizosphere microbial communities from Kellogg Biological Station, Michigan, USA - KBS C6-3B metaG | ecosystem: Host-associated > Plants > Roots > Rhizosphere | place: USA: Michigan... | reverse complement strand
GCGTTGAAGGAAAACCTTGAGGTTGTCCTTCAAGTTCTGTAAAAACAATAGCAAAATTAGTCGACTACGCCTCTAAATAGGTCGAACAAGTAGAAATCTTACAGTCACACGCAAGCATAAACGTGTAAGCTGTATTTTGTGCTAAAAGAGGAGAGGGTTATGCAGTTTGAAAATGTAGATAGGTCGCAGGAACCTCCAGCGGCAATTTATAGACCAGCTGCCGATATGGTCATTAAGCTGGGGTCAAGATTTATAAAAAATAGGCTGTATCCAAATTTTAATGGTCATGCGCTTGAAGTGCCTGTGAGTACGGAAGCCGCAAGGATTCTCGAGGGTGAAGACGAAAATGCCCGGCAAGATTTGGCGGGAAGTTTAGTCCAACCCAACAATGTTCCTAATTTTTATCGCACACCCAAGAATGCGCGGCTTGTAGGTAGGATTTCTAATAGGGTTGTCTCAATTGCAATTCCTAACGACGAAATCCGCGAAGCACCAGCAGTGTAAAAAACAAAACGCCCATGCTTGCAAAAACAGTTTTTAAAAGGCTACAATTCAGGTTTAAGCTAGTAAACCAAGGATTTTATGCAGTTTGAACACATAATCGACAGCAAGGCACCAAACGAAGGAAGACCTGCAGAACCTGCATATATGGTTTTTTCCCCAGACGAAGGGCAGTATTTTCAGCATATATCAAGCGGCAAAAGGCACACTCCAAAAATTAAAGTTAATAGAGGCGATCAGCTTAGAGTTCCGATTAACGGCGAGGATGTTACACCTATTAGGGAAGCAAAAAGAACTCTAGATGACGACGAATTGCTAAGACTGATAAGAAAATATGTGCAGACTAGAGGACTAGGTTTGCGCATGCAGAAACAACGCGATAACCCTTTAAGCGGAACTGTACACACACTGCCTGAGGGGACGACGATGCACAGAGGAAGAGTACGTTACGACGTAGACCAAGAGGTTAATGAATTGCCTTTGCCAAAGAGTTAATATCGCAGAGAATTAGCACTCTGGGTTGACGAGTGCCAATTAGACCTATATACTTAAGTACGTATGATTAATAAGCCTACAAATCAAATCTTAGTACCAACAGTTATTGAGCAAGAAGGTCGTATGGAGCGCGCTTATGATATCTTTAGCCGCTTGCTAAAAGACCGTATTATTTTCTTAGGTGACGATGTAAATGAACACACAGCCAACTTGGTAGTCGCCCAGATGTTGTTCTTGGAAAACCAAGACCCAGACAAAGACATTATCTTTTATATCAATAGCCCCGGTGGCAGCGTTTATGATGCTATGGCCATTTACGACACCATGCAATTTGTTAAATGCGATATCCAAACAGTTGGAATAGGTGTGCAAGCTTCTGCTGCCGCATTCTTATTGAGCAGCGGCACCAAAGGCAAGCGCCTTTTGCTGCCTCATGCAACAGTTATGATCCACCAACCCTCGTCCGGCACGCGCGGTAAAGTTACCGACCAAGAGATTGACCTTAGAGAAGCTTTGCGCGTTAAGCGAATGTTAGAAGAAATCATGGCTAAGAACACTGGCCAAAAACTTGATAAAATCCACCATGACATGGAACGCGATTTTTGGATGACAGCCGAAGAAGCCCACAAATACGGTTTGGTAGATAAAATCATCGACAGTCGCAAGCTCGCCGAATCCGTACAAAAAAGCGCTTAAAATTTAGCTATTATGCTATAGTTCGAGATGTTAAGAACGGCTTTTGTCCATAATGAAATTTTCTATCATCCCTCAATCCCGAAAAGCTGCGTTTCTATGGATTGCTATAATATTCCTCGTAACGGCGATTTGGTTAATAACCTTAAAACTAGGTTTAATTACAGAAGTGCGCTATCGATTTGAGACGCAAAAGGCATTTACACAATTTTACGCGCTTGACAGTGGTTTGAATAAAATTGGCATAGATTTTCGTTCTAAGCAACCAAGCTTTTCGTGCCCAGATGGACCATATAGTGATTCGGATCCTTGCAGCATGGACCGTGAGGAAGTTATAAGTTCTCCAGATAATGGTTTTAAACAAAATATTGTAAATAATTCGTCGTACTTGAGCAATATGTTAGAAAGTAATGGTTGGAAAAGATACAATAATACTCCTGCGAACTTCAGTAATATGTTTAGTATGAATGATGTGCAAGAATTGATCGAATATCATACAACTAAAGGAACGGGATGCGATCTAATTTTTGAATACGATAACTACATCGGAAGTGAAAACAATCCAATCAATAAATTTTCAGTATCAGAGATTTGTACAGCACTAAGGCAATAACTCTTACAAAGTCCTTGACTCACTCTCGTTCCTGGATTATAATTGTAATCAAGAAGTAGTGTACTTTGGTGCTTGCTATGGTTATAAACAGTAATATTGGGCATCGAATGTAGTGGGCTTCGCATATGCGACACACAAATTAAACAATTTTATAAAAACAAAGCTCAATATTAATTTAAAGGGAAAGGTAGTAGCCGGAGAAAATGTATTCCATTTTCCCCGCGCGTTGAAGGAAAACCGGGGTCCCCATCAAAACTTTAGTTTTTATGGAGTAAAAAACCGCTAGGTTGTCCTTCAAAAAGCCTTTTAATGGGAGATGTTTTAGCGCATGGCAAAAACTACTAGCGTGCTTAGTCCACGCACTTATTTTACGCAATCTGATGACGTACTGGATCCGCCAAATCTAGTCGACCACCAGAGCAAATCGTTCCAATGGTTTATAGACGAAGGCTTGGGAGAACTCCTGGCCGAAATTAGCCCGATCGACGATTACACCGGGCAAAAGTTAAGCATCCGTTTTAAGGAATATCATTTTGAAGATCCAAAAATGACGGAAGCTGAGGCTCACGAAAATAACGTTAGCTACGAAGCACCGCTTAAGGCGATGGTTGAGTTAACCAACAAGGTCACCGGCGAGGTTAAAGACCAAGAAATTTATCTTGGCGATTACCCCTGGATGACTACTCGTGGCACATTTATTATTAACGGCGCAGAACGCGTTGTTGTAAGCCAGCTAATTAGAAGCTCCGGCGTATTTTTTACGGCTGACCCGCATGGCACTCACAGCCTATATGGCGCAAAGGTTATTCCTGTACGCGGCGCTTGGTTGGAATTCGAAACAGCTGCTAACGGTGCTCTTTATGTAAAGATCGACCGCAAGCGCAAAATTGCAGTTACTACACTGCTTCGCGCTCTTGGTATGACCGAGCAAGCAATCAAGGATGCCTTTAAGCATGTTAATCAGGGTCCAACCGATTATATCCAGGCAACTTTGGACAAAGATCCGAGCAAGAGCACAAACGAGGCTCTAATTGAAGTTTACCGCCGCCAGCGCCCGGGCGATTTGGCTACAGTAGACAACGCCCGCGGCATGATCGAAAACATGTTCTATAACTTTAAGCGTTTCGACTTTGGCCGCGTCGGCCGCTACAAAATCAACAAGCGCTTGAATCTTGACGTTGCAAATATCGCAGAAAACCGCGTTATGCGCATTGACGATCTTATAGCAATTATTGCTGAAGTTATCCGCTTAAACATTACGCAAGACCCAGCCGACGAAATCGACTCTTTGGCAAACCGCCGTGTTAAGCTAGTGGGCGAACTTGTACAGCGCCAGTTTCGCATCGGTCTCCTGCGCATGGAAAGAAACGCAAAAGACCGAATGTCTATGTCCGAGATCGAAACAGTTACACCCGCTCAGCTAATAAATGCCCGACCGGTTGTAGCCGCAGTCCGCGAATTCTTCGCCAGCTCCCAGCTATCCCAGTTCATGGACCAAATCAACCCGCTTTCCGAACTTGCCCACAAGCGCCGTCTAAGTTCTATGGGCCCCGGCGGCTTGTCCCGTGAGCGCGCAGGGTTTGAAGTCCGCGACGCCCACGCAACCCATTACGGCCGCATTTGTCCGGTAGAAACACCGGAAGGCGCCAACATCGGTTTAGTGCTTAACTTGGCCAGCTTTAGCCGCATTAACGAATATGGTTTTATTGAGACTCCTTACCGCAAGGTTATCAATGCGGTTACTGCTAAAGATGCAGCCGGCCATATTGCCTCGGTTGACCTAGAAGATGCAAACGGCAAAGTAATTGTAAAAGCCGGTGCAAAAATTACAGAAGCCGACGCAAAGAAACTGGCAGAAGTAAAAACTCAAAAAACTTGGCCGGTAAAAGCCAAAGTTACCGATAAAATTGAATATTTAGATGCTGCGCAAGAAGAGCAAGCTGTTATTGCTAGCGCTGGCAGCAAGTTTGGCGCCGATGGCTACTTTAGCGACGAACGCGTAAGCGCTCGTAACCGCCTAGAAGCCGGTGAAATTGACGCCAACGAGGTAACGCACATGGACGCCAGCCGCTCCCAGACTATTGGAAGTTCTGCCGGGCTTGTTCCATTCATCGAGAAAAACTACGTGCTTCGCTCGCTGATGGGCTCTAACCAGCAGCGCCAAGCCGTTCCGCTAATCAAGCCGGAAAGCCCGATTGTAGGCACCGGATTTGAATCTATTGTTGCCCAAAACTCCGGCCAAATGTTCTTGGCAGAAGAAGACGGCGAAGTTACAAAAGCCACAGCCGAGGAAGTTGTAGTTAAGTACAAGAGCGGCAAGTCCGCTAAGTACGTTCCAACTCATTTTGCCCGGTCTAACGAAGGCAGCTCAATCAACCAGCAAGTTGTTGTAAGTTCCGGCGATAAAGTTAAAGCCGGCCAGCCATTAGTAGAAGGTATGAGCATTTCCGGCGGTGAATTAGCCCTTGGAAAAGACTTGCTCTGCGCATTCATGCCTTGGGCTGGATATAACTTCGAAGATGCGATCATCTTAAGCCGCCGCATAGTTGAAGACGACACGCTAACTTCTATCCACATTGTTGATTACATGACAGAAGTCCGCGAAACCAAACTTGGGCCAGAGATTGTTACCCGCGACATTCCAAATGTTTCTGAAGAAGCATTGCGCCATCTTGATGAAGACGGAATTGTTAGAATCGGTGCAGAAGTACACCCGGGCGATATATTAGTAGGTAAAATTACGCCTAAAGGCGAGCAGGAATTAAGCTCAGAAGAGCGCTTGCTCCGCGCAATCTTCGGCGAAAAAGCTAAAGAAGTACGCGATACATCACAAAGAATGAGCACCGGCCGCCACGGTAAAGTGGTAGGCGTTAAGGTGTTTAGCCGCGCTTCCGGCCACGAATTAAAAGCCGGCGTAATTATGCAAATCCAGGTATTTGTTGCCCAAATGCGTAAAATCAGCGTTGGCGACAAACTTGGTGGACGCCACGGTAACAAGGGTGTTATTGCCCGAATCCTTCCAGCCGAGGACATGCCGTTTACAGAAGATGGTACTCCAATCGATATCATATTGAACCCGCTCGGCGTGCCATCACGCATGAATATCGGCCAGCTGTTTGAAACCCACTTAGGCATGGCCGCAAAGGCGCTTGGCATTAAAGTCGCCAGCCCAGCATTCAACGGTGTGCCGATTGAGAAAATCCAGGAACTTCTTAAAGAAGCCGGACTGCCAAAAGACGGTAAACAGCAGCTTTATGACGGCCGCACAGGCGAGCCGTTTGCTGAGCGCACTACAGTTGGTGCAATGTACATAATTAAACTAAACCACATGGTTTCCGATAAAATCCACGCCCGCTCAACTGGCCCATACACAATGGTTACCCAGCAGCCTCTTGGCGGTAAGGCCCAGAACGGCGGCCAGCGCTTTGGAGAGATGGAAGTTTGGGCGCTCGAAGCTTACGGCGCCGCAAACACTTTGCAGGAAATGCTAACCATTAAATCCGACGACGTTTATGGCCGCGCAAAGGCTTACGAATCCATAATTAAGGGCACCGAAATCCAAGGTCCAAAAGTCCCAGAAAGCTTTAACGTGCTTGTTAAGGAACTCCAAGGTCTTGGCCTAAAGGTAGATCTTCAGACCGAAAACGAAGAAGTAATCGACGCCGAAAAAGTCTTGGCCGAAAACATCAAGCTTGAAGCGTCGCAAACCCCAACTGTTGTAGGCCAGCCAGCCGACGATGCTGCCGGCGGCACTACAACCGACATTACAACTGACGATTTAACAGATAATTTTGCCGGCCTAACCGAAGAAGAAGGACCGCCTTCAGAAACGGAAGTAGAACTAGAAGGCGAAATTGTCGACGAAGCAGTAAACATTAACGAAGAAGAGGAGGCTTAAGAATGCGTCATTATACATCTGGAACGAATATCGCTGATTTCGACGCTGTAAGACTCGCCATTGCCAGCCCGGATGATATCTTGGAATGGAGCTACGGCGAAGTTACTAAGCCAGAAACAATTAATTACCGTACGCAAAAACCAGAGCGCGACGGCTTGTTCTGTGAGCGCATCTTTGGCCCCGTTAAGGACATTAGCCCGCATGATGCCAAGTTTAAGGGTGTACGCTCACGCGAAGCTGCTGTTGATAAAAACGGCGAGCTCGTAACACGCAGCATTGTGCGCCGCGAGCGCATGGGTCATATCCAATTGGCCAGCCCAGTTGCGCATATTTGGTTCTTGCGCGGCACACCAAGCGCTATCGGTCTTCTTTTAGGTATGACTGTTAAGAATTTGGAGCGCGTAGCTTATTTTGCAAGCTACATTGTAAAATCTGTTAATTCGGATGCCCGCGACCAAATCCGCGCAGATCGTGAAGCTGAATTTAAGGCAGCTGAAGAAGCTATTAAACTGCGCTACGAAAAAGAAGCAGAAACCGAAGGCGCCGACGTTCGTGCGTTATCAGAAGCTCGCAACAAGGAACTGGAAGAACTCGGTACTGAATACGAGACATTTAAAGTCCAAATGGACAGCCTAGAAAAACTTCGTTTGCTAAGCGAGACTGAATACCGCAACTTGCCCGAAGAAATGCAAGCTTTGATTGAAGTTGGTATGGGCGGCACAGCGCTAAAAGACTTGCTTGACGGAGTTGATTTGGACCAGCTGATCGAAGAACTCACTGCCGAAGCTGAGGAAGCTAAAGGCCAGCGCAAGAAGAAAATTATGAAGCGCCTGCGTCTTTTAGAGAGCATGCACCGCGCCGGCATTAAGCCGTCTAGCTTATGCGTATCTGTTCTTCCAGTTATTCCTCCGGATCTTCGCCCAATGGTTCAGCTTACCGGCGGCCGATTTGCCACAAGCGATCTTAACGACCTTTACCGCCGCGTGATCAACCGCAACAACCGCTTAAAGAAACTTATGGAGCTCAACGCCCCAGAAGTTATCCGCAGAAACGAACAGCGCATGCTGCAAGAAGCAGTTGATGCGTTAATCGATAATAATAGCGCCCGTTCCGGCCGTGCCGTTGCCGCTACCGGCCAGCGTCGCCGATTGAAGAGCCTTTCTGACATGCTTAAAGGCAAGCAAGGACGCTTCCGCCAGAACCTTCTTGGTAAGCGCGTTGACTACTCCGGTCGTTCAGTTATTGTATCCGGACCAAACCTTAAAATGTACCAATGCGGTCTTCCTAAGACTATGGCGTTAGAGCTATTTAAACCATTTGTTATCGGCCGTTTAATCGAACAAGAACTTGCCCATAATATCCGCTCAGCTACTCGTATGATCGAAGCTGGCGAATCTGCTGTCTGGGACGCTCTTGATGAAGTAATTAAGGGTAAATATGTTCTTCTAAACCGCGCGCCAAGTTTGCACCGCTTGTCCATCCAAGCATTCCAGCCTGTTCTGATTGAAGGAAAAGCTATCCAGTTGCACCCATTAGTATGTAAGGGCTTTAATGCCGACTTCGACGGCGACCAAATGGCTGTGCATTTACCGCTATCCGACGCCGCCCAAGAAGAAGCACGCGAAATCATGGCTGCTAATAAGAATTTGCTAAAACCTGCCGACGGTTCGCCAATCCTGCACGTTGAGCAAGACATCGTTTTGGGTTGCTACTACTTAACTTACATCCGCCCAGGCCAAGAAGATTCACCTGTGACTAATTACCACAGCGTAGAAGAAATGCTTTTGGCACTTAATGCACATAAAGTAAGCGTGCAAAACCGCGTACGCGTTCCATTCCGCGGCGAAATCCGCGAAACAACTGTTGGGCGTATTTTGTTCAATGAAATCTTCCCAGAAGATTTTCCGTTCCAAAATATCCCGATGACCAACAAGCAGCTGGACAATGTAATGAGCATGGCCTACCAGAAATACGGCCAGGAAAAGACCGCCGAAATTGCCGACGACCTCAAAGACTTAGGCTTCCGTCACGCAACAAATTCTGGAATTTCTATCGGTATGGACGATTTCTCCGACCTTAAATTGCTGCACGAAATTGTAGATAAGGGCGAAGAAAAAGCTGCCGAAATCTCCCGCCAGTACGCTGCCGGGTTCATCACGGAAGACGAGCGTTACCGCTTAACCGTAGAAACCTGGACAGACGTAGACAGTGCTGTAGAAAAAGCGCTTTCCGCGCAGTTCGCAACAGAAGATAATACTATGTCAATCGCAGTTGCTTCCGGCGCCCGCGGTAATATTCGCCAGATGAAAATGTCTGTTGGTATGCTTGGTATCTTTGCCGACGCTACCGGCCGCGCAATTGAGCTGCCAGTTAGGTCTAATTACAAATATGGTCTAGATCCGCTTGAGTACTTCACCGCAACCCGCGGTACCCGTAAGTCTCTAGTCGACATTGCCCTGCGTACTGCCGACTCCGGGTACTTAACCCGCCGTTTAGTAGACGTTGCACAAGATGTATTTACAGTCGAGCACGACGTAGAAGACCCAGGCTTTGCAATTACCCGCGAAGATTCAGCCATTATCGGCGTATCTTTGGGTTCGCGTCTAGAAGGCCGATTTGCTGCAGAGAATGTTAAAAAACATGTAAAAGCAGGCGAGCTTATCACGCCGCAAATCGCGCTTAATATTGACCAGGACGAATCTATCCAAGCTGTAAAAATCATGAGCGTGCTGTCTTGTACTTCAGTCCGCGGCGTGGGTCAAAAATCTTACGGCATCGATTTGTCTACCGGCCAAGTAGTAACAAGCGATTGTCCAATTGGCGTTATAGCCGCACAAAGTATCGGCGAGCCAGGAACACAGCTGTCTCTAGACTCCAAACACCGCGCCGGCTCAGTAACTTCCGGTGACGTAACACAAGGTCTTACTCGTGTAGAGGAGCTTTTGGAAGTCCGCACTCCTAAAGGACAGGCTTTCTTGTCTGATATAAGCGGCGTTGTAACCGCATGGGAAGAAGGCGACCATTATGTTGTAGAAGTTACCGCCAAGAAGCAAAAGCCAATTGAGCTGATGCTTGGCGAGCGCGTTCCTAAAGTTAAAGACGGCGATGAAGTGACAATTGGCGACGTTGTAGCCTCGCTGGAAGACGGCTCAGAGCCACTGACCGCACCAATGATCGGCAAGGCCCACATCGAAGAAGACCAAATCGTCATCACGCCAACCGCCAAGACGCTGATGCGCTACGAAATTCCAAACTACCGCCAGCTATTAGTTAAGGACGGCGACCACGTGGAAGCCGGCCAGCGTCTAACTAACGGTTCTATCAACCTGCACGAACTTATGCGCTTGTCTGGTATTGAAGAAACCCAGCGCTATATCATCAACGAAATTCTCTACATCTTTGCATCCCAAGGCCAAAACATTGCAGATAAGCACCTAGAAGTTATCGTGCGCCAGATGTTTAGCCGCGTTCAAGTGGAAGATGCTGGAGACTCCGAATTCATTACAGGCGATGTTGTAAGCAAGCTTGCTGTCATGGAAGCTAACGAAAAACTCGAAGCCGAAGGTAAGAATCCAGTTAAATTCAATCAGTTGCTCCTTGGAATCACTAAGGCTTCACTATCAACTGATTCGTTCTTGTCTGCCGCATCCTTCCAGGACACAACGCGCGTGCTAATCGCAGCTGCTACATCCGGCAAGGTAGACAACCTTTACGGGCTGAAAGAAAACGTGATCCTTGGCCGCCGCATTCCTGTAGGAACAGGCGCGCGCAAGTACATCGAAGACGATATGCAGCCCGAACTTGAAGCAGAAGAAGTTAAAGAGGTTGTAGAACAGGGTTAAAGATGTTAAAATTAACGCAAATAGTCAAAAAGTTTACCGGCCAAAGCTCAAGACAGCCTACCAAGACTGTCCTAAAGCTTAGGCTTGGGAACTTGACAACTATCAATATTCAAAGAAAGGTCACGCAAGCAGATGCCGACAGTTAATCAGTTAGTACGAAAACCACGCAAGATTAGCCGCGATAAATCTAAATCGCCGGCTCTGCAGCGCGTTACCAATAACCTCAAGACTAAGTCTTACGAAAAAAACTCGCCGTTTAAGCGCGGCGTTTGTATCCGCGTTACTACTAAGACTCCTAAAAAGCCTAACTCAGCCCTTCGTAAAGTTGCCCGTGTGCGCCTAACCAACGGCCACGAGGTTTGGGCTTACATTGGCGGCGAAGGCCACAACTTGCAAGAGCACGCCGTTGTTTTGGTAAGAGGCGGACGCGTTAAGGATCTTCCTGGTGTTAGATATCATATTGTGCGCGGCAACCTAGACCTTCAGGGAGTATCCGACCGCAAACAAGGCCGCAGTAAATACGGAGCAAAGAAAGCTAAATAATGACAGAAATATCACCACAATACGCCACAGCAGGAGACCGAATAGCTCTTGATGCTGAGCAAGCTACAGCAATTTTATACAAGCAAGCAAAATCAGCCGGTACACTAGCTAGTCTTAATCTATTACGACTGGAGCAAGTTCCTATGCCTATGGCAGAAAATGAAGAAGGACAAGAAGATGCCTAGAAAAGTTACCAAAAGTCTAGTTAGAACAGTTAAGCCGGACCGCATCTATAACAGCGTTGCAATTGCCAAACTTATCAACCGTGTAATGCTAGACGGCAAAAAGCAGCTTGCAGAAAAATTAGTTTACGGCGGCATGCAAAAAGCAGCTGACCGCTTAAAAGTGCAAAACCCGCTTGAAGTTTTTGAACAGGCCATGAAAAATGTTCAGCCGCACCTAGAGACCCGCTCACGCCGTGTTGGTGGTGCCAACTACCAAATTCCATTCGAAGTTAAAGGCCAGCGCCAGCAGCATCTAACAACTATGTGGTTTGTAGAAGCTGCCCGTGCCCGTTCCGGCATGAGCATGGAAGACCGCATCGCGCTTGAACTAGTAGACGCCTACAACAACACCGGCGCCGCAGTTAAAAAGAAGGAAGACACGCACCGAATGGCAGAAGCCAACCGCGCCTTCGCCCACTTTGCCCGAGGTTAGGCATGAGCGAGGTTTCTTTTTGTGATGGCTGTGTGGAAAAGCAAAAGGAAGCCTGTAGTGCAAACTTTGTAAAAGCAGCTGTGATGCTTCTTGCATTTGAGGCAGAAAGCTCAGCCTCGCCTCACACTACTTTAGAAGTGTCGAATAGGGAGGTGGAATTAATTGGTCGGATTGGTGAAGTCACCCAAGAGGCTGCTACTGAAAGACGAACTGAGCAGGTAATGGAAAGACTCGAAGAAAGGCAAGCTAAAATTGGCTGTAGGTTTGATATCGAGGAGTTGGCTGAAATTACTTCTAGGTATGCGGAAATTTTAGTAGAAGAAAGACCGGGTGCTGTAAAGGGCATAGCTGCGGTTGGTATTCGAAAGGCTCAAGATCAGCAAGGGCCGCTTAATTAGGTAAAAAGAGAGAAATGGTGCTTACGAAGTTTGAATTTACAGAAGGTCCTCATCCTGCGCCGAGCAGCGAGCTTCCTAAAAGTTACACATACTTCCAGCTAGGGTGCGGGGCATGTGAACATAGTGTGAATTTTAGAACTTCCGGCAAGACGCGGACTGAAGAAATTGAGGCGGCAGTAGCTCATATAAGTCCGCAAAGGATAACGCACCAAGGCCTAACACGGGCTGTGAGTAAGACCTGTCCACTGAATGGTAAGAATTGCCCGGCTGCAGAGCAGATAGAGGCAACTGTAAAGTTAATAGATAAAGCTTATAACGGAGAATAAAGAAAGGGTGTTATGGCAGGGAAGATTGATTTAAACAAACTAAGAAACATTGGAATTATTGCGCATATTGACGCTGGTAAGACCTCTACAACCGAAGGTATCTTGTACCGCACGGGGCTAAAGCACAA
>Ga0070679_100005145_pt1 | contig 12095 bp, 14 predicted proteins | sample KBSC63BmetaG_FD_65652 | JGI IMG/M metagenome (GOLD analysis project Ga0070679, IMG submission 65652) | Corn rhizosphere microbial communities from Kellogg Biological Station, Michigan, USA - KBS C6-3B metaG | ecosystem: Host-associated > Plants > Roots > Rhizosphere | place: USA: Michigan... | reverse complement strand
CGATCATCCTCACGTTGCCCGCGAAGACGACGCTGCAGGCGCAGGCCGCCCGCGACGGCGCCTTTTCGGCCGCGCGTGTGGTGCTCGGGGGCTAGCCGGCTAGCCGGACGACTTGCGGCTGAGCTTCTCGGCTCGGCGCTCGAGGTAGCTGTCCCAGCGCGAGCGAGGGACGCCCGGCTCGAGCTTCTCGAGGTTCTCGTCGAGGGTCCTGCGCGGATCCTCGCGCGGGAGGATGTGCACCTGGTACGCGAGCCGGTCGCCCGTCGCCGCCTCGCCCTCCTTGATCCGGACGCCGTGGAGCGAGATCGGTGTGTTCAGGAACGCGACGAACAGGTTCCCGCTGATCGGGATCGACTCCGCCAGCTCGACCCCGATCCCCTCCTCGCGCTCGGCGTAGTACGTCCCCGCGTGCCGGAGCTCGGGCTCGCGCTCGGGCCGGTAGAGGCAGAGCGCACCCGAGTTCACCTCGCCGGCGGAGGTGAAGTACAGGAGGCAGGTGACGGCGAAGTGCGCGGAGTCGCTGTGCGGGCGCAGGTTGTATCCCGGCTTGCGCGCCATGATCCGGCCCGGGTTCGAGACGAGCCCGCCGCTCATCACCTCGTCCGCGATCTCGGGGGTGAAGAGCTCGGCGTACTTGGCCCGGATGTCGTCCTCGAGCCGGCGCGCCAGCGACGGCGCCACGACCTCCTGGATCACCTGGTCGCGCAGCTGCCCCCAGACAGCCTGGAACTCCCCGGGAGCCCGCGCGAAGTACTTGTTCCGGTCCTCGATCCGGAGGTTCGACTTGATGTCGTCGTCCGGCTGGAAGTCGGCGACGAGCGGCATCGTCTCGGCCAGCCGCGCGAAGAACTCCGCCGGGAGGAAGTCCTCGACGACCAGGTGCGGGAACGGCTCCCGCTCGATCGGCGCGGCCTCGATCTTCTCGCGCACCGCGGCCTGCAGGTCGGTGTCGGCCATCGCCTCGATGCTAGCGACCCTTGAACCCCGGCTCGCGCTTCTCGATGAAGGCCATCATCCCCTCCTTCTGGTCCTCGGTGGCGAAGAGCGCGGAGAAGAGGATCGCCTCGTACGACAGGCCGGCGCCGAGGTCGCCCTGGAGCGCCCGGTTGCTGGCGTCCTTGGCGGCGGAGAGCGCGACCGGGCTCTTCTTCGCGAGCGCCGACGCCGTCTCCAGCGTGCGGTCGAGCAGCTCCTCGCCCGGGTGGACGGCGCTGACGAGCCCGATCCGGAGCGCCTCGGCCGAGTCGATCGTGCGCCCGGTGAGGATCAGGTCCTTGGCGAGGCCGGCGCCGACCGCGCGCGCCAGCCGCTGCGTCCCGCCCCAGCCGGGGATCACCCCCAGGTTGATCTCGGGCTGTCCGAAGCTGGCGTTCTCCGACGCGTACCGGATGTCGCAGGCGAGGGCGAGCTCGCAGCCGCCGCCCACCGCGAGCCCGTTGACCGCGGCGATCGTCGGCTTCGGCATCGTCTCGAGCAGGCGGGCGCACTCGTGGCCGAGCGACCCCCACGCGTGGCTTTCGAGCACGCCCATGTGCACCATCTCCTTGATGTCCGCCCCGGCCGCGAACGCGCGGTCGCCCGCACCGGTGACGACGACCACGTGGACGTCCGCGTCGCCCGCCAGCTGGCGCAGCCGGTCGCGGAGCGCGGTGAGCGTCTCGCCGTTCAGCGCGTTCAGCGCCTCGGGCCGATCGATGGTGACGACGGCGACCCCGTCGTCCCGCTGCTCGGTGGAGACCGCTATGCGGGCACCTTGGCGCGGAGGAACTCGACGATCTCCGACGTCGGCGCGCCCGGCGTGAAGACCGCCGCGACGCCCTTCTCCTTCAGCTCGTCGGCGTCCTCGGCGGGGATCGTCCCGCCGAGCACGACGAGCACGTCCTCGGCGCCGTTCTCCCGCAGCCCGTCGAGGATTCGCGGGACGAGGGTCATGTGCGCGCCGGAGAGGATCGAGATGCCGACGGCGTCCGCGTCCTCCTGGATCGCCGTCTCGACGATCTGCTCCGGCGTCTGGTGGAGCCCGGTGTAGATCACCTCCATGCCGGCGTCGCGGAGGGCCCTGGCGATGATCTTGGCGCCGCGGTCGTGTCCGTCGAGGCCGGGCTTGGCGATCACCACGCGAATCCGCTGCCCCATCAGGGCGGCAGTATACGGCGATGGCCTCTTCTCTCCCGTCGGCCCGGCGCCGGCGCCGGCCCGCACCCACCGCGCCGCCGCTCCGTAGTCCAGGTACGCTGCGGCGCGCCGCAGGCGGCACCTTGTTTGTCAGCCCCGGCTCAGGAGACCGAGAATGAAACTGACCGTCGTGGGCTGCTCACCGGCGTGGCCGAACCCCGGTGGGGCGCAATCCGGCTACCTCGTGGAAGCCTCCGGCCGCCTGTTGCTCGACTGCGGTCCCGGCGTCCTCGCCAGGCTGCGCCTGCGGGAGGGCTGGCCGCGGATCGACTCGATCGTCATCTCGCACTGGCATCTCGACCACTGGGGCGACCTGGTGCCCTGGGTCTGGGGCAGCATGTTCGGCCTCGGCCGCGAAGCCGGGAAGCCCCAGCTCTGGCTGCCGCCCGAGGGGATCGACCTGCTGCGGACATTCGGCGAGCGGATGGGGACGCCGACGATGTTCTGGAGCGCTTTCGAGATCGAGGAGTACGCGGAGGGAGAGCCCTTCACGACCGCCGCCGGCGTCACGGTCACGCCGATCCGGGTCCCGCACTACACGCTCCGGACCTTCGCCTTCCGGGTCACGGACGGCGAGAAGGTTCTCGCTTACTCGGGTGACTCGGCGCCGAGCGACGCGCTCGCCGAGGTCGCCCGCGACGCCGATCTCTTCGTCTGCGAGGCGACCCTCGTCGACGACACGTCGGACGGCGAGCCCCGGGGCCACCTTTCGGCCGACGAGGCGGTCGCAGCCTTCACGGCCTCCGGCGCCAGGCGGTTGCTGATCACGCACCGGCCGGAGGAGCTCGACCTCCCGCCGGGGCTCGAGCGGGCTCAGGACTGGCTCGAGCTCGACCTGTAGAGGCGAGCGGTGCGCACCGCGCGCCGCTGCCGGACCCGGCCGCGAATCGCGAGGAACCCGGTCAGGCCGACCAGGCCGCCGACGATCACCCCGACCGGGACGAACAGCCAGACCGCCCCGAGCGCCGGCTTCGGCGGATCGAAGTTGACCGCAGGCGCGCGCGGATCGCCCCGCGAGAGCTGCACGCCGCCCTCGGGCGCCCAGTAGGAGACGAGCCAGTGCGGCGTTCGGCCCTTGCCGCGGTTCTGGAGCGCGATCTCGAAGATCTGGCGATCCACGCCCGACCGCGGCTTCGGGTAGAAGGCGACCTTGAGGCCGACCTCGTCGGCGTACGAGTAGTCGAGGCGCCAGCGGACGTCTTCGACCGCGTTCGCCGGGTACGGGACGACCGGGATCGTGCCGGTCGCCCAGTCGGCGCGGGAGAGCCCCTGGTGCAGCTCGCGCGTCGTGAGCGCGAAGGAGTCCGCGACGTGCTTCCGATAGACGGCGCTCTGGATGAACCGGACGGCGACCGCGCGAACCTGCCGCTGCTCGGCGGCGGTGAACACGTCGGTCTTCGGGTTCTTCGGGACGAGCTGCGGCTTCCCGGGCTGGAAGACCTGCTTCTCCGGATGCCCGGTGTTCTGGAAGTGGATGCCGACGAAGGCGACGCCGCCCGCGACCGCCAGGCAGACCGCGAGCCATCCGGCCCGGCGCCGGAACCGACTGGACCTCAGCAGCCTCATCGGCCCAGGATACGCCCGCGTTCCGGCGGAGGCATCTACCGATTGGCCGTCTAGCTGCTCGGGTTGTTCGGGATCGTCGGCATCGAACGCGGCGCCCACGAGTTGACCACCCAGTGGGCCTCTTTCCCCTTCCCGACCTTGTTCACGTCGAGGGTGAAGATCTGCGACTTCACCTTGCTCGACTTGGGGACGAGGATCACCTCGAGGATCGCGTGGTTCTTCTCGGAGAGGTCGACTTTCATCGGCGCGACCTTGATCGGGTCGAGGAACGGAACGACGGGGATCATGCCCTTCAGCCACTCCTTGTAGGTCATCCCCTGGCGGATGCCCGGCCCGGCGATCTTCCAGGCCTCGGCCAGATCCTTGCGCTGGACGGCGGTCAGGATGAACCGCCCCGCAACCAGACGCGCGGCCGGCTCGAGCGTGGCCTTCTTCGGCGTCGTCACCGTTTGCACGGGCTGGTTCGTCTTGGGTGCGACCTCGGAGTGCCCGGTGTTGCGCAGGAAGACGATCAGCACCGCCGCGATGCCGGCGGCGAGGATGAACCCGGAAGCCCAGAGCAGGTATCGCTGGTTCCGCGGTGACTTCAGATTGAAGGTCGAGGATTCCACCGGTCTCCCACTGAGACTGTCAGGGTAGCGGCGAAGTTAGAAGACCGGAGTCTCCCGCCAGACGCCCCAGACCTCGCGGAAAGCGTCGCACATCTCGCCCATCGTCACGTACGCCTTGGCGGCGGCCAGGATCGGCTCCATGAGGTTGCGGTCGGCGGCCGCCGAGCGCTTCAGCTCGGCGACGCAGGCCTCCACAGCGGCCGCGTCGCGCCTCGCGCGAACCGCCTGCACGCGCTCGATCTGCTCGCGCTCGAGGGCGGGGTCGATGCGGAGGATCGGGATCGGCTCGTCCTCGTCCAGCTCGTAGTGATTGACGCCGACGACGATCCGTTCCTCCGCCTCCACCTCCGCCTGGTAGCGGAACGACGCCTCCGCGATCTCGCGCTGGAAGAAGTTGTCGCGGATCGCCGCGACCACACCGCCGAGGTCGTCGATCCTGCGGAAGTAGTCGTAGGCCTCCGCCTCGAGGCGGGTGGTCAACTCCTCGAGGTAGTAGCTGCCGCCGAGCGGGTCGATCGTCCGCGCCACTCCCGTCTCGTGCGCGATCACCTGCTGCGTGCGGAGCGCGAGCAGCACCGCGTCCTCGGTCGGAAGCGCCAGCGCCTCGTCGAACGAGTTCGTGTGCAGCGACTGCGTCCCCCCGAGCACCGCGGCCAGCGCCTCGATCGCCGTGCGGACGATGTTCACGCGGGGCTGCTGCGCGGTCAGCGAGACGCCCGCCGTCTGCGTGTGGAAGCGCATCAGCCACGAGCGCGGATTCTTCGCCCCGTAACGGTCACGCAGCTCACGTGCCCAGATCCGGCGGGCCGCGCGGTACTTGGCGATCTCCTCGAAGAAGTCGATGTGCGCGTTGAAGAAGAACGACAGCCGCGGCGCGAACTCGTCGACGTCGAGGCCGCGCTCGATCGCCGCGTCGACGTAGGCGAAGCCGTCGGCGAGCGTGAACGCGAGCTCCTGCGCCGCGGTCGAGCCCGCCTCGCGGATGTGGTACCCGGAGATCGAGACCGGGTGCATGCGCGGCAGCTCGGCGGCGCACCACTCGATCATGTCCACCACCAGCCGCATCGACGGCTCGGGCGGGAAGATGTACTCCTTCTGCGCGATGTACTCCTTGAGGATGTCGGTCTGCACCGTCCCCCGGAGCCGGTCGCGCGGGACGCCCTGCTCGTCGCCGACAGCCACGTAGAACGCCAGCAGGATCGCCGCCGGCGAGTTGATCGTCATCGAGGTCGAGACCTCGTCGAGCGGGATGCCCCCGAACAGGGTCTCCATGTCGTCGAGCGAGTCGATCGCCACCCCTTCGCGCCCGACCTCGCCCAGCGAGCGCAGGTGGTCCGAGTCGTAGCCCATCAGCGTCGGCATGTCGAACGCTGTCGAGAGCCCCGTCTGGCCGTGCTCGAGCAGGTAGCGGAAGCGCTCGTTCGTCTCCGCCGCCGTGCCGAAGCCGGCGAACTGCCGCATCGTCCACAGCCTGCCGCGGTACATCGACGGGTACACGCCGCGGGTGAACGGGAACTCGCCCGGCGACCCCAGGTCGCGGTCGTAGTCGACCTCGACGTTCTCGGGCGAGTACAGCGGCTCGACCGGGAGACCCGAGATCGTCGACTGGAGCTCCTCGCGCTCCGGCCGGCTGTCGAGGCCGGCGGTGTCCTCCGTGGTCGCCATCCCTGGGAATTGTGCCCTACGGCGCTGTGCTGCTCGATACACCCGGTGCTCGATACACGGGCCGCGCCGAGCCCGGCGGCCCGACGCGACCCGCGGCGGCGGCAAGTGCCGACGGCGCTTCCTCTTTACCAGCTGGACAACGCGAATCCTGCGGGACGACTAGGCGCGTCCGCGGAGGAGGTACCACGCCTCCGCCGCTCCGACCGTCACTGCTGCGGCGACGATCTGGACGCCGATCAGCTCCCGCGGGCTTCCGTGCAGGAGGGCGAAGGCGATCAGCTGCGCCGCCTGGATCGCGACCAGCACGAGGGCAAACCGCGTTCGGGCGAGCGAGAGGAAGTGGTACAGGTACACCGTCGAGAGCGCGTACATCGCCATCGCCAGCGAGAGCGGCCCCAGCCAGGGGACCGCAGCGTGGTACTTCTCGCCGAAGATGTCGTCGACGATCGGGCCGGCGAAGGTCCAGAGCACGACGGTCACGAGCGCACCGAGGCCCGCCACCACCGCCAGCCCCGCGAGCAGGTGCCGCCGCTCCCGTTCCGGATCGCGGAGCGTCGCCACGCGCGGGAACAGCACCGTGACGACGCCGATCGGGATCAGCAGCTGGACGCGGGCGCAGACCGACGCGACCCCGTAGGCGCCGGCGGTGTTCGACGAGAAGGCGAGGTTGGCGACGAGCACGTCCACCGTCGCGAGCGCCATCAGGACGGTCAGGCCGGCGGCAGCGGCGGCATTGGGAAGGGTGGCCAGCCGGCGCCGCCCCGCCCGCTCGGCGGTGCGCCAGTGGTCGCGGAGCGGCAGGAAGGTGAGGCCGAGCGTGACTGCGGTCGCCGCCGCGACGCCGGCCATCACGGCGGCTGCGTCGCCGCCGGAGAGCCCGATCGCCAGCCCGGCCGCGAAACGCGTGCCGGCGAACGCCAGCTGGGCGAGGCCGAACACGAGAAAGAGCCGTGCGCCGAGCAGGCCGCCCCAGACGGCCGGGATCACGAGCGCGAAGGCGATCGTGGCCGCGGTCGCGAACGTCGCCGCTGCGTCGCCGCGGCCGACCGCCGCCATCACCGCCGACACGACCGCGCCGAGCAGCAGCACGCCGGCCGCCCAGGGAACGAGGCCGCGTACGGTGTCGCGGAGCGCCGAGCCCGCCTGCCCGCGGCGGCCGCCCTCGAGCTCGAGCGCGACCTCCCTGGCGACGCTCGCCTGGAAGGCGAGCGGGGGCACGGCGGCGATCAGCGTGATCACCACCAGCGCGACGAGCACCGAGTACTCGGCCGGGGACAGCACGCGGGCGAGCGCGATCTGGAAGAGCGCGTTCAGGCCGTTCGCGGCGAACGTCGCGACTCCGATGAAGAGCCCTGAACCCAGGAGCGCCCGCGACGCGGTCGGTCGCTGCCTCACGCTCGTCGGCGTCGCCACGCCTTCATTCTCCGTTGCGCGGCGGCTCTCTCAGGGTCACCCCGAAGGGGTCTGGCCCTGCCGAGTGGTAACGCAACGGCTAGGTTCGGGACGCGCCCGGCTGCCACAGCGGCTCCGCGCCCCCGGCGTTCGCGGCTCGCGCGAGGATGAACAGCAGGTCGGACAGCCGGTTCAGGTACGTCAGCGCGAGCGGGTTGGCGGGCGACACCTGCAGCGCGGCGAGCTCGGCGCGCCGGCACACCGTACGCGCCAGATGGAGCCTCGCGGCCGCCTCGCTCCCGCCCGGGAGGACGAAGCTCTTCAGCGTCGGCAGGTCGGCGTTGAAGCGGTCGCACAGCTCCTCGAGCCCGTCCACCTGCGCCTGGGCGATCCGCAGCTTTCCGTCGTCCTCGTCGAAGGGAACCGCGAGGTCGGCGCCGAGGTCGAACAGCTCGTTCTGGACGCGCTCGAGCGGCGCGCGGAGCTCCGCGGGCGCCTCGCCGGCAAGGACGGCCCCGAGTTGGGCGTTCACCTCCTCCACCGCCCCGATGGCGGCGATCCGCGGGTCGGTCTTCGCCACCCGCGACCCGTCGCCGAGGCTGGTCTCGCCCGAGTCGCCCGTGCGCGTGTAGATCCGGGTGAGCCGGACGGGCTCGTCTCGACGCCGAGCCATCAGCCGGACGCGAGCGCCTTCTGCTTCAGGCCGAGGATCGACCTGGCGATCACGAGGCGCTGGATCTCGCTGGTGCCCTCGTAGATCTCCGTGATCTTCGCGTCCCGGTAGTAGCGCTCCACCGGGAACTCCTTCGTGTAGCCGTAGCCGCCGAAGACCTGGATCGCCTCGGCGGTCTGCCGCCGGGCCATCTCCGACGCAAAGAGCTTCGCCTTTGCCCCCGCTTCGGCGTGGTCGCGCCCGACCTGCTTGAGCCAGGCAGCCCGCAGCACGAGCAGCCGGGCGGCGTCGATCTCCATCGACATGTTCGCGAGCTTGTGCTGGATCGCCTGGAAGTCGCCCAGCCGCTTGCCGAACTGCCTCCGCTCGAGCGCGTAGTCGCGCGCCGCCTCGAACGCTGCCCGGGCGATGCCGACCGCTTGGGCGGCGATCCCGATCCGGCCCGCGTCGAGAGTCGCCATCGCGACCGCGAAGCCCTTGCCTTCCTCGTGCAGCAGGCGGTCGCCGTCGACGACGGCGTCCACCGCGACGTCGCTCGTGGTCGACGAGTGGATGCCCAGCTTCTCCTCGTCGCGCGTGACCGTGACGTGGCCGGCATCGAGGACGAACGCGGAGACGCCCTTCGCGTTCGAGCTGGAGGGATCGGTGCGGGCGAAGAGCAGGAAGGTGCCCGCGTGGCGGGCCGTCGAGATGAAGCGCTTCGCTCCCGAGATCCGCCACCCTCCGTTCTCCGCGGTCGCCGCGGTGCGGAGCGAGCCGGCGTCGGAACCGGACTCGGGCTCGGTCAGCGCGAAGGCGCCCAGCGACTCGCCGCGGGCCAGCGCGGGAACGAACCGCGCGCGCTGCTCGTCGGTACCGAACCGGAGGATCGGCAGCGTGACGGCGCTCGTGTGAACGGCGACGGTGACGCCGACCCCGGCGTCGGCGCGCGAGAGCTCCTCCAGCACGAGGACGTAGGCCGGGAAATCGGCGCCGGCGCCTCCGTACTCCTCCGGCACGCAAACTCCCAGCAGCCCGAGCTCACCGAGCTTCGGGTACAGCTCGACCGGAAAGCGGTGCTCGCGGTCCCAGTCGGCGGCGTGCGGCTCGATCTCCGCCCGGGCGAACTCCCGCGCGAGCGCCTGGATCTCGCGCTGCTCCGGCGTGAGCTCGAAGTCCACGCCCGGAAGCCTAGTGCCACCGGCGGCCTCGCAGCCGCCTCCGGATCACGGCGTCGCAGCGCAGACCCGCTAGTAGCCGGAGAAACCGTCGGACATGATCCGGTCCTCCGGAATCCCTGCACCTTCCAACTCCCCGACGACGCCCTCGGTCATCCCCGGCGGCCCGGCGACGAGGTACGTGTACGAGGCCGGGTCGCCGCCGGCCACGTCGGCGAGCATGGCGGCGTCGACGCGGCGCTGCTCGCCCTCCCAGCCCGGGTCCTGCGTCATCGTCGCCACCAGCCGGAACCAGTCGCTGCGCGCGTCGAGCTCCTCCAGCTCGTCGAGGAAGGCGGTCGACTCGCGGTCGCGGTTCGAATACACGAGCGTCACGCGATACGGCTCGCGGGTGTCGTCGATGTAGCGGAGCATGCTGCGGAAGACGGTGATCCCGATGCCGCCGGCGACGAACACGTAGGGCGTGGACGTGTCCTCCGGCAGGGCGAAGTCGCCCTTCGGCTGCTCGACCTCGACCTCAGTCCCGACCGGCAGCTCGACGAGCGACCGCTTGAACGCCGAGTCTCGGAGACGGGTGCACAGGCCGAGCACGCCGCGCTCGGTCGGCGACGTGACCACGGAGATGTGCCGCCGCGGCCCTTTCTCGTCGTCGTAGGGCGGGTCGAGCAGCTCGACCCAGAAGTACTGGCCGGGGCGGAAGTCGACCTGCGCGCCCTGCAGGTCGAAGAGGACGAGCAGCGTCCCCTTGGCCACCTCCCGCTTCTCCTTGATCAGCGCGCGCATGGGAACTCGAGTCTACGAGTAGTTGTAGAAACCCTGCCCGGACTTCCGGCCGAGGCGGCCGGCGGCGACGTGCGCTCGGAACAAGGGGCAGGGGGCGTACTTGTCGTCGCCGAGGCCGGCACGCAGCACCTCCATGATCGCGACGCACGTGTCGAGGCCGATCAGGTCGGCGAGCGCCAGCGGCCCGATCGGGTGCTTGAAGCCGAGCTTCGCGATCGTGTCGATCGCCTCCGGCTCGGCGACTCCGTCGTACAGAGCCCACGCCGCCTCGTTGACGAACGGCATCAGGATCCGGTTGGAGACGAAGCCCGGGAAGTCGTTTGCCTCGGCGGGCGTCTTGCCGAGCTCCCTCGCGAGCTGGACGATCGCGCCGGCGGTCTCGTCCGACGTGGTCGGCGCGCGCACGACCTCGACCAGCGCCATCACCGGGACCGGGTTGAAGAAATGCATGCCGATCACGCGGTCCGGGCGGCCCGTCGCGGCGGCGAGGGTCGCGATCGGGATCGAGGAGGTGTTCGACGCCAGGACCGCCTCCGCAGGCAGCACGCCGTCGGCGCGGCCGAAGATGTCCACCTTCACGCCGACGTCCTCGACCACCGCCTCGACCATCAGCTCGGCCGGAACGAGGTCGTCCACGGGCTCGACGCGGCCGAGCACGTCGTCCGGGTCGGCGCCGCCCTTCTCTGCGAGCCTGGCCAGGCTCTTCCTCATCGCCTCCAGCCCGCGCTCGACCGCACCGGGGGCGGCGTCGTAGAGCGAGACCCGCCTCCCGGAGCCGGCGAAGGTCTGCGCAATGCCGCCGCCCATCTGGCCGGCGCCGACGACGAGGACATGCTCGAACACCCTGCGGCAGCCTAACCTTGGACAGGCTGATAACATATTCGTACTGATGATCAGTGCAGATCTGCTCAAGGAGGCGCGGCTGCGGGCCGGGATCACCCAGGCCGAGCTCGGTCGGCGGGTGAAGCGGTCGCAATCGCAGATCGCCCGCTGGGAACGGGGCGACGTCAAGCCGAGTCTGGAGACGCTCCGCGAGCTGATCCGCGCCTGCGGCCTCGAGCTCACGTTCGGGATGGCGAACTACGACGAGTCGTATGTCCCGGACATCGTCGACAACCTGAGAGTCACCCCGGCAGAACGCATCGAAAGGGGTGTCTCCCTCGTCAACGCCCTCCGATTCTGGGGCACTTCGCGAGCGGCTGCGGATGGCACCTGAGCCCGCCTTTGACCCGCGGCCGATCTTGCAAGCTCTCCAGGACCACAGCGTCGATTTCATCGTCGTCGGCGTGATGGCCGCCGTCGCGCAGGGGGCACCGGTGTACACGCGCGATCTCGACGTCACTCCGTCGAGCGCAGCGGACAACTATGGACGACTGGCCGAGGCGCTCCGCACCATCGATGCGAAGCTGCGCCTCCCGGACGGCGAAGCCCTCGAATTCCCGATCGAGGCGAGGTTCCTGGCCGGCAACACGGCGTGTACGCTCCTGACCCGCACCGGCGTGCTCGATCTCGTCTACATCCCGGCGGGAACCCGCGGTTATGAGGACCTGCGCCGGAATGCGGTCGAGCTTGATCTCGGCACGGGGCACCCGGCGCTCGTCGCCTCACTGATCGACGTCATCCGGATGAAGGAAGCCGCCGGCCGGCCCAAGGACGAGGCCACGCTTCCAGCCCTCCGCCAGACGCTCGAGGTGATCCGCGAGCGCGAAGCCCGCGACAAGGGCTAGACGGCTAGACCTCGAGCAGCAGCGCGTCGCCCTGGCCGCCGCCGGAGCAGATCGCCGCGAGCCCGAGCCCGCCACCCTGCCGGCGGAGCTCGTAGATCATCGTCGAGAGGATCCGCGCGCCGGAGGCGCCGATCGGGTGGCCGAGCGCGACCGCGCCGCCGTTCACGTTCACGGTCTCCGGGTCCGCCTCGAGCATGCGCGTGGAGTTGAGAGCGACCGAGCAGAACGCCTCGTTCACCTCCACCCGCTTCACGTCGCCGATCGTCTTGCCCGCCTTCTCGAGCGCGACGTTGCCCGCACCGGCCGGTGTCCGCGCCAGGTAGGCGAACTCGTCCGCGACGTAGCC
>Ga0070679_100005143_pt1 | contig 12097 bp, 10 predicted proteins | sample KBSC63BmetaG_FD_65652 | JGI IMG/M metagenome (GOLD analysis project Ga0070679, IMG submission 65652) | Corn rhizosphere microbial communities from Kellogg Biological Station, Michigan, USA - KBS C6-3B metaG | ecosystem: Host-associated > Plants > Roots > Rhizosphere | place: USA: Michigan... | reverse complement strand
ATCTGCATCGCGGCCGCGTGGCGCGGCCCGAAGTCGATTGCAGCCGCCGCCTGCGGCGACGGTGCATCGAAGATGGCGGCGGCGACCGGATTCGCCCACAGGATGCGGTTGGTGGCGGCGCTCCATAGCCAGACCGGCGTCGGGCTCAGGGCCTGCGCCGCGAGCCGCGAATCGTTCAGCCAGCCGAACTGGAACCTGGTCTCACTCATCGCGTCCGTCACACGGATTACGCCTAATAAAGCTTTAATACGGCTGCTCCAGCGCCAGGTCCACGACGCGGGCCGGACTGACCCCTGCCAAGCGGGACTAACCTTAATTTTTGAAGGCGTGCGGCGTTGAAATGTCGCAATCGGCAAGTGTAATCGCTGGCATTCAGCGAGGGGCCAGCGGAAGGAGAGGTTCCAATGGCGAATGACGGCAAGTACGACATGCCCGGCGAAATGCGGGCTTTCGCGGAGAAGGGCCTTGAACAGGCGAGAACGGCCTTCGACGCGTTCGTGACGGCGGCCCAGCAGGCCGCGACGGCCACGCAGACGCAGGTGATGACGGCCCAATCCGGCGCACGCGAGCTCGGCCAGCTGGCGTTGCGCTTCGCCGAGCGCAACATCTCCTCGTCCTTCGAATTCGCGCAGAAGCTGATGCACGCGAAGGACGCCGCCGAGGTGGCGGCGCTGCACGCCGACTACGTGCGGAGCCAGATGGCCGCGCTGAGCGATCAGGCGCAGGAACTGGGTCGCCAGGCCGGCAAGATGGGCGGCTCTGCCGCCAGCCACTGAGACGCCAGAGCTTGGCAATCGTGTTTGCCGGGTCCTAACGGACTGCCGGAACAGTCGAATTTGACATTTTTGTGCATCGCAATATTTTTGTTGCAATGCAAAAATATTGTGCTATATTGCTTAAGAGCCTGCCGGCAGACCGTATGTTTTGCGCCGGGGGCGATCACAGGCACGAGCCGTTTTTTAAGAGGGTGCGGCTCGCTCCTCTGCCGGATACCCGCCCTCGCTTCCCAAGGATGAGTGTCATGGCTGAAACCACCACGACGGCCACTGCGCCGAAGTCCAAGAAGCCGGTCGCGTCCGCTGCGCCCGCTTTCGAGGCCCCCAAATTCGAAATGCCCAAGTTTGAAATGCCCAAGTTCGAGATTCCGAAGTTCGAGATGCCGTCGATGGAAATGCCGGCGGCGTTCCGTGAGTTCGCCGAGAAGGGCATCGCCCAGGCCAAGGAGAACTACGAGAAGGTCAAGAGCGCGGCCGAGCAGGCCACCGATGCGCTCGAGGAGACCTACTCGACCGCGTCGAAGGGCTGCTCCGATTACGGCCTGAAGGTGATCGAGACCGCCCGCACCAATTCCAACGCCGCGTTCGACCTGATGACGGACCTCGCCACTGCGAAGTCCTATGCCGAGGTGGTGGAGAAGACGACCGCTTTCTGGCGCGCGCAGTTCGATACCTACACGGCGCAAGCCAAGGAGCTCTCGGAGCAGGCGCAGAAGGTCGCGACCGAGACCGCCGAGCCGCTCAAGGACAGCTTCGCCAGCTTCTCCAAGGCCGCCTGATTGGCCTCCGGCACCATATCTTGAACCTGTCTTGAGGCCCGGGCGACCAACCCGGGCCTTCTCTTTTTGCGACTTGCCGGCGGGCCAAATCGAAACTTGCCAAACCGGCGGCCTAACCCTAGTTTCCGCCCGTCCGGCCGTCTCGGCGGGCAACCCTGCAGGTGTAGCTCAGTTGGTTAGAGCGCTGGTCTGTGGAACCAGAGGTCGGTGGTTCGAGTCCACCCACCTGTACCATCCGTTTCGGGGCCGCCATGGACAGACCTCATAATCCGTTTCCGCTTCCGGCCGCGCTCGAGCGCGACCTCGCCGCCCTCGAATCGCATTGGCGTGGCCTGCGTCGCGCGCAGAACGACATCCCTTTCGCCGACGACTTGAAGCCCGCCGCATTGTCGGCAGAGGCCGGCCGCGTGCTGCTTCTCGACGCGTTCGAGAAACCGGAACGCTTCCGCTTCAGCCTGCTCGGCGGCGATTTGCTCTTGCCGCAGGACAAGGCGCTCAGCGGCAAATTCATCGACGAGGTCGAGCTGCCGGCTCCGCTCGGCTTTCTGCGCGCGCAGGCGAGCGCGACGGTCGAGGCGCGGGCACCGACCTATCATCGCGGGCGGCTATTGTTGCCGATGTGGGGCGACGGCCGCGTCAGCCTGCTCGTCGGCGCCGTACACGCGTAAGCAAGGGGCGGCCTCGAAAACAAAACGCCGGCGAACATTTCGCCGGCGTTTTCGTTTCGAGGGCCGCAACGCTCAGCGCGTGTAGTAACGGCCGTTATTGCCGACATAGCCGCGGGGCCGGTAAGGCGTCGGCGCCTGCGACGGCCCGCCGCCGAACAGCCAGCCGAAGAAGTTGCCGCCGCCGCCGCGATCGCTGCCGGCATACATGCCGACCGGCATCTTGACCGGCTTCGACGATGTGTTCGGCGCGTGCTCGACCGGGATGTCGGCGACACGGCGTTCGCTGCCCTTCATGATCTCGATCATGCGGGCGTCGCGGCCGTAGAGGTCGTCACGGAATTGCAGCTTGCCGTCGCTATCGACGAACGCCGTCTGATAGGTCAGGTGCACCCACACCGGCTTCTTGAAATTGATGTTGATCTCGCTGTTGCCGTACATCTTCTCGATGCGAGCTTCGTTGTAGTGCTCGTTCGGATCGACCAGCGACAGCAGCTTGGTGGCGTAGGTCTCCGGATTCTGCACGCGCATACAGCCGTGGCTGTAGGCGCGCTTGTCGCGCGCGAACAGGTACTTGTCCGGCGTGTCGTGCTGATAGACCAGGAACTTGTTCGGGAAGTTGAAGCGGATGCGGCCGAGCGCATTGCCCGCGCCCGGCGGCTGGTAGATGCGCACGGTGCCATCCGGGTTCTGCTCCAGCTTGAGGCCGATCCGCTCGAGCGCGTCCGGGTCCTCCTGCAGCGCGGGCAGATACTCGTTCTGGATGATCGACGGCGGCACGTTCCAGGTCGGATTGACCGTGATGAACTTCATCTCGGCGGTCGTCAGCGGGGTCGCCGTCTTGCCGGGTTTCCCGGCGACGATCCTGGTGTGCCAGTAAACCTTGTCGTGATCGTACAGCGTCAACGTGAAGTCGGGGATATTGACGATGACGTGGAGGTCGCCGAGGTCGCGCGGATACCAGCGCCAGCGCTCCATGTTCACGACGATCGTGTCGATCTTGTTCTGCAGCGACCGGTTCTTGGGCTCGGCGACCTTCTGACCGTTGAGCGCGCGCACTGTGTTGGGGCCGAGCATGCCGTCGGAGCCGAGATCGGCGCTCAGCTGGAACGCCTTTACCGCCTCCATGACCTTGTCGTCGTAGAGCGGACTGTTCTTGTCGCCGGCGACGTCGAGCCGCTTGCGCAGCGCGATCACGCGCTCATCCTTCATGCCGGGGCGCAGGATCTTGCCTTCCGGAACACGCACCTGCGGCGCCGCAGACTTGACCTCAATCTTCTTCTCATCGTTGCCGCCGCTACGCAGCTCGGCGAGTTTCTCGCGCAGCGCCTTGAATTCGGGCTGGGGCGGATTGTACGCGTCGAGCACCTTGGCGGCGTCATCGCCGTCGGACAGCTTGCTGAGCACCTGCGCCGGATCCGGCGCCTCTTCCTTGAACGAGATGTCGCTGCTGACACGCGTCCAAGAGACGCGGCCGGTCTGCGCGTGGCGCGCGAAGGTCAGCGCCGCCTGCGTGAGCTTGAGCTCGGCCTCGGCGAGCTGATCCGCGCTCATGTCCGACTTGAACACCGGCGTCGGATAGTCCTCGGCATTGAGGCCGACCTGATCGGCATGCGCGAGATAATCGATCGCCGACTTGGCGCGTGCGGATGCGACGCCATCGTGCGACCAGATCGGCGCGTAGTTGTGCGCCTTGTAGAACCCTTCGATGCCGGCGCGATCGGCCTTGCGCGGCGCGACGCGATCGAACTGCTTACCGGAGACGATGTCGCGCAGTTTGTCGGACACGGACTGGTCGTTGACGCCGCTCGCGACGACAGCCGGCTTTGCCGGCTCGGGCGCTGCGGCCTTCTCGACAGGCGCGGGCGCGGGCTCGGCTTTCGGTTCGACCTTCGGCTCCGCCGCGGCTTGCGGCGGCGTCGCGATGTTCGGCTTGTCGCTCGCGCCGACATCCTTCGTGGTCGGCGGCGGCGGCAACGTCGTGTCGGGGACCGGCACGCCGGCGTCGATCTTCTGCTGCTCGGTCTGCTGCGCCATGCCCGGATGGCTGGCGAGCATCAGCGCGAGCCCAAGCGCTGTCGAAGCCAGAAGACTGTTGAACCGGACGCTTTTCACCACTTGTCTCCCAGGGCTTGGGCGCCGTTCGGCGCCCCGGTTGTCTTGCGTTGCCGTAATATAACCGACTGAATTCTAAACGACTGTGCCATCTCGCCCCTGCGGCGAAGAATCGCCCACTGTGACTATTTTGCACGGGCGTAAGCGATTGATTTCGACCGCGGATTCAAGGCGGCAGGACGTCCCAGACTCGCACAGATTCCGGTTCATAAAATCAGCTTTGCAGCCGAATTTACCGACCGTCCGGTGACATTTTCGTGAGGCGCGCCCCGGCTCGCGCGCAGCTTGCAGGCGATTGGTCGCGGCAACCCGGATTGTGGTTCGAACTTTTCGAAAAAAAACCGGGCCCCACGAAGGGGCCCGGTTGGTCAGTATGCCGTCGTGGGGGACGGCAACATCTTCCAGAGGGGAACATGCTGCTGCACCGGCGACTCTGGGAGGACATCCGTCCGGCGCATCAGCAAGGTGTCCACTATGCGGCGACCTCGAAAACGCAGCAACGGCCAGCGCCGCATGTCAGCCATGCAGCATGGATGCCGACGTTGGGCAGCGAGATGAAACGCGCGTTTTGCGTGGTGAAATGCGCGCCGCGATTCAGAAGTGCCAGCGCTGCGCGTTGGCGACCAGGAAATCGCGAAACACTTGGATGCGCGCCACGGATTTCAATTCTTCCGGATAGACGAAGTAGGCGTCGAGCGCGAGCGGCTCGCCCTCGCTGAACAGCTGCACCAGGCCACCGTTCTCCTCGACCAGATAGTCCGGCAGAATTGCAATTCCGAGGCCCTTCTGGCACGCGCGCAGGACGCCGAGCACGTTGTTCTGCGTCAGGCTCGGATTGCGCGGTCCCTTGCCGTCGCGCGCGACCTCGAGCAGCCAGCGGCGATTCTGCAGATGCGCGGGCACCATGCCGCCGCCGAGGACGACGATGCGGTGGCCGTCGAGATCTTCGTGAGTGCGCGGCGTGCCGAAGCGCTTGAGATAATCGGGCGAAGCGTAGGCGTGGAAGTGCACCGAGAACAGCTTGCGCTGGATCAAATCCGGTTGCGTCGGCTGGCGCAGGCGGATGGCGACGTCGGCCTCGCGCATGGCGAGATCGAGCTCCTCGTCGGATGTGATCAGCGTGATGTGGATGTCGGGATAAAGGTCGAGAAATTCGCCGAGCCGCGGCGTCAGCCAGTGCACGCCGATGCCGGGCGTGGTCGAGACCTTCAGCTCGCCGTTCGGCCGCTCGCGCGAGTCGGTGAGTTTGGTGCGCGCCGCCTCCAGCTTCATGAATACTTCATGCGCCGTGCGGTAGAGCAGTTCGCCCTGTTCGGTGAGGATCAGGCCGCGCGCATGGCGGTGGAAAAGCGAGACGGACAGCTCGGATTCGAGCGCCGAGACCTGGCGCGAGACGGCCGATTGCGACAGGCCGAGCCGCTCGCCGGCATGCGTGAAGCTGCCCGCTTCCGCCGCGGCGTGAAAGACTTTCAGCTTGTCCCAGTCCATGGACGTGTTGCTCGCTGGCATGATTATTCCGCGGCCGCGCGGTCGTGGTGATGAGCGGCGAGAAACTTCTCGGCCTCGAGCGCGGCCATGCAGCCCTGTCCCGCCGCGGTCACCGCCTGCCGATAGATGTCGTCGGTCACGTCGCCCGCGGCAAACACGCCTTGCACCGATGTCGCCGTCGAATGGCCGGCGGTGACGATGTAGCCCGACGGCTTCATCTGCAATTGGCCGGCGAACAGCTCGGACGAGGGTTGATGACCGATCGCGATGAACACGCCGTCGACCGTGCGCTCGCTGACGGCGCCGGTCTTGATGTTCTTCAGCCGCACGCCGCCGACCTTGAGCGGGTTCTCGGTGCCGGTGACGTCGTCGAGCACGCTGTCCCAGACCACCTCGATCTTCGGATGCTTGAACAGGCGGTCCTGCAGGATCTTCTCGGCGCGGAAGTGGTCGCGCCGGTGCACGACCGTCACCTTCGAGGCGAAATTGGTGAGGAACAACGCTTCCTCGACCGCGGTGTTGCCGCCGCCGACGACGATCACTTCCTTGTTGCGGTAGAAGAAGCCGTCGCAGGTGGCGCAGGCCGACACGCCATAGCCCTTGAACTTCTGCTCCGACGGAAGGTCGAGCCAACGCGCCTGCGCGCCGGTGGCGATGATCAGCGCGTCGGCGAGATAGATGTCGCCCGAATCGCATTCGAGCCGGAACGGCCGCTGCTTCAAGTCGACGGAGACGACCGTATCGGTGACGATCTCTGTGCCGACGTGTTCGGCCTGCTTCTGCATCTGCTCCATGAGCCAGGGGCCCTGGATCACGTCGGCAAAGCCCGGATAGTTCTCGACGTCGGTGGTGATGGTGAGCTGGCCGCCGGGCTGGATGCCCTGGAGCATCAGGGGCTCGAGCATCGCGCGGGCGGCATAAATGGCGGCGGTGTAGCCGGCCGGACCGGAGCCGACGATGACAACCTTGCGGTGAACAGTCTTGGCCATGGGCGCCCCGATCGCGATTTAGAGACGGGCGCGCAATCGCCCGGGTAGGGGCCGGGCTTATCGTGCCGGCTCTGGGAGGTTTATGGGGCGCGGAGTAAATCCGGGCGCCGGGTCCGCTCCATGTATTGCTTCCCCCCGAGCCATGCAAGATACGCAACCCGAAAGCCCACAACCGTTGGATGCCGCGGGAGCAATGCGCGGAAAGCGCGCAACAATCTTTCGCGAAACATTGTTTCGCGGTATGGAGTCCGCGCCGGCCCGTTTCGCCGTGGGAGCCCCACCTTGCCCGCCCGCCTCGACGCCATCGACCACAAGATCCTGAAGGAGCTTCAGGACGACGGCCGCATCACCAATGTGGAACTCGCCCGCCGCGTCGGCATCTCGGCGCCCCCCTGTCTGCGCCGCGTCCGCGCGCTGGAGGAGGCCGGCTACATCAAGGGCTACCGGGCGCTGCTCGACGAGAAGATGCTCGGCTACGAGGTCTCGATCTTCGCCATGGTGCACCTGGCCAGCCAGGCCGAGACCGATCTCGCCGCCTTCGAGGACTTCGTGCGCAAACAGCCGCTCGTGCGCGAATGCTGGATGCTCTCCGGCGAGATCGACTTCGTGCTCAAATGCGTCGCGCCGGATTTGAAGACCTTCCAGGCCTTCGTCGAGAAGCTCACCTCGGCGCCGAACGTGCGCAACGTGAAGACGTCGCTGGTGCTGCGTCAGTCGAAGGACGCGGCCATGGTGCCGATGGAGGGCTGAGCGGCGTGACCTCGCGCGTTTACATCGGTGGCGCAGCCGGTTTTGCCGGCGACCGCACCGATGCGGCGGGGCCGCTGGTCGAGGCGCTGGCACAAGCCGACGGTCGGCGCTTCCTGATGTTCGAGACGCTGGCCGAGCGCACATTGGCGTTGTCACAACTCGAGCGCCGCCGCGATCCATCGCGCGGCTACAATCCCGCGCTCGATCGCTTCATCACGCCGATCCTCGCGCGCTGCCTTGAAGAACAAATTCGCATCGTCGGCAATTTCGGCGCCGCCAACCCCAAAGCGGCGGCGTTGCGCATCCAGACGATCGCGCGCGAACAAGGTCTCAGGCCGCCGCGCATTGCGGTGGTCGAGGGCGACGATCTCAGCGGCGTGCTGGGCGCGCAAGAGTTGGCGGCGCGCGAAACTGGCGGCGCGATTCTGCGCGGCGCAAGCGACATCGTCGCTGCCAACGTCTACCTCGGCGCGCAGCCGATCGCCGAGGCGCTCGACCGCGGCGCCGACATCGTCGTCACGGGACGCGTCGTCGACTCCGCGCTGGCCTTGGGTCCGCTCGCCCACGCGTTCGGCTGGCGTTGGGACGATTGGGATCGGCTCGCCGCCGGCACGCTGGCAGGCCATCTGCTCGAATGCGGCGCCCAGATAACCGGAGGTTATTTCGCCGATCCGGGCGTGAAAGACGTGCCGGGCCTCGCCGAGGTCGGCTATCCGCTCGCCGAGATTGATGCCAACGGCGCGATCGTGATCGGCAAGCCGGACGGCACCGGCGGCCGGGTGGATCGTCAGACCGTCATCGAGCAGATCCTCTACGAGATCCACGATCCCGAGGCCTACCTCGTGCCCGACGTCGTGCTCGATCTCTCCAACGTGACGGTCGAGGAGCTCGGTCACAACCGCGTTCGCATCATCGGCGCGCGCGGTCATCCGGCGCCTGAGACGCTGAAGGCCACCGTCTGCGTCGATGCCGGCGTCCTCGGCGAGGTCGAGATTTCCTATGCCGGACCGAATGCCGCCGCCCGCGCCCGGCTGGCGGCCGAGATCATTCGCGACCGGCTCGGCAAGCGCGCGCCGGATTTCAAATTCCGGATCGATGCGGTCGGCGTCACCAGCATCCTCACCGATGACGATGGCGCGCTGCGCGGCACTTGGGGCACCGCGAGCGACGTCCGCCTACGCTTCGCCGCGCGCGGCGCGAAACCCGAAGATGTGCGCATCCTGCTCGACGAGGTCGAGGCGCTTTATTGCGCGGGCCCCGCCGGCGGCGCCGGCGTGCGCCGGCACGTGACGCCGCGGCTCGCCAGCGCCTCGTGCCTGATCGAGCGCCGCTTCGCCAGATCCAGCGTTAGCATGATCGAGGCGCCGGCATGAGACGCGTTAAGCTGCACGACATCGTCAATGCCCGCGCCGGCGACAAGGGCAACCGGCTCAATCTCGCCGTGGTCTGCCGCGATCCGAGCGATTATGCCGCGGTCGCAAGTGCACTGACTGCCGAGTGCGTCGCGCAGATCTTCGCCGCGCGTAAGCCGTCGAAAATCGTCCGCTACGACCTGCCCAAGCTCGCCGCCTTCAACTTCGTGCTCGACGACGTGCTCGAGGGCGGCGTCAATTCCAGCCTCGGCCTCGACGGTCACGGCAAGTCGCTGTCATTCCTGCTGCTGGATGCGGAGATCGAGATCGCAGGCTCAAAATGAAACCGCCGGGCACGAGGCCCGGCGGTTTCATTAACGAAAGCGAGCGCGCCCCTAGCGCCACTCCACCTTCTTGATCTCGTAGGCCTTGGCGCCGCCGGGCGTGTTGACCTCGACCGACGCGCCCTTCGCCTTGCCGATCAGCGCCTTGGCGAGCGGCGAGGTGATCGAGATGCGGCCCTTCTTGGCGTCGGCTTCCGGCTCGCCGACGATCTGCCACACCTTCTTCTCCTCGGTATCCTCGTCGATCAGCGTCACGGTCGCGCCGAACTTGATCGTTTCGCCGGACAGTTTCGAGACGTCGATGATGTCGGCGCGCGCGAGCTTGTCCTGAAGCTCGTCGATGCGGCCTTCGTTGAGCGATTGCTGCTCCTTGGCGGCGTGGTACTCCGCGTTCTCCGACAGGTCGCCATGGGAGCGCGCTTCGGTGATCTGCTGAATGATGCGCGGCCGCTCGACCTGCTGGCAGTGCTTCAACTCGGCCTCAAGCACGGCGTAGCCGGCGGCGGTCATCGGTAGCTTTTCCATCGTCTCATCTCCTCCTGGCGGCCACTTGATCGCGCCTTGCGCCGCCAAGCCCTTCCAGCTTTCACGTTCGATCCACTCGCAATTCGACTCCGGCCACGGGTTCCCGCCACCGGAGTCTGACATACGAGGGGCCGGTCAAATACGTTCTAACCGCGGCCCGGTTCCCCCTCACCGCGGTTTTAAGCCATGCCGCCGGATGCAGGCGTCGTGCCCGTGTCGCTTGCGGACTAACGGTCGCTCAGGTCCGACCCTGGTAGTAGTTCTGCAGCGCGCGAACCTCGAGGTCGCCCCCAAGATAGGCTTTGATACCCTGCGCCGCCGCGACGGCACCTGAAAGAGTGGTGTAGTACGGCACTTTATGCAAGAGGGCGGCATGCCGCAAAGACCGGCTGTCGGCCAGCGCGGTCGCCCCCTCGGTGGTGTTGAACACGAGCTGCACCCCGCCGTTCTTGATCGCATCGACGATGTGCGGCCGGCCTTCGAGCACTTTGTTGATCTTGGTCGCCGGCACGCCTTCCTCGGCGAGATAGCGCTGGGTTCCCGAGGTGGCGATGATCCTGAAGCCGAGCGAGGTCAGCAGTTTCACCGCCGGCAGGATGCGCGTCTTGTCGGCGTCGCGCACCGACACGAACACGGTGCCTGAGCGCGGCAGGTTGGTGCCGCTGCCGAACTGGCTCTTGGCGAAGGCGATCTCGAACGAGCGGTCGAGCCCCATCACCTCGCCGGTGGATTTCATCTCCGGGCCGAGCACGGTGTCGACGCCGGGGAAACGCGCGAAGGGGAACACGGCTTCCTTCACCGCGTGATGCTGGTAAGGCCGCTGCTTCAGGTCGAAGCTTTTCAGGCTCTCGCCGGCCATGATGCGCGAGGCGATCTTGGCGATCGGCAGGCCGATCACCTTGGCTACGAAGGGCACCGTGCGCGAGGCGCGCGGATTGACCTCGAGCACGTAAATGTCGCCGTCCTTGATCGCGTACTGCACGTTCATCAGACCGCCGACATTGAGCGCGAGCGCGAGCTCGCGCGTCTGCCGAGACAGCTCGGCGATCGTCTTGTCGTCCAGCGAATACGGCGGCAGCGCGCAGGCGGAATCGCCGGAATGGATGCCGGCCTCCTCGATGTGCTCCATGATGCCGGCGATGAAGGTGTCCTTGCCGTCGGCGAGGCAGTCGACATCGACCTCGGTCGCGTCGGAGAGATACCGGTCGATCAGGAGCGGGCTGCGTTCGGAGATGACGAGGTCACTCGGCCGGTTCAGGTCGCCGGTGAGCCGCGCGACGTAACGGTCGAACTGCGCGGAGTCGCGCACGATCTCCATGGCGCGTCCGCCGAGCACGTTCGACGGCCGCATCACCACCGGATAGCCGATCTCTTCGGCGATTGCGCGCGCGGCGCCGAGCGAGGTGGCGATGCCGTTCTGCGGTTGCCGCAGCTTCAACTTGTCGAGCAGCTTCTTGAAGCGGTCGCGGTCCTCGGCGAGATCGATCGCATCGGGCGAAGTGCCGAGGATCGGCACGTTCGCCTTCTCCAGCGCGCTCGCGAGCTTCAGCGGGGTCTGGCCGCCGAATTGCACGATGACGCCGTGCAGCGTGCCGTTCGAACGCTCGGTGTCGATGATCTCCAGCACATCTTCGGGCGTGAGCGGCTCGAAATAGAGCCGATCCGACGTGTCGTAGTCGGTCGACACCGTCTCCGGATTGCAGTTGACCATCACCGTCTCATAGCCCGCGTCCTTGAGCGCGAAGCAGGCATGGCAGCAGCAATAGTCGAACTCGATACCCTGGCCGATGCGGTTCGGGCCGCCGCCGAGAATGATGACCTTCTTGGCGCCGGAGGGCTTGGCCTCGTCGACCGGCTTGCCCGCAAAGGGCGCCTCGTAGGTCGAATACATATAAGCGGTCGGCGAGGCGAATTCGGCGGCGCAGGTATCGATGCGCTTGAACACCGGCCGCACGCCGAGCGCGCGGCGTTTTTCCTTCACCGTCTCGGCAGGGGTGTTTGTAAGTTTGCCGAGACGGGTGTCGGAGAAACCCATCGCCTTGAGATGACGGAAGGGCGTGGCGCTCGTCGGCAGGCCTTTCGCCGTGATCTCGGCTTCCGTCTCGACGATGCCGCGCAGTTCGGCCAGGAACCACGGATCGATGCGGCAGGCGTTGTGGATGAGCTCGTCGCTAGCGCCGAGGCGCATCGCCTGCGCCACCTTCAACAGACGCTCCGGCGTCGGCGTGCCGAGCGCGGCGCGGATCGCGTTCTTGTTGTCGGGATCGTCGATGCTCTTGGCCGCGTCGAAGCCCTCGATGGCGATCTCGTCGAG
>Ga0070679_100005140_pt1 | contig 12101 bp, 10 predicted proteins | sample KBSC63BmetaG_FD_65652 | JGI IMG/M metagenome (GOLD analysis project Ga0070679, IMG submission 65652) | Corn rhizosphere microbial communities from Kellogg Biological Station, Michigan, USA - KBS C6-3B metaG | ecosystem: Host-associated > Plants > Roots > Rhizosphere | place: USA: Michigan... | reverse complement strand
CAACTCTGCTTCATAAACTAATCCCCCCGAAGTGCTGCTGCTTAAAGGCCTTTCTGAAACATGCAAGGGCGGGCAAGTTTTGCATCAGCTGAGTATGAGCCCTGATCTTCTCGCACGCTCGCTGCAGGAGTTTCTAGCCGAAGCTCGCAGCGGTGTGGTTCTGGAAGACGACCAGGTCATTTTTGACCTTGCAGTCGCGCAGCATTCGATTTCAGCCGACCGTGGCCGGTGCCTGCTGCACCTGTGGTCAGAAGAGCGGAACATTGTCCGGCACGTGCTTGAGGCGGAGGCAAAAAATGGCTCGCTGATCCTGAGCGTCCGGCGGTTCGGGCAGAACCGTCCGCACAAGCTCGAGCTGTGCCGCGATCGTGACCGCCGCAGCCAGAGCGCTCGCACCGCTGCCCGCAAGAGCTACGCACGCCTCCTGGAGTTCGTTCTCCGGCGGCAGTTCCCCGATTGGAAGCTTGATCGGCTCTCCACCACCATGGATCTGGAGCGCAGCTTCTCTCCCGTTTACGCGCGTGGCCTGCTGCGCAAAGGACGCAGCGCGATGGCCGTCCTGGGCGTAAACCAGCAGGAGACGCAAGCCTCTGTTGACGCGGCGCTGACCTTCGGGCTGCTCTGGCTGGACCACTGCCGCGAGCGCGAAGCCGGCAATGCCTTGGTGGAAGGACTGAAGCTCTTTGTGCCGCGGGAGAGCTCGACGACCCTGCGCATTCGCATGGCCCAGCTGAATCACGAGGCGGCGAAGTTTCAATTATTTGAATTCGATGAACGCGATGAGTCGCTGAGCGAAATTGATTCTGCCGACACCGGGAACATCAACACACGGCTGGTGCGCTGCCCTGACCGCGATCAGACGCGCGGCCGATTCCAGCAGGCGATCTCACGCGTGCTGGCCGAGGTGCAAGACGCCGAAGTTGCCGTGCTCTCCCCTACAGAGATCTCCTTTCGACTGCACGGGCTTGAGTTCGCCAGGGTGCGGCTCGCGAACCTGCCGGGCAGCTTCGAGGTGACCGAGGAATTCGTATTTGGCGTTGGCGGTTACCAGGCGCCACTGACGGGTGAGAACAACGATATGTTCCGCCAGTTTTGTGCGACGGTTCGCCAGTCCCGAACGCTTGAAGGCTACCGCCGCGACCCGCTGTGGCGCATGTATCCGGAGCGCTGGCTGGAATCGTTGGTATTCAGGAATGTAGCGGCGATTGACGGCCGACTCGACCCAACGTACGTCTTTTCGCAGGTGCCGGCGTTTTCCGCTTCGGATCGCGCGATGATTGATGTGCTTGCCCGCACCCGCGAAGGACGGCTCGCAGTGATCGAATTGAAGGCTGACGAAGATATCCATTTGCCAATGCAGGGGCTTGATTACTGGGCCCGAGTAAAGTGGCACCATCAGCGCGGGGAGTTCCAGGCACACGGTTACTTTGCTTGCGTGGAGCTCTCGCCGAAGCCTCCGCTGCTCCTGATGGTCGCACCGGCCTTGCGCGTTCATCCTTCCATCGATACGGTGCTGCGCTATTTTTCGCCGCAGATCGAATGGACGCTGATCGGCGCGGATGAGCGCTGGCGTGAAGGAGTGAAGGTAGTTTTCCGCAAAGCCATGAATGTCGGTCAAACGCATCGCGCTTGGCACGGATAACCAGCAACCCTCTTACAAGCTTCTTACATCTCACTTTTCACTTCTTTACGCAACTTGCCTGCCCAGCCGTGTTCCCATTGAGTGTAGAAGACCGTTCAAAACAAGCCTGCGCCCCACCCCGCGTCCAAGCAGGCGAGGATTCTTGTATGTCACGGAAAACCATCCTCATCGCTATTGCCGGCCTGATTTGCGCTGGAATTTTTGTTTGCGCACAACGCAGTGGAAATTCAGCTCTGGCCCAGCAGCCATCGGTTTCAGTCACAGTCAAAGTCGTAAACGTGCCGGCCACCGTGCGCGATAAGCACGGCCTCATCATGCGCAACTTGACGCAAGACGATTTCATTCTGGAAGAAGACGGGCACGCCCAGAACATTAAGTACTTCGCCCATGACAATGACCTGCCGCTCACGCTCGGCCTGCTGGTGGATACCAGCATGAGCCAGCGCCGCGTGCTCGACCAGGAACGTCATGCGAGCTACACCTTCCTTGATCAAATGCTGCGCCAGGACAAGGATGTGGCTTTCCTGATCCACTTTGATCGAGAAGTTGAGCTGCTGCAGGACCTGACTGGATCACGCGACAAGCTGCAATCCGCTCTACAAGCGTTGCAGACGCCGGAGTTTGAAAACACAAGCAGCGGTGGAGGACGATCCGGAGGTGGCTATCCCGGTGGTGGCGGATATCCGGGTGGTGGAGGTGGATATCCGGGTGGTGGAGGTGGCGGGGGACGCCACAGAGGGCACTTTGGAGGCGGAGGCACGCTTCTCTACGATGCTGCGTATCTCGCGTCTGACGAGCTGATGAGTAAGCAGCAGGGCCGCAAGGCGCTGATCATTCTTTCTGACGGAGTAGACACCGGCAGCAAGCTCAACCTTGAGACTTCGATTGAAGCGGCGCAGAAGGCCGACACGGTGATCTATTCCATCCTGTTCAAGGATGATGAGGCCTACCAGAGCTTTGGACATGGACCGTTCGGTGGAATGGGAAGGCACGGTGGATCGCGCTTCCCGCAAGAATCTTATCCTGACGGCAAGAAAGTGCTGGAGCAGATTTCGAAAGAGACCGGCGGCCGCATGTTTGAAGTGACAAAGAAAGAGCCGATCGACAAGATCTACCAGGAGATATCAGAAGAGCTTCGCAACCAGTACAACCTGGGATACACACCCGATCCCCCGGACCCCGATGGCGGCTATCACAAGATTGCCCTGAAGGCGAGACAAAAGGATCTCATTGTGCAGGCACGCGCAGGGTACTACGCCAAAGCAGCGAGCAAGTAAGAGGGGTTCAGCTCTGTGCGGCTGCATCCTGCGGACCAGGCTCAACAGGAGTGGATTCCGCAGAAGGCTTTTGTCCGCGCAGCACGCGTTCACAGGCATTGACCACCTTGCGCAATGAGAGTTTGCCGTCGCGTCTGGCGATAACGATTTCACCGGTTTTGTGAGTGCGGTGATACCACCTCTTCACCAGCGCCAGCTCTTCACTCGTGTGCGTGGCAGTGCGTGCGCCAGGGGGAACGAGGCTTTCGATCGCATCGTGCACACGCTTATCGAGTGGCTCCGGTTGAGAAGTGCTCGGTTCTGCGATCTCGGGCGGCGGTTCGGCTTCGCCCGGTTCACTCATATTGACCTGTACTGGGCCGCACAGAGCGCCATGACTGAAGCGGAACAGCACCACGTTGTGAGGTTCGGCGGAACGCTGGATGATTAGGGCATCGAGCTGGTCGATTCGGTGAGTGAGTTCGTCGGCACCGGAAGCCACGCTCTTCAACTTAGCGATGCGCCCATGCTGTTCCGCTGCGGCCTCAAACTGAAGATCGGCGGATAGGCGGTCGCGCTCGGCTTCGTATTCAGCAATCAAAGATTCGCCACCGGAATCGAACCACGCCTGCACACGTTCGACTTCCGCTGCGTATTCCTCGTCCGTGCAGCCTTTGAAGCAGGGCGCCAGGCACATCTTCATTTCTGAATACACGCAACCGGGGTAGCTCGGATCGGGATTGAGTTCAAAGGTGCAGCGTCGGATTTTGAACAGGTCGAGCGAGTCATTCATGTACTTTTCCGCCACGGCGCGCGAACGGAACGGCCCGTAATAGAGTGACTTGCCGGTGAGTTTGCCCAGCCTGTTGGTGACGTAGGCGCGAGGGTAGGCGTTCTCAAGATTCAGGCGGATCAACGCCGCGTGATGCAGTCGAAGACGTCTGGCATACGTCTCGGGGAACTCTTCTCGCAGCAGGTGATAGAGGAGAACGCCGGATTCGAAGTCAGAACCGGTCAGCGAGTACTCGATTCGGGCGACGCGGTCGCGCAGGTTCAGCCGGCGTGACTGGCTCTCCGCTGGCGCGAGTAGACGTATCAGCCGGCGACGCAGGTCAGAAGTCTTGCTGACGTATGGCTCGGCGTTCTCATCCGCTCCGCGCAAGGCGAACACAGCCGGTTTGGGCGGGAATTGTAAGAAGAAGTCCGCCGGCGCGTCGGGCGAGAACGGAATGGAGTTGCGCAGAATCCTTTGATCTGCACGGTTCGCAGTCACAAGGCGAGTTTAACGGAAACGAAAGAACGAAGTGATGCCTCACTAGCTACTCACCTGTCACGATCTTTGCGACAAAACTCGAAGCTCATCGGCGCGTTTAGCGGAAATTGGCACTCTGGACGCGCTGCCTGAAGTCCGCGCCATCCAGCTGGATCAAGCGGCACATCTCATGCAGGCGAGAACGCATCCGCTCGGTGATGCGGTCGCCCAGGGTCTCGCCGCGAATAGCGTTCCGGGCAGCATCGCGAGCCGATCCAGAGTAGGCCTGCGCGTCACCCGGTGGGAGATCCGGATAGTTCGTGCTGATGATGGTGGTCTTCTTTTCGTTATACCGGCTGTTCAGGATGTGGCTGACCGTATCCCATACCCATTCAGATGGCTTGACTGCGCCAAGTTCGTCAAGCACCAGGACCTCAACATCAAAGATGGGCCGAAGGATCTCGAGTTCGGTGGTCTGCACGCTGGCGTTGTAAGAGTTCTGGATCTCCTTGAGCAGCTCGCGATAGTCGCAGAAGCGGCAGGGAACGCCTTTTTGCCGGATCAGCTCCTGAATGATGCCAACCGCGAGATGGGTCTTGCCCGTCCCGATAGGGCCGATGAGAAGAAGCCCGGTACGCTCGATGGGATACTCCTCCACGAACCTTCCGGCGGCCAGTCGGGCTGCGGCCAGCGCGCGATGGGCGCCGGAAAAGCTGGTTTCGAAGTCGGCGAGAGTGCAGTGCTCGTAACGCGCGGGGATACGCGCGCTCTTCAGCAGCCGGGCAATGCGTGCTTCATTGCGGCAGTCGCACGGAGTAACGCGGCTGGGCTTGCCGGGAACTTCCAAGCGTTTCCATCCTGTGCCTTCGCACAGAGGGCATTGACTGGATTGTGACTGCGGAACGGTTGACATCAGAGTGCTGAATAGAAAATAGCATTTCCGGGCGTGATCCGCGCGGGAATGTGGCCGCTCTTCTGCGCGATGTGCACAGGAAATTCACAAGCGGTGCACAGGGACGTGGTCGCTTGCGTGAAAAGTAAAGAGGGCGCGGTGGGCCCCGCACCCTCTTAAAATACAGCTAATCTGCTGCGTTCCCCTGCCCGACTTTTCCGGCCGTTTCCGGGAAGATGTCGAAGACATAGTCATGCGCAGCCAGAGCCGCCTGGCTGAGCTTGCCGGACTGCACCAGCTTCAACACCTCATCGCGCGGGTAATCGAAGATCGCCTCAAGCAGTTCGGCAGCCTGTTGCCTGTTGGCCTGCCCGACTACAAAAAGCACGCGCGCGCTGTGCTGGATGTATTGCGGTGAGAGGAGCTGCTTTTTGAGGATCTCCATGATGATGTCGGCCTTGGCGCGGTCAAAGCGGCCGGGCTCGCCGCGGCGGTCCTGCTCGGCGAAGAAGGCCTGCGTCCACTCGTTGTGGTAGGTCCAGACTTTGTCGAACAGCTCGCGCGAGAATTTCGTTCCGGCTTTTACCTGCTCAGCGTTCGCGGCCGGCTCCACGCCGTCTTCGGTGAGAGTGGGGCGCTTGAGGTAGCCGTCTTTTGTGATGGTGCCCTGGTGCTGAACCAGTGTCCACAGCCACGAAACATCGATGCGGTAGGTAGCCAGATCGTTCATGAAGCGCAACTTCAATTCGTAATCGTCAATGGCGGCGGCGAAGTTGCCGTTCAGAATCTGAAATCCATAGTTGGCCGCCATGTAAAAGGCGTGCTGGATGTGCTCGATCGTAACGTCACCCTTGGGGATGCCGTAAATGGCTTCCCAGCGCTCTGGTGAGAGCAGCTTCTCGGGGGTATCGATGGATTCACGGCTAACGACCTGCGGGGTGATCTTGCCTTCGGCGTTGAGCAGACCACGCGAGTGGAAGACTTGCCGCTCGGCGTCACTCAGGCCGCTGCTCGGCGTGGGCACGGCTTTGTCTTTTACCTGCGCGGTGCTCTGCGGTGCGCTGATGATCTGCTGGAGTTCGGCCACAGGCGCGCGTAGCGGCGCGTTGCCGGCGGCGACATACTCCGGCTCAGGGCTGGCGACCCAGCTCTGGCGATAGCAATCGTAGAGTTTGCCTTTCGCCTTTCCGGCGAGAATGTCTTCCAGCGTGGGCTGGCCGGAGACGGAACCGTCGGGAACCCGGCCGGAGGCCGAATCATCCGGAATAAAGATCAGGCCGAGCACGCGTTCACGCAGCTTGTCGATGACCATGGCCCGCAAAGCGAGTGGGTTGTAGCGAGAACGTCCATAAACGTCGCTGGGCTGGTAAATCATTACGGCAGCCATGCCGCCGATAGGCGCGGCGTTCGCAAGCTCGCCATTTTTCATGCCGCCCATGAGCATCATGAGCGCGTTGAATTGCTGGTAAGCGATCATGTTGGGCGAAGCCATGCCGACAGTCTGCGGATCAGGGTAGATGCCCTTGGGATCGTCCTTCCACATCTCGATCAGACTGCCGAGATAATCCCAGCGGCCCACGTTGGTGCCAAGCAGGCGGCGGCGGAGAGTCCAGGCAATCGCCGGCAGAGTGCGGCCGCCATTGCCTTCTTCATACAGCATCTTGATTTTGATAGTGCCGGCGGGCACGCCCATCATTTCTTCAAGGCGAGAGAGCAGCTTCTCAACGATCCATGCTTCCTGCGGCGACTGCAGCTTGGGAATGTAGAAATACACGCCGCTGCCAGCCTTCTTCAGCGAATCATAGTTGTTGAACGCCCACAGTGTGGCGACCACGACCATGCCGGGTGCGGGACGGCCGTCGACCACGACATGGTCATACGTGATGTGCAGCCCCGGGGGGCGCCCGAATCTCGTAGGCCACTGTCCCTGCGGCTTGGTGATGCGGTACTCGCGCTTCTTACCTTTCTTGCTGACCTCGTAAGGCTTGCTGTTCCAGTCGCCGGCAAAGATCTGCTTTGCGTTGTTCAGTGCGGCGAACACGCCAACGGGCTGGTTCACGGCCGTGCCATCAGGCTGGAAGTGGGGCGGTGAGGCGTCTTCGAAATCCGGCATGTTCATGGGCGCCGGGCTGTTCAAGGCGTTGAAGGCCATGTCGAGCGGGTGCCATGGGCCGGTCAATTCAAGGCCGGGGTTCTTCAGGGGGTGCGCGTCCGGCGGGACCGCCACTTCATCGTTGAGCCGCCAGCGCACGGGAGTATCTTTGCCCAGAAAGTTGTCGATCAAGCCCTGCACGATGTCCCGATAGGTCGATGGCTTACCCGAGATAGGGTCCTGATACTGCGTGTCCCACTTGGGCCAGCCGTATTTCTCGCGGACCGGGGCAGGCGAGTGCAGGATCTCGCGGCGCGCGGTAAGGGCGGCGGCAATGTGGGGGCGCAACTCGCGGGTGAGGGTGGTGATTGCCTCTTCGACATTTACATTGCGGCTGTTGGCTGATTTGGGCCCGAAGAGGTCAGGGAACTTCTGAAGAATATCGTCGCGAACCATGGGCGCGAAGCTCCTCTACTCAGATTGGCAAGCAAATAGAAACTTAGATTTTAAACCCTTGGGAGATTGGCCAACGGCCGTGAATCGTTTGTCGGCCCCGTTCATCCAAACACATGCGGTGAAGATAGCCAAAATCGGCTAATCTGAGGTAAAATAAGGCTTTACCGCGAAAGGTTCAGAGGCGAAATGAAGGCAGCGATCCATCCCAAGTATGAAGAAGTCCGCGTGCATTGTGCATGCGGCAATACATTTAACACCCGGTCCACCCACAAGGGCGATATCAGCCTGGAAATCTGCTCCGCATGCCACCCGTTCTTTACCGGCAAGCAGAAGCTGGTGGACACCGCAGGACGTGTGGAGCGCTTCCGGCGGAAATACGAGAAAGCCGCCAAGAAACAGTAAGGCGATCAACATTTCGCGACTCGGCCTCCGCGTGGCGGAGGCCGTCGCTTTGTCTGAGCAATTAGCAAACAGCAGTTGGTAATTAGCAGACTGCTCAAGTCGGAAATTCTGGCTAGTTGCTATTTGCCAATTACTAATTGCTCGTTATGCATAAATTCTGGGAAACTCCGCTCACCACCACTAGCGTGCCTCAGGGCTCGCGGGTGCCGGAGTCTCTCCATGTAGGAAACGTGCAGATTGCTCCGGCGACGATCCTTGCTCCCATGGCCGGGGTCACGGACTCAGTGTTCCGCCGTTTCATCCGCAATGCCAGCTTTGTCCGGCCAGCAGCCGACGTTATGGCCACATCGGACCAGCAGAGCACCTCGATCGCTTCGGAGAAATCGGCATGCGGCCTCCTCATGACCGAGTTCACATCGGCTGACGGTCTCTTTCGCACGCGGGAGAAGAAGCGTAAGCGGTACCTGCACTTCTACGCCGATGAGCATCCCATCTCCGCCCAGCTTTTCGGCAGCGATCCGTATACGCTCTCCGAAGCCGCGCGAATTGTGGAAGACGCCGGATTCGACATGGTAGACCTGAACCTGGGCTGCCCGGCCAAACGCGTGGTGAAGTGCAACGGCGGCTCGGGACTGCTGAAGGACCTGCCGGTCATTCAGAGGATTTTCGAGACGGTGCGCGCGGCGGTGAAGATTCCTTTCACCGTGAAGTTCCGTCTGGGCTGGGACGACAAGAATATCGTCTGCGTGGAGCTCGCCCGCATGGCCCAGGAGTGTGGCCTGAATGCCGTGGCGCTGCATGCGCGTACACGCGAGCAGGGTTACAGCGGCAACGCGCGCTGGGAATGGATTGAAGCGGTGAAGCACGCGGTGACTATCCCGGTGATCGGCAATGGCGATATTCGGACGCCGGAAGACGCGGTTGCGATGGTCGCGCAGACGGGGTGTGACGGCGTCATGATCGGCCGCACCGCGGCGTCGAACCCGTGGATTTTCCGCCAGATTCGGCAATATCTGGACACAGGCCGTTACGACCAGCCGACCGAGGCTGATCGCTACCAGATGATCCGCGCGTACTTCCAGATGCTGGTGGAAGAAGAGATGCACGGTACGGCAGGCAAGATGAAGCAGTTCGTCGCCTGGTTCACCCACGGAGTCCAGGGCGGCAGCGCGCTGCGCAAAGCCGTCTATTCAGCGCAGGAAGGGCCGCAGATTCTGGCCAGCGTCGACAAGTTCTTCGAAGAATTGCTGAGCGGCAGGGCTCCGCAAAGCGCCATTGCTCCTATTCCTGATCCCGAACCGGATTTGCTGGCTGCCTGCGGCGACTGAAACCTCACCGCCGATGAACGCTGATCGCACTGATCCAGCCAGGGAAGCAGGCTTCGCGTGGTCCGGTTCCGGCCACCTCCCCAGGTCTGCCGGAACCAGAACGCGTGTCTCGAAACGAATCCACTATATCGCATTTTATTCGCTAAATCTAGTACAATGGAGCCCGTGCGGTAAGATTCCTTCAAGAGGACTACATGGCAGAACCTACGTATGAGGAAATGAAGGCCCGGCTCGCGGAGCTGGAAAAGCAGGTAGCCACCAAACGGACCGGATCAATCGAATTCCGGGTGAGTGAAAAGGGTGGCGTAAGCGTTTATGGATTGGGAAGATTCCCTGTCACCTTGTACTTTGAGCAGTGGACACGGCTGCTGGACCAGGCTGACCAGCTGCGGTCGTTTCTTGCAGAGAACAAAGAACGGCTGAAGCTGAAGGAACCGAAGTAACCACTAACCTTCCCAGACAGACACCGATCAAAAAAGAGCCCGGCTATATTTGCCGGGCTCAAGAGTGTGTGAGGGGACTTCGAGACTTACTGCACGCTGGCCTGCTGGGTGTTGGCGAGCACGAAGTGAGCACGACGGTTCTGTGACCAGCAGGACTCATTTTCGGTCGCCGTGCAGAACGGCTTTTCCTTACCCAGGCTGATCAGCTTGATCCGGTCAGCGCTGATGCCCATCTTGACCAGCGAGTCACGGACGCGGGTGGCACGGCTCTGGCCGAGCACCATGTTGTAATCTTCCGAGCCGCGCTCGTCACAATGCCCTTCGATCAACAACCGCATGTTGGGATGGCCGGAGAGGAACTGCGCGTCGGCCTGGATGATAGCGTCTTCATCCGAACGAATATCGGCATTGTCATAGTTGAAGAAGACGTCTTTCACGGTCCGGCGAAACAGTTCTTCTTCTGAAATCTCTTCCTTCTTTGCTACTGGGACCGTCACGCTGAGCCGAGCGCTGGCTTCGGCGGAGCCACCATCACCTTTTGCGGTTAGATGGTAGGTAGTGGAATCAGATGGCGTTACTTTCCTTGAACCCGACGAGGAGACAATTCCCACGCCGTCAATGGTGATTGTGGACGCGTTTTGCGTGTTCCAGCTCAACTCAGCGGTTTGGCCGCGTTCTACATTTTCCGGACTGACGCTGATGGAAGCCACAGGGGCTGCGGGCGCAACCACGGGCGGCGCCTGGACCGGCTGGGCAACTTTCACATTGTGGTGGCATCCGGCCGCAACGAAAAGCAGCACGACCAGAAAGAGCGACAAAGCAATTGGCCTGTACATGAAATCCTCCAAATCAAAACGGTGGTGCTCGCGCGGTTTCGGGCGAGCCTTGGGGCTGAAAGTGGTTGAACGAGAAGAGTGGCTGTTAGCAGCGCAAGATGGAGAAATTCGTTAGAACGCTGAGCGAGTGCTCCGCGGCCTTGAGAATCGGCGTGTGCAGACGCGGGCTTTGCCGCAGCGCAAGCCCTTTCCACCAAACGTTGCTGGCCAGCACGATCATTAGAAACAGTGACGCTGAAGCCTGCGTAGCGCGGAAATCGGTGGTCGGACCGTGGGTCGCCTGGAAGGGGCCTTGAAGCAAAGGGAAGAAGAACAGCAGCAGAACGCAGATTACGGCGCACAAACCCACGCACCGCAAAACCAGAGCTGCTGACATGCGCAAAGTATGATCCAGAGTCACTGCATCGTCAAGCGATAGAACCCCTGAGATTATCCGATGGTGACAGCACTGCCGAGCTTAACAATGAGCGGATTCCCCTAAGTTGCTGTAGGTAAGGAAATTACAGAACTAACGCAAGTCTCTGGATGGAAACCGTTCTACAATGCAGCACAACTTTAACGCCACTTGGTCTGAATGGAATACATTTTCCTTTTTCTCGTCGGCTGGGTTGTGGTTTGTCTTCCAGCTCTCTTCTACGCCAGCGTCGTCGATGGCCGCCGCCGTCGCGATGCCGATGAGTTCACCCAGCGAATATTGTCGCTTTCGCGGCAGATAGAAAAGCTGGAGCGCCGCGTTGCGGAGACATCTGATGCGGCTCCGTCGAAGGTAACGGCCCAGCCGGCTGCTGTGATGAAAACTCCGCATCCACCTGAGTCGTCACCGGTCCCGGCTGTCCCAGAAGCTGCAAAGAAACCTGTGGTAATGCCCGCTCCGGTCCCGCAGCCGCAGCTTCACCCTGCGTTATCGGGGGCTGCATCGCCTGAAGCGCCTGGTTTTGCAGTTCCAACTCCAGCCGCCACACAACCGCCGCCTACGCCACCTCTGGTGGCGCAAGAGGATAAGCGCTCGACGCCATCGGCGTCGACTCCGGTTGAAGAAAAACCAGTCATACCGACGGCACCGGCTAAAGAAGAGCCACGGACCGCCGCGCCAGCGGTGAAACCGGTCACACCATCGCCTACCAATCCTGTGGTGTCGTCTCCAGTCGCCGCGCTTCCGACGGCGTTTACGCGCCCACGCGAGACGACAGCGGTTCCTGCTGATGCCGCTGCGCGAGTTCAGGCGCCGCCACCGCCAGGTTCGACGAATCCGCCCCGGCCGCCGGCAAGCATTCCGCCGCCCACTTTCGCCCAGATCTCACGCCCGGCTCCCACCTTCAAGTCTCCGGACCTGAAGAAGAAGTCATTCACCATCGAAGAAGCTCTGGGCGCGAACTGGGGTCCACGCGTGGGAATCGCATTTGTCGTAATTGGCGTGGCTCTATTCGTAGGCTCACAGTGGAGTCACTTCGCGCCGTGGCTGCGCATGCTGATTGTCTATGCGGCGGGTTTTGGGGCTGGAG
>Ga0070679_100005137_pt1 | contig 12102 bp, 9 predicted proteins | sample KBSC63BmetaG_FD_65652 | JGI IMG/M metagenome (GOLD analysis project Ga0070679, IMG submission 65652) | Corn rhizosphere microbial communities from Kellogg Biological Station, Michigan, USA - KBS C6-3B metaG | ecosystem: Host-associated > Plants > Roots > Rhizosphere | place: USA: Michigan... | reverse complement strand
TCCACCAGCATCTCGCGCATGCCGTGGTCGATGATCACCGCCATTTCGCCGGCGAACGCGGGATCGTAGGCCTTGCAGTTGGGGATCGTCGCCGCGACCAGGTGGCTGCTGCCGTCCTGGTGCTGCAAGCCCTCGCCCGCGAGCGTGGTGCGCCCCGACGTCGCGCCCAGCAGGAAGCCGCGCGCGCGCTGGTCCGCCGCGGCCCAGATCGCGTCGCCCACGCGCTGGAAGCCGAACATCGAGTAGTAGATATAGAAGGGCAGCATCGGAAAACCGTGCACGCTGTAGCTGGTGGCAGCGGCGGTCCAGCTGGCGATGGCGCCGGCTTCGCTGATCCCCTCTTCAAGGATCTGGCCATCGAGCGCCTCGCGGTACGACAGCACCGAGCCGATGTCTTCCGGCTCGTATTTCTGGCCCACGCTCGAATAGATGCCCACCTGCTTGAACAGGTTGGCCATGCCGAAGGTACGCGCCTCGTCGGCCACGATCGGAACGATGCGCGGACCCAGTTCGCGGTCTTTCAGGAGATTGCCCAGCAAGCGCACGAACGCCATCGTGGTGGACATCTCCTTGCCCGCCGCGGCCGTCGCAAAGGTCGCGTACGAATCGATGGCGGGAATGGGCAGGGGCTGCGAAGACGTCGCGCGCCTGGGCAGGTAGCCACCGAGCTTCGCGCGCCGCTCGTGCAGGTAGCGCATCTCGGCGCTGTTTTCGTCCGGCCGGAAGAACGAGAGCGTCTTCGCCTGCTCGTCCGACAGCGGCAAGTTGAATCGATTGCGAAACTCGATCAGCGCGCCCTCGTCCAGCTTCTTCTGGCTGTGCGTGGTCATCTTGCCCTGGCCGGCCGCGCCCATGCCATAGCCCTTTTTCGTGTGTGCCAGGATCACCGTCGGGCCGTCGCTGTATTGCGCCGCGGCCGCATACGCGGCGTGGATTTTCACCAGGTCATGGCCGCCACGCTTCAATCGATCGATCTGTTCGTCGGTCATGCCTTGCGCCAGCCGCGCGAGTTCCTCGTTCTGCCCGAAGAAGTTGTCGCGGTTGAACCTGCCATCTTTCGCGGCGAAGGTCTGCATCTGGCCATCGACCGTGTGCGAGAACGCCTTCGCCAGCGCGCCGGTCACGTCGCGCGCGAACAGGCCGTCCCAATCGCTGCCCCACACCAGCTTGATCACGTTCCAGCCGGCGCCGCGGAACAGCCTTTCCAATTCGTCGATGATGCGGCCATTGCCGCGCACCGGGCCGTCCAGGCGCTGCAAGTTGCAGTTGACCACCCACACCAGGTTGTCCAGCTTCTCGCGCGATGCCAGCGTCAACGCGCTCATGCTCTCGGGCTCGTCCATCTCGCCATCGCCGAACACGCCCCACACCTTGCGGCCTTCGCAGTTCACCAGCTTGCGATGCGTGAGGTAGCGCATGAAGCGCGCGTGATAGATCGAGCTGATCGGACCGATCCCCATCGAGCCGGTGGGGAACTGCCAGAAGTCCGGCATGAGATAGGGATGCGGATAGCTGGACAGGCCGCGCACGCCTGCGCGCGCTCCCGTGATTTCCTGGCGGTAGTGCGCCAGGTCGGCCTCGTTCAACCGCCCTTCGAGATAGGCGCGCGCATACACGCCGGGTGCGCTGTGCGGCTGGAAGAAAACGAGGTCTCCACCATTCTGTTCATTGCGCGCCTGGAAGAAATGATTGAAGCCGACCTCGAACAGATCGGCCGCGCTCGCGTAGCTCGCGATGTGCCCGCCCAGTTCGCCATAAGCCATGTTCGCGCGCGCCACCATGGCCAACGCATTCCATCGCATCAGCGACGCGAGCTTCTCTTCAATCGCCAAGTCTCCCGGGAACGCCGGCTGCTGATCGACCGCGATCGAGTTGACATACGGCGTCACCAGTTCGGGCGACCACGCGATATGCGGGCTGCGCGCCATCGAGGCCAGTTCATCCAGGATGAAGCGCGCGCGCGCCGGGCCGTGCGTGGCCACGAGCGACATCAGCGCCTCGCGCCACTCGGCGGTTTCGACAGGATCGCTATCGCCGCTGGCGTTCAGGAATCGGGTGAGACTGTGATCGGTCATGGCGCATTGCTCCCGCATCCACTGTAGGCAGATCGGGCCGCAATAGGGTTTCGTCAAACTATCCAGACGCTCATCTCAGCGGCATAAAATGCCGAAATGCATCAGCTTGGAAGCACGAAATGCAACTGGATGCCCTCGACCTGAGAATCCTGGCCGAGCTGCAGCAAGACAGCTCATTGACCAACGTGGAGCTGGCCAAGCGCGTCCACCTCTCGCCTTCGCCTTGCCTGATGCGGGTGAAGGCGCTGGAGCACACCGGTGTCATCCAGCGCTATGTAGCGCTCGCCGATCCGAAGGCGCTGGGCCTGGGCTTGAACGTGTTCATCAACATCAGCTTGAAAGAACAGGCGCGCGAATCGCTGGCCGAGTTCGAACGACGCATCGCCGAACACGACGAGGTGATGGAGTGCTACTTGATGACCGGCGACAGCGATTACCTGATCCGCGTCGCCGTGGCCGATATTGGAGCACTGGAAAAATTCATCTTGAACCAATTGACGCCGATTCCCGGCATCGAAAAAATCCGCTCCAGCTTCGCGCTGAAACAGGTCAGGTACAAGACGGCGCTGCCGCTGCCCACGGCCGGCCGGCCCTGACCGAAGCGCGCGCCCGCGCCGGCAGTTCGCGCGGCGCAGGCCCAGGCGCCGGCCCGCCGCGGCCATCAGCCCATCTGGATCTGCTTCTTCAGTTGCGACGCCTCCTGGTGCGCGCGCTGGATCGCCTGCTGCACTTGCGGATCGACATTGCCGGCGCTGCGGCAAGCCTGCATCGCACGGTCGCCGGCTTGCTCGAGCTGATTGACCACATCACGCAAACGGCTCTGGTCGCCTTGCTGCTGCTGTGATCCCAGTTCCTGCTGTGCCTGGCGCGCCTGCTGGTGCATCTGGTCGACCGATTGGCGCAGCTCACTGGGCACCGAGCCCGCCTGAACCGAACGCTTGGCCTCGTCCGTGCATTCCTCGACTCGATCGATTCGCTGCTTGATTTCATTCATCTGCATGAGGTGCTCCTTGGTGAAAGGAATTGAAGCCTACGCACCTTGCAGATAATGTGCTGCCATCCGATGCCTGGCGCGGCGTAGGAAGACGGCCTACGTAGTGCGATTGCTTCGCGCAGGTGAATCACTGGAGAGTTGCATGGCTGGAACGCTGACCTTGTACGAATTCGGCCCGACCCGCTCGCTGCGCGCGCGGTGGGCCCTGCAGGAACTGCAAGTTCCTTTCGAAAGTGTGGTGGTCGATCTTCGAGCGGGCGAACACCGCAAGCCCGCGTTCCTTCAACTCAATCCCGCGGCCCGGCTGCCGGTGCTGGTCGATGGCGATTTGGTGCTCACCGAGTCGGTCGCGATCGTGGTCTACCTCGCCGATAAATACCCGGACAAGGGCTTGATGCCCCGGGACCCGCGAGAGCGCGCCCAGGCGCTGAAGTGGCTTCTGTTCGCGGCGACCGAGCTGGAACAGCCGTGGTGGCGCGTGGCCAAGCACACCAACCTGTATCCGCCCGGGCTTCGCATTCCGGCCGATATCGAGCTGGCGCGCAAGGACTTCTTGCCGATGGCCCAAGTCGCGGAGCAGCACATGCGCGATCGCGAGTACGTGGTCGGCTCGCACGTATCCGTCGCCGATTTCGTCCTCGCATACACGCTGGACGTGGCGAACGAACTGAAGTGGTTGTCCGACTGCCCAGGCCTTCGCGCATACATCGAGCGCATGTATCGGCGGCCGAACGCGCCGCAGCGTGTCGCGCAGGCGTTCGCAAGCCTCAGGCAATAAAGCGCTGGCCCTCTCGCAACCGCTGCGCGGCCTCATCGGCCATGCGCTCCACGATGAGCGCCGCAGGTTCGATGGAGTGAACGAGGCCGGCCGCTTCACCGAACCAGACCGCTGTATTTTCCGGATCGCCCGCCTCGAAAGCTTGCCGGTATTTAGGCCCTTCGATCCCCGCCGCGGCCTCCAATGCTTCTTCGCGGCCGTGCCATCGATCGGTGAATGCATTGCGGCGGATCCGCGCGGTGAACCCGCGGGGCCACGGGATCTGGCGAGCGATATCGGGAACCCGGGTGCGCAGCGTTCCGTCGCCGTCGGTTTCGACGATGGCGCGATGGTGGCCTTGCTTGACCAGCGCCTCGCTCGATGCCCATAACCGCGTTCCGACGAGCACACCATCGGCGCCCAGCATCAGCGCGGCGGCCAGGCCGCGGCCATCGGCGATGCCGCCGGCCGCCAGCAGCAACGTGTCGGGAGCGTGCGCGGCGAGATGATCAGCCACTTCGGGCACCAAGCTCAAAGTGCCGCGCAGTGCCCCGTGGCCGCCCGCCTCCGATCCCTGCGCGACCACCACGTCCGCGCGGACGTCGACTGCGTCCATCACATGAGCCATGTCCTGGCATTGGCAGATCAGCGCGGCGCCGGCTGCACGAATCTCGTCGGCGAACGGCCGCGGGTCGCCGAACGACAGCATCACTGCCGCCGGCCGGTGCTTCAAGACGTCAGTGAGGATCGACGGCGACTTGCGAAGCGACCAGGTGATGAAGCCGACACCGACACGCTCGCCGGCGGCGGCCGCGAATTGTTGCTCCAGCCATGTCGGATCTCCATAACCGCCACCGATGAGCCCAAGACCGCCGGCACGAGTGACCGCTGCCGCCAAAGCGCCGCCGGCGGCAAAGGCCATGGGCGCCAAAACGACCGGGCATCGAAGGTTCAGCTTGCGGGTGAGCCGCGTGGCGAGTTCGTTCATGGATGATCTTGCTCCAACGTGATTTAACCAGAATCAACCAGCCTAGAATCCTCCGCTTCGCTCGCAAGCCGCCTCACAAGGGCTGCCGGCGCTTCAGCTCATGTCCCTTTATCGCCTGATCGGCCAATTCCTGCGTCGCCACTCGGCCGCCTATGCGTCGTCGGCCGTGATGCTGGTGGGCATCGCGGTGCTGATCACGTGGATCCCTCGGCAGATCGGGCACATCGTCGATGGACTGGTCGGCAACAAGTTCCAGGGGCTCGAGCTGCTCCAACAGCTGGCCTGGCTCGTTGCCGCTGCCGCTGTGGTGTATGTGTTGCGTGCCGGATGGCGGCTTCGGCTGTTCGCCGCGTCGATGCGGCTCAGCGTCGAATTGCGCCAGCGCTTCTATTCGCGGCTGGCCGAGCAAGGACCGGCATTCTTCCAGGCCAGCCGCACCGGGAACTTGATGGCGCTGGGCACCAACGACATCGACGCGGTGGAGATGGCCGCCGGCGAAGCGATGCTGGCCGGCTTCGATGGCAGCCTCACGCTGGTGGTCGTGGTCGCGATGATGTCCTTGGGCGTCGATCCACGGCTGGCCGCGTTCGCCCTGCTGCCCTTTCCTTTCATGGCCTTCGCGTTCTGGCGCATCTCGCGGCACGTGCACGACGCGTCGCGCGCATCGCTCGGATGCTTCGGCGCGCTCAACGACCACGTGCAGCAGACGCTGGCGGGCGTGCGTACGGTCCGCGCGCTGGGCCTGCAAGCCCGCGAAGAGGCCGAGTTCTCGCGCCTGGCCGGCGCGGCAGCCGACGCGAGCTTCGACGCCCAGCGCTGGGAAGCCGCGTATGAGCCGGCCGCCGGATTCACGCTCGCCATCGCAACGGCGTTGACGCTCGGTGTCGGTGGCTGGCTCGTTTGGCATGGCGAGTTGACCGTGGGCCAGCTCACCACATTCAGCCTCTATCTCGGTCAATTGATGTGGCCCATGTTTGCGGCAGGCTGGGTGTTGTCCTTGCTCGAGCGGGGCAAAGCTGCATGGGGCCGCTTGCAACCGGTGCTGGACGCGCCGCTCACGGTGGACGACCACGGCACCGTGCCACACGTCGTCCCCGGTCCTCTCGTGGCCGATCATGTGCGATTGAGCTATCCGGGACAGCCACGGCCTGCGGTCGATAACGTGACTTTGAACCTGCAGCCGGGCCGCACGCTCGGCCTGGTCGGACCCACCGGTGCGGGCAAGTCCACTTTGCTGCGCCTCCTGTTGCGTCACGATGCGCCGACCACAGGGAGCATCCGCTGGAACGGCGTCGACCTGCACGAATACACGCTGGCCGCGTTGCGCGCCGCGATCGCATGGGTGCCGCAAGAAGCTTTTCTGTTTTCGACTTCTGTCGCCGAGAACATCGCGCTCGCACGGCCCGATGCCACGCGCGACGACATCGTGCGAGCTGCGCAGCTCGCAGCCATCCACGACGATATCCTGCGGCTGCCGCACGGCTATGACACGCCGGTGGGAGAACGGGGCGTTACGCTGTCGGGCGGGCAACGGCAGCGCGTGGCGATCGCGCGCGCCTTGCTGACCGATGCGCCACTGCTGCTGCTGGACGATGCGCTGTCCGCGGTGGACGTCGAAACCGAGGCACGCATCCTGGCGCACCTGCGTGAAGCGCGCGTCGGCCGCACCGTGATCGTCGTCAGTCACCGGCTCAGCACCGTGGCAGATGCCGACGAGACCATCGTGCTGCGCGAAGGGCATGTCATCGAACACGGCGATCATGCTTCGCTGCTCGCGCACAACGGCTGGTATGCGCGCCAATGGCGCTATCAGCAACTCGAGGCAAGCCTGGATGCCGACTGAGTCGCTCGCCACCGCCGGCTTCGCGCAGGAGCGGCCGCCGCAACGCGCGCTGTTCAGCGACGCGGCCAGCTTGCTGCTGCGCGCCGCCGCGCCCGAGCGCCGCCACGTGATCCATGGCGTCGTGTGGTTGATCGTCGCCGCGCTGCTGGAAGCGTTCGGCCCCTTGGCCGGCAAGTACCTCATCGACAATTTCCTGTTGCCGCACCGCGTGAACGTTCCGGCGATCGCCGCGCTGCTGGCCGGTGCGCTGGTGGCGGGCATGACCGCGAGCTGGATTCGCTACCTGCAGCTCACGCGGCTTGCCGGCCTGGCCATGCGATCGGTGCGGCGCATTCGCGAAAACGTGTACGGCCACGTGCTGCGATTGCCGATGAGCTTCTTCGACCGCGCCATCACCGGACAGCTGGTCAGCCGTGTGACCAACGACACCGAGGCGGTCAAGACGCTGTATGTGCAGGTACTGTTCGTGATGCTGGACAGCGTGATCGTGTTGTGTGGCGCGCTGGCCGCGATGCTGTGGCTGGATTGGCACTTGATGCTGATTGCCCTGACGCTGATACCGGTGGTCGCGCTGGTCGTGCTCTTGTATCAACGGCTGTCGGCGCCGGCCGTGACGCGCTCGCGCGAGCTGCGCAGCGACCTGAACGCGCAGATGGCCGAATCGATCGGCGGCATGCCGGTGCTGCAGGCGAGCAACGCCGCGGGACGCTTTCGCGACCGTTTCGCCGGTCTGAACGAAGGGCACTACCAGGCGCGCCAGCGCGAGTTGCGGGCCAACGCCTGGTTGTTGCGGCCGGTGCTGGACTTCATGAACGTGCTGCTCGTGGCGGTGCTGATGTGGGTGTTCGGCCTGCGCGGACAAGGCGGGGTTCTTTCCGCCCTCCAGGTGGGCGTGCTGTATGCCTTCATCAACTACATCGGGCGTGTGATGGAGCCGCTGGTGCAGATCACCATGCAGTTCTCGCAGTTGCAGCAGGCCATGATCGGCGCGGCGCGCGTGAACGTGCTGCTGCGTGAAGTCGAGGCGCCGCCCTCCACCGACCGCGGCCACGTGACGCAGGGCGCCATCCGAATCGAGCACCTCAACTTCGAATACCTGCCTGGCCGGCCGGTGCTGCACGACATCAACCTGGACATTCCGGCGGGGAGCTTCTACGGCATCGTCGGCCACACCGGCAGCGGCAAGACCACCCTGCTCTCGCTGCTGCTGCGGTTCTATCCGGTGCGGCCGGGCAGCATCCGCATCGACGGCACACCCGTCGAGGCGATAGCCGAATCCCACTTCCGGGACCGCGTGGGCCTGGTTCCCCAAGAGCCCTTCCTGCTGGCCGCGAGCGTGCGCGAGAACATCGCGATGGGACGCGCGCTCAGCGCCGCGCAGATCGAGGCGGCGGCGCGGTCGGCCCATGCGCACGATTTCATCGTCGCGCTGGAAAACGGGTATGACACGCCGCTCACCGAAGGCGGCGCGCGCCTCTCGGTCGGCCAGAAGCAATTGATCGCCATCGCCCGCGCGCTGGCTGGCGAGCCCCGTATCCTGTTCCTGGACGAGGCCACGTCGCACATCGATTCGGACACCGAGCAAGTGGTGCAGCGCGCGCTCACGGCATTGCGCGGCCGCGTCACCGTCATTGCCATCGCGCACCGCCTGTCCACCGTGCGCGATGCCGACCGCATCGTGGTGCTCAATCACGGGCGCATGGCGGAGGCGGGAAAGCACGGCGAGCTGATGGCCATCGAGAACGGAATCTATCAGCGGCTTTATTTGCTGCAGCAGTTGGAGGAGCAAGCTGAAACCTGAATGCTTTTGTACAAATGCTCTTGCGGCCGAGCCAGGCATTGCTTCTTGAAAAATTCGCGCGCAGAGCGAACAATCAAACTCCTTTTCGAGAAAGGAGTTTGCCATGTCGAATGACCCGTTCGCCCAACTCAAAGCTGCCCAGCGAGAAGGGTGGGCGCTGTTTGCTCCCCTGGAAGCCGTGACCACCGTGACCGCCGCGCAGCTGGTCAGGCACGCGCGAATTCACGCCGGCCAGACCGTCCTGGACGTGGGCTGCGGCACCGGCGTCGCCGCCCTGACGGCGGCGCGCGCGGGCGGCAGGGTCTGTGCCCTGGATCTCACGCCGGCATTGATCGAGCACGCAAGAAAGCATGCGGCACTGGCCGGAGTCAAGATCGATTTCAGGGAAGGCGATGTCGAGGCGCTGCCTTACGAGAATTCCAGCTTCGACGTCGTGATCAGCCAGTTCGGCCATATGTTCGCGCCCAGGCCGGACGTCGCCATCGGCGAGATGCTGCGCGTGCTCAAGCCGGGCGGCACCATCGCATTTTCCACCTGGCCGCCGGAGCACTTCGTGGGGCAGATCTTCGCGTTGATCGGCAAGGCCGTGCCGCCTCCGCCCGGCGCGGCGCCGCCGCCGCAGTGGGGTGATCCGGCCACCATTCGCCAGCGCCTGGGCGACGCGGTGACCGACGTGGAGTTCGAGCGCGAAGTGATGATCGTTCCCGCGCTCAGCCCGCAGCACTATCGCGATGGCATGGAGCACACGCTCGGACCTTTGGCGAAGCTGGTCGCGACCTTGAACAGCGAACCGGCCAAGCTCGCGGCGTTCCGCGCGGAGCTGGACGCGTTCATCGCGCGTCACTTCGAGAATAACGCGGTCCGCCAGCACTTCCTCATGACCAGGGCAACGAAGAAGTAGCTTCGTCCACCGCCGCTCGCCGGCCGCGGGAAGGCTCGCGCAGTTCTCACCGCGCGGCGAGCAGCTGCCGGAAGTGCGCTTCCATCCGTGCGGGATCGGCCTTGCGTCCGGTGAACAGCTCGAACGCGCCCACGGCTTGTCCGACCGCCATCGCGCCGCCATCCATGACGGCGCAACCGATGGCGCGCGCAGCTCCAAGCAGCTCGGTCTCGATCGGGAAATAAACGACCTCGGACAACCACATTGACTTTTTCAGCAGCGCGATCGGGATCGGCAGCCCCGGCGACTTCGCCATGCCGGTGGGCGTGGCGTGGATCAAGCCGCTCGCGCCGCTCATTGCCTGCGCGACGTCGCCCATCGCCGCCGCGCGCCCGCCGTGCCGCGCGTTGAGCGCGCCGGCAAGCGAACGTGCGCGCGCAGTGTCGGTGTCGACGATGCGCAGCTGCTTGGCGCCCAGGCCCAGCACCGCTTCCGCGATCGCGGAGCCTGCGCCGCCCGCGCCGAGCAGCACCACGCAATTCAGATCCGCGCCTGGCAGCGCACGCGCAAAACCCCAGGCCCACCCGCGGCCATCGGTGTTGTGGCCCACCATGCGCCCGCCGCGGATCACCACGGTATTCACGGCGCCCATCGCACGCGCCTCGGGCGAGAGATCGTCCAGCAGCGCAATCACCGCCTGCTTGCATGGATAGGTGATGTTCAATCCGGCGAAGCCCATGATGCGCGCCGCGGTGAGCAGCGCGGGCAACTGCTGCTGCGAACCAGGCGTCAGGTCCAGGTCGATCAGCTGGTAGTGCAGGCGCAAGCCATGATGGCGCGCCTCCTCTTCGTGCATGGCCGGCGTGAGCGAAGCCCCGATGCCGGCTCCGATCAAGCCGACCAGCAGCTTGTCATCCGGCGCGCTCAACCGGTGTACCCCGCCAGTCGTGGCAGCCACAGCACGGTACCCGGCACGATCGTCACGATCGCCAGCGCGACGATCATCACCAGGATGAAGGGAAACGCTTCGCGCACGAGGGCCGTGAACGGAACTTCGGCGATCTTGGTCATCATGAACAGCAGCAGCCCGTAAGGCGGCGTCACCAGGCCGATCATGATGTTCAGCACCGTCATCACGCCGAAGTGCACCGGGTCGATGCCCAGGGCCGCGGCCGTGGGCAACAGCACCGGCAGGATGATCAGGATGATGGTCGAGCCTTCGAGGAAGGCGCCGGCCACCAGCAGCAGAACGTTCACCAGCAGCAGGAAGCCCCAGCGCGACATGTCCAGGCCCTTGAGCACGACACTGAGCGTGGCCGGGATGTTCTCCGAGGTGATGACGAAGTTGAACACCAGCGCCGCCGCGATCAGCATGCCGATGGAGATGCTCATGCGCGCGCTGGAAAGCAGTGCGTCGTAGATGTCTTTCCATCCGGTGCTGCGGTACAGCGCCACCGAAATCAGCAGCGCATAGGCAGCCGCGACGCCCGCGGCTTCGGTCGGCGTCGTGACGCCGCTGTACAGGCAACCCAGCAGGATGACCGGCAGCATCAATGCGGGAAACGCTTCACGCGTGATGCGCGGCATCTCGCGCAGCGGCACCTTGGGTTCCACCGGAAAGCCGCGTGTCTTGGCCTGGTAGTAGATCAGCCCCATCTGCACGGCGCCCAGCAGCAGTCCCGGTATCACGCCGCCGATGAACAGATAGCCGATCGACGTGCCGGAGATCAGCGCATACAACACCAGCGGGATCGACGGCGGCAGGATGGGCCCGATCACCGCGGACACCGCGCTCAGCGCAGCGGCAAAGGCCGGCGGGTACTTGCCGTCCTTGGTCATCAGGTTCTGCATCACCTTGCCCGTGGCGGCAGCGTCGGCAAGGGCCGAGCCGGACATGCTGGCGAACACCATCGCCTGCAGCACGTTCATTTGCGCGAGGCCGCCGGGAAAGCGGCCGACGATTGCATTGCAAAAGCGCAGCAGGCGCTCGAGGATGCTGCCCGAGCTCATGATGGTGGCGGCGAGGATGAACAGCGGAATCGCGAGCAAGAGGAAGCTGGAGAAAGTGCCGTTGAGCAATTGCTCGGCCGCGGTGCCAATGTCCATGCCTTTGAGCGCGAGATACAGGATGGAGCCGCCGATCATGGCGTAGGCCACCGGCGCGCCCAGCAGGCTGAGCGCCACGATGGCGTACACCGCCATCGAAAAAGGACTGGTGAAATTCATGGCGCCGTCGGCGGGACCGGTGAATCGCCGGCCCGCGGCGCCGGCCCGCGCACCAACAGGATCAAGCCGCGCGCGATCACGGCCACGGCGAACACCAGGTAGATCGAAAACAGGTAATCCATGCGGATGTCGAGATAGGAGCTGTGCTCCACTTTCATGAAGGTCACGTACGAATACGTGGCGGGCAGCGATATGCCGAACAGCACGACGAGGCAGATGGCCGCGACCGCACTGATCACGCGGCGCGCGCGCGGGCCGATGTGGCCCGATATGAAGTCGATGCGGATTTCATCTTCGTCGCGCAGCACGAAAGCCGCGCCCCACAACACCAGCCACAGCCAGGCCACCAGGGACAGCTCGGTGGTCCAACCCACCGGCCAGTTGAACAGGTAGCGCAGCGCGATCTGCAGGATGAAGGAAATGAAGATCACCGCCAGCAGCAGCGCGGCCACGGCTTCGGCGAAGCGGTGCAGCTTTGTCAGCATGTGAACGAGCCTATGGGGAGTGAGCGCGTCGCTGCGCAACTCGATAACCGCGG
>Ga0070679_100005135_pt1 | contig 12103 bp, 8 predicted proteins | sample KBSC63BmetaG_FD_65652 | JGI IMG/M metagenome (GOLD analysis project Ga0070679, IMG submission 65652) | Corn rhizosphere microbial communities from Kellogg Biological Station, Michigan, USA - KBS C6-3B metaG | ecosystem: Host-associated > Plants > Roots > Rhizosphere | place: USA: Michigan... | reverse complement strand
ACTCGTGCGGTGCGGCCGGCGGTCCCGACGTGAACCCGGCCGCGATGCAGACCACGACCGACGGAAGCTTTGGTGACCCCGGCGTGCGCATCACCGAGTTCGTCACCGCCTTCCCGAACAGCGTCGTGGCGTCGATCTGCGAGAACAGCTATCGCGGGTCGATGACCGCCATCGCGACCAAGCTCGGCGCGCTCATCAAGCCGAACTGCATCACGGGAAAGGTTCAGAACGACGCGGACGGGCATCCCATGTGCGCGGTCGTCAACCACCTGGTCGATGGCCAGGGCAACAGCACCGACATCGCCGTTCCGAGCTGCGCCACGAACAACAACGCGCCGCCGTGCTGGTCGCTCAACACGGACCAGATGGCCTGCCCGAACGGCGGCGTCGCGCTGAAGCTGATGCAGGACCAGGCCAGCATGAACGCGGCCAGCCTGAACAGCTCGATCGACTGCTCGATCTGCCTGCCGGGCTCGACCGCGCCGGGCTGCTGACCGACCTCGATTGATCCCGCACACGAGCCGCGTCTTCCTCGCGAAGACGCGGCTCGTTTCATTTCCGCGCCTGCACAGCGCGACGGCGGGGCCCCGTTCTGGATCAGACGGTCGCGACCCTGGTAGGGTCGTTGGCGATGTTCCAGTTTTTCCGCGAGGGGACGGGCGACAAGTCGCCCCTCGCCATGGCCGGCGACGCGCGCGCCGTGCTTTGCCTGCACGGCATCACCGGCACCCCCTGGGAGGTTCGCCCCCTGGCCGAGGCTTTCGGGCGGATGGGCTGCTCGGTCGAGGCTCCTCTGCTCGCCGGACACGGCCGCACGCTGGCTGACCTGGCGCGCACCAGCTGGCAGGACTGGTTGGCCTCCGCAGAGGCGGCGCTGACGCGGCTGGAAGCGCGCGCGGCCGGCGGACCCGTCGCCATCGTCGGGTTCTCGATGGGGGGGCTCCTCGCGCTACGGCTGGCGCGCCTTTTCGCCGAGCGCGTCTCGGCGCTGGCGGTCATGTCGGCGCCCCTGCGGCTGCGCCCGCTGCAGGTCGTGGGGATCCGGGCCGTCGGTCGCCTGCCCATCGAGTACGCGAAGTTCCCGCTGGCCGCCATGCCGAAGCTGTTCGGGTCGGATGTGTCCGACCCGGCCCTCCGCGCCGAGAATCCCGGTCTTCGCGCCTTTCCCATCGCCGCGCTCGGCAACCTGCTCGACCTGATGGACACCGTGCGCGCCGATCTGCCCGCCGTCCGGCAGCCCGTCCTGGTCGTGCACGGCCGCCACGATCACACGGTTCCGATGGACGATTCGCTGGAGCTGACCGGCAGCGTGGGCAGCGACGTCATCGAGCGGCTGTGGTTGGAGCGGTCCTTCCACATCGTGGCTCAGGACGTCGAGCGGGCGACGGTCATCGAGGCCGTGACCCGCTTCATCGGCAAGCACGCCGGATGGGCGGATCAACCGGTGGTACCGTAACGGGTCATGCAGCCCGATCTGATCGTCGCCATCGACCAGGGGACCACCGGCACCACGGTGCTGCTGGTCGACGGGGCGCGCACGGTGCGCGGCCGCGGCTACCAGGAGTTCCCGCAGATCTACCCGCGCCCGGGCGAGGTCGAGCACGATCCGGAGGCGATCTGGGCCTCGGTGCTGGGCGCGCTCGGGCAGGCGCTGGCCGGGGTCGACACGCGCCGCATCGCCGCGCTGGGGATCACCAACCAGCGCGAGACGACGTTGCTGTGGGAGCGCGAGGGCGGCCGGCCGGTGGCGAACGCCATCGTCTGGCAGGACCGCCGCACGGCCCCGTTCTGCGCCGCGCTGAAGGCAGCCGGTCACGAGGCGGCGGTGCGCGAGCGGACCGGGCTGGTGCTGGATCCCTACTTCTCGGGCACCAAGATTCGCTGGCTGCTGGACAACGTCGCCGGCTTGCGCGCCCGCGCCGAGGCGGGCGCCATCGCCTTCGGCACGGTCGACACCTTCCTGATCTGGCGACTGACGGGCGGGCAGCGGCACGTCACCGACGCGACCAACGCCTCGCGCACGCTGCTTTACGATCTGCGCGCCGGCGCCTTCACCGACGAGCTGTGCGGCCTGCTGGGCGTGCCCAGGGCGCTGCTGCCCGAGGTGGGCCCCTCGGCCGGCACGCTGGGCCACACGCGCGGCGTCCCCGGTCTGCCCGACGGCATCCCGATCGCCGGGCTGGCCGGCGACCAGCAGGCGGCGCTGTTCGGCCAGGACTGCACCGATCCCGGCGACGCCAAGTGCACCTTCGGCACGGGCGCGTTCCTGCTGATGAACATCGGCCCCGAGCCGCGCCTCTCCACGCGCGGCCTGCTGACCACCGTGGCCTGGCGGCTCGAGGCGGGGCCGGCCCAGCGCACCGCTTACGCACTGGAGGGGAGCGCCTTCGTGGCCGGCGCCCTGGTCCAGTGGCTGCGCGACGGGCTGGGGATCATCGCCGCCGCGCCGGAGATCGAGCCGCTGGCGCGATCGGTACCGGATTCGGGGGGCGTCACCATCGTTCCGGCGCTGACGGGGCTGGGGGCGCCGCACTGGCGGTCCGAGGCGCGCGGGCTCATCAGCGGCATCACGCGCGGCACCACGCGCGCCCACATCGCGCGCGCGGCGCTGGAGGCGATCGCGCTGCAGAACGCAGACCTGGTCACCGCCATGCAGGCGGACGCCGGCCGCCCCATCAACAACCTGCGCGTCGACGGCGGGGCGGCCGCCAACGACCTGCTCATGCAGATCCAGGCCGACCTGCTGGGGGTGCAGATCTTCCGGCCCGAGATGGTCGAGTCGACCGCGCTGGGGGCCGCCAAGCTGGCCGCGCTGGGCGTCGGGCTGGCGCCCGTGGACAAGGGGGGCGAGACGTTGCGCATGCGGATCTTCGCCCCCACCATGTCGGCCGAGACGCGCGCCGCGCACCTGGCGCGCTGGGCCGACGCGGTCGGCCGCGCCTGAGCTCCGCTCCCTTTTGACTTGATCGCCGACCCGGCAGGCTGCCAACGTGGTGAATTCGATGTCGGCGCCGCAGCTCACCGGGGAGCCCCCGGCCCTGACGCTCGCCGCGGCGGCGCTCTCGCATCCGGGGCGCCAGCGCGCCGAGAACGAAGACGCGTTCGGGAACTTCGCCGACGCGCGGCTGTTCCTGGTGGCCGACGGGATGGGGGGCCACAACGCGGGCGAGGTCGCCAGCGCGATGGCGATCGACGCCATCGAGAGCTTCTTCCGCTCGTTCCACAGCGAGCCGCACCAGGCCTGGCCGTACCCCGTCGATCGCTCGCTGTCGCTGGCCGCCAACCTGCTGCGCAACGGGATCAAGGTCGCCAACGACAAGATCCGGGAGGCGGCCGCCGCCGATCGGTCGCGCACGCGCATGGGGACGACGGTGGTGGCGATGGCCATCGGTGAGGAGCGGCTGGCCGTTGCGCACGCGGGCGACAGCCGCGCCTATCGATTTCGCGCCGGCAACGTCAAGCGGCTGACGCGCGATCATTCGGTGGCGGAGGAGATGCGGGCGGCCCGGCCCGAGATGACCGACGAGGAGCTGGCCACCTTCGCGCACCGGAACGTGGTCACCCGCGCGCTGGGCAGCAAGGACGAGATCGAGCCCGCCATCTACGTCAGCCGCGTGCAGCCCGGCGACCTGTTCCTGCTCTGCACCGACGGGCTGTGGTCCGTGCTCGCCGACGGGAAAATCGCCACCATCCTGCGCGAGGCGGCGGACCTGGAGATCGCGTGTCAGCTTCTGGTGGATGCGGCCAACGAGGCTGGCGGTCCCGACAACATCACCGTTCTGCTGGTCCGTGCCGGTTAGGCGCTGCGCGTCTCGTCGATGATCCGCGCACTGATCGCCGAGAAGCGGATCCTGGTCTGCGCCGGCCCCGGCGGGGTCGGCAAGACCACGACCGCCGCCGCGCTGGCCGCCCTGGCGGCGCGGCTGGGGAAGAAGACGCTGGTCTGCACCATCGACCCGGCGCCGCGGCTGGCCGACGCGCTGGGGGTCGGCGGCCTCGGCCCCGACCCGCGCCCGGTCCCGGCGGCGGCCTGCCGGACGCTGGGCATCCCCGAGGCCGGCGACCGTTTGTCGGCGGTGCGCCTGGACACGGCGCGCGCCTTCGGGCGGCTGGTCGACGAGCAGGTGCGCGACCCGGCCATGCGCCGGCGCATCACCGAGAACGTCATCTACCGGCAGATCACCACCAGCCTGACCGGCTCGCAGGAGTACGCGGCGACGCTGGCGCTGTACGAGCTGGCGCGCGAGAAGACCTACGACCTCATCGTGCTGGACACGCCCCCCACGGCCAACGCGCTGGACTTCCTGGACGCGCCCAAGCGCATCGCCGCCGCGGTCTCCAGCCCGGCCATCAAGTGGTTCGCGCGTCCGACCGGCGGGGGGCTGTCGTTCCAGCGGCTGCGGATGGGGGGCGCGATGGCGCTGCGGCGGGTGGGAAAGCTGGTGGGCAGCACGTTCATCGAGGACCTGGCGGCCTTCCTGGTCGATTTCCAGGACGTGCTGGGCGGGTTCCTGACGCGGGCCCAGTCCGTCGACGCGCTGTTGCGCAGCCCCGAGACCGCCTTCCTGCTGGTGCTGGCGCCGGTGACGGCGGCGGTCGACGAGGCGTTGTACTTTCACGGGCGGCTGCAAGCGGCGCGCGTGCCGGTGGCGGGGTTCGTGGCCAACCGCGTGCAATCGACGCCCGGCCTCACCGAGTCCGGCCCGCTGGCGGAGGCCATCCGCGCCACCGGCGTGCTGAAGGACCTGCCGGACGGCGCGGTGGGCGACGCGGCGGCGCGGCTGGCGGCGCTCGGGCAGACCTTTCAGGCCGTCGCCGGGGCCGAGCGCCGCGCGCTGGAGCGTCTGGCGGGGCGGGCGCCCGGGACACCCGTCATTCGGATCCCCCTGCTCGATCACGACGCAGACAACCTGGCAGAGCTGCGGGTCGTGGGCGACTCGCTGGCCGCCGGCTGACGTCGCCGCCGCGTCGGACGGCGCTGAGCATGGACTCCAGCGCCGGCTCTGCCCCTTCGGGCGCGGCGATCAGCAGCGCCACCGCCTCGCCCCGGCGGGCCAGGCCGAACAGGCCGCTCGCGGACGAGAACACGACGCCGTCGGGCCGGCTGGCCTCGCTGGTGTCTCCGTGGGCGTCCTTCTCGGCCAGCCGCTGCAGGACCACCCGCGCCGCGCGCGCGAAGTCCTCGGCCTCGCCGGGGTCGTCCCAGACGGTCAGCCAGCTCAGGGCCGCGGGGGCGACGCCGCCGTCTGGCGCGGACGCCGCGGGCGGGGCGCCGTAGAGCGCGGCGCGGTCGCCGCCCCAGCCGGCGGCGGCGCGGGCGGCCACCTCCGGCGCCCAGGCGGTGGCCAGCCAGGCCCGGATCACCAGCTCGCCGGCGACGTCCGTGGTGGCCGGCGCCCCCAGACCGGGCAGCGCCGGCAGGGCCGACGGTTCCAGCGTGACGGGCGCCTCGCACGACTCATATTTCTCGGGATGCAGGATCTGCTCGGTCGAGCTCGGCGGATCGGTCCAGAGCGCGTCGACCGTGTGCCACGGGTGGTGGGCCCGCGCGCGCGCCACGAACAGCAGCCCGTCGACGTGCGTGAAGCCGGCCAGCGCCGCCGTCCACCCGCCCGCCGGATCGCGGCCGGCGGCGCGCAGGCGGCCGGCCAGCGCGCTGAGCTCGTGAGCGCCCAGGAAGTTCTCGCGCGGATCGAGAAGCTCGAGCCCCGTCAGCATGGCGTCCCCCTCGACGACCGCCAGCCGCGCGCGCCGCGCGTCGCCGGACAGACGCGAGCGCCCGTCGTTCCCGATCTCCATCAGACGCCGGAAGGCGAAGCGCTGGTCGGCCACCGCGTGCGCCACCTCGTGCGCCAGCGCGACCTTCTGCGCCTCGATCGGCACGAAGGACGGCACCCACAACCGGCCGGTCACCGCGTCGAACCGCGGGCTGGCGCCCGGGACCTCCCCCTCGTCGCGCGGGGGCGCCAGCAGGCCCAGCCGGCGCAGCAGCTCGGCGTCGCCCCGGGCGGCCGGATCGGCGTCGGCCTGATCGTTCAGGCGCTCGGCCTGGCGGGCCGCCTCGGCGCGGTCGACGACCTGCACCGGCAGGGTGCCGTGATAGGTCAGGTGCCGCGCGGCCGCGATCGAGGCCACCAGCCGGTCGACCTCGCCGCGAACGGCCTCGGTGCCCAGCGCGGCGGGAGCGACGGCGAGCGCGGCCGCCAGCGCCAGCTTGGAGGTGCCAACCACCGCCGGCAGTTTGAGGTAAATAGGCAGGCCGTTCAATGAGCGTTTCGGAGTCAAACATCGGCGGCGCGACGGCGCCGGGCCGCCGCGGGTTCGCCCAGGCGCTGGCCGAGATCGAGCGCCTGCTGGGGCGCGGGCCGGGCGTCGAGCTGTACGGCGCGGCGGGTGCGCTGGGCGCGGCGTTCGCGGCCAAGCTGGCCGGCGGCCCGACGCTGCTGTACGTGGTGGCCGACGAGGAGACCGCCGAGGCGCGCGCGCACGACCTGCAGTTCTTCCTGGGATCACCGGCGGCCAGCGACGACCCGCTGGCCGCGCCCGCCGTGCTCGAGTTGCCGGCGCCCGACTCGTCCCCCTACGCCGACATGCAGCCGGACCGGCGCACGACGCTGCGCCGGATGGCGGCGCTGTTCCGCCTGTCGCAGGGGTTCGCGCCGCGCGTGCTGGTCGCCTCCGCGGCGGCGCTGTTCCGCCGGGTGGTGCCGCGCGCGCCCTTCGATTCGCTGTGCGAGGTCATCGACGCCGGCACCACCATCGACCGCGAGGCGACCATCCAGGCGCTGGTGCGGGCCGGGTTCTCGCGCTCGCCGGTCGTCGAGGACGCCGGCACGTTCGCGGTGCGCGGCTCGGTCATCGACCTCTATCCGCCGGTCTACCGGCACCCGGTGCGCATCGAGCTGTTCGGCGACGACATCGAGTCGATCCGGCTCTACGACGCCGGCACCCAGCGGACGCTGCGGGCGCTGGACCGCGTCCACCTGCATCCCGTGCGCGAGACCATCCAGACGGCGGGGGCCGATCCGCGCGCGAAGATCCTGGCGGCGGCCGACGCCGCGGTTTACCCGTCCAGCAAGACGCGACACCTGCTGGAGCAGATCGAGGCGGGCGAGCTGTTCTTCGGGATCGAGGCGCTGGCGCCGGCCTTCCACGAGCGGATGGTCCCGCTGTTCGACTACCTGCCCGAGGGCGCGTTGTGCGTCGTCGAGGACCCGGGCGCGGTGCTGGACCAGGCCCGCCGGCAGGCCAGCCGGCTGCGCGAGGCGGCGTCGTCGCGGCACGTCGAGCACCGGCTGGCGCTGCCGGCCACCGACTTCGTGCTGGGCGAGGACGAAGCCGCCGCCTCGCTGGCCGCGCGCAAGCGGCTGGAGATCCGCCTCATCGAGGTGCAGGGTCGCGCGGACGAGGAGCAGGACGCGATCGACGGCGAAGAGCTGCCGCGGGTCCGCATCGAGTCCTCGCCCCACACCAGCCTGCGGGCCGAGCTGAAAGCGGCCCGCGCGCTGGTGACCGACGAGAAGACCGACCTGGAGGTCGGGCGGCCGCTGCGCGAGAAGATCCGCGCCTGGCTCGAGCTTGGTCACCGGGTGCGGGTCGTGGCGCCCAGCCGTCACCACGCCGATCGTCTGGTGGCGCTGCTGCGGGCGCTGGGGCTGCCGGCCGCGCCGGCGCCCGCCAAGGAGACGCACGATCTGTTCGGGGCGGCCGCCAACCCGGCGCTGGCCGTGCTGGCCGGGCCGCTGCGCCGCGGGTTCACGCTGCCGGCCGATCGGCTGGTGGTGGTCTCCGAAGAGGAGATCTTCGGCGCGCGCTCGATTCGCGAGGCGCGGCCCAGCAAGGGCGTGCCGGGGCTGGGCGACCTGGGCGAGATCGCCGAGGGCGACTACATCGTTCACGACGAGCACGGCATCGGGCGCTACCGGGGCCTCAAGAAGCTGGAGGTGCGCGGCGTCCCGCAGGACTTCCTGCAGCTGGAGTACGACGGCGGCTCGATCTACCTGCCGGTGTACCGGATCGGCCTGGTCCACCGCTACAGCGCCGGCGAGCTGGAGGCGGTCAGGCTCGACAAGCTCGGGACCAGGACCTGGCAAGAGAAGCGCAAGCGTGTCTCGGCCGAGGCGCGCAAGATCGCCGAGGAGCTGATGCAGCTCTACGCCCAGCGCGCCGCGCTGGCCGGCCATTCCTTCCCGGCGCCGGACTCCACGTTCAACGCCTTCGAGGAGACGTTCCCCTTCGACGAGACGCCGGACCAGGCCAAGGCCATCGACGCCGTGCTGGGCGACATGCAGAACGGCGTGCCGATGGACCGGCTCATCTGCGGCGACGTCGGCTACGGCAAGACCGAGGTGGCGCTGCGCGCGACGCTGCTGGCGGTGCTGGGCGGCAAGCAGGTGGCGGTGCTGGCCCCGACCACCGTGCTGGCCGAGCAGCACTTCGTGACGTTCTCGGACCGGTTCGGTGATTTTCCGGTGCGGGTGGCGGCGCTGTCGCGCTTCCGCACCAAGGGGGAGCAGCAGGGGACGTTGCAGGCGCTGGCGAAGGGGAACGTCGACGTCGTGATCGGCACGCACCGCCTGCTGTCACGCGACGTGCGCTTCAAGGACCTGGGCCTCCTGATCGTCGACGAAGAGCAGCGCTTCGGCGTCACCCACAAAGAGCGGCTGAAAGAGCTGCGCACGCAGGTGGACGTGCTGACCCTGACCGCCACGCCCATCCCGCGCACGCTGCAGATGGCCATGGGCGGGCTGCGCGAGATCTCGATCATCGCCACGCCGCCCGCCGACCGGCTGGCCATCCGCACCTTCGTCTGCCGCTGGGATCGCGACCTGCTGAGCGAGGCCATCCGGCGCGAGCTGTCGCGCGGCGGTCAGATCTTCTTCGTGCACAACCGGATCGAGGACCTGGCCGAGTGGGCCGGCAAGGTGCGCGACATCGCGCCCGAAGGGACGCGCATCGCCGTCGGGCACGGCCAGATGGGCGAGGGCGAGCTGGAGAAGGTCATGGTCGACTTCGTCGACGGCCGCTTCGACATCCTCTGCTGCACGACCATCATCGAGGCCGGGCTGGACATCCCGCGCGCCAACACGATGATCGTCAACCACGCCGACCGGTTCGGGCTGGCGCAGCTCTATCAGCTGCGCGGGCGCATCGGGCGCTCGCGCGAGCGCGCCTTCTGCTACCTGGTGGTGCCGGAAGAGAAGAAGATGACCGCCGAGGCCAAGCAGCGGCTGGCGGTCCTGCAGCGCTTCACCGAGCTGGGGGCCGGGTTCCAGGTGGCGACCCACGATCTGGAGATCCGCGGCGCGGGCGAGCTGCTGGGCGACAAGCAGCACGGCGCGGTGGCGGCCGTCGGCTTCGAGACGTACGCGCGCATTCTGGAAGAGGCGGTCGCGGAGCTGCGCGGCCAGCCCATTCGTCACGAGCACGATCCGGAGGTGTCGGTGGACGTGCCGGCCTTTCTCCCCGACGACTACGTGCCGGATGCCGGGCAGCGGCTGGCGTTCTACCGGCAGCTCGCCCAGGCGCGCGACGAGGATGACGTGCGCGCCACGCTGGAGGAGCTGCAGGACCGATACGGCGCGCTCCCCGAAGAGGCGCGCCTGCTGGGCGAGGTGATGATCGACAAGACGCTGGTGCGGTCGCTGGGCGCGCTGGCCTACGAGCTGGGCCCGAGCCGGATGGTGCTGTCGCTGGGGAGCGAGACGCCGCTCGACCCGCCGCGCGTGCTGAAGCTGGTGCAAGGCAAGGGGAGCCGCTTCAAGCTGACGCCAGACATGCGCCTGGCCTACACGTTCGAAGAGGCCGAAAAAGACGACCGGATGGCCGCCGCTCGCCACCGATTGCTGCAGCTGGTCGCACTCCGGACGAAGACCCCAAACTGAGCTACGCTTCCGCCATGTACACGATCCTGCATCTGGCGGTGCTGACGCTCACGGTGTTGCTGCTGGCGCGGGTTCTCCCCAGCGTGAAGGTGCGCAGCCCGGGCTCGGCGCTGGTGGTGGCGATCGTCTTCTCGGTGCTGAACTTCTTCCTGGGATGGCTGATCCGGGTGGCGCTGTTCCTGCCCGCCATCCTCACGCTGGGGCTGCTGTTCCTGGTGCTCCCGTTCATCGTGAACGCCATCCTGCTGTGGCTGACCGACAAGCTGATGCGCTCGTTCGAGATCGACACGCTGGGCGGCCTGCTGCTGTCGGCCGCGGTCATCACGATCGTCAACGGTTTCTTCCACGTCGCCCTGCACGCCCACCGGATGGGCCTGTACCACAACCCGGGTCCCATTCGCTGGATCTGATTGCTGGACTGTGTAAAGTCTCGCGGATGGCCAAGACCCTTCGCCTGACCCTTCTCTGCGTCCCGGCGCTGGCGAGCGCGCTCGCGTTGCCGGCCTGCAAGCGGGCCGGCAAGAGCAGCGTCACCCACGAGAACGTCGATCCCTCGCAGGTCGTCGCCAAGGTCGACGACAACGTGATCTCCGTGGCCGACGTGCAAGAGCGCATCAACAAGCAGTCGCCCTTCGTGCGGGCGCGCTACACCAACGCCGAGCGGAAGAAAGAGTTCGTCGACGGCCTGGTGCGGTTCGAGGTGCTGGCCGCCGAGGCGGCGCGGCGTGGCTACGACAAGGACCCCGACGTCCAGCGCGTGATGAAGCAGCAGATGATCTCGAAGCTGATGCAAAAGGACTTCGAGTCGAAGCTGAAGGTCGAAGACGTGCCCGAGGCCGACGTCGAGAAGTACTACAACGAGCACCCGACCGAGTTTCACCAGAAGGACGAGGTTCGCGTCAGCGAGATCCTGGTCAAGGACAAGGCCAAGGCGGACAAGGCGTACGCGGAAGCCAAGGCGGCCGCCAAGACCACCCAGCCGACCGATCAGCAGCCGTTCCGCAACCTGGTCATGAAGTACTCCGAGGACGAGGAGTCCAAGCCCAGGGGCGGGGACCTGTCGTTCTTCGCGGCCGACTCGGCCACCTACCCCAAGCCGATCGTCGACGCGGCGTTCAAGATCCAGAACGTGGGGGATCTGTCGCCGCCGGTGAAGACCGACAAGGGATGGGCCATCCTGCGGCTGACGCAGAAGCGCCCGGGGTTCAACCGCTCGCTGGCCGAGGTGAAGCACCAGATCCAGCAGCGGCTGTTCCGTGACCTGCGATCGAAGTCCATGGACACGTTCGTCGAGGACCTGAAGAAGAAGACCAACATCGAGATCAACGAGGCGAACCTGGCCAAGGTGGTGGTCGAGGCCGGACCGGCCATGCCGGGACCGGCGCCGGGCGCGGGTCTGCCCGGGGCGCCGACGGCGGCCGCGGGCGCGCCGCCGGCCGGAACGCCGGCCGCCGCGCCGCTTCACGTGCAACGCGCCAGCGGCCCGGCCGCTCCAACCCACCCGTGAGGATCTGCTCCAGACGGACCGCCGGCCTGATCGGGCTGGCGTCGATGTTGTTCGCCGCCGGCCCCGCTCGCGCGCGAGTCGTCGAGCGCGTGGCCGCGGTGGTGGGTGACGCCATCGTGCTGGCCAGCGAGGTGGAAGAGCGGGTCGCGCCCTTGCTGGCCGACGTCAATCAGATCCACGATCCCGACAAGCGGGCGGCCCGATCGGCGGCCTTGCGCCGCGAGGTGCTGGACCGGCTGATCGACGACGAGCTGATCCTGCAGCAGGCGGCGGAGCTGAAGGTGTCGATCAACAACGAGCAGATCGACGCCTCGATCGAGGAGATCAAGAAGCAGAACAACCTGACCGACGAGCAGCTGCGCGAGGCGCTGCGCTCGCAAGGGATGACCATGACGGCCTACCGGGCCGACCTGCGGCGGCAGCTGCTGCGGTTCCGGGTGCTGAACATCGCGGTCGGCTCGCGCGTGAACATCTCGGACGACGAGGTGCGGGCGTACTACGAGCGCCACATGAAGGACGGCAGCAACACGCAGGTGCGCGCCAGCCACGTCTTCATCGCCATCCCCGAGAACGCCGACGCCCAGGTGGTGGCCGAGAAGCAGGCCCAGGCGCAGAAGATCCTCGAGCGCGCCAAGGCCGGCGAGGACTTCGGCAAGCTGGCGCGCGAGGCGTCGGACGACGCCGCCACCCGCAACGACGGCGGCGACCTGGG
>Ga0070679_100005133_pt1 | contig 12104 bp, 9 predicted proteins | sample KBSC63BmetaG_FD_65652 | JGI IMG/M metagenome (GOLD analysis project Ga0070679, IMG submission 65652) | Corn rhizosphere microbial communities from Kellogg Biological Station, Michigan, USA - KBS C6-3B metaG | ecosystem: Host-associated > Plants > Roots > Rhizosphere | place: USA: Michigan... | reverse complement strand
CCCATGCCGCTTAACGACCGCCCCAAAGAGAGTTGACCCTAAAATATCAACTCTCATGCTCTGCTCCGCCACCCTATTTGCCCGAACCTGCCGGTAAAGTTTAGCCCCGTCAATTTTTCGAAATTGACGGGGCCATACCTTTTTTTAAACCAGAAATTTACTTTGTTGCCGCGGTCCTGGATAACCTCGATTCTTCTAACTCCGACTGAAACCCTTGATGCCGCAACGCGACGGGTTTGCCGCTCATACGCGAAAATAGATCCTCGTATTTATCAACGACCCTGTCCCAGTCGTAATTTCCCTGAACCCTCAGTTGAGCCCGGTTTCGATAAGCCTGCACCAACGAGCCATCTCTCAACACTCGCTGAAGTTTTTCCGCAAGATCAAATTCATCAATATACGGAATACCAGCTTCGCCGACGGCTTCGATGTTTTCCGGAGTCGCCAGCGTCAACACACAATTGCCATAGCCCATAGCTTCAAGCAATGCCGGATGCGTTCCTCCAACTTCCGTGGCGTGGACATAGCAATACGCATTTTGTTGAAGCGCACGATAATCCTGTCCGAACACAAACCCGGTAAAAATTATTCTTTTATCGCCGCGCGCTTGGGCCTTGAGCTTGTTTATATATTGTTCGGCGTAAGGAGCATCACCCACAACCAGCAGGCGATAAGCGGTCCGCACTTTCTTGAATGCTTCTATCACGAGGTGCGCATTGTTCTCCGGCTCAAGTCTCGACACATAAAGCACGTAACGGTTTGGCTCGACTCTCCATTTGCGCACTGCTTCTCGATCTGGACGACGCTCTACCTCGCTCCCGTAAGCAATCATAGTAGACTGACATTTGTGATGGGCCAGGTAGTAATCTTGAATAACCTGCGCGTCCGTCACCATTTCATTCGGCAATATCGTAGAGAGATATTCAGCCAACCTATAATAGCGGCGGCCTAGTCTTCCCCACTTCTTGCGCTTGTGTTCCAGGCCATCAACATTAATGGCGACAGGAGTACCTGTTAGCCTGAGGAACGGACTGAACGGCGCGTTCGCAGCATTACAGATCAATGCGGCATCGTACCGGCCGGGAATTGCATGCACTGCGGAAAGAAAGGCATGGACCACGGTGTCGAAATACTTGTGACGGATAGTAGGCAATACTTGCAGTCGGACACCGTGATACTCCAGTTGCCTGGGTGACACGTAGTGGGCACGACAGTAAACGGTAACGTCGTGTCCGCGTGCTACCAGGCGAGTCGAAAGGTGTTCTGCAAAAGTTTCGAAGCCTCCGTAACTGGCGGGAATGCCTCTCGTTCCCAGAATAGCGATACGCATATCTACAACTCGTAAGGGGGCCTTGCGACTTTTAATTTACTCGCGTTGCTTTTTTGCTTAGGGTCGTTTCATCCACGACCTGACGATAAACGTCGAGAGTTCTGAGAGCAGTGTCGCGCCAATCAAATAACCTGGCGCGTGCCTGGCCTTTAATGCTTAACTCCTCTCTTAATATTGAGTCGGTGTTAACCCGCTCGAGCGCACCTGCAATCGCATTTATGTCGTAAGGATCCACGCAAATTGCAGCATCACCTACTACCTCTGGAAGACTGGTAGTATTGCTTACGATTACCGGTGCGCCACACTTCATAGCCTCAAGTGGAGGTAGACCAAAGCCTTCGAAGAACGAAGGATATACGAAACACATTGCTCCTGAATAGAGAGGTGGTAAATCCTTCTCGGGAACATACCCGGTTAAAATTACAGAGTCTTTGACTCCAGACTCTTCCAGCGATCGTAAAGTCTCATCAAAGAGCCAGGCGCGCTTGCCCGCCAGTACTAGGTTAGGAACATTTTCTTTACCTAGCTTTTCAGCTAGTAAAGCATAGGCTCTTACTAGTCGGGCAAGATTTTTGCGAGGTTGGATTGAGCCTACAGAAAGGATGTAATCGCCGTCTATCCCGTAAGTATGTCGCACTCGTTGCAGTTCCGTAGCATCAGTAACGCGGGCGAAGTGGTTTGGCGCTGCAAGAGGTATTGCACTGATTCGTTGCGAGTCGATTCCGTAGGTCGAGATGATGTCCTGCTTTCCGTGCTCCGAAAGAGAGAGAACACGAGCAGCCTGGCGTGCGGAGTGCCGGACAGTTAATCGAAGTTGAGTGCGACTACGGCGTTTGAATGTTTGCGGCAAGTGCTCGAACGAGAGATCGTGAACACTCACCACGACAGGACATGGGCAAAAAGGCGGCGCGGTAAATTGTACATGCAGAACGTCGACGGGATTTTTACGCAGCTCGGCGCTAAGCGTTAAAGGAATCCGGATTAACGGCGTGTGAGGACGCGTAGTCCGAACCTTGAAGTTGGGCCAGCGTTGGTTGAAACGGTCGTATGCTTCGGCAGTAGTTACAAATAGCGTGTAATCGTTTACCGCATCAACTTGAGCCAGGGCCTCAATCAGGTTGATTGCATAGCTTTCGTTCCCGCCAAGTTTACTCCCAACGGAATGAGCGTCGATTGCGATGCGCAATCGCATTCTCCCAAGTTGCCTTGGCGGATCTGGCCGGGGGTGAATCCGCCAAGAGGTCTATTGACGTTTATTTGCTTTTTCCTGCGACTGAAGCTTGCGCCTCATCATTCTGATGACCACGGGTGTCACGCTCACGAATGCGGGCGGCCTTACCTCGCAGCTCACGAAGATAGTACAACTTCGCTCTGCGAACACGGCCTCTTTTTACCAAATCAATGTGGTCGATGATAGTGGCATGCAGGGGGAAAATTCGTTCCACGCCGACACCGAAACTGGTTTTGCGGACAGTAATTGTCTCGCGGGCGCCGCCATGCTTACGAGCAATGACAACTCCTTCAAAGACTTGCAAGCGCTCTTTGGTTTCAGACTCTTTAATTCTTACGTGAACGCGGACCGTATCGCCCGGCTGAAATTGCGGAATGTTGGTCCGCAACTGTGTTGCTTCAATTTTATCTAATCGATTCATCTTTTAAATGCTCCTGTCCTCGAGCCGCGATACTCTGATCCGCTCAAATACCTTTTAACCGTTCGTGGTCAAACAATTCAACTATTTCAATAAGTCTGGCCGTCGTCGCTCTGTTTTTTTCAACGCCGCCTGTTTACGCCATCGTTCAATCTCGGCGTGATTTCCACTCAAAAGCACTTCGGGTACTTTCATTCCCCGAAACTCGGGTGGTCTGGTGTACTGTGGATGGTCCAACAACCCCGTGCTAAACGACTCATACACTGCCGATGTGTCACTGCCCAGAGCGCCGGGAAGCAACCGTACAATTGCATCGATCAATACGAGAGCTGCGGGTTCGCCTCCCGACAGAACGTAGTCGCCGATGGAAATTTCGTCGGTGACGAGTACTTCAGAAACACGTTCGTCAACGCCCTCATATCTGCCACAAAGCAAAACGATCTGCTCTGCCTGCGAAAACTCTTTCGCGATCGGCTGAGAAAAAACCTGGCCTTGTGGAGATAAGAGAACCACCTTAGTCCCCGCGGCGAAGTTATCCCGGTTACTTGAGCCCGTCAGCGCCTCAACGCCGGCGAATAGTGGTTCTGGTTTAAGTACCATTCCGTCGCCACCGCCAAATGGACGATCATCCACGATCCGATGTTTGTCAGTGGTCCATTGGCGTAAGTCGTGCGACTTTATCTCGACCAAACCCGCACCACGCGCTCGTCTAACGATTCCATAATCGATTACGTCGCGGAAAAACTCGGGGAAGATCGTGATGATATCGAAACGCAACATACGTTCAGCTTACTCTTGCCGATAACGGCACATCGGACGTCTCTCAAAGATCTATAACTCAAACAGCCCCGGCGGCGGATCGATCAGGATTCGCTTGTTGGCCCGATCAATATCCTTGACTATCGAAGCGGCCAGAGGAACGAGGCGCTCGACCTCGGCATCGCTCACGACGAGGATCTCGGTTCCGCCAGTCTTCATGATGGAACTGACGATGCCGACTGAATCACCATCGACGGTGCTGACTGTGCATCCTTCAAGTTCCCAGTCGTAGTATTCGTCCGCTTCGAGCTGAACACGGTCAGCTTCGGGCACGGCGAAATCGAATCCGATAAATACCTTCGCGCTATTTACGTCGTCGAAGGACTCGATCTTCAGAATTACTCGACCGTTCTGAAACCAAAAATTTTCAAGCTTAACAGTTTGCCGTTCGCCATCAGGTGAAACAGCAATTAGTTCCTCAAGGGATTCAAACCGCTCCGGAAAATCCGTTAAGAGTTCGGCGACCAATTCACCTTTTAACCCGCGTGTTCGAACCGCTCGAGCCACTATCACCAAATCACGGTTTTCTTCCACGCCGTGATTCATTCCACAATTTCCAGCAGGTAACGTCTGCCTTTCTTGGCGCCGGCCATGCGAGCCAACGATCTCAAAGCCCGGATCGTACGCCCCTGTTTACCAATTATTTTCCCAACATCTCCGGTTGCAACGCGGACTTCAAGCAACGTCGAGCCATTACGTTGCTCAACTTCTCTAATGTCGACGCTTTCGGTGTCGTCCACCAGTCCTTTGACGACTTTTTCTATTGCTTCTCGCATATGCAGTAGATCAGTGAGCAGAAAGAAATCAAGCTTCGGTTGACGAAGCTGCGGCTGCCTTGGAACTAGCTTTGATCAATCGGCTGACGGTGTTGGTTGGTTGGGCGCCTTTTTCGATCCAATAGGTGACGCGATTCAGTTTGAGGTTAATCTCAGCTGGATTTCGCGTTGGGTTGTAGGTCCCGAGATTCTCGAGGTAAGCGCCATCGCGCTTCGAGCGTTTTTCTTTGACTACCACTCTATACGAGGGGCTCTTCTTGGCGCCTGTGCGCATTAACTGAATTGCTAACAAAACGTTCCTCCTTCAAATTAGGCCACCGTGGTGGACACCATCTACTTTCGTCGCTTCTTACGTTTCTTTTTCAATTTCTTCTTCGAAGGACCAGCGGGAAGCGCCGGCATTGCTCCAGGGTCTCCTTCGAATCCTCCCATGTCTGGGAGTCCCGTCATTTTGCGCATCATCTTGCCTTTGAGTCCACTGCCGCCAAAGAGACCGGAACTCGAAAGTTGCCGCATCATCTGGCGCATCTCTACATATTGTTTGATGAGCTGATTAACGTCGGCGACGACGGTGCCGGACCCGCGCGCAATGCGGCGACGGCGATTCGCATTAAGAATCCGATGATCGCTTCTCTCTGCCCAGGTCATCGAGTCGATGATGGCTTCAGTTTTCTTGAGCTCATCTTCCATCATCTTCGACTGTTCATCGTTCAGCTCAGGCATACCCATGCCACCGAGTAGCTGATCGGGCAGCAGCTTCATTATTTTTGAGAAAGATCCGAGTTTCTTTACCTGTCGCAGCTGAGAGCGGAAGTCGTCGAGCGTAAACTCGTTCTTCTGAAGTTTCTTTAACTGCTCTTCAGCTTCAGACTGGTCTACTTTTGATTGTACTTCCTCAATGAGCGACAAGACATCGCCCATTCCCAAAATTCGTTGCGCAACTCGATCAGGATAAAAAGGCTCGAGTGCGTCGTAGCGCTCACCGACGCCAACAAACTTAACTGGTTGACCGGTCACCTGTTTGATGGAAAGGGCCGCGCCGCCTCGGGCGTCGCCGTCCATCTTTGTAAGAATTACACCGGTAATTCCGACCCGGCGATGAAACTCTTCGGCTGATCGAACCGCATCCTGGCCAGTCATGGCATCCGCTACAAACAGAGTCTCAACAGGATGTGTTTCGGCTTTAATCTTGACAAGCTCTTCCATCAGCTCGTCATCGATGTGAAGACGGCCGGCGGTATCAATCATTAGGGTGTCGAAACCAGTTTGTTGAGCGTGCTTGTATGCCTCTCTGACGAGAGTCATCGGATCATTGCTCGCGGGATATTCAAAGATCTGTTGGCCCGTGGCCCTGGCAATTACCTTTAGTTGTTCACGCGCTGCAGGCCGGTAAACGTCAACCGACAGCAAAAGGGGCTTGCGGTCCTGATTTGTCGCGAGCCAGCGTGCAATCTTTCCGGTGGAAGTGGTTTTTCCTGAGCCTTGCAGCCCAACCACCATGACCGTATTTGGTATTTGCTTGGTGAAGACCAGGCGAGAAGATTGCCCACCCAGCAGTTCAACCAGTTCGTCGAAAACAATCTTGACAACTTGTTCTGACGGCTTCAGTTCCTGCCAAACCTGTTGTCCCTCGGCCTTTTTTTGGACTGAAGCAATGAAGTCTTTTGCGACCTTGTAATTAACGTCTGCTTCCAAGAGTGCCAGACGTATCTCACGCAGCGCCGCATCGACATGCGCCTTTGTTAGTACGCCCTCGCCCCGGAGATTCTTCAGCGTACGCTTTAACTTGTCCGAGAGCGACTCAAACATATAACCCCTAGGCGCAGTTCCGTGCTGCAAACGGAAACGCAAATGATAGCGGCCACCCTGAGGGGTGTCAAGGCACAGGCATTGGCCTGGGTTTTTCCCGTAACCATTTGTGGGTTGAGCACTTATTTGTGTGATGAGCCGCCAAAAGCGAAACTGAACAATACCCTCGTAACACAACTCTGTACGGTTCCGGTCTCGTGTGGTAAATTTCATCACGAATCAGCGGTTCAAACGGCGTCGTCTTCGAGAGGTTGAAGATTTATGGCCGTCCCCACCATTTTTAATGTAATGAAAACTCGGAGCAATTAGTCTTTTAACAACGTAAATGGATAAACGTGTCGGTTCCGGACCCCAGGGTCCCGACCAGGAAAAGACCCCCAACGAGCGAGGTGTCGTCGATTTGGCAGATGCGCGTGTGCGCCTGCGATCTCGTACGCGCCATTCCAATGAATCCCTGATGCAGGAGTTGGACGAGATCCGCTCGTTATTAGACCAGGGCCTGTCGCGTGAGGCGAAAGATCGACTTGCGCTCCTAATCTCCAACGCAAGAAATCATCCAACCGTGCAGGCCCTCGCCCGCTGTGCTCTGTCAACAGCTCTTGAACAACAGGGACATTACCGGGATTCATTAGCCGCAGTAGCGATGTATGAAGCGGCCGAATCAAGGGCCAAGATGGATGACCAAACGGCCAGTCTTATTCGAGTGCAGATTGGTCTTGGCTACAACTACAACGGCGATCATCCAAAAGCCATTGCCATGCTTAACTCCATCCTCCGAGATTATTCGGAGAGTGGTAGTTTTAACCTGGGCCATATCTACGCGGCTCTGTCCCGGATTTACCGCACCATCAGCGAATATCCAATTGCCCGCGACTATGCGCAACGAGCCCTCGAAAACTTCCGTCAGAATGGCGACTGGAGAGGCCTTGCCGAATCATATTTTGGAGTCGGGGTAGCTGATATTCAGGAAGGACACTACGAGGCTGGTCTGGAAAATCTGGCCCAGGCCCTGAAGCTTATTGGTGATCGACCGGCAGCGTATGTGCTCGGCCGGACCTACGCCAACATGGCTGGCGCCTGCTGGTTCCTGAAGCGACCGCAAGAGGGAATCGATTACCTCAAGCAAGCGATTACTTATTACGAGCGAACGGACCATAAGACCAACGCTGCTGACGGATATAACAATCTTGGAATCAATCTGATTTTGATTGGGCAGTGGGATCGTGCGCAGGAAGCGCTTGAGCGTGCTTTAACCCTGGCGACTGAAGTTGATGAACGCGGTGCAAAAGTCCCGATGATTCTCGACTCGCTCGGGGAACTGCACATGCTGCGCGGCAACCTCGACGACGCGCAAGACTACCTGCTGCGAGCGGTATCTCTGGCAACTGAGAACGGGAATAAGTGGTATGCCGGTCAGGCTCTAAGAACACTCGGGCGTTGCTATCTGGCTGTAGCAGATCCTGCAAAAGCACTCACCAAGGCTGGCGAGGCTTTGACGCTGGCTGAGGCGATTGGTGATCGCCAGGCAATATGTGAGTCGCGCCTGATTGCTGCTGAAGCTCATCTGTTGTCGCGCGGGCACGACGAGTGTGAGCGAGAATTACAGGTCGTAAGTGCCGAAACAACTGACTCTGCGACTGACCTTGGTTTTACCGGCGAAGCTCATCGTCTTTACGGAATGCTCAACATGGCGCGTCTCGACGCGGCGGCAGCAGCTCAACATTTTGGCAGTAGCGTTTCTATCTTCGACATGTTGGGTGACCGCTATCGTTCTGCGCGAGCACACCTGGAATTGGGTCGAGCCTATGCGAATATCCTTCCCGAGCGAGCCGGGGAACATCTTTCGCGAGCTTTGAATACTTTTAAGGAATTGGGTGCCCGGCTCGATCTTTCTCGCGCTGAAGAGGAGCTTAGAGATCTAGCCCAGGCAACTCCCGAAAGAGCCCAGGAACAATCGGCGCTGGCCCAACTGTTGACACTGCGTCTGGCAGAGGCAGTAGCTTCTCGTGAGTTACTACTGCGCGAACTCGCAGCTGTGATGCGACAGGAGACAGGCGCACAAAAAGTAATCATCACCGAACAGGGTGAGCACAACGAAGCGCGCGTAGTAATCGCGATGGGCTCTTCGACCGAGGAGAGTTGGAAGATTGCTTCTGAGATTACGAACCTGAACAGCGAACCAATCAAAGAACGTTATTGCCAGAAGAACGACGCCGAGATCATCTCATTGCGTGCATCGAACGCTGCCCCCGCACTCCTTTATCTCGCACCACGAAGTCGCGCGAGTTTGCCAAAGGGCATGGCCCTGGAACCGTTGCTGCGGGTCGTAGAGCTTGGAATGGATGTGTGTGCTTTGCGGGCCGGTGCGCAAAAAGGTGGCAAGAATGAACCGTCGGACGAACTCGCCGGCACGAGTTTAATGCCGGGGTTCATTCACTCGAGCCCGGCAATGACTCAGCTCGTTGAAGAGGTACACAAGATTCGCTCATCGGATGTAACTGTGTTGGTGACCGGCGAGTCTGGTACAGGCAAAGAACTGGTGGCTCGGGCAATTCATGCGATCTCGTCGCGCCGGGCGAAAGTGTTTGTGCCTTTCAACTGCACGGCGGTTCCAAAGGAGTTGTCTGAAGGTTATTTGTTCGGATATCGCCGGGGCGCTTTTACGGGAGCAGTTTCCGATTCGCAGGGTGTTATTCGAGCCGCAGCCGGCGGAACGTTGTTCCTCGATGAGGTTGGTGATCTTCCGCTCGATGTGCAACCGAAGCTTCTTCGATTTCTCCAGGAGGGTGAAATTCAGCCGCTCGGCGAACAGCGTCCGAGCAAAGTCGATGTGCGCATCATCGCCGCTACCAACACCGATCTTGAGGAGATGGTGGCCCAGGGAAAATTCCGAGAAGATCTGTATTACCGGTTGAATGTTATTCGCTTGCGTGTGCCGCCGTTACGCGAGCGCCGCTCTGAGATTCCGACGATCGTCAATTACTACATCAATCACTACTCGGCAAAGTTTGGTCGAAAAGACATTCAAATCACTCCTCAATCGATTGATTTGTTGATGGTGAGTGACTGGCCCGGTAATGTCAGACAGTTATGCAATGAAATTCAGCGTACAGTAGCGCGCGCTGAAGACGGCACGGTAATTACCCCGGAACAACTTTCGCCGGAGTTAAAACGAACTGCTTCGCCGACTACGCCGTCGGCAGCGTCAATTGCTTCGATGTCTTCATCGACGTTGCAAACTGCAGGAACGCTGGCTGATGCGCTGGCAGACGTTGAGCGACGAATGATCGCGGATGCGTTAAGGCGTCATGGCGGCAACATCTCTCGGGCCGCTCGTGAATTAGGATTGACGAGGCGAGGTTTGTACTTGAAACTGGAGCGCCACGACCTGAGCGCGAGCGCGTAACGGACCTACACCTGGCAGAGCTTCTTCTGCGCAATCTCCTGAGCAATACTCGAAATTCGATTGATGTCGAATGGCTTCGCAATCACCCAGTCGGCATTGACTGCGTTCCTGGTTTCAACGCTGATCGCGTCTGCCCACCCACTGACGATTGCGAGCGGCACGGTTTTGGACCGCTGTCTTATTTCTGTGACAAGTTCCCAGCCACTCATTTCGGGCATGCCAATGTCGGTAAAGACGGCGTCAAACCGTCCCTGGTATTGATCGAAAAGGGCGAGTGCAATCTCTCCACTTTGGGCAGAGATAACTTCACAGCCTTCAACCTCTAGCGCTTCGATCAGGACATCGCGCACATGTGTTTCATCGTCGACCACGAGAACTCGGACCTTGTCCTCGCTCGGTAAGATCTCGGAGTGTGGTGATTGGACCGAAGTGGTCGCTGCGGGGTTCGCAACTTTCGGAAGAGAGATCTTAAAGGTGGTACCTCGCCCGGGCTCACTCTCGACGTCGATGGTGCCTTCGTGACGGCGGATGATACCAAAGCTGACAGCCAGGCCCATTCCCGTTCCGGCTTTGCCTTTGGTGGTGAAGAAAGGATCGAACAATCGCTGTTTTACTTCCGGTCCCATTCCAGTTCCGGTATCGCTGATCGACACGACGACGCGATCGCGGTTTTCCTGGCTTGAGACGCGCACTTCACCACCGGAAGGCATAGCGTCGACGGCGTTGTAGATCATGTTGACAAGGACTTCTCGCAACTCGACTGGATCACCTTTTACAAAGGCCTTGCAGTCGGCGTGCAGGGCAAAGCGAATGGGTGAAAATTCCGAGCGCGACTCCCAGCGAGGGCGGGTCATCTCGCATGCATCTTTGAGCAGTTCGGCGACGGAGACGGGTTCGAACTCGCGGCTGGGGCGTTGCCGGGCAAAGTCCTGGATGCGACGGATGATATGAGCACCATCTTCTGCACTCTTGATGATCATCTCGAGGCCGGTTTCGATTTTGGCCGGGTCGTTGCTGTTGCGGAGGATCAGTTGGGCGCGTCCGAGAATGCCGGTGAGTGTGTTGTTGACGTTATGGGCGACACCGAACGAGAGTTCTCCGAGGGCGGCCATTTTCTGGGCATGAATTTCCTGTTCGCGTTGCGCCTCATGTTTGGTGTGGGCTTCGGCAATGGCCTTGAGGCACTTGCGTAGGCGTTCGCGGGTGGCGTGTTGTTGAGAGTTGGCGAGGAGTTGATTAGCCTGGGCTCCAATCTCCCTACGCTCATCATCCGCCAACTGCTCACACATCTCTTCAATGAGGATCAGCAAAGCGCGACCCGCGCCTTCACGATCTCCGCAGCGTTCAGCGACACGTCTTGCGCGTTCAATTATTGGCTTGGCTTCGTGCTTGTGGCCTAACCGACAGAATATTAGTCCCTGAGTTGTTAATGCTTCCGCCAGGAGGGCATCTTCGCCGCTCTCTTCGAGAGTTTCGACAGCTGACTTTATAGAAGCCTCTGCCTGCTGATAACTTGCGTCACCTATGTGGAGTTGCGAAATCGTTTCGTCGACTTGGGCTCTTCTGACCTGGTCTCCGAATTCTTCAAACAATCTTCTTGCTCGAATCAGATGCATTTCCGCTTCTTCTGACCTCCTAAGGGTCAAAAGAAGATGTCCAAGATTGTTCTCAACAATCGCTTTGTAGCGACGGTTACCTAGAGTATCGAATTGGGATAGTGCCTCTTTATAATGCCCGAGCGATTTGGTGAAGGATGAACCATCGCTTTCGGCAATCCCCAAATCCTTTAGCGTGGTGGCAAACTCAAGATGAAATCTACCCTTAATCCACGGTCTGGATGCCGCTATCAAAGGGGCCGCCTGATTTAGGAGGCCCAGTGCATCATGGAGTCTACTTGCATGATGCTCTACCAGGGCCAGACGTATCAGTGCCACGGAGCGGAGTTCTGAGTCATCAATGGAGATAATTTCCAGCGAGGATTGCAAGCTGTTTCGGGCAAGGTCATAGAGTCCCTGCCAAAAGTAACAGCAAGCCAACTCTATTTTTGCTTCTGCGACCCGATCTTTAAAACCTCCTTGCTCGAAGAGAGCAATGGATCCATTCAATAGTGCTTCCGCGGGTTTTTGACCACCTTGCATCCGTTTGGTACTCGCAATCCAAGCACTAAGAGTACCAGCGATTAAAAGAAGTTCGGCCGATGCGCGCTGTACGAGTCCCTCGTGCTTAGGCCAACCACCCAACTGCCACCAGGGTTGGAGTATTGCGCAGCCGGCTTCATAGTCCCCAATCTCAAGCTTTTCACGCGCGATTAAACA
>Ga0070679_100005126_pt1 | contig 12109 bp, 8 predicted proteins | sample KBSC63BmetaG_FD_65652 | JGI IMG/M metagenome (GOLD analysis project Ga0070679, IMG submission 65652) | Corn rhizosphere microbial communities from Kellogg Biological Station, Michigan, USA - KBS C6-3B metaG | ecosystem: Host-associated > Plants > Roots > Rhizosphere | place: USA: Michigan... | reverse complement strand
GACACGCCGCGGCTGAGCCCCGAGGCGGTGCGCGCGGCGATCGAGCGGCTGCGCCACTCGGTGGGCTCGGCGAAGCTGCCGCCGATGCAGATTCCCGAGCTGAATCCGGCGGGCATCGCGAAGGAGGAGTCGGTCCCCGAGACGGTCACCGGCCCCGTCGACGGCGCCGACTGGAACCCCTGCTGGGACGGCCCCTGGGGCGACAAGGTCTTCATGCCCGACAAGCTGGATGCGTCGCTGAGCGCGGCGGTGGCGGCGACTCCGGTTGACGCGCCGCCGCCTGCGCCGCCTGCGGCTCCGCCCGCTGGGCAAGGCGCGCCCGCGGGCACGAATCCCCCGGCGCCGGCAGCCGCTGGCCCGTCGCCCGCTGCGGCGCAAGCGGGGGCGACTGGCGCGGCGCCGCCCGCCGCGGCGCCTTCGACGGAGGCGGCACCGACCGCGGGAACAGCGCCAGCAAAAGGTGCGACGTCGACAGAAGCGACCGGTGCGCCGGACGCGACGGCGCCGGCAGCGGGGAACGCGCCACCGCCGCCGACCTCGACGACCGCCGCTCCGCCGCAGACGTCGACAACGGCTGCCGCGCCAGCTCCCGTCGCAACGCCCACCGCCGCTCCCACACCGGGGGCTCCGGCACCCGCTGCCGCCAAGACGCCGGCGGAGCAGTTAGCCGATGCCATCGCGGCCAAGGACGCTGCGAAGATCAACCAGCTGGCGAACAACGATGGGCTTCGCGCCAACGTCATCGCCAGCGTGCAATCCGACACGGCCTTCCTCGAGGCACTTGCCAACCTGGACCGCGCCGCGTGGGCTAAATTGGTCGTTGGCGTTGCGCTCCGTGCAGGCGACGGCGGCCTCCTCAAGCGAGTCGCGACGGATTTGCCGTCGAAGACCGATGCCGTGAAGCAGGCGATCGCTCAGAGCAAGACGGGGCTTCTGCTGGCCGCGATTGGCTTGAGCAATGACCCGGAGTGGAAGACGGCGACCAACGCGGCCGATTACGACGCACTCGTCGGTGCCACGAACGCGCCCATCGGGATCAAGCAAATCTTTGACGGCGTGTGGCTGCTATGGGGAGACGGGTCGGGCCGCGCGCCGGCCGCCGCCCGCACTACGTTCACCCATCTTTACTCAGCGCGGATCGCGGCGCCGGGTGACACTTCGGTGACCTGGCCGCTCGGCACGACGAATCAACCGGGTCCGCCGCCTACCGCGTTCACGTGGCGCATTCTCTACGTGCCGGTCACTCCCGACGACAACGCGATGAAGCAGATGCTCACCGCCGTCAAGCCATTGCCGGTCGGGCACGTGAATCTTTCGACGATTGCGTTCGTTGCGCAATCCAAGACGCAAAAACAGCAGACGGCGCCGACGCCGGGCGCCTGGACCGACTATTCAACCACGGCGCTGGGCACTTCGTATTACCTCGACAACTGCAAGTCGATCGTCATCAGGTCGACGGCGTCGGGCGCCGTCGACAACACAGCGATCGGCAAGGCCTCCGACGGTAATCCGATCGCGGTGGGAGGCGGCAATCCGAGTCTGACGTTCTTCATGAACCACGCCCGACACGAGATCGGTCATGCCGTCGGCGCCAAAGCGTTCAAGGACGTTGGCGAGGCCGGCGACGAATTCGCGAAGACCTATGGCGGCTGGGGTCCATCCAGCCGTGCGGCACTCATTGCGGCGTATTGGACGAAGAGCGGTACCACGACCTGTGACTGGCGACCGTGCGGCGGCGGCGCCACGCAGGCCGTCCAAGATGCCGACGTCGCTAACTGGCTGGTCGGGCTCCTCGAAACCGGCACCGAGCCGGCCGGCAACGGGATCACGACGCTGCCTGGAAGCCCGAACGCGAAGCTCACGATCTTGTCGTCGAAGTATGGCGGCGAGCAACTGCTCAAGTACTTCAAGGCCGTCGGTGGCATCGGGGCGGTGAAGGACAATATGTACATGTTCCCCGGATTCACGCCGAGCGGCGGCGAAGTCCACATCTGGTGCTCGCGTGGGAATCCGGCTGGCTGGACGAAGTACTCGACGGCAGCCTACACGGCGATGGTGTCGAGCCATGGTTGGTACAGCCTCGCGAGCTACAAGGAAATGTTCGCGGAGATGTACACGCACAAGTATTCGGGCGGCGCCGTGCCGACGGCTGTCAACGGCAAGGATCCCGCCGCCTTCTTCAAGAAGCTCGACGACAGCAAGGACTCGGATACGCTCACGAGCCTGTCCGCCCCGCCTGCGCCGGCAGCGGGCGCAGCTGGCGGGGGGGCCCCCGGCGGCAGCTCGCCGTCCCAGCCGCCGCCTGCGAGCGAACCGCCGGCGCTAGGATAGCCCCTTGTCGACGACGAGCACGCGACGCGCGCCGTGTCCCGGTTGCGGGGTGGAGCAGGAGGTTCTGGTTGTCGAGAGCGCCAACGTGCAGCGCTTTCCCGAGTTTCGGAATCGACTTCTCGCCAGAACGTTCATGCGTTTTACCTGTGTCGGATGCAACGAGCCGTTCGTCATCGAGCACGAGATGCTCTACACCGACCTCGAGCGCCGACAGTTCTTCGGTGTGTTCCCGCGCGGCGAGGTCGCGCGGTACTCGCAGTGCGAGCGATGGATCGAGACGACCTACCGGCAGGCATTCCTCGCCGAGTCGCCGCACGTCATTCGGGTATCGCTCGACAATTGCGTGCGGCGGGTCGTGTTCGGTTACGAACAACTGCGCGAGAAGATCGTTTGCTTCGAAGCGGGCCTGGACGATCGCTTGCTCGAGGCGGTCAAGGTCGGCATCCTCGACGCTGATCGTAGCTTGAGCGCACCGCTGTCGTTGCAATCGGTCGAAGGCGAGCGTCTGGTCCTCGCCACGCCCGCGGGGACGCTCGTCGCCGTCGGTCGCGAGGTTTATGATGGCGTGGCCGCGGAGGCCGACAGGGTTAGGACCCTGCTCGCGCCGCTGTGGCAAGGGCTCTTCGTGTCGGCGGAACGGTGCGGCGGCGTAGCGTGACTGGCAGGGAATTCGTCGTTGTTGCGATGCTGCTATCGTGCGGCGGTGCGCTCGGCGAGGCCGACAAGCGAGGTGCGCAGGTGACGACCCCATTCGATGCGAAGAAGGCGGCGGCGCAGCTCGGACATGCCGGCGAGTCGTTCGAGCAGATTGCGCCTTATCACCTGCCGGAGATCTATTGGCTGCGCATTGGCGGCGGCGCCAACGTCGTCGGCGGACCGTTCATCGTCCATCACGGCGAGTTGGTGACGACGAAGGGATATGCGACCGCGAGCGCGTGGCTGCGTCGAGCGGTCATGCCTCTCAAAGAGGCGCCGGCGGCCGGATACGTCGCGCAGGTGCTCGAGCGCTACGAGGCGTTGCCACTCGGTTGGGGCGCCATGCGCGCCGAAGCCGAAGACCCTGCGAGCGGCGAGCGCGGCGGCCTCCGATTACACCCATTCGAGCTCGAGCTGGTCGCGCAAGGGTACGTGCACACGACGTCGCGCGACCCGGCGCGGAGCGGGCCGCCGCCCGGCTCGCCGCCGCCCGGTAGCCCCGGCGGGGGCTATGCGCCGTCGTCGCCATGTCGCGCGATCCTCAAGGAGCACGCGGGAAAGCTGACGTGGCTCGTCGAGCAGCGCAACGGCGATGGGAGCTGGTCGCTGCTCCTCGAGGAGCCCATCGAGTAGAGCTAGGCGAGGGCGCGGTCGGCGGCGGCGGCGGCGCGTTTCCAGGCGGTCAGCGCGGTGCGGTGCCAGGTGGGGACGGAGGCGAGGCCGCGGCGCGGGTGGATGAAGTCGAGGATCTTGGGGCCGTAGCCCTGGGCCGGATTCAGGAGGCCGCGGACGGCGTCGCGGCGGCGGCGGCCGTCGCCGGACGGCGCGTCGGCGAGCATGTCGCGCGTGACCTCGTCTTGCAGCTTGATGGTGTACTCGGCCATCTTGCGCGGGTCGATGCCGAGCGCGCGAAAGTGCTCGTGCATGTTGATGCCCGCCGACATCAGCATCGCGATCGAGCGCAGCTGGAAGGCGATGACGCCGGCGGTCTCGACGGGCGACAAGCGGCTGAGGAGGCGCGGCAGGTACATGACGCCGAGCCCGACGTGGCGCGCCTCGTCCTTCTCGTAGTAGGGCAGAAGCTCGGCCAGCACCGGCTCAAGCTTCGACTCGACGAGGCCGCGGAAGATGGCGAGCGCGTTCGACTCGGTCATGAGCTGCATGCCGATGAGCTTGTGCACGAGCGACGGCGTCTCGAGGATCGACAACAACAGGCGCCGGCCGATGCCGCCGAGCCGCGGCACCGGCTCGCCGAGCGCGCGCAGATAGTCGCGGAGCACGTAGAAGTGGCGCGCTTCGTCGTGCGCCTGCGAGGTCGCCGCCATCTTGGCCTCGACGTCGTCGATGCGCTCGGCCAGGTCGGCCGAGATGGCCCACGCCGCCAGCTCGCCCCACAAGAGGATCGACAGCACCTTGAGCGCCGCCTGTTTCTTGTCGGGCGGCAGCTTGGGACGGCCGTGCTTGGCGATGAGCGCGTCGAGCACCTCGCGCCCGTCCCAGATGTTGTTCTGCCCGACGTGGTAGAGCCGCTCGAGCTTGTCCAGGCGCGACTGCGTGCGCTCGACCAGGTCGGACTCCATCATCTCGTAGGGCGGCCAGTGGCGCGTCGTCTTCATCGGCGGACCTCCTCGTGTAGGATGCCGAACAGCTGCAGCTCGACCGCCGTGTCGACGATGGCGGCGACGTCGATCGGCTCGTCGGCGGCGATGGCGGCGAGGATCATGTTCTCGACGCCGCCGAGCAGATAGCGCGCCGCCAGCTTGGGCGGCGCCTTGCGCATGATCCGGCCGGCCTGCGCCGCGCGGATGTCCATCTCCATCTCCGTCAGCACCATGGCGTCGATCTTGGCGATGGCGCGATCGACGACGCCGTCGACGCCGCGCGCTTCGCGCAAGAGCAGGCGCAGCATCTCCTCGTCGACGAAGATCTCCTGCAAGAGCTCGCGCAGGCGCGCGCGGCAGAACTGCACGATGACGTCGACGGGCGGTTTGTGTCCGCGCGGCACGGCGACCGCGGGCCGCTCGGCGAGCACGCGCTTGACGCGCGCGGCGACGTCGTCGAGGAGCGCGATGAGGACGTCGCGCTTGTTGCGAAAGTACTGATAGATGGTGCCCCGCGCGACGCCGGCCTCCTGGCAGATGTCGGCGATGTTGGCGGCGCGATAGCCACGCGCGGCGAAGACGCGCTTGGCCGCGTAGAGGAGCTGGGCGCGGCGCGCGTCCGCGGGCAGGTAGCTGCGACGTCGAACTGACATTGATGTCAGATCTAAGGCGAACTGACACTGGTGTCAATTCTAAAAATGACACCGGTGTCAGATTCGGGCGACGCGCATCGGCAGCCCGCCCTTGGGGCGCAGCGTGACGAGGGGCTCGGGCACGACGGGGCGGTCGTCGAGGGGCACGAAGCGGAGGCGTTGGGCCAGGGACGCGAGGATGAGCTGGCCCTCCATGAGCGCGAAGTGGTTGCCGATGCAGATGCGCGGGCCGCCGCCGAACGGCAAATAGGCGCCGCGCACGAGGAGCTTCTCGCGCTCGGGGGTGAAGCGCTCGGGGCGGAACTCGTCGGGCGCGTCGAAGTAGTCGGCGCGGCGGTGCATGGCGTAGATGTTGACGAAGACGGTGTCGCCCGGGCGCAGCACCACCGGGCCGAGCGGGACGGCGCGCTCGGCCTGGCGGCCGACCATGTAGGCGGGCGGGTACAGGCGCATCGCCTCCTTGAGGACCAGGAGCGCCGTCGGCAGGCGCGGCAGATCGTCCATCGCCGGCGGACGGCCGGCGAGCACGGCGCGCGCTTCGTCGGCGAGGCGCGCGGCGACGTCGGGGTGGCGGCCGAGGAGGTGGAAGCTCCAGGCGAGCGCGTTGGCCGTGGTCTCGTGGCCGGCGAGAAACAGCGTGACGGCCTCGTCGCGGATCTGGCGGTCGGGCATGCCAACGCCGGTGACCTCGTCGCGCGCCGACACCAGCGTCGACAGCACGTCGCCGACGTCGGTGGCGGCGGCGCGGCGCGCGGCGATGAGGCGGTAGACGACGCGATCGATGGTGGCGATGGCGCGGCGCGCCGCGCGGTTCTTGCGCGTCGGCAGCCAGATCGGCGTCGGCAGGCGCGTGACCTGCTCCGAGACGTAATGGTTCGCCGCGGTGATGGCGGCGCCGACCTCGTCCGCGTCGGACGCGACGTCGGCGTCGAAGAGCGTCTTGCCGACGATGGCCAGCGTCAGGCGCATCATCTCGTGCGCGACGTCGACGACGGCGCCGTCGGCGAGCGCCGCCTGCGCGCGCTCGGTCAAGTCGGCCATGGCCCCGGCGTAGGCGGCGATGCGGCGGTGCGAGAACGCGGGCGCGATGAGGCGGCGCTGCTGGCGGTGCAGCTCGTGCTCGCTCGTGAGCAAGCCGTCGCCGAGCATGGGGCGCCCGATCTTGCCGAGGCCGCGGCTCTTGACGAAGGCGTCGGCGTGGTCGACGAGGATCTGGTGCGCCAGCTCGGCCGACGACGCCGCGTACACCGGGATGGGCCCGATGCGCATGACGCCGAGGTCGCCGCACTCGCGCACGATGCGCCGCTGCAGCGCCAGGCGATCGCTGCGGAACTCGAAGAGGTTGCCGACGAGGGGAGCGCCGCTGACGTGCGGCGCCGCGGCGGTCTTCGCCGGCGTCCCTTGAGCGGAGGTGGTCATGTGTGTATAATGCGAGCGTTCGCTCACGTTTCCTACTCGCATTCGCGCGCGCGAACATTCCGAGATCGAAGGAGACGCCGATGCCGCCACGTACGCGAACCGTCCCGCGAAAGATGCCGAAGCAGCAGCGCAGCCGCGAGACGGTCGACGTCATCCTCGCGGCCACGGCTCGCGTCCTGGTCAAAGAGGGGTTCGATCGCGCCAGCACCAACCGCATCGCCGAGCAGGCGGGCGTCAGCATCGGCTCGCTCTATCAATATTTCCCGTCGAAGGAGGCGTTGGTGGCGGCGCTGGTCGAGCGGCACATCGAGACCATGTCGGAGGCGCTCGAGGCGGAGATGGCGGCGCTCGCCGACGCGCCGCTGGCGGTCTGCATCCGCCGCATGGTGACCTTGATGCTCGACGCGCACGCCATCGAGCCCGAGCTGCACCGCGTGCTCAACGAGCAGGTGCCGCGCGTCGGGCGGCTGCATCGCGTGCACGAGGTCGAGGAGCGCATGCAGCGACTCGGCCGCGCCTACTTCGAGCGGCGGCGCGGCGAGCTCAGGCCGGGCCTCGAGCTCGACACCGCGGCGTTCGTCGTCGTGCAGACCATCGAGGCGCTCACGCACGGCGCCATGGTCCACGGCGAGCTGGCGCCGCCGCGCGACGCGCTCGTCGAAGAGACGACGACGCTGGTGATGCGCTACCTCCGCCCATGAGGCGCGCCGCCGCCACGCTCGGCTTGTCGTTCGGCTTGCTGCTGGTCGGCTGCCGCGCCGCCGCGGAGTCGCTGCCGATCGAGCCGCCGCCGCCGCCGCCGCCGGCCGACGTCGCGCGCAGCGTGCAGCTGCTGCGCGTGGCCGAGGGGCTGCATCAGCCGGTCGCGCTCGTGTTCGCGCCGCGCGACGCGGAGCGGCGGCTGTTCGTCGTCGAGAAGAGCGGCTACGTGCGCGTCCTACGCGCCGGCGGCGACGGGCGCCTCCGCGTCGACGCGCGGCCGTTCCTCGACATCCACGACCGCGTCTCGGGCGCCACCGAGCAGGGCCTGCTCGGCCTGGCGTTCCATCCGCGCTTCGCCGACAACGGGCGCTTCTACGTCAACTACACCGATCGCAAGGGCGACACGCGCGTCGTCGAATTCGATCGCGCCTACCGGCAGCGCGAGCTGCTCTTCGTCAAGCAGCCGTTCAACAATCACAACGGCGGCGACCTCGTCTTCGGGCCCGACGGCAAGCTCTACGTCGGCCTCGGCGACGGCGGCTGGGCCAACGATCCGTTCGGCCACGGCCAGGATCCGAAGGCGCTGCTCGCCAAGATGCTGCGCCTCGACGTCGACGCGCCGGGGCGGCCGGCGCCGGAGATCGTGGCGCGCGGGCTGCGCAACCCCTGGCGCTACGCGTTCGATCGCAAGACCGGCGATCTGTACATCGCCGACGTCGGGCAGGATCGCTGGGAGGAGGTCGACGTGGTGCCCGCCGGCACGCTCGACGGGCGCAACTTCGGCTGGAAGATCATGGAGGGGCTGCACTGTCGCAGCGGCCGCTCGTGCGATCGGCGCGGGCTGACCCTGCCCGTCGTCGAGTACAACCACAAGGCGGGCTGCTCGATCACCGGCGGCTTCGTGTATCGCGGAAAAAAGCTGCCGCTCCTCGACGGCGCCTACTTCTACGCCGACTATTGCACGGCGATCGTGCGCAGCTTTCGCTGGAAGGACGGCCGCGTCACCGATGCGTGGGATTGGCGCGCGACGCTCGATCCGGAGTCGCAGCTGGCCAACATCTCGTCGTTCGGCGAAGACGCCGACGGCGAGCTGTACATCGTCTCGCTCGACGGCGTCATCTGGGCGCTACGCCCGCGCGCGCCGGACGACGCGCACCGCCCATAGCGCGCCGAGCGCGGCGAAGAGCGCCAGCCCGACGATGATGGGCAGCGTGTCGTGGTGGCCGGCCGGGGGCGGCGACGGCGCCTTGGCGAGGTGGCCGTAGGTCGGATTGGGCGTGACCGTGCCGAGGCTGGCGGCGAGCGCGGGTTGCTCGCCGGAGCGCGCCAGCTCGGCGGCGAGCGCGTAGCGCGGCGCCGGCACGTCGCCGCCGACGTAGAGCGTGTAGGCGCCGCCGGCGGGCGCGCGGAAGATCAGCTCCTCGGCGTCGTAGGCCGGGCTGACCGAGCGCAGCGCGAGCGGCGCGTCGTCGCCGTTGTAGACGGTGAGGCGGAGGTAGCGCGTGCGCGTGCGCGCGGCCGGGACGCGGACATTCTCCTCGGCGAGCTTGCCGGCGACGGCGGCGGGAGCGCGGAAGAGCAGCGTGGCGGCGACGGGCGTAAAGGCCGGCGGCTGCGCCGCGGCGGCCGCGCCGTACGGCGCCGCCGACAAAAGCGCGCGCCGCTCGAACGAGGGATCGGTCAGATCGAGCGCGAGCTCGGCGAGCGGCACGCCGGGCGCGCCGAGATCGATGGTCCACTCGCTCGTCTTCGGCTCGCCCGGCTGCGGCACCGGCTGCGGCTTCACCGACGGCAACAGGCGCAGCGGCACGTGCGCCTCGGGCGGCACGAACGCCGCGGTGGCGCCGCGGATGTGCAGCGGCGCCGCGTTGCGCGACGGCAACAGCGTGACGCGCACATAGCGCGCGCTCGAGGTCGGATACGCCAGCGTGGTCTTCTCGGCGCGCGTCGCGGCGGCGCCGACGCCGTACAGGTAGGCGCCGTCGGCCAGCGGCGTCCAGGCGCGCTCGTCGTTCGACGCGTCGACGAGCGCCTTGCGCGCCCAATCGCCGGCGGCGTCGACGGCGAGCGTGACCTGGCTGTGCTTGCCGCCGGACGCGCCGAAGTCGAGGATCGCGCGCGCCGAGCCGTCGGCCAGCTCGCGCGTGTCGGCGACGGTGACGGCGCGCGGCTCGGGGCGCTGCGCCGGCGGCACGCGGCGCACGAGCCACGGCACTTCGGCGTTGTCGTGGTCGACGATGCGCAGATCGGCGAGGTCGGCGGCGCGCGCGTGGCGGTAGAGCTCGGGATCGACCTCGACGTGGTAGAGCCCGGGCGCGCTCACGTTCTCGACGGTGCGCTCGAACTCGAGCTTGCTCGAGTCGAAGGCGACGGCGGGCGCGGCGGCGAAAAGAACCGAGAGGGCGATCGAAGCGCGAACGGTCGTGGGTGTCATCATCAATCGGGGAAGCCGGGGGCGAGCACGGCGGCCCAGCGGCGCGGCTCGCGGATGCGCTGCGCCTGCAGCCACTCGTTGGCCGCGGTGACGAGCGCGTAGCCGTCGCCGCCGCCGAGGAGGTGGCCGAGCCGCCAGCGCGCCACCGTGGCGTAGAGCGTCATGCCGGCGGCGTCGAGCTCGCGCACGGCCAGCTCGCACAAGCTCGCCGCCTGCGCGGTGTCGCCGCCGAGCGCGCCGACGCCGGCGCGGATGAGCGTCGCCAGCGGCGTCGCCCAGGGCATGCGCGCCTTCTCGATGCGCCGGGCGTCGGCGAGCGCCGCCTGCACGCGCGTGCCGTCGACGCCGCCGCCGGTGCGCGCCGCCGCCAGCGCCGTGCGCGCGCGCAGGTGCAGCGCCTCGAGGCGGATGAACTGCACCTGCAGAAGGAGCGACTTGTGCAGCGCCGGCCAGCGCGCGCTCACCTCGGCGGCGGCGGCGGGCGCGTCGCCGCGATAAAGCTCGGCCTCGGCTTGCGCGAACAGCTGATAGTAGTGCTGCGCGTGAAAGCCGGTGTGCGACCAGGCGGCGACGGCGTCGCGCGCCTCGCGCTCGGCGGCGGCGGGGTCGTCGGCGGCGAGCGCGAGCACGTGGGCGACGCGCGTGCGCAGGTTGGTGACGCCATAGCGATCGCCGCGCGCTTGCGCCTCCTGCACGCGCGACGGCAAGAGGCGCTGCAGCTCGCCGACGTCGCCGAGGTAGTAGCGCGTCCACAAGGAGAAGAGGTCGACCGAGTCGAGCTCCCAGGCGCAGCCGCTGCAGCGCTCGCGAAAGACCGCTTCGGCCTCGGCGAACCACGGGCGCGCCTCGCGCCAGCGGCCGCACAGAAAGGCGCTGAAGCCGGCGGCGAGGCGCGACCAGCCGATGGCGTGCGGATGATCGATGCGCTCGGAGAGCGCGCGGCCGACCTCGAGCAGCTTGGCGGCGCGCGCTTGCCCGGGGCCGCCGGCGGTGGCGGCGTAGGCCGCTTCCATGGTGAGCGCGCGCGCGATGCGATAGGGCTCGCCGGCGTCGAGCGCGAGGATGAGGTTGCGCGTCTGGAAGTCGGCGCCGCGAATGGTGTCGACGGTGCCGAGCGCGACGGCGACCGACCAGGTGGCGTCGATGCGCGCCATGACGCGCGGCTCGATGGCGCTGGCTCGCCGCTCGACGTAGTCGAGGCCGCGCAGGCGCAGGCGCGCGCGCGAGAGCAGCATCGAGGTGAGCGCGCGCGTCGGCGACGCCGGCGGCAGCTTGAGGCCGAGCCCGTCGAGCACCGTCTTGATGGCGTCGAGCCCTTCGTCGATGTGGCCCGAGCGCAGGAACTGATCGGCGGCGCGCAGCTGCAGCTCGAACGCCTCGGCGTCGCTGGCGCCGCGCTTGGCCTCGAGGAACGCCGCCGCCGCGTCGGGGCCGCGGCCCGCTTGCGCCAGCGCCTCGGCGAGCTTGATGCGCAGCGAGCGACCCTCCGCGCCTTCGGGCTCGCGCAGCCCCAGCGAGCGGCGATAGAGCTCGGCCGCGCGATCGAAGGCGAGCGCCTGCGACGCGCGCGCCGCGGCGATGGCGGCGTAGCGCGCCGCCTTGTCGGCGTGGCCGGCGCCTTGCCAGTGCGCCGACGCCGCCTCGGGATCGAACTGCCCCGACCACTCGAGCGCGCGCGCCAATCGGTCGTGCAGATCCTTGCGCTCGTTCTCGTCGAGGTGCGCCGACATCGCCTCGCGTACGCGATCGTGATAGGGCTCGATGGTGTCGCGCCGCTTCTGGCCCGAGGTGCGCACCAGGCGCTGCGCGCGCAGCGCCTGCACGTGCTCGGAGAAGCGCGACAGCTCCTCGATGTCGGCGGCGCGCGCCGCCGTCTCCAGCCACAAGGGCGCGCCCGCGGTCGCCGCCAGCGCGACGATGCGCCGATCGTCGTCGGGCAGCCGCTCGAGGCGCGCCCACAGCGCGTCGTCGAGGCGCAGCCGCGGCCGCTCGCGCTGCGACAGCGCGTGGCGCACCATCTCGTCGATGAACAGCGGATGGCCCGCCGCTTCGCTGCCGATGGCGGTGACCGCGTCGGCCGGCAGCGGCGTGCCCGCGTCGGCGGCGAGCAGCTCGACGAGCTGGCGCGCCTCGGCCGGGCGCAGCCCGCCGAGCGGCAGCGGGCGCACGTCGTCGCCGAGCTCGCGCGCCAGCGCTTCGAGGTCGAGGCCGGCGTCGGTGCGCACGATGGCGACGCAGAGCAGCGACGGCGCGTCGGGCGGCCGCATGATCTC
>Ga0070679_100005120_pt1 | contig 12116 bp, 13 predicted proteins | sample KBSC63BmetaG_FD_65652 | JGI IMG/M metagenome (GOLD analysis project Ga0070679, IMG submission 65652) | Corn rhizosphere microbial communities from Kellogg Biological Station, Michigan, USA - KBS C6-3B metaG | ecosystem: Host-associated > Plants > Roots > Rhizosphere | place: USA: Michigan... | reverse complement strand
CAGCGTGCAGGCCGCGTTCAAGGTGTGGGACAACGTGGGCACGCCCGTCCACTTCGTATTCGTGCACGATTCGGCTGACGCACAGATCCACGTGCATTGGATCGACCATTTCGACCAGCCGATCAGCGGCCGCACCAAGTGGGCGCGCGACGACTCGTGGGCGATCACCGAAGCCAACGTCGTGCTCGCCGTGCACCACAACGAGGGCGCGACGCTCGACGAAGAGTCCATGAAGGCGCTGGCGCTGCACGAGATCGGGCACGTGATGGGCCTCGATCACACGAGCGACGACTTGAGCATCATGGCGCCGCGCGTTCGGGTCCGGTCGCTGGCCGACGAGGACCGCGCGACGGTCCGGCTGCTGTACGAGCTGCCCGTGGGCCCGATACCGCGCGACTAGGCCTGGCCGAGTAGCCCCGATCTTGCCGTGCCCGGCGGCATGGACGAGAGCAAGAACAACACAAAGGACGAGTACGACGCCGCCATCGTGGGCGGCGGTCCCGCGGGGTTGAGCGCGGCCATCTGGAGTGCACGCTACCTGCACGCGACGGTCCTCGTGGACAGCGGCGACCCGCGCAACTGGGAAACGCGCGCGATCAACGGATATCTCGGGCTCGAGGGGATCACCCCCGCGGAGCTGCGAGCCCGAGGACGCGAGGACTGCCGAGCGCTGGGCGTTGACCTGATCGATTCGGCGGTGCTCCGCGTGGACAAGGAAGCCGGCGGCGTCTTCGCCCTCGCGCTGCCGGGCGGGTCGCGAGTCCATGCCAAGCGTCTGCTGCTCGCCATCGGCGTACGCGACGTGTGGCCGGAGATTCCTGGCATCGAGCGCGTGTTCGGGTCCAACGCCCACGTATGCCCGGACTGCGACGGCTATCTCACGCGCGGACGCAAGGTGGTAGTGATCGGCGCGGGCCGGCGGGCGGTGGGCATGGCGCTCGACCTCAGCACATGGACGCGAGACATCATCATCTGCACGAACGGGCGGCCGCCCGAGCTCACGGATGAGTACTGCGCGAAGCTCGATAAGCTGAACATCCCCGTGTTGACCGAACCGGTGACCGAGGTGTGCTACAGCGGCAGCGAGATCGAGTGCCTGCGGTTGGCGAACGGGATGCAGCTCGACGCCGACAAGGTGTTCTTCACGCTGGCGCAGTACCCCGCCGACGATCTGGGCGTGCAGCTCGGCTGCGCGCGCGACGACGAGGGGCACATCATCATTGACGACCACCACCACACGTCGGTGGAGAACGTGTACGCCGCGGGCGACATCACACCGGGGCCACAGCTCGCGATCCGCGCGGCGCAGGCCGGGTCCGTCGCGGCCATGGCGATGCACAGGTCGCTCGTGCCTCCGGAGCGGAAGCTCGTTCCGCTGCGCTGACCGGGTCGGCTACCAGCGCAGCGTGAGCTGCCGCGACTGGCCCTTCCGACGCACCTCCAGCACGAGCTGGCGATCGTCGGCATGCGCCGCTACGGCGTGCCGGAACTGATTCACCGAGGCCACGCGAACGCCTCCGGCGCTCGTCACCACGTCACCCACGCGAAGTCCGCCCTTGTAGGCAGGTGACTCCGGTGGCGCGGCGTTCACGAGCACACCGGCGGAAAGGGACAGCGCCGACGCCAGCTCCTGTGTCACGTCGGACATCGTCGCGCCAAAGAGCGCGTTGGTCGCCACCATCGACGGGAGCAGCGCGCCGGGGACCGCGGGCGTGAAACTGTAGCGGAGATTCGGCGCGGGCAACGGGATCGCCAGGCGCCTCACGAACCCGGCCGGGGCGCTGTCCACGGTGACGTGGTAGCGCTTCGTCTGCCCGTCGCGCTTGACCGTAACCGTGATTTTTCTGTCCGGTTGAAGCAGCCGCGTCATGTTGATCCAGCTCTGGCGCACGTCGGCCCCGTCGTACGCCATGAGCAAGTCGCCGCTCGAAATGCCTGACCTATCCGCCGGCGAGTTGGGGTCCACGGACACGACGAGCGGATACTCGAAATAGTGGACGGCTTCGCCATCGCCCGTGAGGGTCACGTCGTGCGGCCCGTCGATGTTCAACCCGATCCAGCCGCGCGGGGTCGGGATCGGATCGCGCAGCAATCGGCCCTCGCCGAAGGTGTAGACGCCCGGCGTCAGCTCACGCGAAGGACTTGGCGTCATGCGCCCGGCCATGGGCGCCTGCTCGCGGAGATCGCTCATGATGGCGGTGACGCGGTTCTGGAGCTCGACCCAGTCCCGCGAGCCCACCGCCTGCGTCTCCATCTGACGAAGCACTATGTGCAGCGAGTCGAGGCGTTCCTGCGAGATGACGTTGGCACGGGCGCTCGACGGGGTGATCCGGATGAATACGACGCTGTCGGCCGTCGTCCGGACAGGCGTCGGCGGCGCCGGCGGAGCCGTCTGAGCGCTCGCCGTCGAAGGCGCCGCCACGGCGAGGAGCAGCCACGCGATCGCCGTTGCAACTGTGTGGGCGCGGGTGCGAGGCATCTCAGTAGCTCGTAATGCGCATGCCCACAGGCAGCGCCGTATTGAGCTGGCGCAATGCGGCTTCGCGCTGGCCGAGTGTCGTGAGGTAGTAGCCGTTGATCACCGGATCATAGGGCGCCTGATCGAGGGCTTCGCCCACCGCCTGGCTCACGTGGTCGAGCGCGGCGAGCCGGGTGCGCATGGCCGCGGGGCTGTTCACCGACGGATGCGTGGTGTCGTGCTGCGCGATGTAGGCGGTCGCTGCCTGGTAGGCCACCTGGAGCTGTGTCTGCGCGGCGCGGGCCTGATCGAGGGTCGCGTACTGCGGGACCGGCGCGGTTGGCGCGCTGGGCGATGCGGCGACGGTGGACGAGTCAGTGGAGGCGGAGACTGTCGAGGTGGTCCCGCCTGGCGCCGTGACGCGGCCGGCGACCACGCCGCCGCCCACGAGCAGCAGCGCCGCCGCGGCGCGCGACGACCAGCGCGCGATACGGTGGCGTCGCACTCCGCGGCCGTGGTCCATGAGGCCGTCCGCCTCGAGGGCGCCCTTGAGGTGATTCCAGTCCGTTAGCGGCCTGTCAATGCGGTTGGCTTCCTGCGCGCTCATGGCGCGGAGGGAGGCGAAAGCGCGGCGTTCGGCCGCGCACGCATCGCAGGTGGCGAGGTGCGTCAATTCGGCCGCCGTAGGCGGCTCATCGCTCAGGAGCGCGAGGCGCTCAGTTGAGAGATGCGACATTGTCGGGCTCCCGCGTCGAAATTCCGAGCTCATCTGTATCCACCACATGTGCCAGGAGCGCGCGCAGCCTGGCGCGCGCCTTGGACAGTTGCGATTTGGAGCCGCCGGGCGTGATGCCGAGCTCGGCGGCGATTTCTTCGTGCGTCAGTCCATCCACGTCGTGCAGCATGAACACGGTCCGGGCGCCTGGCGAGAGCTTCGCCGCCGCCTCTTGTATGCTCTGGGCGAGGAACGGGGCGTCCACATCGGGCGTCACACTCGCCGTGTCCTCGTCAATTTCCGTCTGCCGCGAGGCCAGCCTGCGGCTCTTTCGCAGCGCGTTGAGCGTGCGGTTCACAGCGATCCGGTGCGCCCAGGTGCCGAACTGCGATTCGCCGCGATAGGTGGGCAGCGCACGGAAGATCTGGATCCAGACCTCCTGCGCTACATCCTCCGCCAGGTCGGCGTCGCCGCCGACCAACCGGCGCACGACGACGTCGATGTGCGGAGCATGCCGGCTCCAGAGAGCCCGCATCGCCGCCTCATCGCCCTGAACCGCGCGCCGGATCGTGACGAATTCTGCGTCCATTCGGTGTATAAGGTGAGTCACCGCGACCGCACCCAGGGTTTACTCGCCCGCCGAACCGGAGTTTCAAGAGGGTCAGACTCCCTTGAAAACCCGGTTTCAAGTGGGGTCAGAGTCACTTGAAAATTCGCGAGCGAATTTTTCAAGTGACTCTGACCCTCTTGAAACGTCGCTTGTATATCTTGGTCAACGCGCGTCGTTAGCGCTGGTCCTACCCATCCCGGAAGGCATTTGGTGCTGTCCCTGCTCGCCACCGCAGTCGCCGCGGCTCTCAGCGCGGCTGGCGGAGGGCTCCCGCTCAAAAACCCCAGCAGCGTTGGCATGTCCGCCACGAGGCTGGCGAAGATCGATCATGTCGTCGAGCGCGGAATTTCCGCGGGCGGCTATCCCGGCGCCTCCGTGGTTGTCGGCCGCCGCGGCGCGGCCGTCCTCGAGCGCGGCTTCGGCCGCCTGAGCTGGGAGAGCGAGAGCTCGCCTGTCATTGCTGAACGGACCATCTACGACCTGGCCTCGCTGACCAAGGTCGTTGGCACCACCACCGCGGTCATGATCCTGTTCGACGAGGGCAAGCTGCACCTCGACGATCCGGTGTCGAAGTACATCCCCGAGTTCTCCGGCGGCGACAAGGACCTGGTCACGGTGCGCATGCTCCTCGAGCATCGCTCCGGGCTTCCGGCCGGCCGCGACCTGTGGCGCACCGCTCATTCGCCCGCCGAGGCGCGCCAGCAGGTGATTTCGACGTCACTCGTCTACCATCCCGGCGACCGGTACATCTATTCCGACCTGGGCGCCGATATGCTCGCCTTCGTCGTCGAAGCGGCGAGCGGCCAGCCGCTCGACCGGTTCCTGGCGAGCCGCGTTTGGGCCCCGCTCGGCATGACGGACACGTTCTTCCGCCCCGCCGACTCGCTCCGCGCACGCGTCGCTCCTACGGAAGTGGATCCGCCGCGGGGCTACCCGCTCCAGGGCGAGGTTCACGACGAAAACGCCTACGCGCTGGGCGGCGTCGCGGGACACGCCGGCTTGTTCAGCACGGCCGCGGATCTGTCCGTGTTCGCGCAGATGATGCTCAACGGTGGCCAGTACGGCGGCACCCGAATCGTGGCCGACTCCACTGTAACGCTTTTCACCAAGCGTGCGGCCGGGACTCGCGCCCTGGGCTGGGACACCTGCGCCGGCGACGGGAGCTGCGGCAAGTACCTCAGCTCGCGCGCCTACGGGCACACGGGCTACACAGGCACTTCGCTCTGGATCGATCCGGACCACGACATTTTCGTCGTGCTGCTCACGAACCGCGTTCACGAAGCCCGCGCCAAGCGTCCGGCCAAGGTGATCGCCGATGTACGCGCGGATCTCTCGGATGCCGCCGAGCTCGCGGTGACGGATGATCCCGACGGTCTGCTGAGCATGCCGAAGACCTTCCGCGCGGACAGGGCGGTGGACTGGAATACGGCCAAGCGGAAGGCTCGGCCGAAGCGGTCGTCGCACAGAACGGCCAAGGCGACGTCGAGCAAGTCGGGGGCGAAGTCCTCGGCGAAAAAGTCGTCGGCAAAGACGTCGGCGGCGACCCGGAAGCCGTCGACGGCGAAGAAGTCGGCCGCCCGCGGCAAGGCCGCCACGAGCGCGCACAAGAAGTCGGCGGCCGCGGCTCTCGGAAAAAAATCCAGGAGGGGCGCCAGGTGAGCGATTCGAACGAGCCAGTCGACCAGGCAAGTCCCGCCCCCGCGAGTCAGCCCGGCGAAACGCCGCCGAGCGTGGAGCAGGTCAAGCTCACACTGCGCAAGGTGAAGGATCCCGAGCTCAATCTGAACATCGTGGATCTGGGCCTCGTGTATGACATCGAGGTGGACGGCGACCGCGTGATCGTCAACATGAGTCTCACGTCGCCCGGCTGCCCCGCGGGTCCGGAGATCATGAACGATGCGGAGCGCGCGATTCAGGCGATGCCGGGCGTGGGCCAGGCGATCATCAATCTCGTGTGGGAGCCGTTCTGGACGCCTGACCGGATCGAGCCGCGCGTCCGCGCGTACATGGGACTCTGATCAGTCCCTGTACGGCGAGTCGTTGACCTGAGCGGTAGCGGGAGGGGGAGCCTGACCCGACCCGCCGCGGTGGTTGCGGAGCGCCTTCACGAAAGGCGCCGCGAGCACGCCACGCTGCCACTTTCGTAGCTCGGTAACCGACTCGGCTTCATCAACAGTCGCGGGATTCTTCCGCGCCACAGCCTCGAGCCGCTCGCGCGCGCACAGCACGCCCGGATCCATGTCGAGCTCCTCGGCCACCCTGTCGCGCACCGTCTTCAGCGCGGACACGCGTGCATCGAAATCAGGGTCGCGGTCCCAGCGGGCGGCCTTCGGGAACCGGGGCAGATCGGCTTCGGCCACCGCGAGCCCGCGCGTCACGGCGGAGAGCATCTCGTGCCCGCGCGACTCGAGCAGTCCGCGCGGCATGCCCTTGATCGCCGCCAGTGCCTCACGGGACGACGGCTGCGTGCGCGCGATCTCGAGCAACTGCTCGTTGCCCATCACGCGGAACGTCGCGCGGTCGAGCTGCGCGGCGATGGCGTCGCGCCACGGCACGAGTTCCCGAAGAATCGCGAGTTCCCGGCGGTTGAGGTCGCGTGCGCCCTTGATCTTGAGGAAAGTCTTATCCGGCTCGTCGGGCGACCAGCGGATGTCCTCGAGCAGCGCGAATTCCTCGCGCGCCCACTCCATGCGCCCCTTTCGCTCGAGATCGGCGGCCATCAGGTCGCGCAGCTCGAGCAGGTGCAGGGTGTCCTGCGCCGCGTACTCGAGCATCCCCTCGGTGAGCGGACGCATGGACCAGTCGGCGCGCTGGTGCTTCTTCTCGAGCTTGAGCCCGAAGTAGCGCTCGAGGAGCGCCGCGAGGCCGAAGGCACGAATGCCCAGGATCTGCGCCGCCACCCGGGTGTCGAAGATGTGCCGCACGTGCCATCCGTAGTCCTGCCGGAGGAGCCGCAGGTCGTAGTCGGCGTCGTGAAACACCACCTCTGCGTCGGGGCTCTCGAGGATCCGGCCGAGTCCTTCGGGCGTGCCAATGGGCAGCGGGTCGAGAATCGCCGTCTGCTCGCGTGTGGAAAGCTGGAGCAGATAGATTCGATCGACGAAGCGGTGGAAGCTCGCTCCCTCGGTGTCCACCGCGATTTGCCGCGTCGTCGCGATGGACGCGAGAAAGGCGTCCACGCGTTCACGGGTGTCGAGATAGACCGGCGTATGCACGCCCGGAATCTAAACCGGCACTTCCCTTGCCCGGTCCCCGTGTCGCATGACTGAATCGCAGCAGCAACAGAGCCAGCAGCACGGCCGCCCACCCGGCCCCGATCGCCGCCAGCGGGCCGCCGCGTGGCGCAGCACCGACGTGCTGCGGACCGCTGCGCTCGTCATCGCGATGTACCTGGTGCTGCGGCTGCTCTGGTTCGCGAACCTGCTCGTGTTCACGGCGTTCCTCGGCGTCCTGTTCGGGCTCGCGGTTTCGTCCGGGGTGGACAGGCTGGCCCGATTCGGCATCCGTCGAGGGATCGCGGCGCCGCTCATCGTGTTCAGCTTTCTCGCGCTGCTCGTCGGCGTGGGGGCCTGGGTGGCGCCGACGCTGCGCGGCCAGGCGGTCGAGCTTCAGCACCGTCTGCCGGAGGCGGTGGATCGCCTGGGCACCTGGGTGGACGCGCGGCGCGGCGGAGTGATCGGCTACCTGATCGGCTCGCACGACACGACGTCGCATTCCGCGGACTCCGCCGCCAAGGCGTCCGCGCCCACGGCCGCGGCGGCGCGGCCTGGCACGACCAAGGTCGTGGTGAAGCCGGACAGCGCCCAGGCGCCGAGCGCCGCGATCCGCGAGCGGATCGGCGAACAGTTCGGCGGCCTCTCCAAGTACCTGTTTCCGTTCATCTCGTCCACGCTGGCGATCGTGGCCGGGTTCCTCATCATCGTTTTTCTGTCCATCTACATCGCGGCGGATCCCGGCCTGTATCACGCCGGGATCATGCACCTGTTCCCGCACAGACATCGCAAGCGAGCCGGCGAAGTGCTGTCGGCCATGGCTGACGTGCTGCGGCGATGGCTGCTCACGCAGCTCATCGCCATGCTCGTGATCGGATCCGTGGCCACCATCGCGCTGCTCCTCCTCGGCGTGAAGGCGGCGTTCGCGCTCGGCGTGCTCGCGGGATTCTTCGAGTTCATTCCCACCGCCGGGCCGATTCTGAGCTCGCTCCCGGCGATCGCCATGGGCTTTCTGGATTCACCCGAAAAGGCTTTGTGGGTCGCGGGCGCATACGTGCTCATGCAATTTCTCGAAAACCACCTCCTCATCCCACTCCTGATGAAGGGCGGCGTGGACCTGCCTCCGGCGCTGACGATCCTGGCACAGGCGCTCATGGCGCTCGTGTTCGGATTCCTCGGACTGATGTGCGCCGTCCCCGCGCTCGCGGCGACCATGGTGGGCGTGAAGATGTTGTACGTGCAGGACGTGGTGGGCGACCGGGCATTCGCTCCAGACGAGAATCCGGCGCGCGGTGTCTCGGACTGACGCGCGCGGGCGCGCGCGCCCCCTACCGATCTTCGCGCGCTTTCCCGGGCTCGCGGAACTGCCGCGCGTTCCGCTCATCCGATGGCCGACGCCGGTGGCGCACCTGCCGCAGGTCGCGCCGTGGCTGTGGGTCAAACGCGACGATCTCTGCGCCGATCCGCTCGGCGGCAACAAGGTCCGCGCGCTCGAGTTCCTGATTGCCGGGGCGGACGAGCACACCACATTCGTCACCGTCGGCTCCGAGGGCTCGACGCACGCACTCGCGGCGGCGACGTACGCCAAACGCGAACACGCGCGAGTCGTGGTCGGCCGTTGGAAACAGGAAATGAACGCCACTGCATCGGCCGTGTCGGCGGCGACCGCACGCGCGGCCAGCGAGGCGCCTGTATTCGGCAGCGTGGTCGCCGCGTATGCCTGGGCTGCGCTCCAGCGCGCCCGTGGCGCGCGCTGGATTCCGGCCGGCGGCAGCTCGCCGCTCGGCGCCCTCGGACACGTGAACGCGGCGCTCGAGCTGGCGGACCAGATCTCGGCGGGGTCGCTCCCGGAGCCCGGTGAGATCGTCGTGCCGCTCGGTACCGGCGGCACACTGGCCGGCATCACGCTCGGCGCGCGCATCGCCGGCCTGTCGTCGCGCGTCATTGGCGTCCAGGTCGTGCCGCGCATCGTGGCCAACCGGCATCACGTGGCGAGGCTCGCGCGGGCGACGGCGCGGATCATCCGGCGCCACGCGGACGACAAGCGCGGCATTCCGCTGCTGCACGCGCGCGACATCCGCATTGACGCATCGCAGTTCGGCGGCGCGTACGGCCGCGAGACCGAAGCGGCGACCGAGGCGCTCTCGCGCTTCGAGCACGCGGCGCGCATCCGGCTGGATCGCACGTACAGCGCGAAGGCGGCCGCCTCCGCGATCGCCCGCGCCCGTGAGGCTGGCGGCCCCACGCTCTTCTGGATGACGTTCGACAGCCGAGGGGTGTGAGGGGAAGGCGCGCATTAGCTTTGCTGCCATGCCCACGACAGTCCCGCCGAACACAGTCGCGCCGCCTTCAGCCGCCGAGCTTACGCCCTCCGCGCGTGCCGGTGCCGTGCTCTTTCGGAACCGAAGCTGGCTGCCAGTTCCCTTCCTGCTCGTAGCGCTCCTGGTGCCGGGTCACATGGGCGCCGCGACATGGATCGCCGGCGCGGTGCTGATCGTGATCGGGGAGTGGGTCCGCCTCGCCGGCGTCGCCGCCGCGGGCACAGTGACCCGCCGGCGCTCGCGCAACGTGCAGCGGCTCGTGGATTACGGGATTTTTCAGTGGGTCAGGAATCCGCTGTACGTCGGCAATTTTCTGATCTGGATGGGCTTCGTCGTCATCTCGGGCGTGCTCTGGTTTCTGCCGGTGGCGATCGTGATCTTCGGCATCGAATACACGCTCATCGTCGCGTACGAAGAGGGCGTCCTCGAGTCCATTTTCGGCGGCGAGTACATCGAGTACAAGAAATCGGCGCCGCGCTGGCTTCCGCGGCCGCCGCGCGCGAGCGTCAAGCGCACCGGCGAGCACGATTGGGGCGAGGCGTGGCGCAGCGAGACGAGCACGTTTCTTCAGTACGCGGCGCTGGCGCTCGTGTTCATCGGCAAGCAGCGGTTCCTCGCGCGCTGAGGAGCGACCGGCGAACCGCGGCGGCGGGCAAGCGAAACGGGCGGCGCCGAGTGGCACCGCCCGTTCGTTTTCATCGTGACCTGACCCGCGTTACTTCTGCGGACGGCCAGGCGGGTTGTCGCTCTTGAAGACGTCGCGATTGATCTGGACGTACTGGCGCAGGTTGCCCGGAACGTCTTCCTCGGGGAAGATGGCGGTCACGGGGCATTCCGGCTCGCACGCACCGCAGTCGATGCATTCGTCCGGATGGATATAGAGCTGATCGGCGCCCTCATAGATGCAGTCCACCGGACACACGTCCACACAGGCGCGGTCCTTGGTGCCGATGCAAGCTTCAGTAATGACGTAGGGCATGCGTGCCTCAGGGGGTACAGCGATCGCCGCCCGCGACTTCGCGGCGGTCTGGCTAAGATAGTTGGCTCGCGGGACGGGTCAACGGACCCGCGGCGCGCTCGGCGCTAGCGCCGCCAGGGCGGCAGTTCCTTGCGGGGAAGATCGGGGTTTTCCCGATACAGCGTCGCGGTCTTGCCGATAACCTGCACGACGTCGGCCGAGAGCGTGCGGGCGAGCTCGTTCGCCACGTCCTTGACGTCCAGATCCGCGTTCCTGGTGAACTGGATCTTGATGAGCACGTGCGTGCGGAGCGCGTCGTCCACTGTCTGCTGCACGGCGGGCGTGAGCCCGTGCTGGCCGACGTGGACTGCGGCGGCGAGATGGTGCGCCTCGCCGCGAAGTGCGGCGCGTTCTTTCGAGGTCAGCGGCATGGACTCAGTGATCGTGGGTGGCTTCGGTGCGCACGGCCATCACTGAATCTCGCGCCGCCCGGGCCTCACTGAGTAGTGCGAAGGGATTGATCGGCTCGCCTTCCCAGTACTTGCCGTCGGCGGGCATTCGCATGACCTGAAAGTGTAGGTGCGGCGCGTTCGCGGGCGCGTTGCCGGTGGTGCCCACGAAGCCGAGGGTGTCGCCCTTCACGATGCTGCGCCCCGCGGACATCGCCTCGTTGTAGTGGTCCATGTGGGCGTAGTAGTACACCAGCTGCCCGTCGGGATCGATCGTGTACATCGTGATGCCGCCGAGGGAGTTGCTGCTCATGCGGAGGATGCGGCCGTCGTCGGCGGAGAGGATCGGCGTGCCGCGCGGCGCCATGATGTCTATCGCGTGGTGCGTCCGGCCGCCCTCGTCGCGCTCGGCGTCGAAGGAGTCGTCTATGGGACCCGTCACCGAGGCCACGGGCAGGATGATGTGCCGGGACCGAAGCTCGGCCATGCCCATGGCGGCTGAACTGCCGGCCGCGTCCACGGCGGATGCCGCCGTCCCGGCCTGGGTCGGTGCAGCGGTGGCCGGAGGCTGCGTCGTCGCGGCGGGGATGGACTCCGACGCGGGGCCCGTAACGGGCTGCGGGTAGTAGAGCACGGGCCGCGCGCATGCTCCGGCGACGACGGCGATCAGGATCAAAGCGGCAATTCGCATCACGCCCATTCGACGATCTACGGGCGTCGAGGCAAATCAGCCGTGGCTTCCAACCGGCGCGAGGGTCGAGGCGGACGTAGTGCCGGCGGCCGCCAGCTCGGGAGAGACAGCGTCCAGAATCGCCTTGGAGATTTCGTCCTGGAGCTTGAACACGTCCGTCACCTGTCGCTCGTAGCTGTCGGCCCAGATGGTGAAGCCGTCGCTCACCTTGAACAGCCGCGCCGTCACGCGAAGGCGATCGCCGTCGCGCTGCACCGTGCCCTCGAGCACCATCGCCACGTGGAGCGCCTTGCCGAGGTTCGCGGGCGAGCCGCTCTGCGCGGCGGCGGCCGTCGCGGCCGCGCCGCTGGCCACGCGAATGCCGGGCACGCGCGACAGCGCCGTCGTCAGCGAGGCTGTGATGCCGCCAGCCAGCGAGGCATCGGCCGAGTCCTGCCCGATGTTCACCAGCGGGAGGACAGCCACCGACTGCGCCGCCACGGCTGTAATGGGCGTACCAGCCACGTCGCGCCGCGTGAGATAGCTGCCACCGACAGCCATCGAGGCGAGAATTCCGGCGCCTGCCAGCGCCCAGAGGACGCGCTTGGGACCGCGGGCACCCTCGCGCCGAGCGGCGGACTGGAACGTCCCGCTCACCACGGCCGGGTCGTCGAGCGCGCGGGTGATGTCCGCGGCCGTCCGGGGACGCTTGGTGGGATCCTT